>Ga0315902_10008275_pt1 | contig 14104 bp, 19 predicted proteins | sample LakEriMetagenome_9_FD_203523 | JGI IMG/M metagenome (GOLD analysis project Ga0315902, IMG submission 203523) | Freshwater fungal communities from buoy surface, Lake Erie, Ohio, United States - Buoy 12 MA117 | ecosystem: Environmental > Aquatic > Freshwater > Lake > Lake biofilm | place: USA... | reverse complement strand
CGCAACGAGTTTACGGGCGGCGCTATCCCGTTTGGCTACGACGTGGTCGATGGCAAGCTGGTCGTCAACGATGGCCAGCAGTCGGTCATCACCGAGATGCGCCGTCGTCGCGCTAAAGGCGACTCGCTGCGTAAAATTGCCTCATGGCTTACCGAAGAGGGGCACCTGCCAGCCAGCGGGCGTTGGCACGCTGAGACTGTGCGGCTTGTGATCGAGCGCGACTGACGGCTCTGCGCGCGTCGGCGCAGGCGCACAGGGCTCCTCCGACAGCAGTCCTTCCCAAACGCACGCCACCCAACGCGGACACGCGCGCCCTTTGCTGCACTGCGTGTCGCAGCGCGGCATGGCGATTCGCTCCTCGAGGTCAAGCCATACGCCGTCGTCAACCATACGCGCCTCCAAACGTGACACCATGCTTCGTAGTGACAGACTACGCTAGGCGTTGGGGGCCATATGACCGCACCGTTGCCGAGTCAGTTTACGTTACGTCGCTTGCGCGGTGCGATTCGCGCCGAAGAACTCCATGAGTTCCTTGCGTTTGTCGAAATCATTGCAGGCAGCGGTATGGGTCCGGTGGGGCCTACGGGACCGCAGGGCGTCCAGGGTATCCAGGGCGTCGAGGGTGACCCCGGTCCTACGGGCGCCACCGGTCCTGCAGGCGCTACGGGTGCTGCTGGGCCTACGGGTCCAGCCGGTGCGACGGGAGCAACAGGTGCAACCGGCGCGACGGGACCAGCAGGCGAAACAGGCGCTACTGGCCCTACCGGACCCACGGGGGCGACGGGTTCAACGGGACCGACAGGACCGCAAGGCAGTCCCGGTCAGTCTACGAGCTTTTATGAATACAAGGCCGATGCCATCAATACGTCAGGCGACCCGGCTGCTGGGTACATTTTGTGGGACAACTCGACGCAGACGAGTGCCACGCAAATCACCATCGACCACCTGACCATTAATGGCGTCGATGTTGATATCTTCCTTGGTCTGCTGCAGACGGGCGATACGGTCATCGTTCAGTCCATCGCCAACAGCAACAACTACCAGCAGTGGGAAGTCTCTGCGCCGGTCACGGTGGTGCCGAATGCCTACGTACAGGTGCCGGTGACGTACATCGGTGGTGGACACACGTTTGCGAATGATGATGCGCTCATCGTCGCGATTCGCGTAGACGGGCCGCAGGGTCCAGCAGGACCGACTGGACCTACCGGTCCACAAGGCGAAGCGGGACCGACTGGTCCTGCGGGCGCGACCGGTGCGACAGGCCCAACAGGACCGCAAGGCGACATCGGACCTACCGGTGCGACCGGTGCGACGGGCGACACCGGGCCTACGGGACCGCAAGGACTGCAAGGTGAAATGGGACCGACCGGTCCACAAGGCGTTCAGGGACTGCAAGGCGTCATGGGTCCAGTCGGACCTACGGGTCCGTTTGGCGACATCGGCCCTACGGGGCCTGCGGGTGTCGCTGGTCCTGCGGGTGAAACAGGACCGACCGGTCCTATCGGTCCTACGGGTCCGTCGAATCTGCAGACCGCCTACGAGGGCGGCACCACGATTACCACGAACTCGACCTACGGGAACGTCGTCATTGCGGGCGATCAAAAGCTGCACATCACGTCTACGGGTGGTCTGGAAGTTGACCAGGCGTTCACGTTTGCGGGCGTAGACTTCCAGGTCGATTCCGAAGGCGACATTGCGTTTGCCACGGGTGGCAACACCATCGACATTCAGGGACCGCTGATTCGCATCGGGACCGAGAGCGGTGGGGATTCCGCCAACGAGTCGGTCGTGCTTGGAAACGGCTCAACCGCAGCCGTCGTGATGAACGCACCAGGCGGTATCACCGTGTACAACGCATCGGGTGGTGCGCTGGTGCTCGGCGACGTGGTGGCGCTGAAAGTCGGTGACGTGCCGACGAACATGCGTCAGCCCCGCGTGGTCAAGGCGCAGTGCGATGCAGCGAACGTCACGGAGCGCCGGTTGTGCGCGGTAATGACCACGGCGAGCGTGCCGAATACCGCGACGGGCTACGCCGCTGCCATCGCGGGTACGATTTGCAAGGTCAACTTCAAGACGGGTGAAGAACCCTCGTCATCGGCGCAAATCGGCGCACAGGTCTACATCAGCGACACCGAAGGCAAGGCGTCGATGAACGCACCGACCACGCCGGGGCAGACGATTTACGTCATCGGACACCTCGTTTCGTCGGCGTCTACGGCGTTTGAGCAGTACGCCGTACAACTCGCACCGCAAGACAAGGGCGTCGTCCCGTAGGAGTAAGCGATGTCGGTCATTATCCCACCGCAATTTACGCTTCGACGCCTTCGCGGTGCGATTCGTGCGCGGCATCTGTACGACTATTTATTGTGGCTGCAGGGACTCGCGAGCAGCGGCGTACCGGGTCCAACAGGACCGACCGGCGCAACAGGTAGCACCGGGCCTACGGGCTCCACAGGCGATACCGGTCCTGCGGGGCCTACGGGCTCGACAGGCGACACCGGACCTACAGGTGCGACGGGGTCGATTGGCGCTATCGGCACGATGATTTTTCAGGACAAAGCGCCGCAGACGATTAGCGCCAGCACCGATGCGTTCTTGCCGACGCAGACGTACCACCCGATTGTCGTCACGGGTGGCAACCATGCGCTGATTAGTACGCCGACGATTCAGTGGGCAAGCGCTGTCGCGGGTCAGGTCATCGTGATTGCCAATCTGCGCTCTTCATCGTTTCACGTCACGCTGAATCGCGGCGCGGCGTATGGCTTGTCGCTGTCAAACGCCAACAAGGTCATCGACCCCGGTGGAACGATGACGCTTGTGTACGATGGAACGGTGTGGGTTGAGTTGACGCACACCGGTTCAACAACCGTCTAATTAGGAATTTACCATGTCCAATCCGCTTTCGTCTGTTGAAGTCCCGACCGTATTTGAAATTGCGCGTGACCAGGGCGACCGCAACGCCCGCGCGATGTACCGCTGGATGACGGCGGCGGTCGAGGCGGTAGCCGATGTGTACGCACAGGCCGGCGAAGCGTATGGCTATACCGTGTACGTCGATGCGAACGCCGATGCGACGAAGGCCAACGGCAGCGCGTCGTTTCCATTTGCGACCATTGGCGCAGCGGTGGCGCACGTCGAGTCCGAGGGCGTTGCCGGTGCTGGGTATGTGATCGAAGTCGCACCGGGTAACTACGCGAGCGAGCACGTCACCATCACGCGCCCGCGCATTCACCTGAAGGGCCCGCACGTCAGCCAGGCGCAAATTGGCTACGCGCGCATGGGCCGCGTCACGGTGAACTTTGCGACGAGTGCAGGAAGTGCGCCGACGACGGAAGCGACCATCAGCGGGTTCGTGTTCGTGCCGGCGTCGGGCGACTGCTTGACGGTCGGTGGGTCGATTCCCTGCACGGTGTCGATGGTTTCCTGCTTGCTGTACGGAGAAGTGGGGCAGCGCGCCGTCAACGTGACGAACAACGACGCTCGGCTGAAGGCGACTCGGTGCGAGCTTCAGAACGGCGCATCGGCGCTTCCGACCATCGCGTTTGACGGGTCATGGCTCGATGTTCGGAACTGCAACCTCTACCCCGGCTCGGCGCAAGCGGTGGCGCAGGCCGGTGGCTTGGTGCAGCTTGACTCCTGCGTGCTCCAAGGCGCTACCGGTGGTTCGATGGTGACCGCGAGCGGTACGTCGGTGGCGAATTACAGCAACTGCTACATCGAGCCCACCGCCGCGAACAGCAACGGCTTCGTGTTGTCGAACACGGCACAGTTGACCATCGTTCAGAACTTCTTCCGAGTTCCTGCGGGCTCAGGGCGCTGCGTGGACGGCGTACTCGGCAACGTCGTCGTCCACGCGCTGAATGTGTTCGCGCCGACGTACAACAACAAATTCCAGTCGGCTATCGGTGCGGGACTTGTGCCCGCGTCTACGACGCCTACCCTCGCGTAGTCATGCCAGTCAACCTCGATGAAATCCGCGAACGGTTGTGGAAACCGTGCGCCGCAGACATCGTTGCGCTCATGGATGACCTCGAGCGTACACGGCAAGCCCTTGCCGACGCTAGGGACGAGGCAGCACGCTGGCGTGCGTTTGTGCTGAATGCGAGGTTGCCCGATGCGAAGGAATGACGTACTTGCGCGGATAGCACGCGCTATCGCTGAAACGGAGCCTACCGATGCCGCGAATCATGGCGCTCTCCGCGCGCTCGCAGACGCCTTCCGTCGAGACACCGACATTGAGTCCGCTATCCGCGCCACCGACCGAGAGCGCCGCGCCCGTCGCCGTGCCGACGACTAGCGATTGGGCTGCGCAGAGGGACGACCAGGGCCTTTGGGTTATCCGCCGGGTGCCTTGTGTTGTGTGTTGCCCGCGCAAGCGCGCACGGTGCCCCATATGCGTCGGAACAGGCATCCGTGAAGCCCGGTATGAAATCAGCGCCGCCGACGCGATTGTCTTGCGCGACGAGTTGACCGCAAGGCTCGCAGGACGCTAGGAGTCGGCAGGAGCACCCATGCCGACGATTACCATTGAGCAAGTTCCCGAGGGCCAGCACGACGAGCGCAAATACATCGCACGCATTCCGACCGACCCACAGACGCGGGTAACCGCCGGAAGCCGTGAGCTTGCGATGCGCGTATCGGCGCTGCACGCGCACGAAGTATGGCCCAACGAAGACCTTACGTTCGTGGACGTTCCGTGGGTGTATCGTCCCGAAGAAGACGTGAAGCCTGTGGTCGAAACCGAAGAACCCCAGTCGTAGGAAGTACAATGGAACAGCACTTGGAGCACTGGCCGCTCGAGCGGTTGGTGGAGTATGCTCGCAATCCGCGCAAGAACGACCACGCCGTAGACAAGGTCGCAGCAGCGATTCGTGAATTTGGATTCCGTGTACCGATTGTCGCGAAATCCGATGGCACCATCGTAGACGGTCACTTGCGCTTTAAGGCAGCGAAGAAGCTGAAACTGCTCGACGTACCTGTGCTGTTGGCCGACGATATGACCGAGGCGCAAATCAAAGCGTTTCGGATTTCGGTCAACAAGGTCGCGGAACTTGCGGAGTGGGATGACGAGTTGTTGGGTCTGGAATTGCAGGAATTGCAGGAAGCGGACTTTGACTTGTCGCTGATTGGGTTTGATGAAGATGAACTCGATGCGTTGCTGGCCGACGTGCAGAGTCCAGCAGAGCTTAACGGCGATGAGGATGATGTACCGGACGTTCCGACGCAGGCGGTGACTGCATTGGGCGATACGTGGCTGCTCGGAAGGCATCGAGTGCGGTGTGGCGACTCCACCAGCACAACCGACGTAGATGCGTTGATGCAAGGAAAGAGGGCTGAGATGTGCTTTACGGACCCGCCGTATGGTGTAGATTATGACGGTGGAGCCTTTACTGTACGCGAAAAGTTGAAGAATGACGCATCAAACAACATTTATGATGCCGTTCTTCCGTTACTTATCAGTACCTGCTCAGACAGCGCCGCGTTCTACATATGGCACGCAGCGGGCTATGCGGACGTTGCCGATAAGGTCGGCAAAAACGGATTGAAGATTAGGTCACAGATTATTTGGAACAAAAATATTGCGCAATTTGGAGCATTGAGCGCGCAATATAAGCAAAAGCATGAGCCTTGCTTCTACTGTCATAAGAAGGGTCACGCCCCAAATTGGTATGGGCCTACGAATGAGGTCACCGTCTGGGAGCAAGACAGAGAGCGTAAGAATGAATTTCACCCGACGCAAAAGCCAGTCGCACTTGCGGAGCGAGCAATAGGCAACTCGTCCAAGCCAGGCGACATCGTCATCGACCTGTTCCTTGGCTCAGGTTCAACGCTCATCGCCGCAGAGAAGACAGGACGCACTTGCTACGGCATGGAACTCAATCCGGCCTACGTCGATGTCATCATCCGGCGATGGCAAAACGCAACCGGTCAAGAGGCAACGCTCGAGGCCACCGGCCAGACCTTTGACGAACTCGCCGAGGCCGGTCGATGAGTCGCTATACGCACTACTGGTCCACGATGGACATGCCGCCTGACCGGCTGACGTGGCCGCGTATCCTGCGCGATGTACGCAAGGTGTTGTCGGCATTTGAGCACCTTGTCAAAGCCAAGCACTACACGAAATCAGAGCGACACGTCACGCAGAAAATCGAGTTTGACTCGGTTAAGCCCACTCCGTACAGCGGATTTGAATTGGGCCTAGAACCGGCGCGCTTTGTGTGTTGCCGCACTTTGCGCACCGAGTACGACGTGGTCGTCACGGCAGTGCTATTGGTCGTGAAGCGACACGCGCCGACGTGGCTGAAAATCACGTCCGATGGACGTTGGGTAGATTGGGAACCCGCACGCACGTTCTTGCGCGCCGCACTCGACTACGACGACACAGATTTTGCGGAGGCCAAGAAGGACTTCGATGAACTCATTAGGGGAAGCGACGAGGAGTTCGACCTTGATGAGTTCTTGGCTGCGATGCAAAAAGCCGAAGAGGTTGCCGATGCTCGTCCCTGAGTCCACCATCGCTACCCGTAGCGCGCTCGATACCTACGGCGACTACGAGCAGGCGCAGATTGCCATTGAGGAACTAGCGGAATTGGTCGTTGCCCTGAAACACTACGAGCGCAGCCGCATCGACAAGCTCGTCGTGTGCAACGAGATAGCCGACGTGTGCATCGTGCTTGCGCAACTGGTGGATGCCTTTGGTCGCGAAGACGTAGTGCGGCTGACCGAAGAAAAACAAAAACGACTCATGGAGCGTTTGCTGTTGCGCGATACCCACAACAGCGCACTATAAGAAATCGAGAGCCTGCTGCGCGCGACCTAGTTGTCTCCCGTTACTCGGATTGCGCGCTGCGGGCTCTTCCTTTTGGCAAAGCCCCGACGATGCACCATGCACCGCCGGGGCACGCCCATGCCGTGTGGTATGCCTGCCCGGCTACCACCTGTTCTCCGTAGCGCGTTAGGCGCTGCGACGAAGCTATCGGTGACAATTTCTAGGCGGTCAGATTTTGGCACATGCTTGGTGTACGAAAGAGGTGCGCCGCTGCTACTACCCGGTGCAAGGAGGTCAGAATGAACGTCAGCGAGTACCGCGCGCATCCGGCGCTTTCCTATTCCACGTTGAAGGCGTATTTGAAAAGCCCGCTCCACGGAGTCCGACAATTTCCGCCGTCCGAGAGCGCCGCAATGCGGTTTGGGACCGTGGTGGACCTCGCGATGAAGGGTCAGGCCGACACTGTAGTGGTGAACCCGTTTGAGGACGGGCGCACTAAAGAAGCGAAAGCCTGGAAGGCCGAGAACGAGGGCAAGACGGTGGCGACCCGCGCCGAGTACGACCGCGCGATGGAGTGCTTTTTCAGCGTAGCCAACCATCCAGCAGTCAAAGACTTGCAACTGTCGATGCTTTCACCCGACGTGCCGCTGTTTGGCCGTGTCGATGACCTTGACGTGAAGGGACTGCCGGACTGGTGGTTCGGTGAGGTCGTTGTGGACCTCAAGACCACGTCGGGCGGTGTCGATGCTACGTCGTTTGCGCGCACGGTAGATAGTTTCAACTACGATATGCAGGCGGCGCTGTACCTTGAACTCGTTCGCCAACAGGGCGAGTCCATGCCGGAATTCTACTGGGTAGCGGTCGAGTCGGATTCGCCCTACGACGTGGCCGTGTACCGCGCTACACCCGACATCTTGCGCGTCGGTCGCGCGAAGCTCGCGAAGGCCATTGCTAACGCGCACCGTGCAAAGTCAGGCGACGTAATCGGTACGTCGCAACGCATTCAATCGCTCGTCATGCCGACCTGGTACGGACGCGAATACACCACCGACGACACTCAACGCTAGTACACGGCGGGAGGGAAACGATGACGACTCAATTAGCCACGACGGCATCCACAGCGATTGCGCGTGAGTTCACACCGCAAGACGTGGACCTTATCAAAAAGACCGTTGCCAAGGAAGCGACGGATGGGGAACTCAAACTGTTCCTCGCCATCGCAGGCCGCACCGGGCTCGACCCGTTCGCGCGCCAGATTTTCTTTGTGAAGCGCGGCGGTGTTGGACAGACCACGATTAGCATCGACGGTTTCCGGCTTATCGCAGAACGCAGCGGTAAGTACGAGGGCCAAATCGGGCCTTTCTGGTGCGGTGAAGACGGCGAATGGAAGGACGTGTGGCTGAAAAGCGAACCACCGGCTGCGGCGAAAATCGGTATCCTGCGCGCAGGTTTCCGAGAGCCCCTGTGGGCGGTTGCAAACTTCTCAGCATACAACGCCGGGTCGCCGATTTGGAAGAAGATGCCGGCGCTGATGCTGTCGAAGACCGCCGAGATGCTGGCGCTGCGGCGCAGCTTCCCGATGGAGCTTAGCGGGCTGTACGGCGTTGAGGAAATGGAGCAAGCGTACAGCGAAGCGCCACCGCAAGAACGCGCTGCACCGGCCCCGCAGACCAACGAAAACCCCATCGTGAAGGCGTTTGCCAGCGTCGGTGTACAGCAGGCCGACCTCGAGCGCGCGACCGGTAAGGCGGCGGCGAAGTGGGACGAAGTGACGGTCGCAGCACTACGCGCTGCGTACCAAAGCATCAAAAAGGGCATGAGTCCCGACGATGCGCTGAAAACGATGAGTCTTGATGTTCCTGTTGTCGAAGCAGAAGTAGTGTAAGGAGGCAGTATGAAGTTCGACCCGAAAGAGTACGAGAAACGTGAAGCAAGCCGCGCGGGTAGCGGTGGAAATAGCGGCGCATCGCGTCAGTACAAGCAGGTGAAACCGGGCAAGAAGACGCTTCACGGCGTTCACTTCGACCGCTTCACCGCAAAGAGCGGAACGCAGATGCTGCGCGTGTGGTTTGTCATCGTCAAGGACCACACCGACAACGAGGACGAAGGTGAAGTCGTCAGTCGGGCGTTTCCGCTTACGGAACGCGCGATGTTCCTGTGGTTTGGACTCTGCAAGGCCATCGGGTTTACGAAGGCGCACGATTTGAGCGACGACGACGACGTGGTCAACATCATCGGGCGCGCGGCAGTAGACGCCGATGTTGTTTCCGAAGAGTACAACGGCAAGACCAGCCTGCGTCCCGACCAGTTCCAGAAATTCACCGGTCGTGAAGGTGACGATTGGGACGCGCTAATCGAAAAGGGCCGCGCGTCTGCGGAGCGCATTCTTGCGAAAATCCAAGAAAAGCAGGCGCAGTACAGCGCGCCGGCTGCAAGCGGTTACAGCGCGTCTACCAGCGGCAACGACGACATTCCGTTCTAGGCAGTCGGGCCGCACGACCGCGAGGGGCGCGTGGCTTACTGCTTCGGAATCGACATCGGTAGAGAAGGGGCGGCGGTGTTGCTGGAAGGCGATACCGCCGTCTTTGCTTGTCATTGGCACCAGCACACGGTCAAAAAGCAGAAGGTCTACCGCATGACGCAGGCCATTGCCGGTGCGTCAAAGCCGCGCGTCGTGGACGGCCTTGTGAATGGTTGGGGACTCGGTGAGGCGCTGTACGGAGTGGCTGCGGAGCGGCTGTTGACCGCAAAGCACATTCACGTCATCGCGGAGGACGTGTACTTGGGCGTAAACCCGCGCACCAGCATCGAGCTTGCGAAGTTCGGCGGCGCTATCGTGTCGCGCCTTGAGCCGTTTGACCCGCAGAAGCAGGCGTTGTGGGTCAAGCCGACGATTTGGCGCTCGGCGCTATTGAAACTCGCACCGCGTACACCGCGTGACGAAGCCAAGGCCGCGTCGATGCGCAACGTACCGATGATGGTCAAAGGACTGAGCGACTTGTTGACCAAGTTGCCGAAATCCGCAACAGAGCACGTTTGCGATGCAGCGGGTGTCGCTGCGTATGGAATTTTGCACGCCGCGTATACGGACGCCGATGCCGCCCGCTAGGTAGAGGCGGGAGGCACGCGATGACGAAGGCGACTGACGCAGACATTCAGGCGGTGTTCGATGCCTGGCGGCAACACCGCGAGCGACCGGACGTGTGCAAGTTTACGAAGGACCGGCAGAAACTCATTCGCGACCGATTGGGCCTTGGGTATACGGTTGATGACTTCGTCGCGCTGGTCGAGTTTGTCCACGTCGCCAGCGACCCGTGGTGCGACTTCATGCGCAAAAACCAGTACACCGGCCTCGACTACCTGCTGCGCCGGGAGAAGCTCGGTGACCGTGTCGAGCGCGCGGTGATTTGGAAATCAGAACACGCGAAAAGCGAACTCAAGCGCATTGAAGAAGAAGCCACGGGACTGTCGCTTGGTGTGCTCGGTCAGTTCCGTAGAGGCGGGCTGTGAGCAGTTGGATTGGCGACCTCAAAGCGGCGTGTGATGTGCCGACAATGGCAAACGCGCTGGGTATGCGTGTGCTGCGACTCGGCACGATTACGCCGTGCCCCGGTTGTGGCGCAGAGCAGCGTGGTTCGGAGGACCGTCGTGGTCCGATAGGTACGGGGTCTGACAAACGCGGCTGGAAGTGCTTTCGGTGCCAACTGACCGGCGATGCTATTGACCTGCTGACGCTGCATCGCGCCGGCAAGAAGGGCCGCGACCTCAACGGTGCTGAATGGGCGAGCATCAAAACATGGTGTGTTGAGCAGGGGCTAGTCCATGACGATGCCGCGACACCGCGCATCGCAAGCGTAGGGGCCACGATACGGCGCGCACAGCCGCAGGCGATACCGACACCTACCCAAGACGTTCCCGAGGCCACAGGAGGCGCTTTTGCGTGGCGAGAAGGGCGTGCCGAAGAAGCAGCAGCGCGTCTGTTTACTGACGAGGGAAAGGTGGTGCGCGACTACCTCGCCACACAGCGCGGCTTTACCGAAGAAACCATGCGCGAATGGTCGCTCGGTGCGGAATTCATCCACGGAGAACCGTGGCTGACCATCCCGCTCAAAGACGTGCATCAGCGCATTGTGAATCTGCGCTTTCGCAGCATACCGCCTGCAAAAAAGACGTTTCGCGTGTGCATGGGTCGTCCGCTTCCGTTGTACGGCGTGGACCGCATCAGCGGGGACAGCAAGGACACGATTACGTGCGTAGAAGGCGAACTCGACGTGGTGGCGCTGTGGCAATACGGCGTCACGTCGAACGTGGTCAGCACGACGGCAGGCAGCGACACGTTCAAGGATGAGTGGGCCGATGCGCTCGAGCCGTATGCGTCGTTTGTGCTTGCCTACGACAACGACGAGGCCGGGAATCGTGGTGCACAGAAGCTCGGCAAGATGCTTGGCGAGGACCGCTGTGCGCGAGCGACGTTGCCAAAGAAGGACGCCGGGGAATGCCTCGCCAGCGGAATTCCAGCGGAAGCCATAAAGCGAGCATTAAACAACGCTCAGCCGATGTTCGGTGTTGGATTCCGACAAGCGCATGAGTACGCAGAGGAATTGGAGCGGCTGATTAATGCACCGGACGAACTCGTCGGTCGTCCTACGGGGTCGGCAAACCTCGATGCGTGCATCGGTGGACTGCGCCCTGGTCTGACGGTCATCACGGGCGAGGCCGGTAGCGGGAAGTCTACGCTGGCGACGTGGCTGTGCTGGGAACAAGCGCGGCGCGGTGTTGCGACGATGGTGACGAGCTTTGAGAACCGTCCCATCGGGTTAGTGCAAAAAGTTTTACGTATGCAGCTTGGCGCGGACTTTACCAAGGTCAGCGCCGATATGCGGCGACAGGCACTCAACGAACTCGGCAACATGCCGCTGTATCTCATGGACCACTACGGAATGCTGGGTCCGCAGAAAGTGATCGACGCCATTAAGTACGCGGTGCGTCGGCATGGTGTACAGACGGTGCTGGTGGACCATCTCGGCTTCATGCTGACCGGCGGCACCGACGAGCGGCAGCAGACCGACAACATTATTCGCCAGTTCGCGGTCGCTGTGTACTCGATGAACGTCCACATCATCCTCATCGCGCACTTGCGGACGCTGCCGTCTGACGCGGAAAGACCTACGATGAACGACCTGAAAGGCGCGTCGTCCATTAAGCAAGACGCATCCGAAGTACTGATTGTGGTCCGCGAGAACCCTAGCGAAAAGCGACGACACCCGGCGACGTGGGTGTACGTAGACAAGAATCGCTCGGAATTCGGCGCTGCGGGGTCGAAGTGCTTGCTGGCGTTCGGCCCGATGTCGCTGATTTATGCGGACCAGTGGGAATATGTGCCCGAAAGCAGGGCCGGCGTGATTCTAGCCACACCCTAGAAAGGAGGACGTAGATGCTGACGTTTGATGTAAGTGCAGAGGCAACATGCCAGATTCTAAAAGCGAGTCCCAAGGTCGAAACCGAGGGCGGCGGCATTTCGTGGGACGTAGACATCGCCTACGTGCTTCACGACGAGTCCGAAGCGGAACTGCTGACCAGCATTTTCCCGTCTGCTGTGACCGCGTACATGCGCGCGGTGGACAGCAAGAGCGAAAGCCTGATGAAAGCCACGGTGCCAGATGCGCTGTGCAAGCTCGGTATGCGCTTGCCCGGTGGTGAGGTGCTGATCGAAGGCGCATCTACCGAAGTACGCGGCGTTGAACTCAAGTGCGGGTCAAAGGCGCAGGTTTACACGATGAAGCTGCGCCTCAAGTACCTGCGGTCGGACTTCTGGGTAAACCTAGTGCAGTCGCTCGGCGAACACGTCATCGTCGCCGTGGTCCCGTCGCAGCAGGCGCTGCCGTTGGCCGCAAAGACGAAGCTGCCTGAAATTGGCCGCATCGTGACCGCGCACGAAAAGGGCACCGGGCGCACGGTGTGTGGCGTGTTCCGAGGCGAGCGCGGCGACGGCCTGCTGGTGGATGACTTCGACACCTACTACATGTGCGAGCGCATCGTGATGGCGGTTCACGTCGTCAACTACGATACGCTGGACGGCAACGACTCCGTTGCGAAGTACGCGGGTTTGAGCGAAGCGCCGACGTGGTACTCGCTGATGCTTGCACTTGGTGAGTCTCTGGACGCCAACGTGGCCGTAGGCGACCAGGAGAACGGCTACGAGATTACGGACGCCGAGGTGACGAAGGCGCTCGCAGCGGAATCGAAGCCGCGTAGGGGTAGCGCATGAGCGCGCCCGAAAAGCCGGTGGTCATTCGCCTCGACGTGTCGGACCTTCGCCGGGAGGTCGATAATGCGGCGCTGAGTGCGCTGCTTGAGAAGGGCTGGACGGTGCTGACCAGCGTCGTCATCGCCGACGAGAGCGGCAATTGGATGAGTCTCGTCATGGTGCCGCCAGCACCGTCGCTCACCGCAGAGCCGGTGTACATCGTAGATGAGTCTTCCAAGCGCACGGCGCAATACACGGGATTCATTATCGGCTGTGTGTTGACGTTCATCGGTATTTACGCGCTTTCTGCGTTTGGATACTGAGCGGTTTTGCCTCCTGTCCGCTAGTAAGGGGCAGGAGGTCATCGTGATTCGCATCGAGCAAATCGGAGTCCGACCACGCGAACTTGCTGGGTGGTCGTTTGCGTGGGTAGACGACCCCGCTCAACGGCGCCGGGTGCTCATGTGTGGTCCGTTTGAAGTCGGCGGCTTGTCGCACCGAATCTTGGCCGCTGCCGGCCCCGATAGTCCATTGACCATAACGATAGACTGGCCCGCAATCACAGCGGCGCTACGAGGTGAAGGATGACCATGCAAGCGGAGCGTCGTGGCTTTTACCGGGCCATCGCGCGTGTACTTGAAATTACGCAGACGGCGGGACTCGATAACCCGTGTGCGCCGTGCAACGGCGAAGGTTTGCTCATCGACCAGACCGTGTGCGAATCGTGCGGTGGTTGGGGCGATACGCTCGAGCACCTAGTGCGCAAGATGCGCTATGACGACCACGACAAAGTGAATGAAATCACGCCGAATCTTACGGCGAACTTCGCACCGGGCGATACCGCAACGGGACGACAGCTTGCGATTGCGACGGTGGCGCTCGAGGGCATCGACCCCGAGGCGCTGATTGCCTGGCTGCTTGCCAATGCGTCGGTTGTTGTCGAGAGCAGCCCGCGCGTTCTTGCGAGCGAGGACGTGATTGAGTGGGCGATGCGCCTCGCAGAGAATATCGAGGACGCCAAGCGAGGAGTCGGCGTGCTGATGCCGCTGACGCAGACCGGGGAAGCATAATGCCGCCACGTAAGAAAG
>Ga0315902_10008274_pt1 | contig 14106 bp, 12 predicted proteins | sample LakEriMetagenome_9_FD_203523 | JGI IMG/M metagenome (GOLD analysis project Ga0315902, IMG submission 203523) | Freshwater fungal communities from buoy surface, Lake Erie, Ohio, United States - Buoy 12 MA117 | ecosystem: Environmental > Aquatic > Freshwater > Lake > Lake biofilm | place: USA... | reverse complement strand
TGGTTGCGTTGTGGCTGCTGTTGCGGCGTCGCGTGGATATGGGCGGGGATCGCCACCTGCTGACTGCAGCACTGATCCTGCTTGCGGGCTTACTGCCGTACTGGCTGGCGCCGCAAAGCCATGTGCGCTATCTGGTGCCGCTGTACCCGCTGGCCGGGCTGGTGATTGCACGGATCCTGTGGCTCGCAGGCGAAGGCGCATTGGGCATGACACGCAAATGGCTGATCGGGTTGATCGTGATCAAGCTGGCGGTGGTGCTGGTCGCGTTCCCGCTGTACCAGCAGCGTTACCGCGGCGCGAACTATGCCGAAGCGGCGCAGGCGATCATTGCGCGCACTGCGGGCCAACCGCTGTACACGCTGAATGTCAGTGCCAGCGGTCTGTCGGTCACCGCTTATATCGACGTGGCGCGCCTGCCGCTGCAGCCCCTGGCTTTCCCGCCGGCCGGATGGCAGGACGGTTTTGTGCTGGCCTACGATCCTGACGACCAGATCGGCCCGGTGGTCGAGCAGTACCGGCTTGGCGGCAACACGCTCTACCTGCTCTGCCGCGGCAGCGCCTGCGCGCCCCAGCCCCCCGCAGCTCCGCTGCCTGAAGTTCAGCCTGCCGAAGTTCAGCCCGCAGAGGGCTTGCGCAGGTAAGCGAGCAGGTCGTGGCCGCGGCCGGCGAGTCTTGCCGGCAGGTTGAGCAGTTCAGCGACGATTTTGCCCAGCACATACAGTCCGCGCGGGGTGTCGCCCTTGTCGTGGAATTTGACGCGGGCGGTGTCGAGGCGCGCGACCTCGAAGCCTGCGGCCGCGGCGATCATCGCCATCGAGCGCGGGTTGTAGAAGCTGATGTGGCCGCCGTCCTTTTCCATGTCGAAGTAGTCCCAGCGCGCGCCCATTGCTGCCGCGGTCCAGCTCTCGGCGTTGGCGGTGCTGACGAGCAGGATGCCGCCGGGCTTGAGCACGCGACGGCATTCAGCGAGCAGCGGCAGTGGCTCGCGCAGGTGTTCGATCACCTCGAACAGGGTCAGCGCGTCGAAGCAGGCCTCGGGATAATGCTGGTCTTCAAGCAGCCCGGTCTTCACCGGCAGCCCCGCCGCCCGCGCGGCCTCGGCAATGCGCGGCGCCGGTTCGACGCCCTCGGCGCGGTAGCCGGCTGCGATGGCCGCGGCCACGAACTGGCCGCGCGAGCAACCGACATCAAGCACCCGCATATTGGCCGGGCGCTGGCCGGTCAACGACGCGATCCGGGACAGGCGCTGGCGCGCGACGCTTTGACGTCGTGCCAGTTCCTGGCCCCGGGGCGCATTGAAATCGGCGGCATTGAACTGTTGCATCGTCTCGGCATAGCGTGCGGCACTGGCGCGGCTCATCAACTGGCCGCAGCCGCTGCAGCGGCGCAGTGCGCCTTCGGCGACGACGATGGCGGTATCGGTGATCGGTGCGGTGCAGCCGACCGGGCAGTGGCGGACATAGGCCTGCTCAGCAGATTTTTCCATAAGCCATTGTTTTTAAACGATTAATTACGCTATCAGCGGTGAGCTGCTGCAGGCAGTCGCTGTCGCTGTCGATGTGGCGGTCACAACCTTCCTCGCCGCAGGGCACGCAGGGCGCACGGCCCTGCAGCAGCATCACGTTGCCGACCTGCTGGTCGCCGACGCGCTGCCAGGGATTGTGGCGCGGCGGATGATGCTGCGGCCAGGGCCCCCACTTGACAGGATCGGTAGGCCCGAACAACGCGATCGTCGGCACCCCGGTGGCAGCGGCGATGTGGGTGACCGCGGTGTCGGGGCCGATGTAGAACCGGGCGCGGGCAATCAGCGCTGCGGTACCGCCCAGCGTGAGCTGGCCTGCGGCGTTGATGACGCCGTCGCCCAGTTGGGCCGCGATCGCATCGACATGGGCTTGTTCCTCGGGGTCGGGGCTGCCGGTGAGAGCCACCCGGAATCCGTTGTCGATCAGCCAGCGTCCGACGCCGACCCAGCCTGCCACATGCCATTGCTTGTAGCGAAAGCGGGGCCAGGGGTGCAGCACCGCCAGCGCGGTGCAGGGTCCGGCGAGCAGCGCATCGACGGCAATGCGATCACGGTCCCGCCACGACACCACGACTTCAGTGAGGGCTGCGATGCCCAGTGCATCGGCGAGTGCGAGATGGTTGCGCAGCGTGTGCTTGTGGTCGGGGTCGTATGTCACCCAATGATCGAGCAGGCGCCGCTTCCACCGCTGGTCCGGCCGGTCGAGCAGCAGTCCGATGCGCTGCCGGCCCGAGAGCCAGGCATAGAGAGTCGGGCGGTCGCCGGGCACCAGCGACAGTGCCAGGTCGTATCGGCGAAACAGCCGGCCGATCAGGGCCAGGTGTTCCGCGAGGCGCGGACGCTCCGGCACCACATGGATCGCATCAAGGTCCGGATTGCCCTCGAGCACGCCCTGGGTGCCGGAGAAAGCCAGCACCTCGATGCAGGTCTGCGGCCAGGCACGCTTGAGCGAGCGGATCAATGGTGTGGCCAGCAGCACGTCACCGATGCGGCGGGTCACGATGACCAGCACGCGCCGGGGCGGTGTGCGCAGCGCGAAGGTCATGGATACTGGTCGAGCCCGCGTTGCGCCACCACCGAGGGCAAAGCGAGCAGCGCCTCGAGGCGCTGCTGGTTTTCAGGCAGGCGGCTGCGGTCGTTTTCACGGTGCCAGAGGTGGAACAACGGTGTCGCGAAGCGTGCGCTCTTGTGCCTGACACCGGCATGGATCAGGCGAATGACCAGGTCAGAGTCTTCCAGACCCCAGCCCGAATAGGCTTCGTCGAAACCGTTGACCCGCACCAGGTCATCGCGCCACGCGGCGAGATTGCAGGATTTGATGCCCCGCCACTGGCCGGGACTGCGGCGACGGAACCCGCCATCCGGCAGGCGCAGCAAGGGCAACAGGCGATTGATGTCGCGCCGGAGCCAGGCGAGCAGCCATTGACCGCCACCCCAGGCATGCAGCGGCAGGCGGGCGGCCAGTGCGCGGCGGGTGAAACGCTCGGAGAGCAGGATGCGGTTGCCGCCGAGAAACCAGCCGCGCTCGGCCAGTGCCAGGTGGCGGCGCACGAAATCCGGTGGGGGCACGCAGTCGCCGTCGATGAATATGATGTATTCGGCGGCAGTGGCAGCGAGGGCACGGTTGCGCGCGGCACCGGGCCGAAAGCCGAGGTCTTCCTGCCAGATGTGGCGCAGCGGGAAGGGTGCGCGCTGCGCGTATGCCGCAATCAGCCGCCGCGTGTCATCGCCCGAGCCGTCGTCGGCGATCAGGACCTCGAGGCCAGTGCAGTCCGGCCCGCTGAGCCGCTGCGCGAGCAGGCCGTCGAGGACCGCAGCCAGCGCGTCGGGGCGGTTGTAGGTGGTGGCAATGAGGGCTACAGAGGTCACGACTTGTTTTTTGGTGATGGCTCGCCGAGCATCATCAGTTTCAGGTAGCGGTAATACGAGCCCTCGCCGTTGGCCACTGCCAGCATGAAGCCTTCACGCCCGTCGAGGAAGCCCAGGCGCAGGAAATAGGTGCGGAAGAAGGCCCAGCCGCCGTGCAGCAGCGCGGTCCAGATCGAAGCGCGGCGGCCGTTGCGGTGGAACATGTTCGCCGAGGACGAGGAATACAGGTTCATCTTGCCGATCATCTGGTCGAGGTCGGTGATGGCCTCGTGCATGATCGGGCGGCGCAGCTTGCCGGTGCTGCCCTGGATGATCAGCCGGTCGTGGGTGTGGTCTTCGGAGAAGCGCGAGGCATCACGGCGGAACAGCCGCACCACATAGTCCGGCCACCAGCCGGAATGCTTCATGAAGCGGCCGCAGAAGCTGGAGCGTCGCGGAATCGCGTAGGCCGCGTGTTTGCCCCGTGCAGCGAGGGCCTGCTGCACCTCGGCGCGCAGCTCCGCCGGCATCCATTCGTCGGAATCGAGCGAGATGATCCACTCGCCCCGGGCCTGGTCCAGCGCGCGGTTTTTCTGCGGGCCATGGCCGGGGAAATCCGGTGTGCGGTAAAAGCGCGCACCGAGCTCCGCGCAGATCGCCTCGGTGGCGTCGGTGCTGCCGGAATCGACCACGACGATCTCGTCGGCCCAGGCCACGGATTCGAGACAGCGGCGGATCGTCGGCTCGGCGTTCTTGGTGATGATGATGGCGGAGACGTTCATGCGGGGTTCCCGGTGCCGGCACGATCACGGTAGCCGGCAAAGAGCAAACCGCTCATCCAGGCGTAGAACAGGCCCTCGGCGTGATCGAGCAGGAATGAATTGAACAGGCAGCCTGTGGCCATGGCGATGACCAGGCCGCGGGCGAGTGCGGTTTCCATCGGCGAAGGCAGGCGTGTGGCCAGCAGCCATTGCCCGATGAACAGGGCCAGCAGTACGGCCAGCCCGGCTCCGCCGGTCTGTGCCGCGATCATCAGGTATTCGTTGTGCGGATTGACCGTGGGCAGCATGTCGGTTCCGGCCACCTGGCGGGCGTAGGCGGCAGGGAAGCCGCCGGTACCCACGCCCAATAGCGGATGGGCGGCGATGATCGCTGCGGTATTCTGAAAAAATTCCAGGCGCAGCCCCGCGGAGGAGTCGCGCTGCCCGACGCCAGGCTGCCATTGCGCCAGCTCCTGGCGGAAGGTCTGCGCGCGCTCGGCGATCGGTCCGGGGACCACCAGCAGCGCTGCGGCAGCGACGGGCGCAGCCAGCAGTGCAAGCAGGCGACGGCGCGGCGGCAACAGCGAAAGCGCCAGCCACAGGCCGGTCAAGCCGAGCACCAGCTGACCGGTCACCCCTTCCACCATGAGCAGCACGTTGCCGGCCGCCAGTACCGCGAGCACGCCCCATACCGGGCGCAGGCGCGACCCTGCCGGGCTGGTCAAGGCCAGCCCGGCGAGGACCAGCGCGCCGTAGGCCATCAGATAGTTATGGGTAATGCGAAACTTGAACACCACCGGTGAATGCGGCGTCCCCGCGATCAGCTCGCCTTGGGGCAGCGCTCCAGCCTTCACCAGAAACGACAGCACCAGCACCAATGTGGTCATGCCGGCAAAGGCGATCAGGCCGAGACGGCGGGTCTGCGTGTCGCGGAAGTAATACAGCAGCAGCGGCAAGAACAGCAGGTCGATGTATTTGAGGGCGGTGCGATGCGCACCCACCACCTCCGCGCTGACCCAGATCAGGCCTGCGAAGATGACCCCTGCCATCAGCAGGGCCAGCCACGAGACCGGGTGGTCGCGTACTACCGACCATTTTTGCCGCCAGGCGCCACCGCCGATCCAGCACAGCAGCAATACCAGCAACAGCAGGTTGTCGATGAATACCGAACAGGGGATCGCTGCGCCCAATGCCACCGCGGCGGCGCGTCCGCCCCGGTCGATGCCCGCAGCGACGCAGCTCGCATTCATTCCTGGTAGGCCCGGTATTCCGGAATCCAGGCGCTGAGCACGCGCTTGACCTCTCCGGGGTCGGTGGAGGGCTGGCTGCTCAGCCACTGCTCGAATCGACCCGGCAGCTCCGGGTCGGCCGCCCGGGCCCTTGCCATGCGCAGCTTGGGGTGCGGGGTCGCGACCGAGTTTTCGTCGGCGGCGAGGACTTCCTCGTAGAGTTTTTCCCCGGGACGCAGGCCGGTGAACACAATGCGGATATCCTCGTCGCTGAAGCCGGACAGGCGGATCAGGTCGCGGGCAAGATCGGCGATGCGTACCGGTTCACCCATGTCGAGCACGAAAATCTCGCCGCCTTGTCCCATCAGGCCGGCCTGCATCACCAGCTGTACCGCCTCGGGGATGGACATGAAATAGCGGGTGATTTCAGGATGGGTGACCGTCACCGGCCCTCCTGCGGCGATCTGGCTGCGGAAGAGAGGGATCACGCTGCCGGTGGAGCCGAGCACGTTGCCGAAACGCACGGTGATGAAGCGGGTGCCTGCGGCCGGCTGCAGAGCCTGGCACAGCAACTCGGCGAGCCGTTTGGTGGCACCCATGACATTGGTCGGGTTGACGGCCTTGTCGGTGGACACCAGCACGAATTTTTCAACTCCGGCGGCGATCGCGGCCTGGGCTACTGTTCGGGTACCGCAAACATTGTTGAGCACGGCCTGCCAGGCGTTTTCGCCTTCCATCAGGGGCACATGCTTGTAGGCGGCGGCATGGAAAATCACCGATGGCTGCTCGGCCGCCAGCACCTCGCTCACCCGCGCGGCATCCTTGACGTCACCGATGACACAGCGGATCGACAGCGCCGGAAACGCCTGGCGGAACTCCTGTTCGATGCTGTAGAGCGCGAATTCGCCCTGTTCGAACAGCACGATGCGGCGCGGCTGGTAGCGGGCAACCTGCCGGCACAGCTCGGCGCCGATCGAACCCCCGGCGCCGGTCACCATCACCACGCGGTCGCCGAGCCAGCCGCGCAAGCCTGTGGCGTCGAGCTGCACCGGGTCGCGACCGAGAAGGTCGTCGAGTTCAACCTTGCGGATCTGCGACACCGTGACGCGGCCGCTGGCAAGGTCATCGAAGGAAGGCACCGTCAGTACCTGAAGGCCCGCCGCCCGCGCTGCTTCCAGTGCACGACGGCGGGCGCGATGGTCAGCCTCGGGCATGGCGATGATCGCGCGCCGGGCCTGCAGCGCCGGCTGCCGCGCCGGGAGTTCGGCAATCGCGCCGATCACGGTGACACCGTGGAGCTGACGGCCGCGGTGGCCGGCGTTGTCGTCGAAGACGCCGATCACCTGCCACTGCGGGCTGCGCGAGAGATCCTTGACCAGGCTCGCAGCCGTGTCGGCCGAGCCCAGCACCACCACCGGCTCGCGTTCTCTCGCCGAGGGCAGCGCGAAGCGGCGTTCCTTCCAGCCCCGGTAGGCGAGGCGACTGCCGCCCATCAGCATCACCAGCAGCACCGGACTCATCACCAGCACCGAGCGTGGCACCGGCAGTTGCAGCATGAACAGCATCGCTGGCACCGCCAGCGCACCGGCACCGACGGCGAGCACGATGCGCTGCACATCGGGCAGGCTGGCATAGCGCCAGATGCCGCGATACAGGCCGGCGCCATAAAAAACCGCGGCGTAGAGCGGCACGACCCACGGCAGTGCCTGTAGCGCCTGTTCGTCGTAGGGCTGGGGCAGCTCGAGGTTGAAGCGCAGCCAGAAGGCGAGCCACCACGCCGCAGCCACCGCGAGCAGATCGTGCAGGATGGCGAGCAGGGTACGCAGCCGGTTAGGCATGGCCGGGTCCCCGCTGGCGCCAGACGTGTTCAATGCGCAGTAACAACCCGGCGTAGAGGACAACCGCCACCAACAGCAGGGCCAGCCGGCCAACAGCACCCAGGCCCAGAGCCCAGGTGCCGGCGATGGCGCAGATCAGCATCAGTGCGTATTCGGCCAGCGCCGTGTTGCGATGGCCCAGGCCCAAACGCACCAGGCGCTGGTAATAGTGTTCACGGTGAGCGTCCCAGACCCGTGCTCCGGAGGCGAGGCGCCGCAGCAGGGTCAGGCTGGCATCGACCACGAAGGGCGAGAACACCAGCAGCGGGAACCACCAGGGCCAGACGCCCTTGAGCCAACCGGCAAGGCCCAGGGTCGCCGCCAGAAATCCGAGCGGCACTGCGCCGGCGTCACCCAGAAAGATCCGCGCCGGGTGGAAATTGTGGAGCAGGAATCCGCCCGCGGCACCGGCCAGCGCAAGGCTGGCCGACATCAGCATGGCATCGTCGGCACGCCATGCCGCCCAGGCGTAGGCGGAAAAACCGAACAGCGCCATGCCGCCCGCCAGTCCGTCGGCGCCGTCCATGAAGTTGTAGAGGTTGCCGCACCAGGCGAGGATGAGCACCATCGCCAGTGCCGTCAGCGACAGCGGACTGTCGAGCAGGGCATGGGTAATGCAAACCGCGGCCACGAGGTGCGCGGCGAGGCGGAATGCGGCAGGCAGACCGCGCAGGTCATCGAGCAGTGAAATCGAGAATACCAGGGCGAGGCCGGCCCATATGGGCCACGGCCAGCCGAAGCCCGCAAACAGCCAGCCTCCGGCGACCCCGGTGAGCAGGCCCAGGCCGCCGGTGCGCGGCACTGGTGTGGTATGCAGCGAGCGCGCGTTGGGCTGATCGAGCGCGAAGGTCGAGACCCGGCTACGGCTGAGCCAGCCTACCGTGAGGGCGGCAATGGCGAAGGCGATGATGGCGGTGAGAAGGGTGGGCCACACGGCGGCGGGGGTCTAGGAGCGGCCGTGATGATACCACCGGGCAGTCTCGGTAAGTCCTTGATTCGTCGAATATCGCGGGCGCCAGCCGAGCCGATGGCGCAAGTGCGCGGCGTCGACCTGAAGCGACCCGGTCAGACGCGCGATTTCGTGACTGCGGCCGAGCAGGCGTCCCGCCGCACGGAGCAGGGGTATTGGGCAAGGCCACAGCCGCGCGCGGCGACCCAGGGCCGTGGCCAGCCGCGACAGCAATTCCGGCGTCGACAGGTCCTCGCCGTCGCTGACGAGGAAGGTTTCTCCTGCTGCAGCCGGCATCTCGATGCAGGCGAGCAGCGCGTCGGCGAGATTGCCGACATAGACCAGGCTGCGGCGGTTACGGACCGAGGCCAGCGGCAGCGGCAGGCCACGGTCGAGCGCACCAAGCAGGTGGAGCAGGTTGCCTTTGACGCCGGGGCCATAGACCAGCGGCGGGCGCAGGATCACCGGTTCCAGCCGGCTGTGTGCGGCGATGGATTGCAGCGCCTGCTCGCCCTCGAGCTTGCTCAGGCCGTAGGCATCCTCGGGCGCAGGGGTGTCTGCTGCGGTGTAAGGATGGTTGGGGGTAGACTCGCCATTGACCTTGATCGAACTCAGGAACACGAAGCGGCGCACGCCTGCTTCAGCTGCCGCCTCGGCCAGGCGTCGGGTGCCATCGCGGTTGATGCGGCGGTAAGCGGCCAGCGGATCATGGTGGTCGTCACGCAGCACATGGGTGCGTGCGGCCAGATGAATGACGCAGTCGATACCCTGCAGTGCATCGCGCCACGCGGTATCGGCGTCAATGTCGCCCACTACGACCTGCCGCCCGGCCAGTGCGGGATCGTGCCGACGGGTGGCTGCGATCCAGTCGATCTGGCGCGCGTCGAGTGCTGCGCCCAGCGCGTGGCCGACGAAACCGCCGGCTCCGGTGACGAGCAGGCGCCTCGGACCGGGGGTTTTTACTTCGACCACACCCTGCGGTTCACGTAGTCGGTGTAACTGAGGATGATGCGAACGACCTTGACCGAAACGTTGTCGGCCAGGTAATCCGCAGCGATGGCAAAGGGCCGCGGGTTCGCGGCGTAGGCGGCCATCGTGGCCTTGACCGCGGCGAGTACGCGCGCGGACTCCAGCCCGGACATGATCAGGGTACCCTCGTCCATGCCCTCCGGACGTTCATGGGCCTGACGGATCATCACCGCCGGGAAGGCGAGGATCGACGACTCCTCGGTGAGGGTGCCGCTGTCGGAGAGCACGCAGGCGGCATCGCGCTGCAGCCGCACATAATCGAAAAAGCCCAGCGGCTTGAGGAACTCGATACCCGCGGGCAGTTTGCGCTTGCCGATGGCGGCGAGGCGCTGGCGGGTGCGCGGATGGGTGGACATGATCACGCGCTTGCGGTGGCGTCGCACCAGCGCATCCAGACTGGCGAGCAGTTCGCGCAGGTTGTCTGGGCTGTCGACGTTTTCCTCACGGTGGGCGCTGACCACAAAATAGCCGCGCGGCTCGAGTTTGAGCCGCTGCAGCACACGTGAGCCGTCAATGTCCGCGGCATGGTGCTCGAGCACCTCGCGCATGGGCGAGCCGGTCTTGATCACCGTTTCCGGACGCAGTCCCTCGGCCAGCAGATAGCGTCGCGCATGTTCGGTGTAGGGCAGGTTGATGTCGCTGATATGGTCGACAATGCGGCGGTTGATTTCTTCGGGCACGCGGTCATCAAAGCAGCGGTTGCCGGCTTCCATGTGGAACACCGGCACCTTGCGCCGCTTGGCCGCGATGGCGGCAAGGCAGGAGTTGGTGTCGCCCAGCAGCAGCAGCGCGTCGGGCGCCTCGCGCTCGAGCACTGCATCGGTGCGGGCGATCACGGCGGCGATGGTGTCTGCGGCGGTCTTGCCCGCGGCATCGAGGAAATGATCCGGCTTGCGGATGCCGAGTTCCTCGAAAAAGACCTGGTTCAGTTCGTAATCGTAATTCTGTCCGGTGTGCACCAGCACATGGCGGGTGTGGCGGTCGAGTTCGGCAATTACCCGCGATAGCTTGATGATCTCCGGCCTTGTACCGGCGATGGTCATCACCTTGAGCGTCATCGGCGGCCTCAGCGCAGCAGTTCGCCGGTATCGGGGCCGGCGTCGCCGGGCATCAGCCGGTGCTGCCGCAGCAGCTTGACCGTGCCGGCGAGCGACAGCACGTTGTCGGCCGAGCTGAATTCGCCCTTGAGGGCATTGGGCTCGGCCTTGAGCCGGGCCGTGAGCTCGGGCAGCATCGGGCGGATGGCATACCACGCGCCGCGCTTGACGCAGTGGTGGACTTCTTCCTCCGAGACCATGATCTCGTGCAGTTTCTCGCCCGGGCGCACCCCGGTGATGCGGGTGGCAATCTTGCGGCTGCCGATGAGCGCCCTGGCGATGTTGATGACCGTGGCGGAGGGGGCGTTGGGCACGTAGATTTCGCCAGGCTTGGCGCCTTTCAGTGCAGCAAACACGGTGTCCACCGCCTGGTTGAGGCTCAGCAGAAAGCGTGTCATGTGTGGCGCGGTGATGGTGACCGGGCCACCGTTGCGGATCTGGTCGTGGAACAGCGGGATCACCGAGCCGCGTGAGGCGAGCACATTGCCGTAACGCACGCCGATGAAGCGCGTGTCCGGGTTGAGCACATTGGCACCGATGAAGATGCGCTCCTGCACCGCCTTGGTCATGCCCATCACGTTGACCGGCTTGCAGGCCTTGTCGGTACTGATCGCCACTACGGTTTGCACCGGATAGCGGTGGGTCTGGATCGCGCGCACGATGTTCATCGCACCGATGCAGTTGGTCAGCACCGCCTCTTCCGGGAAATACTCGCAGGAGGGCACCTGCTTCAGCGCCGCGGCGTTGACCACGATGTCGGCATCGCGTACTGCTGCGCTGACTGCGGCGTAGTCGCGTACGTCGCCGATCCGGAACTCGAGCACGTTCATGAAGTTGCGGAAGATGACCTCGTCCGTGCTCACGGTCTTGTGCAGGTAGGCCATGCGCATGTCGTGCTGCTTGGCCTCATCGCGCGAGTAGACGATGACCTTGCGCGGCAACCCCAGCTCGCCCGACAGGACGCGGTGCACGAAGGTCTTGCCCATGGACCCGGTGCCGCCAGTAACCAGAATCTTTTTATTCTTTAAAATCATAGGGTTGCATTATCTCCGGCACAGGCCAGTTCGTCAATCATGGCCGGCCATGCGGGTGGCACGTAGGCAAAGTCGGCGCGAAAACGGGTCGAGTCGAGGCTGCGGTCGCAGATCAAGGTATCGTCGGGTTCAATGTTGATGTCGAGCGACAGGCGGTCGCGGATCGCGCAGAGCAGGTCGTATTTGCTGATGGCTGCTGCAGAGACCTGGTAGAGGCCGTGAGTGGGGCCCGGGCCGGCCAGCACCCGCCCGATGATGCGGGCCATCTCCTGGGTGGTGAAGCCGGAGAAGATCGCGCGACGGAATCCCCGGATGGTGCGGCCGCGCTGGGCCATAAACCATTCCAGCAGCCCGGTCTTGCGATACAGCTCGCGGCCGATGATGGAGGTCCGCAGCGTGATGCAGGGCGGCCCCGAGACTTCGCCAAGCAGCTTGGAGCGGCCATAGAGGTCGCCGGTATCGGGCGCGTCGCTCTCCAGGTAGTGGCCGCGATTGCCCGAGAACACGCAGTCCGTGCTCAGGTGCACGAAGCGGGCGCCGATATCGGCGCAAAGCTGCGCCATGCGGTGCGGGAACAGGGCGTTGATTTCAATCGAGGGCAGTGCATCTTTCGCCTCGGCGCGCTGCTTGACGATGCCGGTGGCGTTGATCACGGCGTCGGGGCGGAAAGTGGCAGTCACCCGCCGCACGGACTCGAAATCCCGCACGTCAATGCCGTCGCTGGCGTTGCCGGTATCAAAGAGACCAGCGCCGGCATAATCCGCCAGCGGGCGACGCAGCGTCACGCGCACCTCGTGGCGGCCTGCGAAATGCAGCAGCAGCCGGTGGCCGAGCATGCCGTCGCCGCCGAGGATCAGGATGCGCATCTCAGTGTGACGCCTTCATCTGCTGTATCCAGGCGTTGAGGCGGCCCAGCAGCAGGTCGCGGTCAAAGTGCTGTTCATAATAGTGGCGGCCGCGTTCGCCGCAGGCGTCGCGTTGTGCCGGACTCATGCGATGCACGCGCAGCACCGCTTCGGCCAGTGCCGCGCCATCCTCGGCGGCACAGACCACACCGGAACCCGAATCGCGCAGAACCTCGGCACCATCGCCATCGATGGCGGCCACGACAGGCCTCGCGCAGGCGAGATAGGACTGGACTTTGCTGGGTATGGTCAAGGCAAACACCGGATCGGCGCGCAAGGTTACCAGAAGGGCATCGGCCCGGGCGAAACAGGCGGGCATCTCCCGGGCAGGCCGCGGACCCAGTACATGAAAGCGGTCAGAGAGGCCCAGGCGGGCGGCTTCAGCAGTCACCCAGTCCCGCATCAGGCCGTCACCGAGCACGACCCAGTGCAGGTCAGTTACATCGCGCAGCCGGGTTGCAGCATCGATGATCGTCTCAAAGGCCTGCGCGCTGCCGATGTTGCCGGCGAACAGGATCTTGAACCCCGGGATCCCATCAAGCGGCGTGACATCGTCAGTTCCCCGCGCAACGGGCCGGTAAAAAGCCTCGGCCCAGTTCGGTAGCCAGTCAATGCGGGCGATCGGAATGCCGCGCGCCTGCAGGCGCGGGATGAACCCCGGTGACTGCACGAGCAGGCGGTCGCAGCGACGGTGGATGAAGCCGGACAGCCACGCGGCACAGCGGTAGAGCGGGCTGCGCTGGCCAAAGCCCATTGCCGCGAGCGTATCCGGCCACAGATCCTGTATCCACAATACGGCAGGCGCCCTGCTGAGGCGGGCCATGAGCAGGCCAGGCAGCGCCACGGTGATCGGCGAAGGTTCGTAAATCAGAACCAGGTCAAAACGTTCGCGGCAGCGCAGGGGCCCCAAAATGCAGGCGGCAAGGGCGAAAGACAGGTAATTCGCGACCAGGCGCAGCCCCTTGCTGCGCCCGCGCGTGACCAGCGGCACACGACAGATGCGGACACCTTCGTGGGTTTCAAACGAAGGCTTGAGCCAGCCATAGCCTGGGAACAGTCGTCCCGCGGGGTAGTTGGGCATGCCGGTGAGCACGGTTACTTCATGGCCACGTTCACGCAGCCCTGACGCCATGTCGTTGACGCGGAAGGATTCAGGCCAGAAATACTGGCTGACGATCAGCAATTTCAAGGCGTCATGCTCCTCATGCCCCCGCTTTCAGGGGCATGCCGGATGACGCCTTTTGCAAGTGGCTCAGCAGCAGGCCCCACAGAAAGAAGGTGATGATGCCCGGGTAGGGCTGACGCATCCCGACTTTGAGCATGTTGTCGATCAGCACGAGGTAGCCAACCGCAACCACCAGACCAAGCAGCGGCGGGGATTCAAGGATGCTCCGGCGCAGGCTCCAAACCCTGACAGCGGTGTAGGCGATCAGCGCGAGCAACGGCAGCAGCGCGATCAGGCCGAAATTGTAGGCAAAATCGAGAAAGTAATTATGAGCACTGCGGATCAGCTGGCGGTCGGGTGGTGCGGGGTGACCAATGGCAGCGGTCCTTCCGTCGTTGAGGATGGCTGAGCCATAGAAATGCCAATACTGCAGGCGATCACTGACGTTCTGCGGCAGCTTCACGGTGTCCTGAACGGTGCTTGGGGCAGCTCGGTATTTGTCGGCAAAGTTGGTTTTGCTGCTGGCCAGCACGAAGTAGGTACAGGCAACTGTCGCTGCCGCAAGGCACAGCGCCGTAACTGCAACGGTATTTTCCTTGCGCCAGCGTTTGAAGACCACCAGGCCGGCCAGGCCGGCGATGAGCGCGATCATCCCCAGTGTCGATACAGCGGCTGCGACATATACGGCCA
>Ga0315902_10008272_pt1 | contig 14108 bp, 13 predicted proteins | sample LakEriMetagenome_9_FD_203523 | JGI IMG/M metagenome (GOLD analysis project Ga0315902, IMG submission 203523) | Freshwater fungal communities from buoy surface, Lake Erie, Ohio, United States - Buoy 12 MA117 | ecosystem: Environmental > Aquatic > Freshwater > Lake > Lake biofilm | place: USA... | reverse complement strand
TGGTTTTGAAAACTTGTCTTTGTTATACGATTGTGAATTTCCTTTTGGAATTGATAGCGAGGTCCAGCCATTTTCTGCAAGCATCTTTCCCAAAAATACAATTTGCCCAATGTGATAAGGGTAATGTGCGAGTTGTCGATTTATTGCTTCGGTTACAGTGTGTCCCTGATTACGTATATAAATAATTTTGTCAAGGTCGTCTGTTGTCAAAGAGTTGATTGCATTAAAAAGACAATTCCAACCTTCGTTCCACTTGTCTAAAAGTTCTTCTCTATTGTTAATGTCGTTTTCAAATTCGGCATCCCTGTTACGAAATTCTTTTTCTCCGTCTGAAGTTAAAAAATCTGTCCAACGTGAAAGCATATTTCCCCAAATGTGTTTTACAATTGTCGAAATACTGTTGCTGTCGTCATTGTATTGCCAAAACAATTTGTCATCCTGTAATTGCGAAAACGTTTTGTCGCCAAGCATTTTGTAGTACTCAAATTGTTTTTTTACACTGTATAAATAGTCGTTTGTCATAATTTCATATCTCTTTGGTGTGTCGTCCTAAACTGACAGCTAACGGTTTGCGCATAGGCCTTAGTGCGGGGATTCAAAGGTACTTCGCAGAAATTAACAACCAAAAGATCAGATGAGAGACTTCGACCGAAAAGTGATATCGCCCGCATTAGGTTTATGCGCTGTTGTGCGTTCGTGCGGTCGGTAATAAGTTCTTTATTGACCGTAGAACTCATTAAAATGCTCTTGTCCATAAATTCTTATAAATTCTGCTTTTCTTTTTGCAGAAGCTTTTTTATCTATCTGTATCGCTATAACAAAACCTCCTATCCAAACACTAAGAAAGTAAATGTTGTCAACGTAGTCAAGCATTATACCTGTAATTATCAAAGAAACAAAGCTTATTATCAGAAATAATTTTGCTTGCTTCAATTTCATAAAGAAACCTTCCTTTTCTAAGTAATTTTTAGCTCCAAGGATAATTAGTAATCCAGAAAATAGTAGTGGAACTCCGAAATAGACTAATAACTTTTCAACAAACTTGAGTTCTAAAAAGTATGCTTTTTTTATTTTCTCATCTTGCTGTACAATCTTACTAGCATGAAACTCTTCAATGTCATTTTGTTCTATTCCCCGTTTCTCAATTTCATCCTTGATAACTTGCACTGCAAGTTCTGTGTAGTCTTGTCTATTGGATAAAATGTCCAATAATTCAGATGTACGCTTTTTAGAAAATAACTTAACTAACTCTTCTCTTGAGATTTCCATATAGTCAATTCATTTTAGATTGCAGAGTGTCTCTTTTGCATGACGCACAACTCACAAATAAGCGAAAGTCCTACCCCTTTATTTAGCCTATTAAACCTTGTATAGCAAGATAACCGAAGTTTTTATATTTCAGTTATCGTTCTAGCTTTTATCGTTCATCCTAAATTGATTTTCCAGAAACTGCTGAGGGTTACTATTGTTGTAGCCGAGGATTGTTTTGTAGGAACCACTTTATTCCGGTTCGTGGAGATACGAACCGGGGCATTAAGCCCTGAAAAATTAAATCGGAGCGTTTTAATTAGAACCAACAACAAATAACAAACAACCAACAACTTTAGTAGTCCCGACAGTCCTAAGTTCGAACTTTTGGGAGGAGGATTTGGATGAAATAATAGAATTAAAGTAGGTTAGCAAGAAGGTCTAACGGCCCTGGCTTTGCGCAGACGGGGTATTTGTTGCTCCGTCGCCTGGACCGGTCATACCAAAAGTAACGTGATTTAAAATAAGAACGAACACAAGGTTGCAGCACTAAGAGCGTAGCAAAAAATTACAACCGGATTAGAATTTGTCGTCGCCCATTTACCGCAGCCGATAAGATCTAAACTGTTGATTTTCAAATGTCAAGCCCCGTTTGCGCAAAACCTCGTGTTGGTAGCAGTTTTATTGATGTCAGGAATACAAATTATTGATTATTTGACCAAAGTCAATGTCCAAGACGAATTTTCTAAGGAACATTTTATAAGATTCGGGGGTATAAAAGTCCCTTTTTTATACAGATATAAGATTGGCCTTTTTCCTGTAGAAATTCTTTCAATATTAGTTTCGTCCAACTTTAATAAAGTACATATTATTTCAAAAAATAGTTGCTGATTTTCTATATATATCTGAAACCAAATATTGTCAAGTTGGTTGTCAAATTTTGATATGTCATAATGAAATGAATTGTCCTTATACTCAAAATGAATAAGTACAGACTTTGTTTCGTAAATAATTAATTTAAGATTGCCAGAATTGCTTTTGATATCAAAGTCGATTATTTGAATATCAGTTACTGGCAGTTTAGATTCTTGTGATAATATAAATATTAAGCTGTCTTTATTATCGTTTAAAATTTTATCAATAATTATATTCGGATACATATAAAGATTCTTTTTGAAAAATAGTTGAAATCAAATTGCTACCAACGGTTTGGCGCTTGGCGTAGTGTCGGATTTCGGAGCTCAAAACTATCAATACATCACAAAAGTTGATGCGAGGTAGAATGTTCAATTAACCACGTCACCCGCCATTGAGCCAAACGCCTGTTAGCTGTAGGTAAGTATTATCTGTTCAGTGGGTAATCGATTGTTTTGTAATCCCATTCTTTTATTTCATTTCGCCATTCCTTTTCCAACTCGTCAATTTTCTTGTGAATGAATTGTTCTATATTAATAATGCCATGCTTATAGCAATATAGGACAGTTTCTAAGCCATATTTCTCATAAATAAATTTAATAAAACTGCCACTTATTGGATAGGAAACAATTTCATTTCTTCTAAAATCTTGTATAACATCCAAAATTCTTATCTGTTTATAATTCACAATATAATTTGCCACAGAATGTAAATTATAACCCCACCATTTACCATCAGAAAAAACAGCAAACCCTTCACTTGAAAAACCATCTTTTGGAAGTACACCGGTATAGTGATAAATAATTAAATGAAAAAGTTCATGAGCCCCATATCCATTAGAATTGATTTGAGCTTGTTCTATTACAACCTTGGATTCAACAAATGCAATACCCTGCCCTTCGTACTTATTGGCTATTAACTTCATTGCGTTCGATGAATTCACAAAGACATAGGAAAATTTGAAATTTAAAGAGTCAATTTTCAATATTTGCTTGCTTCGATCCAGTGCTTTTTGAACTTTACTTTGATATAAGCTGTCAACAAATGGTTGATTTTGTTCAATGTAAATAGTATAGTTAGCCGAATTTACTTTATGAAATAAAAGGGAAGATTTTTCAATGTTCTTCTCTAAAGCAATTCGGGTAAAATTATTTTGACATCCTACCATCAAAATACAAACTACAATTAAGCGATATACTTTCATTTGTTTAGACACTTTATGGTTTTATTTTACTTACAGCTAACGGGTTCCGGCTTGGCGAAGGTGGCGATTTTCACCACAAATGTTGATGCGGAGAACCAAACTTTGATTAACCACAAATGTGTCTGCGGAGAACGAAACCGCCACTTTTGCCAAATCCGTGTTATGCGTTCGTATTTATTTTCCGTTTAACCATTTTAACCAATCGTTTGCTACTTTGTCCCAATTGAATATATTATAATCTGGCTGGTTGTCATTTGTTAATGGAAAAAAGTTATGATCTGTACCAATGTATGCCTTGAAGGTAAAATTACTTTTGTTTTGTCGGATTGTATTTACTCGTAAAAGGTCGTTGTATGGTGAACTCCAGTCCTTTGTTCCGTATGTAACTAAAACTGGAATTTTAAGTTTTTCTAAGTGAGTTATCATTGGTTCGGAAAATTCAAAAGTTGCTTTGTAAGTATCGCCTTGCAAACTATTCATATCGTTTTTGTTTGCAACTATGTCAGCCCAATAGCTTATATTGTCTTCTCCATACCTAGTGCTATCAGTGTCTGTTTCGTATGCTCTATTCTGTTCAATGATAGACAATATTCTACCCATTGGATTACCACCTGAATAAATTAAATGTGTTGCATTTTTTAACTCAATTGCCATTTTTGTCGCAATAGTACTGCCTTCTGAGTGGCCAGCAATAACAAGTTGTTTCGTTGATGCCCAAGTCTGCTGTTGTAAATATTTTACGATTGCAATGTTTCTCGGAACGTAATAGCTCAATAAATTTCTGTCACTGTAATCTTTTGGGAATTTGCCAGTACTATCAGCATAAGTGAAATCAGGTTTCAGAAATGTCACGTCTGCCATGAGCGGTATGTAAGGTTTACTAACTATAACCAAATGATATTTATTAGATAGGCTGTCTGGGTTAAATGGGAATGTACCATAAACATCCTTTCCTTGATATAGTATTAATGGTATTGGCAAACTACCCTGACAAAAAAAGAATAGTGGTTTGGGGATATTTTCTTCACCTTTCTTTGATTTGATTAAAATGTCAATATTATCTGTTTTGTATTTATAGATAAGATGTCTAAAACCAAAGTCTTGCGCTGTTTTGCTTTGACCAACTACTGAATAAGATGTTAGCAGAAAAAACATGTAGATTAATGGTTTCATTGTATCTGTGGGCTTTTAAATTTGACGCATAACTCACAAATAAGCGAAAGTCCTACCCCTTTATTTCGCCTATTAAACCTTGTACAGCAAGATAAACGAAGTTTTTTTATTTCGGTTGTTGTTCTAGCTTTTATCGTTCATCCTAAATTGATTTCCCAGAAACTGCTGCGAAATGATATTACTTTAGAATATTAGGACTAATGCTCCAAAAAAAATCAGTAGAAAAACGGTTCTATCGCCGTGGTTCGTGTCAGCACGTACCACTTTATTCCGGTCGTGAAGACACAAACCGAGGCATTATGCTGCATAAAAAATTAAATGTGATCTTTTAATTTGAAATGAACCAACAACTATTAACTAACAACCAATAACCTTAGTAGTCCCGACAGTCCTTAGTTCGAACTTTTGGGAGGAGGATTTGATTGAAATTATAGAATTAAAATAGGTCAGCAATACGGTCTAACGTTTTGCAGCTACAAGAAGTTGGGAATTTCGGAGCTCAAAACTGTCTGCCAGCACGACACTTGAGGCGAAGAACAAATGTTCATTTAAGCACGTCACCGCCAATTTCTTAAACCCGCTGTTATCGGCTGATTTAATTTCGACCATCTTGATGTTCGGCACTGTTGTTAATATCTTTAAACAATAACATATCACCAATTCGTGATGATGCCCCAGCGTAAAACCCTGTTTCGCTTGCAAATTCTTTTGGGTTTTTGAAAGTCCCTAGAATGATGTCAAATAGAGGCAGGTCAGAATAGTTGAATGCATGAATGCCTTTAGCATGATGAAGTGAATGCGATTCTGGTCTTTGGAAAATATAACCCATCCATTTTGGTGTTTTAATATTTGCGTGCTGAATTACCGCAAGAAAAGTTGCTCCGTAAATAGCATAAATTGTCGCTTGAACAGTAAATCCGCCTGCTACGACTAATGCTAGACTTGTAAGGAGTGTGAAACCTATCATATCCATGAGGCTAAAAAAGAAAGCGCCATAAGTGTCTACACGCTCGGCACTGTGATGCATTTGATGGAAAACGCGCCATAAATAATTGCTTTTATGCATTGAACGATGCCAGATGTATACTCCAAATTCATAAATCAATAATGCAACAACGGCTCCGCCAAGATCACCCAATAATGACATATCAATGAGTTGATATTGTGCAAGTGTGTCATTCCAAAATATCGGAAGATAGGCAGACAGAAAAAAATAGATAATAAAAGACAGTATCCCTTTGATTTTCCAGTATTTTATTTTTGGTAAAGGTCTACCAGGAAATAACTCTTCGGCAATCATAAGGATTACAAAAATGCTTATCACAATAATGGATGCCGGATCCCTTAAAATTTGAAGGGGGCTCGGTAGGCTCAGAAATTTCTCAATCATTTTATTATCGTTTTATGTGAGTGTATAAATTTGCCGCTAATGGTTCACTTATTGTGAGATGGTGGGACTTTTGGAAAACGTCAGCCCAACATTTGCTCAAATGCCCAATTGAATTGCAAATGTTGAGTTTACAATCGCCAGCCCACTATTGCCAATACGATGTTATCAACTGCCCTTCTGTCTGCCAACTAATTTTTGTTTTCCTTTACAAATAACTCAACCACCATTTGTCTTTGTGAGCTTGTTTATAAATGTCAAATTTTTTGCATACTGGATAAAGCAAAACAATGGCAAATATCCAAACAGCATAAACCACCCAAAGTGGAAAACCATATCCTTTTAATGTTGGTGTTTCAGTTACCCAACCTTCTAATATCATTATTCTCCAACCAAACCCCGAAAATTCTGCAAAAATCAAAGCGATAAGATGTATTAAATACAAATGCAGGATGTAATAGAAAAAGGGAACTCTTCCAAAAGTGCAGAAAAAATCAACCACTTTGCCTTTAACTTTTTCAGAATTTGCTAAAAACAAAATTGCTGTTCCCAATGTCATTAATAAAAACAATAATGAGGGCGGATATTTAGAAGGATTGAAAAATGAAATCAAATCTTTTGCAGTTGTTTCGTAATCTTTATAAAGGATTGGGTCGCCATATAAATTACTAAATCTTAAAATTACGAATAATACTATTGCTGAAATTCCTATTATATTGAATAGTTTTTTTCGTTTTTCATCATCATACGATTTATCATAAAAAACACCAAAATAATACCCCAATGACATTACTGAAATCCACGGAATTATTGGATATGCAACTGCAAAGTTAACTCCATCAGACAATTTGAAAATGGCATATTCGTGAAGTATTGCCCAAAGCACATTGCCATTATAGTGTACTGTATCCAAAAGATTGTGTCCCAAAATAAGGAGTAAGCTAAACAGTAAAATAAATTTTCTAGGAAGATGTACTAAAACCGCTAAAACAATCATACTAATTCCTAAAGACCAAATAACAAGCAGCCCTGGATTTTTAAAATAAATATCAAAATACCATGCAAAATTTACTATGGTCATTTCGATAAAAACTAACCAAATTCCACGTTTTAAAAGAAAACTTGATAACTCTTTTTTGGATTTTCTTCTTCCAACCATAAAGGCAGATGTACCTGCAAGAAAACAAAATATTGGTGCACATAAATGTGTAATAAACCTTGTAAAAAAAATAGGCAAGTTACTTTGAGTTGGGTCTGCTGGGTCAAACATGAAAGCAGAATAATGAAAATAATCTCTCACATGATCAAGTGCCATTATTACCATCACTAAACCTTTTAATAGGTCAATAGATTCTATTCTCATTTTAGTGATTGCTGTCATACTTTGATTTTATTAAAAATGTTTTTAACTTATGAAATGTGTCGTAATAGGGTTGCTGATAACGGCCCTAGCTTTGCGCAGACGGGGTATTTGTTGCTCCGTCGCCTAGACCGGTCATACCAAAAGTAACGTGATTTAAAATAAGAACGAACACAAGGTTGCAGCACTAAGAGCGTAGCAAAAAATTGTAACCGGATTAGAATTTGTCGTCGCCCATTTACCGCAGCCGATAAGATCTAAACTGTTGATTTTCAAATTTCAAGCCCCGTTTGCGCAAAACCTCGTGTTGGTAGCAGTTTTATTGATGTCAGGAATACAAATTATTGATTATTTGACCAAAGTCAATGTCCAAGACGAATTTTCTAAAGAACATTTTATAAGATTCGGGGGTATAAAAGTCCCTTTTTTATACAGATATAAGATTGGCCTTTTTCCTGTAGAAATTCTTTCAATATTAGTTTCGTCTAACTTTAATAAAGTACATATTTTTTCAAAAAATAGTTGCTGATTTTCTATATATATCTGAAACCAAATATTGTCAAGTTGGTTGTCAATTTTTGATATGTCATAATGAAATGAATTGTCCTTATACTCAAAATGAATAAGTACAGACTTTGTTTCGTAAATAATTAATTTAAGATTGCCAGAATTGCTTTTGATATCAAAGTCGATTATTTGAATATCAGTTACTGGCAGCTTAGATTCTTGTGATAATATAAATATTAAGCTGTCTTTATTATCGTTTAAAATTTTATCAATAATTATATTCGGATACATATAAAGATTTTTTTTGAAAAATAGTTGAAATCAAATTGCTACCAACTCACAAATAAGCGAAAGTCCTACCCCTTTATTTCGCCTATTAAACCTTGTATAGCAAGATAACCGAAGTTTTTATATTTCAGTTATCGTTCTAGCTTTTATCGGTCATCCTAAATTGATTTTCCCGAAACTGCTGTGCAATGATATTATTTTAGACTATTAGGACTAATGCTCCGAAACCTATCAGTAGAAAAACGGTTCTATCGCCGTGGTTCGTGGAGACACGAACCGGAGCACTAGTGGCCAAAGAATGTTATTTCTGTAACAAATATTATTTTAAAAGATAACAAGTAGTCCCGACAGTCCCAAGTTCGAACTTTTGGGAGGAGGATGTGAAGAATATATTAGATTGATTCCATCGCCGTGGTTCGTGTCCGCACGAACCACTTTATTCCGGTTCGTGGAGACACGAACCGGGGCACTAGTGGCCAAAGAATGTTATTTCTGTAACAAATGTTATTTTAAAAAATAACAAGTAGTCCCGACAGTCCTGAGTTCGAACTTTTGGGAGGAGGATATGATTGAAATTATAGAATTAAAGTAGGTTAGCAAGAAGGTCTAACGTTTGTGTTTATGACGCTTTGGGAGTAGGAGTGTTTGTTAAATGCATAGCATGACAAACACGACCAGTCCAAAGTGTCCACCGTTACAAATTTAACTTAAGAAATGAGTTTATGATTAACGACAAACCCCAAAGTGGCATAAACACGTAGTTAGCGGCTGGCATTTATAATTGATGTCATTTAATATATTCTACTCTCGTTCGAGAAAGGAAGCGTGAAAATGAATGATTTTCCATTGGTCGCCATTCTTTTGAAGCACCATAGTTCTTCTGTGAAACTCTTTTCCCATTTCAAAATGTAAAGTCACCACAGCAAGTTTTCCATACAATTCTATTTCTATGTCTTTAGGAATTATGTTAAGATATGGAGGTCCTTCACGGTTTTGCCGAATGTTATTAAAGAAAACTTCAAATTCATTTTTGATTGAGTCTTTACCTTTAACTCGTTCGATTGAAAATGTGTTCCTTGGAAAAAAGACTGTCGCATTGTCACTGAAATGTTCAATAAATTGTGTCAACTCAAGGTTATTCAAATTGCTAACAAATAGCGATAACATTTCACTAATCTGATTTTCTTTTTTTTGAGCTTTTATATTTCCGCTCATTAAAACCAGTAATAGTATGGTAAGTCTTAGTTTCATATGTATCAATTCATACTTTTTTACTCATGTCCAAATTTGCTTGCAGCTAACTCACAAATAAGCGAAAGACCTACACCTATATTTCGTCTATTAAACCTAGTATAGCAAGATAAACGAAGTTTTTTGATTTCGGTTAATGTTCTAGCTTTTATCGTTCTCCTTAAATTGATTTTCCCTGAACTGCTGAGGGTTACTATTGTTGTAGCCGAGGATTGTTTTGTAGGAACCACTTGATTCCAGTTCGTATAGAAACGACCCGGGGAATTAGGCCCTAAATAATTAAATGGGAGCGTTTTAATTTGAAACGAACCAACAACTAATAACAAAGAACCTTTAGTAGTCTCGACAGTCCCGAGTTCGAACTTTTGGGAGGAGGATTTGATGAGTTTTGAAGCAACAAAGTAATCATTAGCTATGGTTCGTAAAATAAAGTTTTTAATAAAAATAAAAAGGAGTAAATTAGAAAAAGCCAAATCTAATTCCTCTCTTTTTTATGAAGTTTTTTATGATTGTATCTCTATATTCGAAACGAAATCTATTTCTGATAATCTTCTTTTTTATTGCAGCTTTTGACGGCTTTTCTCAACAAGCAAGAATTGACAGCTTAAAGCAAATTCTTGAAAACGAAAAAACAGATACTATACGTTTAAAATTAATCGATAGTATATTTTACAGCTATTTATGGACCGATATTGACAGCGCTCTTTATTATGCTGATCGGGGCTTAACATTGAGTAGAAAAAATAAGAACAAATATTACGAAGGGCTCTATCTTCAAAACACTAGTCAGGCATTGGCGCTTATTGGAAATGCTCAAGGAGCTATTAAGTATGCCCATAAAGCACTACGCATCGCTGAAGAACTAAACAACTCATTATTGTCTGCCAAATGTTTTAATGCGCTTGCATCTACCTATGAAGAGTTAAAGGATTTTCAGGAAGCAATTCAATATTGTCGAAAGTCTCGTGATATTGGAATTAAAATGGGAGATCGAAGGAGTATTGTAGCAGAATCTGCAAACCTGGCTTTTCTATATAATTCATTAAACGAACTGGACTCCGCCATTAATTATGCCCAGGAGGCATATAAGTTAGCATTAGAGTACGACAAATGGGATATTGATATGGTAGGATCAATACTTATCCGTCTCGGTGTTATTCAAAGAAAATTGGGGAATTATGAAATCAGTTTGGCATATCTTAAAAAGGCAGTTGCTTCAAGCCTGTCTTTTGAAAACTGGGTTGATTATTATGATGCTAATTTTGAAATAGGTAAAATATTTTCAATTTTATACCAGAAAGATTCCTGCATTAAATATTACACTCTTGCATTTGAAGGAACCCAAAAAATAAAATACCAAAGGGGAATGCTTGAAGTGTCTTCTGCCCTTGCGACAATCTATAAAGACATCAACAAAGACAGTACGCTTAGATATCTTCAATTGGCATCTGCATTAAAAGACAGTTTGTTTAATGAGGAAAAATTAAGAACAGTACAAAATATGCTCTATAATGAGAAGGAGTACCAAAAAGATTTGGAAAATGAAAAAGCATCGGCACAAAATGAACGAAAACAAAATTTACAGTTCATGGGAATTACGATATTTATTTTGACATTGTTTATTTTTTTAATTCTTCTTTCAAAGGTTCACGCTAATTCTAAACTCATCAATTATCTGGGCCTCATTTCACTACTACTACTCTTTGAATTTATCGCACTATTATTGCATCCGATAATTGGCAATATTACCCATCATAGTCCAGTGTGGATGCTGCTCATTATGGTTTGTATAGCGGCAATGCTGGTGCCACTTCATCATCGCTTGGAACACTGGGTCTCTTTTCGGCTTACCAAACAAAATATAAAAGTAAAAACCTTAGTTACAAAACCTGACATTGATAAATCTACACCCGAGGGTGATTATGATAATAATAATTCTATCCATAATCCAGAAGAAAAATAAAAGCATCGGTGATATACTCGATCAATCCTAATTTCCATACATCAATATCACGATACTTATCGTAGCTGTATCTTTCGTAAAGAAGAGGAGGAGCTTAAAGTCAAAGGGTTATATTAATTTCTGGCCCTTTATTACTTTTTACCACGACACAATCAAGACACAATTATAAGATGAGATTACTTATGACTGCAGTAAACCGGTAGTCTTAAAAATTATTTTTTCATTAGTCCTATTGCAAGTAGACGTATAATTTTCGTATTTTGTTTTTACACATTCAAAATTAATTTTATGAGACGACTATCTTTGGCGCCCCTATTTTTCCTGTTTCCAATCATCATTCAAGCCCAAGATTGGGTTAAATTGGCTCCTGATAATAAAAAGGTTTTGATAGAAAATGAGCATTTTCGTCTTGTTGAAATCACTCTTTTACCCGGAAAAACAGAACCTGTTCATTCCCACCCTGAATATATTGAGTATTTTCTCGATAGTGCGAAAATGATTGTTGTGTATCCGGGCAAGAAGCCGATTGAATGGAAAGTTGAAAAAAATAAAGCTTATTCAGGCCCCCCAGAGCCTCCCCACTCAATTATGAATGCGGAAAAATATCCTGTCAGATTGCTGCTTACAGAGTTTAAAGATCGTCCGTATAAAAAAGAATAGTTCATTTTATTTCAGGCAATTATTTATATGGTTCCTTTTTGATCTCTTTTTCAAGATCATCAAATAATGTCTGACGAAAATGTTTTTTCTTCTTTTTGAAAGCAATTCTTTTTACAATACTTTCTCGTAACCCAGGCTGCATTACTTTGGCCGCAATGTGGGCAAAGGATAACCTTCACAGACTTCTGTTGGCTTCTGCCAGCCTCTGCTTAGTGCCTGTCGGTAGATTTTACGAAAACCGGATGCCGGATTTCCATCTTTCTATTTTACTATTAATAATTAATGAACCCTACTCTCATTCCGGTTCGTGCTTGACAAACCAAGGCATTTAGCCTAAAAAATTAAATGGGAGCCTTTAAATTTGAAATGAATCAACAACCTTAGTAGTCCCGACAGGAATCGAACCTGTATCAAAAGTTTAGGAAACTTCTACTCCTTTACCGACCCGATTTCCCCTCCAAATAGACCTGAAATGAGGTTTTGGTGTGTTGCAGGTGTGTAGTAAACGGACTTTTGCAGCACATTTTGCAGCACACGTTTAACTACACAAAAGGGAATATTCCTTAAAGAGTTAAAAAAAATCACAAAAAAATTGTGATACTAAATATTTTACTTACCTTTGCATTGTCAATTTAAAATTTTATGAAGGAAAACATATTAAATGGTGTCATTTTGGGTTTGGCCGGTAAAAAAGGTCAAGACGATGCTTTTGCACGTTTCCTTAATAATGAGAAGCCAGCAACTGTTGCGCCCAATGCATCCAAGAATATCAAAAAGCAGTATGAGTTACTTCAAACTGAATTGGATGTTGCTAAAGCAAAGTACAGTGAATTGCTAGAATTGCATAAAGGTGCCTTTGAAGATTTGGTTTTATTTGAGACTATTATTACACAATTAAGATGTCAGCTAACTATTGTTCCAAAATTTGCGTTGGTAACGAGAAAGAAAAAAAATGGAATTAAAGTTTATTTAACTGCTAGAGCACCATTTTTTAGTCCTAAACTTAAACGGAATGAGGTTAGGGTATATATGGGTGATTTAGATAAGTTTGGTACTTCTTTATCTGAAGTTCAAAAAAAACAAGATGTAATTGAAAAGGCAAAAGCTCAACTATATCAATATATGAACATGATTATAGCTGATTCTTTAAGAATGGCATTGTCTGCTTCTAAAGGCAAAACAGATTTATCAAGTTTCAAATTTTTTCAAGGAAAAGGTTAGTACCTTTTTTTTTGAAGCAAAAATATATCACAAAAATATTGTGATACGAATTTAACTTAAATCAAATAAAATGGCAACAAAAACGTCAAGAGCTTCAAACGCTCAAAAAAGAAAGGTGAAGAACCAAAAAAGAGCTGCAATGGCTCAAAAGAGAACTGCTCAAGCACAAAAAATTAAAGCGAAGGCATCAGTAAACAATTTTTCAAACCCTAAAACAAACAACATGGGACAAACGAACACAATCGGAGTATTGGTGCAGGTAAAAACCAAATCCGGATTAGACAATTTCATTGCCTTTGAAACAGACAATGAGGAATTTTTACCAATCTATAATGTGGTTAGCAAACGTGAGCATTTGGAGATTTTGCATCACATCTGGGGAGCAGATATTGTACTTGCTATGGAAATGCAATTAACTCCCGGCCATGAATTTTCGATGATGGTCTTAAATTATTTATGCACGACAAAGTATCGTCATTGTATTGCAAATAATGATGGAGCATCATTTGGAGTAGTCATTGATTTAGATGAAACAAAAAATTTGGCTGCTGTTGAATTGTATGATTACGAAGAATGGCAGAGCATTTTAGAAATGAAATCTAAAAAAGGTGTGACGAAATTTTATAATTAAAGCAAATGAAATCAAAAATCAGAAGTCCAGTAAAGTATTTGTTTGGCACTAGGTGCTGCGAAACAAAAAAGGGTGCTGTTGCTGTAACAACATCACCCCGTTATTAAAAATTATCAAACTTATAAATGACAACTTTATGTCACAAAAATATAAAAACGCTTTGGAATTAAAAGCATCAATTCCAGCAGAATTACTTTCAGTCTACGAGATTGAAACTGCGTCAATTTTAGAAGATATTAAGGAGAATGGGATTATGACCCCAATTACTCTTTCAAAGGATAACGTAGCTTTAGATGGTTA
>Ga0315902_10008271_pt1 | contig 14108 bp, 15 predicted proteins | sample LakEriMetagenome_9_FD_203523 | JGI IMG/M metagenome (GOLD analysis project Ga0315902, IMG submission 203523) | Freshwater fungal communities from buoy surface, Lake Erie, Ohio, United States - Buoy 12 MA117 | ecosystem: Environmental > Aquatic > Freshwater > Lake > Lake biofilm | place: USA... | reverse complement strand
CCCACGCCTCGCCGCCAAGCCAGCGCTTGGTCGCGGCCAGGTCGTCGAGATCGCGTCCACCCCACTCGAACAGGAAGGCCTCGCGGAACGCGCGACCGTACCCGGTGGAGCCGCGCACGTCCACCTGTACCACCGCGTAGCCGCGCTGCACGAGCAACTGCTGCAGCAGGCCATACGTGCCGCCCCACCGGTTGCGCACGGTGTTCGAGTACACCGGCCCGAAGATCACGGGCACGCGCGTGCCGGCACGCGCCGCCGCCGGCAGCCACACCTTGGCGTGCAGCGTGTCGCCGGCAGCGGCGCCGGGGAACCGCACGTAGCGCGGCGTCACGAGCCCCGCCGTCGCCAACCCCGCGCCCCCCGGCGGCGTCACCGCGCGCTCGACCCCGCCACGCATCGGCACCAGCACGAGATGCGGCGGCGTCACGTCATCGCTCACGAGCGAAGCCACCATCGCACCATCGGGCGAGACGAATACGCGGTGCGTCCCCGCCCGGCGCGTTACCTGCACCGGCGCTGCCCCCGCGCGGGCGCGCCACAGGTGCCGCTCGGCCGGGTTCGGTGCGGTGGAGAGCCACGCGAGTTCGCCCCCCGGCAGCGGCAGCGGCTCGCTCTGCACATCGCTCGTCGCCGGCGTGAGCGCGCGCAGCGTCGTGTCGCCGAGCGTCAGGGCATACACGCGGTAGCGATCCTCGCGATCGCTCGTCAGCAGCACCTGCGCCCCATCGCGTGACCACGTGGCTGCCGCTTCGGTGTAGATGCGACTCGGCCGACGATCGGCGTACACCAGACGCGCGGCACCGCCCGGCCGCACGACGTGCACCCAGCGCTCGGTGGCGTCGTCCGACTCGCGATCCACCAGCAGGTCGCCGCGCGGCGACCACGCGGCGTTCAGCACCTGCACGTCCGTCGGCCGATCGAACGGCAGCGGGCTCATCCGGCCACTCGCGACATCGACCCACACCAGCTGGCGCGATTCGTTCTCGTCTCCCGGATACGAGCGGCGGAGCTCGTTCGCCTGCGTCTCGTTGCCCAGGTAGTACGGAAACGGCACGCGCCGCACCGCGCGACGATCCACCAGGTGCGCGACGATCGTCGTCCCATCCGGGGCCCACGCGTACGCCGGCACCGCACTCGCCCACGTCGCCGAGCCGATCTCCCGGTCGCGCCGCGCATAGGTGCCGAGCCCCACCTGGGAGAGCGAGGGAATCCCGACCTCGGTCACGCGACGCCCCGTCGCCGTGGGCGCGTCGGACGCCGGCGAGGGCAGCGGCGCCACGAAGAGATCACCGTCCGCCAACCAGGCCGCCTGCGTGCCGTCCGGCGAGAGGGTCAGCGTCCCCGCACCGGGCGCGCGCTCCACCAGGACCCGCACCACGCCGGTGGCGACATCGATCGCCACGAGCTGGTCGCCCTGTAACGCCACCAGCATCCGGCCAGCGGGATGCCAGACGAGCTCGCGGACCGGGGCCGGGGTGGCGGGGAGCGCGCGCCGGCGGGTGGCGTCGTGTCCGACGAGCCACACGCGACGCGATGGGCCACCGGTCGAATCCCACGTGAAGGCAAGCGTGCGCCCGTCGGGCGACCACGCCAGCGCGGCCGGCACCGAGCCGGTGATCGGTGCGGCGGTGACGACCTGCTCGAGCGTCAGGGACTGCGAGGCGGCCGTCGTCGGGCCAACGACGACACCGGCGGCGAGGACCAGCGAAGTGCGAATGGACATTGCAGCGGGGCGAGAGCGAGGGGAACGCCGCGCATCCTCGCCGGTTCACCCCGCGTTGGGAAGGCCCCTCAGTTCCCCGTGCTCGACAGGAACCGCTGCGTCTCCCCGTGCAGCTCCTCGTGCAGCTCGGGATGCGTCGCCTCGAGGTCGAGGGCCAGGAACCCGCCCAACGAGTGCCCTACGATGACCGGACGCCCGAGCTTGCGGTCGCGGATGTAGCGCGCGACCGCCTCGCGCCACGTGGCCATCTTGGCGCTGTCGGCCATGGCCGGTTGCCCGCTGAAGCCCGGAATCAGCAGCATCGGCCGGCCGCGCCCGGTGACCTCGACGCCAAACGCCGGCTGGGCCGCAAGCGCGGCGACGAGGGAGAACCGGGTCCTGAGCGTGTCGGTGAAGGTCCCCGCATGTGTATGCACCGACAGGCAAGCCGTTTCGCCCGTCCTCCCCCCAGAAACGCTGCACGCCCCCGACCCGACGGGCCGAGGGCGTGCAGAAGAGTGGCTAGGGAGGGAATCGAACCCCCGACACGCGGATTTTCAGTCCGCTGCTCTACCAACTGAGCTACCTAGCCAGAGCCTCAGAGTATAGCCGCCCGTGTGACGACGAACAACCGGAGGGGGACTCCCACCCGAACGGGTAGGTGCCGATATTCCGTATGCAATCTTCCCCTTTCGCCCCTGACCTGGCCTCCCAGCCAATCCTGCCCCATGTGGAACACTCTCTGTGACGACCAGCACGACGCCGAGACCATGACCCTGATCAACCGGGTCATCGTCGCGATCACCGTGTGCTTCCTGACCTTCGGCGGCTACGCCATCTCGACGCGCTTCGGCGCGGCTCCGCCGCCGTCGTCCGTCGCGTACGGCACCGAGTCGGCGCACCACGACGCGGCGGTCTTCGGGGACTGACGCCGGTCGGTACCGGCGTCCTGCGTGTGCGGGACGCTCGAAACCACCACAACGCGGAAGGGCAGGGCTCCCAGGTTCGCGCCTGGTGACCCTGCCCTTCGGCGTTGGTGCTCCGGTGATCGCACGTACGCCGCAGCCGTCAGCCCGCCCGGCGCCCGTGCTCGACCCGGATGATCGACTTGAGCCCGCCTCGCACGTTGAAGTCTCCCTCGACCTTCATCCATTGCGGCTCCACCACCCGCACCAGGTCATCCAGGATCCGGTTGACCACCCGCTCGTAGAAGATCCCGTCGTTCCGGAATGACCACAGGTAGAGCTTGAGCGACTTGAGCTCGACGCACTTCGCCCCCGGCTCGTACCAGATGTTGATCGTCGCGAAGTCCGGCGCCCCCCCCTCGAGCAGCTTCAGCTCCGCCGCGTCCGTCTCGATGCCCCCGATGGGGCACAGCGACGTGAACTCCGGCGTCGTCATGAAGATCTCGTATGGCCGATCCGGGTACGGGTTCGGGAACGTCTCCAGCAGCTCAGGCCTTGGCATGGGCAGGAAAGCTACACGGGTGTCTGGACATGGCCCCACCGGCATCGTAGGATCAGGACAACGAAGTCTTCGGCCCGGCGGCAACGCTCGGGCCAATGGCCGTCGCGAGAACGGCGTGACGGCCCCCGCCCCCCGGGATTCCCCGGGGGGCACTTCGTTTCCGGCCGTTGCGTCAGTCCGGCTCGCGCAGCCGGCGGCTCTCGTCGTCGAGCAGCGTCCGCTCGTCGGGCGTCAGCGACGCCATCCCGTGGCGCGCGATCTTGTCGAGCACCCGGTCGAGCGCCTCGCGTCGCACCGCATCGCGCGGCGACGCCATCGGCCGGCGCACGGCGCCGAAGAGCGCCTTGCTCTTCGCCAGCACGTCGTCGGCCTCGGTGCGCGACTCGCGCGGCTTCGGGCCGGTGCGCGGGATCGCCCGCGGCGGGTCGTCGCTCAGGTCGGGGGCCGTTTCGACCCGCGAGCGCCATGCCGACGCCGGCTGGTTGAGGCCCGCCACCCGCAGGTACAGCCACCCCGCGCCCAGCCCGCCCAAGTGCGCGAAGTACCCGACGCCCCCCGCGCCCGCGTCGAGCACCCCGCTCGCGAGGTTGATCACCACCAGCGCCACGACGAACCAGCGCACCTTCATCGGCAGCACGCCGAAGAAGTACACCTCGTCGTCCGGCCAGCGGGACGCGTAGGCGACCATCACGCCCAGCACGGCCGCCGAGGCCCCGATGAGCCCGCCGCCCGGGACCAGCGCGGCGTGCGCCGCCCAGCCGCCCAGGGCCGCCACCGCGTAGAACGGCAGAAAGGCGCGCGCCCCCCACGCGTGCTCGACCCGCGGACCGAACATCCACAGCCCGAACAGGTTGAGCGCCAGGTGCCAGAACCCCCCGTGCACGAAGGCGTACGTCAGCACCGTCCACCACCGCGCCGGGAAGTGCAGCGGCGAGTAGCCCAGCCAGTTCGCCAGGTCGATCGGCTGGACGATGGTGACCTGCAGGAAGTACAGGCCGATGTTGGCCGCCAGCAGCCCCCGCACCGCCGGCGTCAGGCGCGGCGATTCGGTGGGGCTCGACTGGGTGAAGGCGGGGGCGGACGCTTCGGCCATGCGCGGGCGGGGCGGTGTTCGCAAACTGCCCCGACCGCGGGACTACCGCAATCCGGCGGGGGGCGGGATTCGCAGGAGCAACTGCACGTCGGCGTGCACGGCACTCGCCTGCTCGATCAAGGTCGCCCAGCGACGGTCGAGCTGCCCGGGCTTCTCCGAGACTACGGGATGCACCACCACTTCGGTTCCCGCGGCGGTAGCGTGGACCCGCTCGATCGCTCGCAGGACCACCGCATCCGGCACGTCCGGCCCCGGCGTCACCGCGAAGGCGTGTCGCACCCCGATCGCCGCCGCCGCTTGCAGCGTGGCCAGCTGCCGGTCGAAGGCCGCGTCACCTTCGCCGAGGGTCGCCGACACCTGCACCACCGTGAGACCCCGGGCGCCCTGGAAGCTCGCCAGCCGCTCCGGCCGCTGGCCGTCGGTCTCCAGCAGCACCGGCAGCGAGACGTCGAGTGCGGCCAGCACCGCCAGCAGGAACTCGCTGTTCCCCACCGGGTCGCGCCCGGCGACGCCGATCGAGTGGAACGTCGCGCGCGTCGCCGCGCGCGTGAGTTCCTTCACCAGCGCGCTGGCGCTGTACATCTGCGCCGTTTCGGCCTCGGTGGCGAAGCGGATGAACACCTGACGGCGTCCCGCCCACACCCCGTGCGACTGGATGCCGCTCGGCACCCCGGCGAGGGCGGCGGTGGGCTGGGTACTGGTGGGTGTAAGGTGCATCCGTGCCGTCTCCGTCGTCCCGCCGATGGATTCATGCCTGCGCCGCGAGCCGCGCGATGCGGTCGCAGAGGTCCTCGAAACCGATCCCGGCTGCCGCCGCGGCCTGCGGCACCAGCGAGAGCGCCGTCATCCCCGGCAGCGTGTTGGCTTCCAGACAGAACAAATCTCCGCCCGGGGTCAGGCGGAAATCTACCCGGGCGTACCCCCGAAGCTTGAGTGCCCGGAACGCCGCGAGGCCCAGCCGCTGGGCGTCCGCCGCCACCGCCGCCGGCAGGTCGGCCGGGAACACCTCGCGGGCCATCCCCGGCGTGTACTTGCACTCGTAGTCGTAGATCTCCTTCACCGGGATGATCTCCCCCACCGGCAGCGCCTGTTCCCCCAGGACCGCCACGGTCAGCTCGCGCCCGGGCACGAACGCCTCGATCATCACCTCGTCGTCATGACGGAAGGCCTCGGCCACCGCCGCGTCGTAGTCGCTCCACTGCTTCACGACCGTCAGACCGACCGTGCTCCCCTGCTTGCTCGGCTTGACCACCACCGGCAGCGCGAACGTGCGCTCGGCCTCGGCGCGCGTCAGGGGGGCCATGCGCCACTCGGCCGTCGGCACCCCCGCCTGCCGCAGCAGCCGCTTGGTGAGGTCCTTGTCCATGGCAATGCCGCTCGCGAGGTGCCCGCTACCGGTGTAGCGCACCCCCAGCAGGTCGAGCAGCGCCTGGATCGTGCCGTCCTCGCCCTGACCGCCGTGCAGTGCGAGGAACACCACGTCCGCCTCGCGCAGCAGGTCGAGGTGGCGCAGCAGCGCCGCGTCCTGCATCGTGCGCAGGGCCGACGGGCTCGGCGGCGCCGCGCCCACGCCCCCCGCCAGCAACCGCGCTCCCTCCTCGGCGGGCACGACGCCCCGCGCGGTGTCGAACGCGGTGACCGCGTGCCCGCGCCCCCGCAGCGCCTCGGCGATGCGCAGCCCCGAGATCACCGACACGTCGCGCTCCGACGACGTGCCCCCCAGCAGGACCGTGATTCTCACGCGCCGCTCAGCGGGCCATGAGGTACTGCAGCACGTCGCTGCGGGTCACGATGCCGTCGATGTGCCCGTTCGACTTCACCAGCACGGCCCGGTTCGTCTTGCTGAGCAGCTTGGCGATCGCCTCGACGCGCTCGGTGCCCCCCACCACGGGGTACGGGGCGTCCATCACCGTCCGCACCGGCTCGTCGAGCACCTTCGCGTCGTCGAGCGCGCGCGTCGTCAGCTGCGTCTCGGTCACCGAGCCCACGCACGCCTCACCGTCCATCACCGGCAGCTGCGACAGGTCGTGCGTCGTCATCAGCCGCAGCGCCTGCCGCACCGGCGTCGCCGGCGCGACGCTCACGATCCCCTGCGCGCCGGCCCGCTTGCGCCCCAGCAGCTGTCCCATCGTCACCCGGTCGTCGTCGAGCAGCTGGTTCTCGCGCATCCACTCGTCGTTGTACATCTTGCTCAAGTAGCGCTCGCCCGTGTCGCAGAGGAACGTCACCACGAACGCGTGCGGGTCGTCGAGCTCGCGCGCGAGCTCCAGCGCCGCGTGCGCGATCAGGCCGGCCGAGCCGCCAATGAACAGCCCCTCCTCGCGCGTGAAGCGGCGCGCGGTGTTGAGCGCGTCCTTGTCGCTTACCGTACGGAAGTCGTCCAGCACCGACATGTCGAGCGTCTTCGGCACGCAGTCCTGGCCGATCCCCTCGACCTTGTACGGGGCGCTGGCCGGGTGCCCCTGCCCCTTCGTCCGCCACGTCTCGGCCAGGATCGACCCCTGGGGGTCCGCGCCGACGATCCGCACCGCCGGATTCCGCTCCTTCAGGAACCGGCCCGTTCCCGAGAGCGTGCCGCCCGTGCCGGCCGCACCGACGAAGTGCGTGATCCGCCCCTCGCTCTGTGCCCAGAGCTCCGGGCCCGTCGTGTCGTAGTGGGCCTGCGGGTTCGCCATGTTCTCGAACTGGCCGGCCAGCACCGCGTTCGGCGTCTCCTTCGCGATGCGCTTCGCCATCACGACGTAATGGTCGGGATGATCGGGCGGCACCGCCGTCGGCGTCACGATGACCTCGGCCCCGAACGCCTTCATGAGCCGCACCTTCTCCTGCGACATCTTGTCGGGCATCGTGAAGATGCACTTGTAGCCCTTGATCGCCGCTGCGAGCGCGAGCCCCACGCCGGTGTTGCCGCTCGTCCCTTCGACGATCGTGCCGCCGGGCTTGAGCGCGCCGCTCCGCTCGGCCGCCTCGATGATCGGGAGCCCGATGCGGTCCTTCACCGACCCGCCCGGGTTGAAGAAGTCGGCCTTCGCGTACACCGGCGTCCGGATACCGGTCGTCACCCGGTGCAGCCGGATGAGGGGGGTCCAGCCGATCGTCTCGAGGACCGAGTCGTAGATCGCGAGGTTACGCGGGGTATTCGGCGGCATCCCGGAAAACTAATCGCGCCGGACGGGGGGATGGCGGGTGTGCGCACTCCGCCCGCCCTGGACCGTGGCCCCGTGAGCGATGCCGGACTTATCGGCGACGTCGGGTGTTGACGCCCCAGAGGACGACGAAGAGCGCGACCTGCCCGAGGATCAGCGTGCCCGTTCCGGCACCCATCAGGGAGAGGGCGACGGTGAGCGCCGCACTCGCCACGCCCCACAGCCATCCGGAGAGGCGTTCGTAGTCGGCGACCCGATAGAAGAAGACGATGCCGCAGACCAGGATGAGAGAGAAGGTGCCCATGCGGGGACGGTGCGCCGTGCCGTGCTGATCGCGGGACGTCGCGCGCCGTGTCCTCGCGACCGAAGGACAGGCGTCGGATTGGGGAGCATGATCTTGCCGTCAGGAACGAGGACCCGCCACCGGGTGCCGCCACTCACGGCAGGCACGGTGGTGGAGTCTGCGACATCACCGTTACCATCGGCGCAGCAGCGTATGGTTCCGAACCGCCGTTGGCAGTGGCCGTCCTCCGGCTGAAGCCTGACACCCACTTCTCCCGCTTCCCGGGGGAAGGGTTAGGTAGGGTCCGGTAGGGTCCGGTAGAGCGAACGCCCCGGCGTCAAGTCACGGGCTGGTCGGCAGCATCGCCACCACCTGCCACTGCTCCTCTCGCCGTCCTTCCCCGATGGCGGCGCCGATCAGCGCACCCAGTACCCCGCCGGCGACGGGATACGCGACGCCATCCCGACAGTCGCCCCTCATCCGGCACGACGATTCGAACGACTCCTGCAATCGGAGCGCCGTGAGCGCACCAGCGGCTGCTCCGAGCAGCGCCGACACGCCCACCGCCCGTGCGCGCGAGGGGAGGCCTCGACTGACGGACACGCGCAGGACATCCGACCATGGGACGCGGACCTCACGGGCGTCGTCCCGCCGCACGAGCATCGTGTCGCCTTGCGCGACGATCGAGCCGATCACGTCCGGTGCATCGGACACTCGTTGCACCCGGATGCGGGTCTCCACCGGCAACGTGCTCGCGCGCCACGCGTCCAACGCCCGTGCGGAGGTTGCGCTGTCGGGCAATGGCGGTGGCAACTGGTCGCGCCCGGGCTCAGGCAGCGTCACCGCATGCCACCTCTCGCGTTCGTTGTCCAGCGTTGCGCCGTAGCCGAGCATGCCTCCGATCACTATTCCCAGCGTCGCGCCAAGCGCACCGGAGAAGAACTGCAGAAAGACATCGCCGCTCTCGGACACCGCCGACACGCCGATCGCCGTACCGGCGACGGCACCGAGACCGACCCCGACGATGGACGCCGCGTTCTGCGCCGCGAATCGGTCACGCAATCCACCACTCGCTTCGCTCGCCTGAACATCGGTGCGTGCGATCCGCGCGGTCGAGTCGGCGTACACGCGCACGTGCAGCGTGTCCCGCTGGATCATGGTCAGCGTCCCGACGAACGTGTCGGCGGGCGTCGAGCGTGTCACGACGCGCACGCGCTCGGCGAGTCGGGCCGCCCGGGGTTGCGCGGTCAAGTGCGCGGGCATCATCACCATCAGGAGTCCGACAAGACCCACGGCACTGCGGCGCATGCCTGGCATAGGAACGTGACGGCCACACGACACCTCGACGCGCGCGAGGAGAGCGCCGAGGCCGGTTTCCGGTGCGGGAGTGTCGACGGTTTCCATGTTCTCATGATACGTGCGGAACTGCGGAAGACGCACCCCCGGCACCTCGCGACCACGCGGGGACGTTCGCCGCCGTGCTGGCCCACGAGATCGCCCATGTGAAGCTCGGCCACGCCGCGGACTATGCGCGCAGCACGGCGGCCGGGACAAATCCCGATTCGGCCGACGCCGAGACCGCGCGCGTGCTCTCATGCGTGCTGACCCGTGACTGCGGCGACCCGGCCGGTGACGCCCTCTACGGGATCCTCGCCAACCAGAACTTCGCCCGCTACGCCCGCGAACAGGAAGCCGCGGTGGATGAGGTCGCTTTCGGCTACCTGCGCGGGGCAGGGTTCAACACGCTGACCGATGCACGTCGGACCCTGACGGGGTATCGGGATCCGTACAACACGGGACGGAGACACGGTGCGCTGCACGGGCTGACGCCGCGTGAGTTCGCCGCTACCTCCGTCGAGGTCTCGAAGGCCAATCCTTCATTTGTTCTCACGGAATGATTGGACCTGAGATGGGGGGAGCGTCGCCCCCCCGCTGCTCTACTGCATCACGCAGCGTGAGTAACGTGTTCAGAACCCGCAGCTTGCGTAGGTGAGGTGTGACTTCGTCAACGGTCGATCGGGCCGCTGCTCCCCGACGCGGACCCGTTGAATCCGTCCGACGCGTGCCGGATTCGTTCGGAATCCCGGAACACGAAGAACATCTGCCACACCATGATCGCTGTGGCGACGAATTGGAGGAAGTCACCGAATGTCCTCCAGATCGTGTGGAGCGGGCTGTAGGGCGCAACCAGGCCAATCGCCCACGACGCCAACAGTAATGACGCGAGCGCCTGGCTCAGTAGCCCGCTCAGCAAGTCCAGCCTGAGTGAGTAGAGCCCGCACAACTGGAACACAAGCGCAGCGACACCGAACTCGGCCTCCCGCAAGAACGAGTGGTTGGCGAATGGCGCCGACATGTCGTATCCCTGCCAAACAGAGCACACCAAAATGAGAGACCAGGCTGCAAATGAGCCAAGGGAGGCGCGCACCAGCTCAGTTCTTCGGGGCGATTCCCCAGAAGGCATCGACCATTCCTCTGACATAGTTGTGTGAGAAGCCGATCGCGGGAGCCATTGGGCCGGGAACAGGTGGAGATCCGCCGGAGCCGCCACCGCCCGCTCGACACTGGGCGCGCAGCAGCTGATGATGGCGCGAGCAAGCGAAGTAGGAAACCGCTGCAATTGCCGATACCGCTGGGGAATGTCCCGAGGCTAGTTGAAACTTAGCTGGTGCCTCAGGGATGCTGCTCAGGCGGCAGCGAGGGATCTCGAGAGTTTGCCACGCAGTGCGGCGTGGAGCAAGCCGAGGTGTTCGTGGCCCTTCACCTTGCGGAACTGCTTCTCGATCTCCAGCAGCGTGGCCGCACACCAGCGCTGCTTCTGGTCACTCGTCCGCCAGCGCGTGATGCGATGGGTCTTCGCTTCGACGCGCGCCATGACGCTCTCGATCAGGTTCGTGGTCGTGAAGCTGATACCGAGTGTGGTGAAGACCGCAAGGCGATGCAGGGTAAGCGTTTCGTCCAAGCCTTCTTCGGGACTCCGGGCCGCCGACGCGTTTTGCTGCTCGAGCGCTTTGACGAGCTGCCGCAGGGCGCGCTGCGCTTCGCCGTAGGTCGCCTTGCCGTACGCCGTCTGCAGCTTGCGGCGCCAGAGCACCTGGTGGGTCTTGGGCAGGTAGCGCAGCACGTTCTCCCGCTTGTGCCACTGGCAGCGCTGAATCGGCACGCGCTCGCCGAACACGTCGCGCACGGCGGCGCTCAGGCCCCTCGCGCCGTCCAGGACCACCAGCAGGCCGGATGGCGCCTGGAAGCCGCGCTCGACCAGCTCCCGCAGGAAGGCGGCGCACACCCGCTTGTTCTCCGTGGCGGTCTGTACGAGGCCCAGGATGCGCTTCTCTCCCGTCGTGGTGACGCCGAGCGCGATGACCACCTGATCGTCGGCAAACGATGTCCCGTCGAGCAGGAGCACCAGCCAGTCCTGATCATCATGCCGCCGCTCGTGGAGGGTCTCGAGCGCCTTCGCGCTGGCGCGCACGAAGCGCCGCGAGACGCTGGACTTGGTCAGGCCGAGCGCCTCCGGCACGGCTTCCGCGGCGGCTTCGTACTCGCGACAGGACAGCCCACCCAGCACGCGCCGGAACACGCCCATATCCTGCGCTCGCGGCGTCTGCAACTGGGCGTAGGTGGCCAAGGGCACCTCCGCGTTCGTGGCGCGGTTGCGCACGCGCGGGACCTGGATCGGCACCTTCTGGTCCGCGAGAAACACGGAGCCCGCCTGCGAGCCCCAGCGTGCGATAGCGGGGCGGCCATCGGCGTGCGCGTAGTGCGGCCCGGCGAGGGCGAGCACCTCCTGCTGCAAGACGTCTTCCACCGCATGCAGGCCCAGCGGGATCAGGGCTTGGATCATGGCCACCGCCAGGCTGTGGGCTTCGACCGGCACCGGCTCCGCGTTGGGAGCGGGGGTCGGCGACTGGTGGACGGGCGACTTCGATCGTACGCTTGGCATGGGGGGTGTCTCCTGTTGCAGCGCGAATCCTGCCAGGGATCAACGCTTCAGTTTGGAGGCACCACCCAACTTTCAACTAGACTGGGGACAGACCCGATGCTCAATCATCGCGGAAGTCTCCGTTGCGGCCAAATGCTGCATTGGGGAGCCACAGTGTTGTGTTCGAATCGCTTTCGATCAAGGCGATGATCTGCTCGCGTGGCCCCATCCGCCAAGCCGAACTTGAGTAGAACACTTCCTGCGATGCTTGAAGCTGTTCCAGACTGTCGTAGGCACGCATGAGGTCTTGGTGGTCCGGGTCATGCAGTGACTGTCCATAGGCGACGACGATCATGCCCGCGGCCTGCATAAGGGGAATGCTCGTCTCCGAGACGAGCGAGTGAAACATCGCGCCAGTGCCTGGCTTCAGCTTGTAGGAACGGATCTCGATCACGCGTGCCGCACTCATGCGTTCATCGTCGCGAAGTCGACGCGTGCGGCCCAGAGTCCGTTCAGGTTTCCAGACATGAATTCTCCAGCCAGCTCCTCGCAGCGCGCGTAGGCGGCGATCGCGAGACCTGGGCCAGCCGTCAGCCTTCGAATGCCAAGCTTCTCGAGTTCCTTGATGCCGGGCAGGCCAGGAAGCGCCATGACATTCAGGGGGACTGCGATCGAGGTCGCTATCGCTTCGATCTCGCCGGCGTCCGTCACGCCGGGGACGAACAGGCCATCGCAGCCGGCATCGGTGTACGTCAATGCGCGCGAGATCGCTTCAGATGCCCGACCTCCACTCGCAGCGAGCCCGAGCAAGTAGACGTCCGTGCGCGCGTTGATGAAAAGGCTGCTGCGATCGTGCCTCGATCGAATGGCCGCAATCTTCGAGGCAAGGGCTGCAGGGGTGTCATGACCATCCTCGATATTGATTGAGGAGACGCCGGCAAGTACGAGTGCGTCGACAAGATCCGCAACGTCGCTAGGCGAGCTCGAATAGCCCCGCTCGATGTCGACCGAAAGCGGTGTGCCGGGGCAAACGCGGCGGATCTCGATGGTGCGCTGAATGGCCTGCGTGGCTGTAAGCGCCTCACCGTCGGAAAGGCCGAGAGACCACGACACGCCTGCACTGGTGGTCGCGAGGAGCGGCGCACCCGCCGAAACCACGCGTCGCGCGCTTGCAGCGTCCCATGCGTTTGGGATGCGTAGCAGACCGGGCTTGCTCAGGATGGCGCTGGCGAAGGGATTGGCGTTCATGTCTTGGCCTTTGGTTTGGTGGATTGGTCGTGCTCGGACGCCGCTTGCTGTCGCTCGAGCTTTAGCAGAAACGCTTTCCTTGCCGTCCCACCGCCGTAACCGCCGAGTCCTCCGTCGGACGCGATTACGCGATGACAGGGAAGAAGGATCGCGAGGCGATTCCTGCCGTTGGCGCCCGCGACGGCGCGCACCGCCGTGGGATGGCCGATTGCCTGAGCGAGCTCGGCGTAGGAGCGGGTCGCACCATAGGGAATGCGGCTCAACGCCTCCCACACGGCTCCGTCGAATGCCGTTCCTGGAGCAAAGATGGGAACGCTGAACTCGACGAGGTGCCCGTTGAAGTAGCGCGGAAGTTCGCCTTCAAGCTTCCGAAGATTGGGGTGGTCGCCCGGAACCGCCGCATAGCCGTGGTTGTGGCGGAGGTCTTCCAGCTCCCTGGGCAGTGCCGGGCGATCGCAGAACTCAAGCAGGACGACACCCGACGCCTCCGCCATCGCGAGCATCGGGCCCAGGGGCGTGGTGAGATGACGGTAGTAGAGCACTTTGCGCTCATCGGCCTTCCCGGGGGGCACGCCGAACGTCTTCTGGAACGCATCACGGAATCCGCTGACCGATTCGAATCCCGACTCCATGGCTACGTCGTCGATACCGGCGCCGGATTTCAGGCGATCCAAGGCGAGTCCGAGGCGTCGAGCCCGCGTGTACTCGGAAAATGTTGTTCCGAATCGCTGCTTGAACCAAGCGCGAACTCGCGCCGGTGCGATGCCATAGGTCTCGACGTCAGCAAACGTCCATCGGCGGTCGGGCTCCACCTCCAGTGCGTCCATGAGTGGGCGAAGCCAAGCCGGGCATTCGCCGTCCAGCTGAAGCGGGCGGCAGCGGAGGCAGGGCCTGAATCCTGCTTCCTCGGCCTCGCTCGCCGTGGCATAGAAGATGACGTTTCTAGGCAGGGGCTTACGGGCAGTGCAGGTCGGTCGACAGAAGATCCGAGTGGTTACGACGGCCGTGAAGAAGACGCCCTCATAGGCGGCGTTGCAGGTGAGCATCGCGGCAATCATTTCGTCGCGTGGCGGCAGGAGCGGAAGCATGGCGTTCATGCAGCAAGCCTAAACGGCATTCCACAGCGCCTCCACCGGAAACGCACGCTCGAACTCGCGAATTCGGCTCGTGGCGTTCGTGGCCGACGGCTTATCCCGACATTCCTCAGAACCGCTCACCCACCGGCAGGTAGCGCCACTGGCCGGGCG
>Ga0315902_10008267_pt1 | contig 14111 bp, 12 predicted proteins | sample LakEriMetagenome_9_FD_203523 | JGI IMG/M metagenome (GOLD analysis project Ga0315902, IMG submission 203523) | Freshwater fungal communities from buoy surface, Lake Erie, Ohio, United States - Buoy 12 MA117 | ecosystem: Environmental > Aquatic > Freshwater > Lake > Lake biofilm | place: USA... | reverse complement strand
CGCCGAACGTCGCGACCGCGTGGTCGACCGCGTTCTTCACCGACTCGTCGTCGGTCACGTCGCAACTCACGAAGGTGGCGTCGCCACCGGCGGCGTCGATCGCCGACACGACCTCGTCACCATCGACCACATCGGCGACGACCACGGCGGCGCCCTCACGAGCGAAGAGTTCGGCGGCCACCCGACCGAGGCCGGACGATGCACCAGTGATGAGAGCGACCTTGCCGTCGAGACGACCCATGGACAACCTTTCGTTAGATCCGCTCGAAGTAGCGGCGAAGTTCCCAGTCGGTGACCGTGCGATTGAACGCTTCCCACTCGGATTCGGCACAGCGCAGGATCCAGTGGTGCACGTCGTCACCGAAGCACTCGCGAGCGATGTCGCTCGTCTTCCAGAGTTCGATCGCATCGGGCAGATTCCAGGGAATGCGACCGACATCGGGTGCGGTGTAGCCGTTGCCTTCGTACGGAGCCGCGAGTTCGAGGCGATGACGAATGCCGTACAAGCCACCGGCAATGGCCCCGGCGAACGCGAGGTAACTGATGGCGTCGGCCCCCGGAATACGACTCTCGACGCGCGTGGACGCACCATGGCCGACCTTGCGGAACCCAAGAGTGCGATTGTCGACCCCCCAGCCGACTCCGGTGGGCGCCCACGATTCCGGTTGGAACCGCTTGTAACTGTTGACCGTGGGAGCCCACAGCAACGCGAACTCGCGCGCGGTGGCGATCTGGCCAGCGAGGAAGTACCGGAACGTGTCGCTCATCCCCCACTGACCGGCCTCATCGGGGAACACCGGCGTCTTGCCGTCGAGACTCCACAGGCTCACGTGCAGGTGACACGACGAACCCACGTCGTGAAAGCCCGGTTTGGCCATGAACGTGATCGACTTGCCGGCCGCCGCCGCGATCTCCTTGGCTGCTGTCTTGTACACGAGGTTGCGATCGGCCATCTCGAGCGGAGACGCGTAGCCGATGTTGATTTCGTGCTGACCCGCACCGGCTTCGCCCTTCGAGAACTCGACCGGACAACCGGCCTCGATCAACGCGCGTCGAATGCGGCCGATCACTTCTTCGTCGCGCGTGGTGGCGAGGATGTTGTAGTCCTCGGCGAACGCGGAGTGCGGGCGCAGTTGCTGGTATCCGCGACTGTGCGCTTCCTCGTATGACTCGTGGAACATGAAGAACTCGATCTCGCTGCCGACCATGGGCGCGAAGCCGAGCGCACGGGCGGCCTCTTCTTGGCGGGCCAGGATCGTGCGCGGAGCGACGTCCACCGGCTGGCCGTCGGGCGTGCGCAGGTCGCACACGACCAGAGCAGTCTTCGGAACCCACGGCAGAACACGCACCGTCGACCAATCGGCCACCGCCACCATGTCGCCGTAGCCCTTGTCGAAACTCGAGAATCGGAATCCGGTCTGCGGTTGGTAATCGAGATCGCACGTGAGCAGATAGTCGCAATTCTCGGTGCCGTGGTCGGCCACGTGCTCGACGAAGAATGACGCGGCCGTCCGTTTGCCGGTCAGACGCCCGTAGCGATCGGGGAAACCCATGATGATCGTGTCGATCTCGCCCTGGGCGATCTTCGACATCAGGTCGTCGCGTGTGATCGACACCCTGTTCAACATGGACTTCACCATGAGCGCACCCTACCGAGCCACCTCGTGGCCTCGACGAGCGACTACTTCTTGGCGGGCTTCTTGGCCGGAGCGGCTTTCTTTGCTTCAGCCTTTTTCGGCTCAGCTTTCTTCGCCGGTGCGGCTTTCTTGGCCTCCGGCTTCTTGGCCGGCTCAACTTTCTTGGCTTCTGGCTTCTTGGCCGGCTCGGCCTTCTTCGGCTCAGCTTTCTTGGCTTCCGGCTTCTTGGCCGGCTCGGCCGGAGCGGGGGCCGCGGCCGGAGCATCAGCCTTCTTGGGCGCGGCCTTGGTGGCCTTCAACACGCCCTTGGCCAACGCATCGTCGAGATAGCGCTCGGCTTCTTCGGGTGACACCTTCAACGCGGGTGCGATCTCGGAGATCAAGTTGACGCGTGCGCGCTCGTACATCGTGCGCTCGGCAGCCGACAGGCTCGCGTCACGATTACGGGCCGACAGGTTTCTCACCACTTCGGCGACCTGATACACGTCACCGCTCTTCAACTTCTCCTGGTGGTTCTTGAAGCGACGGCTCCAGTTGCTCGGTACGCGCGGATCGGGCTTGGCCAACACCGCGACCAAGTCGGCCAACTCGTCGGGCGACACTGGCGGACGCACGCCCACGTCGTCGACCTTCGACATCGGGACCTTGAGCATCATCTCGCCGATGACCGTGCTGAGCACCAGGTACTCGATCTGCTTGCCACTGCCGAACGGGTCTTCCTTGCGGGTCGCCACCACTTTGCAGGCCCCGTGCTGGGGATAGATGACGGTGTCACCCTTCTTGAACTTCACGAAAACCTCGATCGTTGGGGGTACGCAGGCCGACGCAGAATTCTAGACCTGACTGGCCGATTTGGGCGCCCTCGGCACGATTCGAACGTGCGCGCTACGGATTAGAAGGCCGTTGCTCTATCCAACTGAGCTACGAGGGCCGATGGGGTCAGGCTATGAAGCCTGGCGTCCTGGCTCAGACAATCCGTCTTCGCAGCAGATCGAGTGCCGAGATGACCGACATCTGGCGCATCTGATCGCGTGTACCCGGCATGCGTAACAGTGTGGCGGTGGTCGCCTGATTCGGCAACGCCAAACCGACCCACAAGGTTCCGACCGGCTGGTCTTCCTGCTCGGTCGGTCCGGCCACCCCCGTGAGCGCAAGACCGACATCGGCTCCGAGCACACGGCGCGCGCCATCGGCCATCGCGACCGCGGCTTCGGCACTCACCACCGGTCCGCGCGGAACCGACAAGACATCGAACTTGACGTCAGTCGCATACGACACGATCGAACCTTTGAAGGTGCGGCTGGCTCCCGGCACTGCGGTGATGCGACCGGCCACCAATCCACCGGTGACCGACTCGGCGAGACCGAGTGACCAGCTGCGCGTGTCGAGCAGATCGAGCACGACGGACTCCATGGTGTCGGTGTCGTACCCGAACACGAACTCACCCACGTGACGATGCACTTCGGGCAACCAGCGATCGATGATCGCCTGGGCCTGAGCGGCGTCAGCGCCCTTGGCGGTCAGGCGCACCTTGATCCCCTCCCACCCGCTGGCGAGGAATGCCAACGTGGGATTGCCTTCGGCTTCGAGCCGTTCGATGAGCGGTGCCAGGCGCTCGTTGAGACCGCTCTCGCTCTCGCCCCAGGTGCGCACGACCTTGCTGGCGATCACGCTCACGTCGCCCATGCGTCGACGCAGGTCGGGCAGTACCGCGCGCTCCATCATGTCGTACATCTCGTGCGGCACGCCCGGCACCGCGTACACGACCTTGTCGCCGCTCGGTCCGATCGGACAGATGAGGCCGGGTGCCGTGCCGCGCGTCTGCGGGATGATCGTGGCGCCGCGCGGCACCATGGCTTGACGCAAGTTGTTGTCAGCCATGCGCCGACCCCGTGACGAGAAGATCTCGCGGATCACGTCGGCCACACCGTCGTTCATCTCGAGATCGACACCCATCACTTCGGCGATCGCTTCACGCGTGAGGTCGTCATGGGTGGGCCCGAGTCCCCCGCACATGATCACGGCGTCGGCTTCGTCGAGCGCCCCGCGCAACAACGCCACGATGCGCCGATGGTTGTCGCCCACCTTGAACTGCACATGGGAGTCGATGCCGTTGGCGGCCAGACGCTCGCCGATCCAGGACGAATTCGTGTCGACGATCTGACCGAGCAGCAACTCGGTTCCGACGGCGATCACCGAACACCTCATGTCAGGGCCTCTGACGTTGGGCTCGCCACAAGTATTGCAAGCCACTCGTGACGGTCAGGACCACCGCGATCCAGAGCAGCCACTTCCAGAGCCAGGTGGCGTCTTCGGCGGTGACCGGAGCGATGGCGAAAGCCACGCTGAACTGCTGAATGGTCGTCTTGTACTTGGCCAGACGGCTGGCCGGCATGCTCACACCCCGTGCGCCCACCACCACGCGATACATGCTGATGGCCACTTCACGCGCAGCGATGATGAGAACGGGGACGATCCAGTAGATGTCGTTGCTCACCAGGGTGAACATGGCGATGAGAACGAGAACCTTGTCGGCCAACGGATCGAGGAAGGCTCCGGCCCGGGTGGTTCCGTGGCGCCGAGCCAAGTAGCCATCGAAACCATCGCTGACACACAGAACGAACCAGACGGCCAAGGCGACCCACGAACCACTCGTCCCGTCGGGAACAACGAGGAACATCAGCGGCGCCGACAAGATGCGCCCCACCGTGACGGCGTTGGCCCAGGTGGCGATGGCGTTCGGATCGACCGGCATCAGACGACCTCGGCGATCAAGTCGGGACCCAACGCATCGGCCACGCGAACCTGGTGGAACTGGCCGACCGCGAGCGAATCGGGCAATTCGACGATGCCGTCGATCTCCGGTGCCTCGCGATGACTGCGACCCACACCGGGCGAGTCGACCAACACCTCGATGGTGCTCCCGATCAGTTCGTCGCGCTTGCGTGCGGTGATCGCATCCTGCATTTCGGAGAGTTCGGAGAGACGTTCGCGCACGAGCGACTCGGGAACGGCACCGTCGAGGTCGTAGGCGTAGGTACCTTCCTCGGGCGAGTAGGCGAAGAATCCGCACCAATCGAGTTGGGCCGCCTCCACGAAGGCGAGCAACTGATCGTGATCGGCCTCGGTCTCCCCCGGGTACCCGACGATGAAGTTGCTGCGGAACGCCGACGACGAATCGCGGCTGCGAATGTCGGCGATCCGGTCGAGGAATCGCTGACCATCGCCCCAGCGGCGCATGCGGCGCAGCAGCGGCTTGCTCACGTGTTGAAGCGAGAGATCGAAGTACGGGACGCCCGATGCGAGGATGGCGTCGATGAGCTCGTCACTCAGATCGCTCGGGTAGAGATAGAGCAAACGCGTGCGATCGACGAGGGCCGACACCGACTCGACGAGCGACACGATGCTTCCGGCACCCAACTCGTCGGGGCGATCCTTGCCGAAACTCGCCAGGTCTTGTGCAACCAACACGATTTCGCGGGCTTCGAGTTGTTCGACCTCGGCCAGAATCGATGCCACGTCACGACTGCGCTGGGGTCCGCGGAACGACGGAATGGCACAGAAGCCACACGTGCGGTCGCAACCTTCGGCGATCTTGACGTAGGCCCACGGTGACGCCGATTTCGGACGCGGAAGATTCAGCAGGTCGAGCGACGGCACCGGACTCGACGAGACCGGAATGAGCTTCTTGGCCGCCGGCGCGACCGGGACACCGAAGCCGGCGACCAGGTCGACTTCGGGCAGAGCCGTCGCCAATTCGTCGCCGTAGCGCTCGGCCATACAGCCAGTGACCACCAGGCGGGCCGAGGCCTTGCGTCGTTCGTCGAGCGCCAAGATGGTGTCGATCGATTCGCGCCGAGCGTCTTCGATGAACGCGCAGGTGTTGACCACCACGAGATCGGCCCCTTCGGCCGAATCGGTGGGCACCATGCCATCGGCCAACAACGTGCCGATGAGCTTGTCGGAGTCGACCTGATTCTTCGGGCAGCCGAGCGTCTCGACGTAGAAGCGCTGCTGAGCCACGACTCCCGATGCTACCCCCGGGTCGGGTCAGGCCGAATGAGCCAAAGGCAGGCCCGGATACGGCCAGTCCATCTTCACCAAACGACCAGTGCCCGACAGCGTGATCCATGCGGTCGACGAACCATCGGCCGCGAAGCAGATGTTGGTGGTGAGCAGATCACCGGTGGGGATGTGCTGCAGGATGTCGCCGTTCGGTGCGATGACGGTGACGCCGCCGTTCACGAGCGTGGCCACGCACACGTTGCCGGCACCGTCGACTCCGAGCGAGTCGAGCAACTGCAGTCCGGGCAAGCCGCACAACAGCGACGAGGTGTCACCCGGTGCGGTGGGTGCGAGTTCACCCGGCGCCACGATCGCGCGCTTGAAAACGCGACCGGTGTGCGTCTCGGCGTAGTAGAGCGTCTTGCCGTCGGGCGACAGGCCGATTCCGTTCGGGCCTTCCACCGGGAAGGCAACTTCCTTGATCGACGAACCGTCGGCCTTGGCGTAGTACAGCGCGGTGAGGTCGGCCGTGCGCGCCTCGTTGTCGCGAATCCCGTGATCGGTGAAATAGAAACCACCCAGATCGTCGAACACGAGGTCGTTCGGAGCACGCAACGCGCGGCCGTCACACGACGTGTAGAGGTCGGTCACTTTTCCGCTGGCGAGATCGACACGCTGGATGCGACCGCCGATGTACTTCTTCGGATCGAAGGGTCCGGGGAAACACAGGCCGCCAAAATCGACCTCGGTGAAGCAGCCGCCGTTGTTGCAGAGATACAACGCGCCGTCGGGGCCGATGGCCGCACCGTTCGGACCACCGGCGATCTCGGCCACGGTCTCCTTACGGCCGTCGGGCCACACGCGTGTGATGCGCGGTCCGAACATCTCCACCAGGACGACGCTGCCGTCCTTCATGGCGATCGGACCTTCGGGGAACTTGAGCCCCGCGGTGACTTCGGTGAACGACGGTGCAGTGGTCATGGCGAGATCATGCCACGACCGAGTGCCGGCCCGTCAGCCCTGGGCTTCGAGTTCCTCGACGGTCATGAGCACCTCGCGCGCCTTGCTCCCGGTGCTCGGACCCACCACACCGCGTTCTTCGAGGAGGTCCATGATGCGACCAGCGCGGGCGAAGCCGACCTTGAGTTTGCGCTGGAGCATCGAGGTCGACCCGAGCTGCGAACGAACCACCAGTTCGATGGCCTGACGCAACAGGGCCTCGTCGTCGTCATCGCCGCCACCGTACGAGTCGGTGATGGCCGAACCGGCCGGGCTGCCCGTCGACGGCTCGTCACCTTCGACGCCTTTGACGTATTCGACCTCGGGGGCCTGCTTGCGCCAGTGGGCCACGACCTTGCGCACTTCGTCCTCGGTGACCCAGCAGCCCTGAATACGTTGTGCGACCGAGGTGTTGCCGGGAAGCAACAACATGTCGCCGCGGCCCACGAGTTTCTCGGCGCCGATCTGGTCGAGGATCACGCGACTGTCCATCTGGCTCGACACCGCGAAGGCCATACGGGCCGGGATGTTGGCCTTGATCACACCGGTGATCACGTTGACCGACGGGCGCTGCGTGGCGACGATCAGGTGGATGCCGACCGCTCGAGCCTTCTGCGCGATACGCGTGATGCTCTCTTCCACGTCGCGCGCCGCGACCATCATGAGGTCGTTCAACTCGTCGACCACGACCACGATGTACTTCATGCGTTCGAGAACGCGATCGGACCCGGGCGCCGGAGTGATCTCGCCGCGATCGAAGGCCGCGTTGTAGCCCGTGATGTCGCGGTAACCCATTTCGTAAAGGATGTCGTAGCGCTTTTCCATCTCGCGCACGGCCCACGACAGCGCGTTGGCCGCCTTGCGCGGGTTGTTGACCGGCTGCGTGAGCAGGTGAGGCAGACGCGCGTACTGGCCCATCTCCACCTGCTTGGGGTCGACGAGAATGAGCTTCACCTGATCGGGCGTGGTGCGCATGAGTAGCGACGTGATGATGCAGTTGATGCCGCTCGACTTACCGGCACCGGTGGCACCAGCGATGAGCAAGTGCGGCGTGGTGGAGAGGTTCAAGAACACCGAACGGCCCGAGATGTCCTTGCCGATGGCCACGTCGAGCGGATGACTGGCCGCCTTGGCTTCGGCCGAGGCCATGAGGTCGCCCAACGCGACGAGTTGACGTGACGAGTTGGGCACTTCGATACCGATGGCCGAGCGGCCCGGAATCGGGGCGAGGATACGCACGTCGACCGCGGCCAACGAGTACGCGATGTCCTTTTGCAGGCTCGTGACACGGGCGACCTTCACACCCGGTCCGAGTTCGAGTTCGTACCGCGTGACGGTGGGCCCCACGGTGCGGCCGACCAATTTCACTTCCACGCCGTGCGACGACAACGACTCTTCGAGAATGCGACCGCGGCGGTCGATCTCGGCTTCGTCGATCGACTGTGCACCCGTGCGCACGAGGAATGACGACGGCGGCAACTCCCAGTCGCCACGCGGTTGGGCCACTTTCACGTCGAGTTCGCCTTGTTTCACCGGAATCGATGGGTCGATGGGAGGCAACGCCGGCTTGCGCACACGTTTGGCCGCTGGCACCGGTGTCGGATCGTGTTCGTCATCCTCTTCTTCGACGTCGTCGTCTTCGTCGTGATCGTCGTCGGCCGGGGCCGGAATGAGCGGCGCAAAACCGGGTTCGATCACCGCTCCGGACGCGGTGGAGCCAACCGCATCGTCCTCGCGATCGGAACGCAGTGAACCGAGATCATCGGCGGCGGCCCGCACCCCCGCGCGCAGCCGCGCGAGGAGACGTCCCATGATGTCGCGCACACTTCCGTACGCCCCGACGATCGACAACGTGGTGATGAGCAATGCTCCGCCCAAGCCGACGGCCACCAGAACGAGAGTCGCGCCGATCGTGCCGAGCAACGAGTCGAGGGTTTGGCCGAACAATGCACCGATCCAGCCGCCGGCCCGCGACAACTCGTCGAGACCGGTGTAGCCATCAGGGCCGCGAAAGACGTGCAGAAGTCCGAGGGCGGCGATACCGACGCCACCCCAGCCGAGTGCGAACTTCGTTCCGCTCGGCGTGGAATCGCCGCGCAACAGAGCCACCCCGATCGCGGCCGCCACGAACGGCAACAGGTAACGACCCCAGCCCATGACGGCGCCGAGAGCATCGTCGGCCCCACGACCCACCGGCCCGGCCAACTTGAAGTACACCGCGAGCGCGATCAGCAGGCCGACGGCGAAGGCGGCGATGGCACCCAACTCGCTCTCGCGCCCCGAAATGGCGGTGCGCACTTCTCCCGAACTGCGCCGGGGTCGGGGCGTGCTCGAGGTGGGGTTGTCGGACGATGGGGTGCGACCAGGAGCTTTCCCGGATCGAGACGAGGCTTGACCAGCACTCTGTTTCTTCGCAGCCACACCCGAACGCTACCAACGGGGTACGTCGCGCCCCGGGAATGTCAGGCTTCCATCACCACCGGAACGATCATCGGACGACGCTTGGTTCGTTCGTTCACGAATCGACCAGCCGCTCGTCGCACATCTCGCTCTAGTCCTTCGGGGTCGCGAACACCTTCGGCGAGCGCCTTCTCCACGGCAGCTGCCACGGTGTCGCACGCTTCGTCGAGAAGATCTTCGGCTTCCGGTGCGTACACCCAACCACGCGTGATGATTTCCGGACCGGTGAGCACCTTGCCGCTCTCGATGTCGACGGTCACCACGACCACCACCACGCCTTCTTCGGCCAACACTCGTCGATCGCGCAGAACTCCGTGGCTCACATCGCCCACGATGCCGTCGACGTAGAGATAACCAGCCGGAACGCGCCCGGCCAGATTCAAGCCGTCGTCGGACAACTCGATCACGTCGCCGTCCTCGCACATCAGAATGTTCGAGCGCGGAATGCCCATCAATTCGCCCAGACGCGCATTGGCCACCAGATGCCGGTATTCACCGTGCACCGGCACGAACCACTCGGGTTTGACGATCGAGTAATACGTCTTGAGTTCGTCGGCCTGCGCGTGACCGGTGGCGTGCACATCGACCAGTCCGGAGTGCACCACATCGGCCCCGGCCCGCAGGAGTCCGTCGATCACCCGCGTGACGTTGAATTCGTTGCCCGGGATCGCGTGACTCGACAGGATGACCGTGTCCTGGTCGCCGACCTTGAGCCATTTGTTGTCACCGCGAGCCAACAACGACAGCGCCGACATGGGTTCGCCCTGGCTGCCGGTGGAGATCACGCACACCCGCCCCGGCGGGTAGTCGTCGATCTGTTCGATGTCGATCAACGACTCGTCGGGAACCTTGAGCACACCGAGGTCGCGGGCCATCCGGACGTTCTTCTGCATCGAACGTCCGAGCGTGGCCACCTTGCGACCGGTCTCGACCGCCGCGTCGATGATCTGCTGGACCCGGTGAATGTGGCTGGCGAACGATGCCGTGATGATGCGGCGATCGCGATGTTCGTGAAACAGCGCGCGCAACACCGCGCCGATGGTCTTCTCACTCGGTGCGTAACCGCGCTCTTCGGCGTTGGTGGAATCGCACATCAGCAAACGAACACCCGATCCGGCCGCGATGGCGCCGATGCGCGCCAGATCGGTGCGGCGACCGTCGACCGGTGTGAGATCGAGTTTGAAATCACCCGAATGCAAGATGACGCCCTGCGGAGTGTGCACCGCCACCGCGAACGCGTGGGGCACCGAGTGGGTGACCGGGATGAACTCGACGTCGAACGGACCGATGTGGCGCCGCTCGTTGTCGGCCACGGTCACGAGTTCGGTGGCTCCGAGCAGCCCCGCCTCTTCGATTCGTCCGCGGGCCAGTCCGAGCGTGACGGCCGAACCGAACACCGGGAACGACACATCGCGCAGGAGGAACTGCAATCCACCCACATGATCTTCGTGACCATGGGTGGCCACGCATCCGACGATGCGGTCGGCGTTCTCGCGCAGCCACGTGAAGTCGGGCAGAACCAAATCGATGCCATGCATGTCGGCATCGGGGAACATCAAGCCGCAGTCGATCAACAAGATGCGGTCGTCTTGTTCGATGGCCATGCAGTTCCGGCCGATCTCCCCCAACCCTCCGAGGAAGACGACGCGGACCGGTGCCGGCATCAGGCCGCCTTGTTTCGACGGGCCTCGAGGTTGGCCCAGACCTTCTTGGCCCGCTCGAGCACGAAGTCGGCCGGCGGTCCCATGGGCAGACGACACTGCCCGACCGGCACACCGAGATGATTCATCATCACCTTGGACGGAATCGGATTCGGTGAATCGTCGCCGGTCTCGTACGAGAAGCTCTCGAGCAATGCTTGATTGACAGCGCGCGCACCGGCCACGTCACCGGCGGCCCAGGCCCGGAACATCTCTTGGTGTTCGGGCGCCGACCAATGCGTGGCCACACCGATCACACCGACCGCGCCCACCGACAACAGCGGCAGCGTGAGACCGTCGTCGCCGCTGTACACCTCGAAAGACGACGGCGCCTGGGCGATCACGTTGGCGGTTTCACCCGGATTGCCCGCGGCATCCTTGAGGGCGAGAACGTTGGGAACTTCGCGCGCGAGACCGAGCAACGTGCTGGTGGCGATCTTGCGGCCCGTGCGAACCGGAATGTCGTAGACCACCACTGGCAGGTTGGTTGCGCCGGCCACGGCCCGAATGTGCGCATCGATCCCCGACTGGGGAGGCCGGTTGTAATACGGAGCGACCACGAGCACACCCGCGGCACCCAACTTGGTGGCTTCCTTGGTCATGTGAATCGAGTGCAGTGTGTCGTTGGTACCCGATCCGGCGATCACCGGAATGGTCACCGCCTCGATGACGGCGGCGAACAGTGACAAACGTTCGTCGTCAGTGAGCACCGGGGCCTCACCCGTGGTGCCGGCGATCACGAGTCCGTCGTTGCCGTTGTCCTGCAGCCAACGGGCCAGGCGGCGCGCACCGTCGAGGTCGAGACGGCCCGCCGCATCGAACGGAGTGACCATCGCGGTGATGACCTGGCCGAAGCGAGCCATCAGAAACTCCCTTCCGCCGAGCGATCGATGCCCTGCGTGAGAATGAGGTCTTCGTGCAGTTCCATCCACACGTCGTGGAACGAACCGCACATGACACCCGTGAACATGTTCTGCTGACCATCTTGAACGAGTCGACAGGTCGCGTCGAGTCGTGGTGCGTACGGAGTGAGGCGACCGAGGACGGTCGACATCGCCGACACCACTGGTTGTGCTTCGGCGTTGAGGTCGACCAGACGGCCGATGACCTTCTTGTCGTACGCGGCATCGGAATGATCGTTCGGTGCGCCGTCGCGCAATTGCCAGTCGCCGCACAACGTCTTGAACGCCGTGTTGAGCTCGAGGAAACCGTGATAGTGGCTCTGCAGTCCGCCCAGGTCGACACCACCGAGGTCGGCGGCCAGGAGTTCGGGATGGGCGGCTTTGCCCTGCGGTGTGAGTTGCCACAACGCGCGCGCCTCGCGGAACATCGCCAACTCGGCCGCCGCCATCTGACCCAGATGCGACTCGATCTCGGCGCCGTCGAGAGCCGTCATGTCGACGAGAGTCTCGACCTTGGCGAACCCTTTGATCCGCAGGGCGTGATGCGTGAGGAATCGAGGATCGGAGGCGCGTGAACTCGACATGAACGCCGATCGTAGTGCGCCCACTCCGCGAGTTCCCGACCCGCTTCGGCGCCCTCCGGTAGGGTCTCGCCGTGGCCCCGATCAATGTGGTCGTCCTCTTCGGTGGCCGTTCGGCCGAACACGATGTGAGTTGTGTGACGGCGGCCCACGTTCTGCGCGCGATCGATCGCACCCGCTATTCGGTCACCGCCGTCGGGATCGATCGCGACGGGCAATGGCAACTGGCCGAGTCGGCGATGCGCGAACTCGAGGCCGGCCACGTACCCGATCGACTGGCCGCCGACGGACTCCCGGTGTCGTCGGCTCCGGTTCTGCAAGCCGCCGCCGCCAGCGGTCGCGCCGTGATCCTGCCCCTCTTGCACGGCCCGCTCGGTGAAGACGGAACCGTGCAGGGACTCTGCGAGCTCCTCGATCTTCCGTACGTGGGTTCGGGAGTCCTGGCCTCGGCGGTGGCCATGGACAAGGTGATGGCCAAGGACGTGCTCGCCCGCCACGGGGTTCCGCAACCGCGCTACGTCGGACTGCACGTGGACGAAGTGTCGCCGTCGCGTCTCGACGCCATCGCGCGCGATCTCGGTTATCCGATGTTCGTCAAGCCCGCCAACATGGGCTCGTCGATCGGTGTGAGCAAAGCCCGCGATCGCGACGAACTGTCGACCGCGATCGCCTTCGCCTCGTCGTACGACGAGATGTTGATCGTCGAAGAGGGTGTGCCCGGTCGCGAGATCGAAGTCGCGGTGCTCGGCAACCGCTCTCCGCGGGCCAGCGTTCCGGGCGAGATCGTTCCCGGGAACGAGTTCTACGACTACGACGACAAGTACGTGACCGACGGAGCCCAGTTGCTGGTTCCGGCGCCGCTCGACGCCGGCGCAGCGGCGGAGGTGCAGCAATTGGCCCTCGACATCTTCCGCATTCTGCGCTGTGACGGCCTGGCCCGGGTCGACTTCTTCTACGACGAGGGCGGTCGCGGATTCCTGTGCAACGAGGTCAACACGATGCCCGGCTTCACGCCGATCTCGATGTACCCGAAACTGTGGCAGGCCTCGGGAGTGTCGTACGCCGAACTCATCGACCAGTTGATCGACTTGGCTCTCGAACGTCACTCTCGACGCCGACGCAACACGGCCCGCTGACGAGAATCACGTCGCGAGGGCGGAGCGCAAGAACGCCACCAACTCGTCGCGCAGACGACGCAGACCCGCGATGTCGGCGTTCCAACCGACCACACGCAAGGCCTCGGGTTCGGTCGCGATTCCGGTGACGGTGGCGTAGGCCAGCGCGATCACGAGCGACGGATCACCGCGGCGCAAGCGACCCGCACTCATCTCCACCTCCATCCATCTCACCGCCCGATCGACGAGCGGTCGCAACGTGTCGGTGAACCGTTCGGACGCATCGGCGGGAAGACGGCTGATCTCACGAACGAGACCGAGTAATGCCGGCCGGCGCACGGCCGGACGGAACACGGCCTTGACGACGGCCTCCAAGCGGTCGAGCGGATCGTCGGGTGCGGTGCGAATGGCCGCTTCCACGACAACGGCCAGGTCGGCCGCCGTACGGGCCAGAACCTGCTGAACGAGGTCGTCCTTGGACGGGAACCAATAGAGGACCGTCTGCTTGGCCACCCCCACCTCGGCGGCGATCTGATCGAGGCTCACGGCCTCGAAACCCCAGCGTCCGAACAGGTCGGTGGCCCGCTCGAGGATCAGGTCTCGGGTTCCGGTCCGGCGGGCCACGCCGGGTGTCTACCAGAAAAACGGGCTCTTCTCTACCATTTGGTAGAGAGCGGTGCTAGAACCGTGTCGTGATCTCCTCCGCCTTGGC
>Ga0315902_10008266_pt1 | contig 14111 bp, 5 predicted proteins | sample LakEriMetagenome_9_FD_203523 | JGI IMG/M metagenome (GOLD analysis project Ga0315902, IMG submission 203523) | Freshwater fungal communities from buoy surface, Lake Erie, Ohio, United States - Buoy 12 MA117 | ecosystem: Environmental > Aquatic > Freshwater > Lake > Lake biofilm | place: USA... | reverse complement strand
GTTCGCCCGATAACCTCGCCCGTTGTCAAATCGACGAGCTGCCCCTGGGTGTTGACGATGGTAGCCATTACTTAATCAGCCCTTGCAGTTGGGTCGGGTTGAAAGCCTGGACCGTTCCATTAGGCAGGCGCAAGTAAACCTGGGCGCGCGGATCTTGGAGCTTGCCCACCGTGCTGCCCAAGAACGTGAACATCCGCTTTTGCTCTTCCGGGTCAGCCGGGATGGAGAACGGATCGCTCTTGGTGCCCGTGTTGGGCGTGTTCATGACGTAGTCATTGCCCTCGTAACCCAGTTGCGTTAGCACGCTTTGGCGGCTGTTACGCAGCATGGCCTCCATCGACGCAAACTGCTTGGCAACCAGCTCCTTGTCGGCAAAGAACTTGGTCGGGTCGGTGACGCCCCTGGCAGTTTCCCGGGCCCACTCTTGCTCCTGCACCGCCACACGGCCGCTGTCGTTTGCCGCAGCGAGGTTCTTCAGAATCGAGTTCATGCCGGTGCTGATCCGAGTCGTCGCATCAGTCAGATTGACATCGGGGCGAACAACAGCGGTGGGCAACACCGGCACCAGCAGGTTGTTGACCTTGTCCGAGAACCACGCGCCGGGGCCGTAGGCCTGGGTGTAGACGCCCTTGAGGTTGTCCAGCGTAGACAAGCTATTGTCCAGCCCGCGCAGCGTGGCGGTGAGCTTGATGCGCTCGGCCTTGTCCGTTTCAGTCGAGGTCGGAGCCTGTCCTCGATTGACCACAAACGGGTTGTCGGTATCGCGCAGTGTCCAACGGCTGTTGATGGCCGACTGCACCGTGGGGTTCTGCGGGTCAATCGAAGCGCCCAAGAAGCTGCCGTTCTTGTTCTCGGAAATCAGCAAGCCTGCGCCGCCGTCTTTGATAACCCCGCCACCGGCCTTCATCCGTTCTTGCAGCAGACGGAAGTCGCCTTTGAGCAGCTCCATGCGAAGCTGCTGAGCGTACTTGTCTTGCTCCTGCACATCGCTAACAGCCTGCGACAGGGCAGCCGTATCAATCTTAAGTTGGCGATCTTTGGCCTGGGCCAGCAGCGCCATGAAGCCCTGCGGGATGCCCTGCGCGGCGGTAGCCAGCAGGGAAATCGGCGTGGTGCCGGACTTAGCAGGAAGAGCCGCATACTTAAAGCCCGCATCGGCCAGCATCAGCATCGCGTTGCGGTACATGTCTTCCTGCGTGTCGCCCAGCAGTTCCTTGTACAGCGGAGCGTATTCCTTCTGTGCCGCCTTGATGCGCTCCATCCGACCTGTCGGGGTCTCGCCCCTGCCCTGAGCAAGCTGCTGACGAATGAATTCGGTAGCACTAGCCGGAGCAGTGGCAGCGGGCGGGGCAGCCTCGCCTTCAGCGGCAGCGGCAGGAGCGACAGCAGGAGCGGTAGGGGCCCCTTCCGGTTTTTCCATCTCCAATTGCGGCCGGCCAGCGGCGTCAATAACGATTGGCCCTCGACGGCGAGCCTCTCGTTGCAGTTCCAACTGCGCTTCGCGATTTGCATCCGGAGCAGGGGCGTAGGTCCCTTGCTGCCCGGTGATCTTAAGAATCTCCGCCTGAATCTGCTCGTTAGACAGCCTGTCCACCGAGGGCATCGGGATGGACTTGTCCATGCGCTGGTAATAGGCGTCCTCGTAGGCCTTGAGCAGCGCAGCGCGCTCCGGGTCCACCTTATCGCCAAACATCGACTTGTACAGCCCCGAAGCGGTGAGCATGCCCACCCCCGTCATGGCCGCCGGTGACACCATGGGTGCCACGCGCTGCGCGGCCTGCGTCAGGGTCGGGCCCGCAAAATTAGCCAGATGTTCAGACAGCGTCGGGTACTTCATCACCTGCTCAGCGGTGAACCGCCCACCGGGTCCGCGCACGTTCTCCATAATCGGCGGGAACTGGTTGGGCATGCCCCGGGTCAGGAGCTGCCCGCCCAGTACGTTGGCCTGGGTTGCCAGCGCGCCCATTCTGTCCGCGCCGTACTGCGCCATGCGCGTGAACGGATTAACAAAAGCTCCCGCCGCAGCGCGCAGCGGGGGCAGGCCGTCCGGAGTGGGCGGAGCCTGCTCAGCCCCGCCCTGGGAAAAAGGGGGCATCCCGCCCTCCATGGCGGGCGGCATCATTTGCTCGCCCATCCCGGGCATGGCAGGAGGCATCATTCCCGGGGGCATCATTCCTTGAGCCTGAGGCAGCGCGCCAATGCCCTGGGGGGCCTGCTTCATCATGTCCAGGTGCGACTGCAACATCGCCAGCACCTCCGGAGGCGTCTCCATGGCGGCCTCTTCGCCCACCATCTGTGCCAGCTCCATGTAGCGAGCGTCCACGGAGCGGTAGTCGCCCCGCAGATTGTTCATCAAAATCTCAGGATTTTGAGGCGTGCGCGCCATCTGTGGCATGTCTTCGGTGCCGTCTTCGGGCTCCTCCATGCCTTCCATGTCGTCCAGGTCGAAGCCGGCCAAAATGCCACTGTTTTTGGCCTCCTTGGACAGAGGCATAGCGAACATGGCACGCTTGAGGATTTCTTCTTTCATCTCGCGTCCTTAGAAGAGCTTGCTGCCCGCGTTAACGGCAGCCGCAGTGCTCAAAATGCCGGTACCGACTCCAGCAACTTGTTGGAACGGGCTGGGCGCCGCTTGCTGCTGCTGTGTCACTGCCATCTGCGTGGACGGGGCGCCCTTGTAGATGTCGGAGCGGAAGGCCAACTCCTGATACGGCTGCATCGCCTGCTGCATCTGAGTGGCCCGCAGTGCATCCAGTTCGGCTTGCTGCTGTTTTTGCTGGATCGAGCCCAGGTTGTACAAGAAGTTGACGTCCTGTTGCCCCAACTGCTGCGCGGTCTGGCCCAGCGCCGCTTCTTGCACGCCCATGTTGCCCAGTTGCGCGCCCAATGAGCCAAGGCCCTGCGCCATGTTCTGGCCCACACCAAACTGCTGAGTGGCAAGGTTGCCGATACCCTGACCCAGGGACTGCTGAAGCTGCGACTGCTGCCCCAGGATATTGGCCTGCTGACCCGCGATGCCAGCGTACTGACCTGCAAGACCTGCTTGCTGGCCCGCCAACTGACCATACACCCCCGCAGCGCCTTGCTCCAATTGGCCTTGCTGGCCCGCAGCACCCAGCATGCCCTGTCCAGCGTTCTGCGTCAGTCCGGCCCCTTGTAGGCCCAGGGCCCCTAGTTGCTGGCCTGCGCCCAAAGTGCCGATACCCGCCTGACGCAGGGCATCGGCTGCTTGCATGCCCAGTTGAGCCCCTTGCAAGCCGTATTGAGCCTGTGTTTGTTGGTTTGCCAGTGCCGCTTGCAGCGCCTGCTGTGCGTTCATGCCCTGAGCCTGGAACTGCGTTGCCTGATTCTGAACAGCGGCTTGCTGTTCGTTGCTCAGGTTTGCCAAGGCAGTCTGGAGACCCGCCTGCGTGCCCAGTTGCTGCACGCCCAACGCGGCCTGAAGGTTTTGACCACCGACGGTCAGGCCTGCCTGCTGGTTGGCCTGCTGGGCCGCGAGCCGCGCTTGCTGTTCCGTGTTGAATTGCTGTTGCGCCTGACCAAACGCCTGTTGTAGCCCGGTGGCTTGAATATCGCCCAGTTGCGTTCCCAGATTGCGTTGGCGCTCTGCTTCAATAATCGCTTGCCGCGAGCCGCCATAGGCGCCCGCGCGAACAGCAGCAGCTTGGTTTTGGTTGCGCAGAATGTCGGAGGCGCGAATGGCTTCACGCTGCTGCGCCGCCACCACGGACTGCATGTACGGAGACATGTAGGATTCTGCCGACCCAGGAGAAGCAAAACTTCTCGTGGTGATTTCCCGAGCCGGACCCATTTGGTAGGCCTGCAAATCAGGGGCATAGTCGGTAGCGGCGCCCCGCATCAAGGGGGCAGAAACGCGAGATGCGGCGACTGTCGGAGCGGCGCCAAGCCTTGAGGCCTGCTCTGCGCGCCCAGCGGCATCGTACAAAGAACCAATACCCCGTTGGGCAAGCTCGCCCGCCTGACCAACAGCTTGTTGACCCTGCTGCGCCCCCTGCATGAGGGTATTAATGCCCTGCTGAAACCCTGGCTGAGCCGCCGACTCACGAGCCATCTGCTGGGCTACGTCAAAGTCCTGCCCTGCTCCACTGAGATAGCCAAGGCCCGCGCCCGCTACGTTCGATAGATTGCCCAAGGCAGCAGCAGGCTGGGCAGCAAGGTTGTAGGCCTGCTGGGCCGCGTCAAATTGACCGCGCGTATCAGCTCCGCGCAAAATATCTGCCGCTTCGCCAAGAGTTTCCGCGCCGGTAGTTAGCCCCTCTCTCCCGCTTTGTAGATACGGGGTGTAGGCGCCAATCCCCTGCTGGCCTGCGCGAAGCGCAGCCAACTGTTGTTCAGACAGCCCCGCAACTTGATAGCCTGGGAGCGTAGGTGCCTGAAGGGCCTGCGCAGATTTCAGCAGGCCTAGCTTGTAGGCCTCAATTTCCGGTGCTTCCCGGACGATTTGTTCGGTGGTTTCAGTTGCCATGACTTATCCCCGCGAGGCGTTGCGCTCAAGCTGATGCATCAGGGCGTACATTTTCTTCGCTCCTGCTCTGCGGCTGCCGTTGCCCATGGCCTTCACAGCCTTGGCGGTCATCACGAACTCACCGTCAGAGAGCATCGCAGGGATGGAATCCGAGGTTTCGGTCCCAGGGCCACTGATTGCTCCGGTTTTTCGAGGATACCCGCCCTGGGCCAAAGAGGCAAGGCCGCCATCGGCTGCGCGCAGGTAGCCATAGGGGTCATAGCTGGCGGCCCTAAAGTAGTCTTGAGGCATCAAGTTGGTGTACATGCTGGCCGTATTGCCGGGCTGCGCGATGCTTCGACCACGGCCCATGGACCCCGGGCTGGGAGTGTAGGTCGGGCCTCCAGGCGCCGGGCTCAAGTCGGAAATGCCCCCCGCGTAGTTGGCCGGGGCCACCTGCACATCTGCCATCGTCGCACTAGGCGACCACGGCGTAGAACCAATAATTGCCCCCTGCTCGTTGTACTGCACGCCGGGCAGGTTTTGGACCAAGTACTGGCTGGGATCTTTGTTGATCAAATCCAGACCGGGGGTGCCTCGTAGTTGTTGCGCAAGCTCAGAAGGGGGAGTCTTGGATGGTGTGAAACCACCCATCAGCCCGGCCACGCCCAAGCCTGCGACAGTCATTGGGGCATACTGGCGGATTAGGCTGGGGTTGTATGCCTCCCCCGCTCGCTTGAGTGCTTCGCTATAAGAGGCCCCCGCTCCACGCGCTTGTTCAAATACAGGGGAGCTTTGCAGTTCTGCCGCCGTATAGGTCTTAGGCATGAACAAGTCAGATGCGCCCTGTTTGATTGTGTCAAACGCACCTTCTTTGCCTTGCAGAAGATCGCTAATTCCCCCGCCCACTTTGGTGAGAGATTCCATGGCGCCGGGCGGACGCCCCATTCCCGCAGACGGGGGCGTGACACTAGGCGCCATTGAGCGAGAACCCGAGGTCGCAGCGGCGGGGGCAGCGACATTTGCCTCAATCTGTTGGGGCGTCATGGGGGAATTCATTGGCCCAAACTCCCCCGCTTGGGCAGCCATCGAGCGAGAGGCTGCCCCTGGAGCGCCTTCGCTAACCTGCTGAGCCACCTCGCCAGCGGTTACGGGCTTACCCACGCGATCTTCCACCGGAGCCAAATTAGTTTCCGGGGGCTGAATTTGCGAACCAAATCCTTGAGTGATGCCCGTCATCAGACCGCTGGTCGCACCAGCGGTCAATCCTTGTTTCACCGCATTGGAGAGCTTTTGCCCGGTCAGCAGCCCCGCACCGGTTCCCACAATGCCCGCCGTGATGGCGGCGTTGGCCGCTGCGTTGGTAACGGCACCCCCCACATATTGGGATACCACGCCGCCAGGAGCGCCAAAATAGGCAGTGGCGCCCGCCATGAGCGCCTGTTTAAGGCTTCCCCCAGATGCCAGCGTAACCGCGCCGGAGGCAAGCCCCAGCGTGCCCGCCGTGCCTATGGCGGTTTGCAGCCCAAGGCCTTGAATACCAAAGGCCCCCGGGCCGAGGAACGTGGCAAGTGCCACAGTCGCCAAGACTTTTCCAACGGGGCTTTTAAGCACCTTTTTGACGGTGTTGACTACGCTCTTGACAACGTTTTTGACTGCGCTGAAGATTTTCTTTAAGAAGAATTCAGGCAGCCCCGTCTCGGGGTTGATGGTGCCTGACCCGCCACGCTTTTTCAGCAGCCGGGCCTCTTCCGGCGTGATGTGCGCCAGCATGGTGTCACCATTGCGGCCTTTGGAAGCCACCATCCGGGCAGCCTCAGCGATGCCTCCCCGGGCAAACTGCTGCACCGGGGGCTCCATCGCCTGCATCTGCGCGCCGCCTTGGCGCTGCTGGATGGCCTGGAGCAGCACCGTGCCAATGGCCGAAAGCAACTCCGGGTCGTAGTCCTCGGGCAGATCACCCTGATCCAGCATCCCGGAATCAATTGCTTCCTGTAGACGTTTGGCGTACTGTTCTTCGCCACCTTCATACAGGTACTGGACTGCTTGCAGGAAGGCCTCTAACTGCTCATCCGACAACTGATCCAGTTGCGGCATGATGCTTTGCATGAGTTGCTGCACATCGGCAGCAGCTTGCGGGGAGGCATTATTCAGGCCCTGCCGGACCGCATCATAGGACTCCCCCAGCGGCATTTGGGGCATATTTTGGGAAGCGGCCTCGCCCTCCATCGGAAGGGACATGATGCCTTGGTCTTCAGCGGCCATGACGGCTCCTTTGAGAGGCGAGAGAGTGGGTAAATCGTAGCATGAGAGGCTTGTTTTTGGTCGTTATTGCGTCAGGTCGTAGAAAGACAAAGATCCCACAACATCACCAGTGGTGGCTCCGGAAACCGTCCGGACTGCCACCGTGTAAATGTCACTTGTTCCGGCAATTGAGGCGCCTAATTGGAGATCAAAGTTGTATCCGGTAGCAGTGCTAGTCGGTCCAACCCCGCCTGCACCAGAGGCTGTGACGTAGTCGGTCTGGACAATCGTTCCACCCGTCATGGCGGTGGCTGCAACATCAAACTCCACATTGGAATCCGAAGGCACCGTAGCCGCCCAAGTTGCCCCTGTCAGGGTGGCGGGGTTCTTGACCAGAGCCACCTCGTAGTTTTGGCTGGTCGTCGGCAACACCTGGACGCGGTTGGGGAGCACTACGGCACCGGTGCGGCCTGCCGCCAATCGGATCGAGACCACCGGCAGGAACGTCGTCCCAATAGTGGTCAGGATTGTGGTGCGCCGCGCCACATGGTCGATGGACGTTTGCTCAAAGCCGCCCTCAGAAACCACCGAACAACAGATGGCCTTCATGGACGCAGCAACCGCCGAAGTAACAGTACTGATTTCGTAACGTACCGGCAAAATAGCCGTGGTCATGTAGACACTAGTAATATCGTTGGCGTTCTCAAAGGTGTGGCAGACGATGTACTCGCCGTTGATGATGAAACCACAGCGCACGGAGCCCACACCCAGCCACTCAAAGTCCATCCACAAAATCTGCGCTTTTGACGGATCAAGGGTTAGCCCCGAGGCTCCAGTACCGTCAAGTTTGTCCCCGTTCCAGTTAGCTTGCGTAACCGTGCGTACATCGCTTGGGGTGCCGGGAGTAGGTGTTGAACTGGACCGAAGCACAAATGAGTAAGTTCCATCCACCCGCTGGAAGAACACGCCGTTGTTGTCGTTGTAATAGCCCGCGCGCTGAGTGAGGTTTAGGCTTTGGCTGCTGTCCATCACAAACGTCATCAGCACCAGCAGTCCCTTGCCCGGTTGATAGGGGAAAGAGCGATAGGACTGGCGGATGACCGAGCCCACGCCCGCGCCAGTGACCTCCATCTTGACCGCAGCCTCGTTGGACAAAAAGGTTGTGGTGCCTGTCCCCGTCGTTGCTACATCAAACTGATTGTCCGCCGCGTAACGGTTCTGGCTGTCAAACAGGGTGTAGGGCTGGCTGACCCGCACCCGCCCAAAAGCGTCTACGTTGGTGCCGCCGATTGAAACAGGAATGGTTTCCATAGTAGCCATGAGCTGCCCTAAAAGATTGTCCAACCTGTTGAAATACAGGCGCAACACGTTGGCGAACTGATCATGATACTGCTGTTGATACTGCCCTGGGGCATCAGGCAGCCGTGGCGCAGTAACTCGATTGAGTTCATACTGTGAAGTAACAATCAGTGTCATGTGTTAGCGCCTGCCATCCGGGCGAATGTCAATACGCGGAGAACCAAGTTGCCACGTGGTGCCAAGTTGGTTGGACTCGATCTTCATCGCAATCTGACGCCCGCGCACGCGCGTGTAAATTTGACCGGTGTACTGCTCAATTGGCAGCACAGCGGTGCGTGTCACGCTGCGATGATCTTCCCCACCTACAGAACCAGGGGTTGTGTAGCCTGATCCCGAATTACGCAGTGTTTTGAGCGTCATCGTCACCTGTGGCGAATTTGCGGTAGACCCACGGAAAGTAAGGTCCGGCAGGACGCGGTAGATGAAGGCGAAGTTGTGGCCGTCATCAATGTCAAATTCCGCAGAAGTGATGTAGGCATGGATGGGCATCGGAGTACTGGTTTCTTGGTCATCAATGCCAAACTCATGCGAAACAAGATTGTGGCTATACGTTGCCGCCAAGGGGTAGCTATTGATGCCTACGTCCAGCCACGCGGTGCGCCCCATCGTGCCATACGCCCACACGTCCTCGGCATAGTTGTAGGTCACATACAGATCGATGGTCGTGCTGTTCGCAGAACAGTAGAACCACCAGACTTCGTTGAAGCCTTCGTTGGTGCCGCACACAACCTGCGCACCCTGGGCAAGGTTGATGTTGTTGTAGACATGACGGCGCAAATCGCAGCGCAGGGTCTTGACCGTGCCGTCGTACATGTAAAACTTGTCGATGCCCATCCAGAACACCACGTTAGAGGCCACCGCCATTGCGTTGGGGCCAATAATCGAGATGTTGTCCCCCAGGAGCTGCGAGCCCCACACGAACGGGGGACCTAGATACTGGAGTGAGTACAGCGAGGAGTCCGTGAAAACCACAATCTCCTGGCGAGTCTGAATGGCTGTGACGATGGTTGAGCCATGCGACAGGCGCACCGAGCCTGCCTGATTAGTCGCCGCAGGCGCCCATTGCAAAAAGTCTTCCTGACCCGACCAGCGGATCAGCATCGGATCCTGAACAGTGGTGCCAATTTCGTTGGCACCAAACGCAAACACAAAACGGCTGGTATCTGAGACCAGAATAAAATTCTGTACCGTTGGCACATCACTGGCCCCCGTCATGGAGGTCAAGGCAACTGCACGCGGAGAAATACGGATACTTCCAGAACCAGGAGCCGTTGTGGCAATCGCCGCGCCCCCTTGCGTCAGGGACAAGCTAAACGACAGCCCCGTAGTAGCCACTACATAGTAAGGCTGCCCAGGGACGAGACCTGTGGGAAGCACCCCGGTGGTGGACAAAATAACGATGTCACCATTCTCTTTGGGGGAGGTAGTCGTCACCACCGCAGGAGTTGCCACCGTGATCGTGCAAGCAAGGCCCTGTACAGTGTTGGTGGAATCCCAGTAATAAATGGGCCCCCCGCGATAGCTAAGCAACAAGTCTTCCCCAAAATTGCTTTGGCTCCACAGCCGAATATTTTGTGGAGAAGGGCTGCTAAACCCCCAAGAGCCCGAACTCCACGTGCCCCCGCCCCAACCGGTAAGGGCCACTGATATTGCAGGGCCCACGCCAATTTCGTAGGCCGCATACACGGTTCCCCCGTTGCCTGTGTCGCCTGCCGTGGCATTCACCCCCACATCGATGGTGTAGCTGTCTGCCCCAGTTACCGTAATCTGGTGGTTCTTGTTCAGGACAGCAGCAGTGATCGCCCCACCTAGCCCGGTTGCCGAAAAGAAGGTGACAAAATCCCCCGTGCTGGCACCATGTGCGACATCACTGACCGCAATGACCGAACTGCCTGTAGTGGCCGTAAACGGACCGGTGAGCGTCTCTGCATCCCGCAAAGGCGTGATGTCGTAATAGGCGGACCCCTCTTCAACATAAAACTTCAAGTTGGTGCCCACCCCGGTAAGCGCAGTCCCAAGAAGGGTGACCCAAGACCAGAGCGAACGGCAGATGCCCTGGAAAATGGCAGAGGAAATGCGAATCCACCCCCCTATCACTTCCGGTGTTCCCTGGCGAAAGCGAATCTTGTCGCAGTCATACCAGCCGCCCTCAGTGGTGTACCGGGTGTTTTCCCGGTTCACCCCCGCCTTGAGCAGAATCTTTTTTAGGGGCATGGTCGTCCTTAAATCAGAAGCATGAACCCGCTGTTTTGCCCATCGCTGACAAAGTTCCAGCCCGTATTGTTGCCACCATTGACGTTGCCCTGACTGGTGGGGGCAAACCAATATCCAGCAGGCGAGGCCGCCGAATCAGAGATCGTGCAGTTGCTCACCAGTACTTTGGAGCCTGTGTTTTTGGCGAGGTACCACTGCGAGCCGGGGGTAGTGCTTGCCAGCACCGTGTTGTTGCCCGACGTTCCCGACACGTTGAATTGGTTGACGGTCTGCGTTGTGCCGGGGTCAAACGACAGTGCCATGGGATACGCGGACACCGTAATGCTGTTAAAGGTGTTGTTGCCCGTGATGATGCTGGGCTGGGCCCCGGTGTACACGAGGTTGTAGAACGTGAAGGCATCCCCCGCCAGCGTACTGCCGCCAAAATTCTGCGTAGATAAACCGGTGTATGGCTCCGAAAGGACAATCGTTGAAGTGCCTGCATTAATTGTCAGTGTGTAAGCACCGTTCTCCACGAACCACGAAGAGGTAGTGCCCGAAGTTCCGGCGCAGGTAAACGTGCTGGCTCCCATATTTAGAGTTCTGTTTGCCAGCGCCACATTAGCAGCAGCATTAAATCGGGCGCACGTTACGTTGTACCCGTTAGTGGTCAGTGTTCCCGCGTACAGCCCGAGAGTCCGGGAGGTCCCCATAGCAAGTGCGTCTTGCAGCGACCACGTGCCACCTATGCCATTAAAAACTAGCACTCGGTCAATCGCCACCCCATTGGTGGTGATTGTCTTTACCCCCGAGGTGGAGGCAAAGGTGCTGGTGGTGCCGGAAGACGAAATAGTCTGAGTAGGGGACAGTGTCAAATTTCCATAAATAAAAGAGCTAATCCCGGTGGTTCCTACCCCACTGAATCCGGTGTAGTTCAGGTTGCGCATGGAACAGCCGGAGAGAAATGTGAAGGTGTCCGAGCCTGCGGTAATGTTGATATCCACCGCATTGGCTTCAGTGCCCCCGGCAGTATTCCCGTTGCTCACGGTCCGCGTGCCGGTGCTGCCGGAATAGGTGAAGTTGACTGTCGGGGTACCCGTGTAGCTAAAGCCAGTCAAATCCGCGAAGTTCCACACCGTCGCGTCATTGCCGGTGACGTTGATTACCCCCGTGCCGAATGCGAGTGTGGTGGACGTTGTGACCGTTCTAGACATTGAGGCGCAAGTAACCGAATAGTCGTTAAGATCAACAACCATTCCGGCTTGGCCCCCATAGGTCACTGATGCGGTGGTAGTGATGTTGCCCAACAGGAGTACCGTCCCGTATCCGGAAAAAGCAAGCGGGGCGGTGATAGTTGCATTAGCTATGCTTACTTGGCTGATTGACGCCACTCCCGCCGCGTTGATTGTGAAAAGGGCGGCGCCCGTTACCGTGACTGCGGCGGGCCAAAAAATACTCCCATAGCAGTTGATGACTGCGGAAGCCCCAGACCCTGTATCGAACGTAAGTGAATTGGTCAGGCCGCTTGCATCAACGCCACCAAAGGAATTTATCGTGGCTGAGAAAGTAATAGTCGCGCCCGGGCTGCTTCCCGTGTTATCAAAAATGGCCGTGTCTTGGGGCAACGGCTGATTTGTGGCCGCGACAGCCCCTCCACTTGAGGTTGCCCACGCTACGTCATACCAGTAGCCCCCTGCGGGCTGGTTCCAATAGACCGTCTTAGGCGCGGCAAATGTGATATTTGTGTTGCCCCCTTCGTCGCCCAATCGGGTACCCGTCCAAGAAATAGCTGCTCCCGCAGCCACAATGTCCCTGAAATTTACATCGGTCAACGATACCGCTGCGGCAGTAACAGTGGCCGGGGTGCCTGTCGGAGACCCGACAAATTCCACTCGTTGGTTCCCCGCTGCCCCTAAAAGGCTAAGCGTGCCGTTTACCGTTATATTGGAAACAAAAGCAATTCTTTTTTCCCCGGCAAGCGTTTGGGTACAGGAAAAATTGTTGCAACTCCCGTTGGAATTTGAAAAAGTAAACAAGCTAAGACTAGTCGGGGTAGTGATGTTGTAGTAGGCGAGGCCTCCTCCCAGCATGGTGACCCCTGCGCTGGTGCCGGAAAACACGATGCTCGACGTACCCGCGTTGAGCGACATGTTGGTGGAATCATCAATGCTCCAACAAGTTCCCGTCCCCGTTATTGTCACGGTGCTCGCGCCCAGGTTTAGAGACCGAGTACTACTGTTGCTGCTGCTGAAAGTGCCTGTTGTAAGTGCATTGCCGTTCGTCGTCAGCGTGCCAGTAGACAAGAACAGTGTCCGGGTGGAGCCGAGCGTCAAGGCATCCAGCAACGACACCGTTGCACCGGCAGCGTCAATTGTAAGGCTAATGTCAAGCGTCTTGCCTGCGGTAGTAATCGTTTGAGTGCCGGAGGTTTTAGCAAAAGTGAAAGAGGCCGCAATTGACCCAAGCGTCAGGCCGCTTACGAACGTCAAATCCCCAAAATACCTAGAGCTGGAGGTGTAGGTCAGAGTTCCAGCAAACCCTGTCAAGTTGAAATCACGGAACCGGGCTGCCCCGCTTACTGTAACCGTATCGGTTCCCGCCGTTACAAAAATGTTTAAGGCGTTTGATTCGGTTGCGCCAGTGGCAGGTGGAGTAATCGTGCGAGTGCCCGTAGAGCCACTGTATGTGAATTCGATCTTTGACGTGCCTGTGTACGTAAAGTTCGTGGCCGTGGACATGCTTAGAACAGTCGCAGCATTCCCCGTCACTGCAATCTTGCCAGTTCCAAATGCAATGCTGCGGGTGTTGGAGTTGCTCGAACTCCACAAATAGCAGGTGAGCGTTTGATTGTTAAGGTCTACGGTACCTGCGGTGTGAACAAAACCTGTTGCAGAGGTCTGCGTAAACGCATCGGCAAGATTGAAGGTGCCGGTTGGTGCGTTACATGTGATGGGTTGAGTAAAGGTGATGCCCGCAGACGTGATGGTTTGAGTTATGCCGTACCCGCCAAAGGTCAAAACCCCTGTTCCACTAAGCGTGAGGCTTGAAAATAACGTGATATTTCCATAGAACTCCGGAATCTGTGCTCCAGTTGCTAGCGTAAAGGCTGTAGTGCGATTAGACACACCATCAGCCATTTGGATGGACCCAATCCGCCAGCTGGTGTCAATTGTTACAGTTCCAGCGGCCCCCGCCTCAGTAAACACGGCGGTATCTTGTGCCAACGGAAAATTGTTTACTGCTGGTACACCATTATTAGTTGTGGCCCAGCCAGTAGCCGACCAGTTTTGAGTCCCGGCAAGATTCCAATAAACCGTCTTTGGCGTACTTGTTGTGATACCAGATACATTGCCTGCATTTCCAAGTCGGGTGCCTGTCCAGGTTCCGACGGAACCAGCGGTAGCAATGTCTCGAAAATCTACATCAGCAAGAGTAGCAAGAGTGCCATTTAGAGTGATGGTACGCTGAGTTCCACTTGTATCTGTAGCAACAAACATTCTTCTGATGGCGGTGTTTCCTGCACCAAAAGTTAAAGTGCCGGATATAGTTTGATTTGCGCCAAAACGTATGATGCGAAGTCCAGTGGCACTTCGACTTGTTTGCGTCAGGTTGTTAAATGTGTTTGCGCCGTTAATTGTCGTAGTGCCCGAACCAGCACTCGTAAACGAGACGTTGTAGTACGTGAGACCGCCCCCGCTAAAAACTGGCGAGGTCGCAGAACAAGTTATCTGGGATGTGCCTGCATTAAATGTGAGGTTGGTAGTTGTAGTAAACGTCCACGCGGTTGTCCCTTGACACGTTATCGTGGAAGAACCCAACGACACCGAGCGGGTGGTTGTGGCAGACGAAG
>Ga0315902_10008265_pt1 | contig 14111 bp, 12 predicted proteins | sample LakEriMetagenome_9_FD_203523 | JGI IMG/M metagenome (GOLD analysis project Ga0315902, IMG submission 203523) | Freshwater fungal communities from buoy surface, Lake Erie, Ohio, United States - Buoy 12 MA117 | ecosystem: Environmental > Aquatic > Freshwater > Lake > Lake biofilm | place: USA... | reverse complement strand
ATCGATCACACGCCCGCTGTCCAAACCTTCCTGAATGGCCAAACGTAGAGCGCTGAGTCGATTCTCTTCCTCCTCCAAAAGTCGAAGACATTGGTAATACCTAGTAGGCATAGCGGTTCTGGTGGTTTATCATGATGCAGTTCGGTTTCAATTACCCTGCAATCTCGGTTAACTTGGTCCTCGTTTGTTTTTGGTTTTCAAGCAAAGGTTTTCAATTTTCATTGACCCAACTTGTCAAGCAAAAAAAATCACGGGGACCGGGGTCGCAACTCGCTGCGGGTCGCTATAGTTTTGCAGCGCATAACATCAAGAACCCTTCAATGGGTGCCAACCGAGTCGCGAGACCGCGGTGGCCAAAGGATGTGGACCCGGTGGTCAAAATAAAGTGCCGGAACCCCTTTTTTGTCGAAGTGCTATGCGAAGGATTGAACCCTAAACCCTTACGCTATGCATCAAATCAAAAACCAAACCCACCTTCGAGACGCCCTCTTGCAACTGGCCCAAGCCTATGTTGAGGAAGTCAACAGCCCTGATTACCTATCCGGTAAAACTCCCAAAATCCCCTTGAACAGGACCTATGTGGAAGAATACCATCGTATCGAGGAGCAATTCAAGCGCATCTATAACACCTCCATCCAAGACAAAATAAATAGCCGACAGATCTTCGGTCTTTTGCGGCGTGTACTGCAAATCATCCAAGACTTCAAGGTCCCTGCCAAAGCTGCGGTTTGGTTTGAATGCGAAAGACATCCACAATCAAATGAACTCATCTTCAAGAAAGCAGGCGCCAAAGACGATAACCACTATTTCCAAGATTCCAACGGAGAAAAGCTCTTCAAGGAGGCTAACAAGGCGCACCCCTTAGTAGATTATTCATTCGGATCGATCAACTCCAATTGTAATTACTTTGATAGATACGAATACCTAAAAGATCACAAGTACGTGACTCTTAAAGTGAATAGCGAAGAATTCCAAGCGATTCATCAATCAATCAACAACGATTCCCCCCAACCCCTTAACCAAAATACGCTCTACGAAAATCTGCTTTATTTCAGCCAAAATTTTAACAAAGCCCGAGCTCAAATGCCCTGGTGGCGCGGTGGTAAGTACATACAATTGGCTCCTTTGGAAATACGAAAACCTTACTACGAAAATCTTTCCTTTTTTCTCAAGAGAATCCAATTTTTTCATTGGATGGTCGATCAACATGATTTATCCGTTTTGCCCATGAAAGATTGTTCCAAAGAGGAAATTTATGAACGAATGATCGAAGTCATCAACGTCCTTGCCGATACCTTTGAATTTTTGAATGAGTGTCAATCAACCACATGGAAGCGACATTTGGGCCACATCTCTTTCAAACTCTTTTGGTGGAAAAGCCACACCTTGTGGGCTCAGAAAATTCTCAAAAAAAGGAGGGAAGAATATGAAATCTATTGCAAGCAGAAAGAAGAAGCCGAACGGAAAAGCAACGACCGCTTTTATGAAAATTACTTAAATTGCACCGATGTTATCTTACATACATTCCAACCGGACAGACCCCATGCCCACTTAATTGATGCCAGTTTTGAAGAGGATGGCCTGTGGATTGACCATTTTGATGCCTCCGAGAGTGAGCATTGGCATTATAACGTCAAAAGCTGTTACCTAGGCCGCTTGCGGCAAGCCTTCGGCGTACCGAGCAAAAACAAACAAGAGCTCCTCGAGGCCATTGCCAAACGCTTCAAAGGCAAAACTTCTTACAAAGACCTCAAAAGATACTTGCGATCCCAAAACATTCCATATCAGGAAATGCCCTACCGCGAATAAGTCCTTACCCTTCGATACATCCTCTCCCCTTCCTTAAACATCGCCTATCCATGACCCCACTCCCCGAAGCGCACTCTGCACCACCCGAAGCGCCACCAGCACCCCCCATGACCAAGACCGTAACCCGCTCCAAGGCCAAGACCAAGACCCTGGAGGAGACCGAAAGCCAGGTCACGGTGCATTGCCGCTACCAAACGATTCCGGCGTCCTGGATTCGGATTTGGAAGACCACCTACCTCATCGACCAAACCACCGGCCATCGCAGCCCCCTGCTGACCCAGGTGGGGATCACCCTGTACCCCCACTTGACCCCCGTCAAGGCCAGGTCCGAAACCTTTTTTACGTTGGTTTTTGCCCCCCTACCCTTGGACTGCAAAGTCTTTGACCTAATTGAAGAAATCCCCGAGTCGGGGGGATTCAAAATTTACGATATCCGACGAAACAAAAGCGACGTGTATAGGGTGGATATTGTATAATAATTTTCTTTCGTAAATCTAAATTGAACTAAAGCCAATATTTCTTAAATAATTGTACGTATTATCGTAAAATTCGGGTAGTCTTGTAGGGTCTTCAATATTCCCTTCAGGTATCACAATAACCATTCCTTGCCTTGCTCTTGTTAACAAAACCCGGTAAGCATTAATCAAATAATTCTTACGTAACGGTTTGTGAATATTCTGCCATTTACTTCCTATAAAAGAAAATGTCTTCCAACCATCTTTAGAAAATCTTAAATCTCCATCCCAAGTCACACAGGCCCAATCCAATTCTAGACCCTGAACTTGAAACTCTGTAGCTACATCCTCCAAAAAAAATGAAGAACGAACATCATCTTTACCATCCAAAAACCAATTAACATGATTAATTGGGGTTTTTACATCAATTGCCAAGGGTTTTAACCTGTAGGCTTGAGATGATACAACAATACCATATCGTTCACTTCCTCTAGCTTTTTCCTTCAACCACTTTTTTGCTTTTCCAATGTCCCTGGACAATACAATGGGATATTTTTCTTGTAAGTGACACAAAGTGTCCTTTGCATTATCATTGATATCTAATATTTCTTTAATCAATTTTGACAAATACTCAGCTCGAAAAGAACGCATTGAAACAGCTAAATGAAGGCTATCATTAAATACAATTTCGCATTTTAACTTTAAATTCTCAATCGCGCTGTGAGCAGCGTATTCAGAATCAAATAGATTTGGTGAAATTCTAGTTTCCCAAAATGAAAATTGATTTTTAATAGCCGATAACCATTCGGAAATTCCCGCTTCTCCTGTATTAATTTCTTGTCCTCCACCGACCAAACAAATAACAACAGCCCAATCCCGATGTCTATTCAAACAGGAAATCAAAAATTCAGGTTCAGAATATTGGAAATTTGAAATCCCTTTTTTCTGTTGCATAAATTTAACTGTTTGATCTTTTGTCCAAGCCCTCTGAGCTTCATCAAAAATTGCAACATGGTCATATGGCGCTTTGGGATCTCTTAGATACTCGTCTCGATAATGATGTATAATTTGAATAAAAGCCTTAACGCTTTCTTTTGCTTGCTTTTTGGTTACTTTGTTTCCAATTTTCTTTTCCTGAACAACACGATCCCTTGTAAGTGCTTCCTGTAAAATATCAACAAGCGGTTTGTTCCCTGATAGAAAAACGCTTGTATTGCCTTTATCTTTCTCAAGATGTTCGGTAGCCACTTTTAATCCGACCAACGTTTTACCAGCACCAGGCACTCCAGTCACAAAACAAATAATTTTCTTATTATTGCTTTTGGCATATTCAATTGTATCAGAAATATACTTTGTAGTTATGCTCAAATTAGTGGCATCAGCATCATTTCTTGTAATCTCATCTACATTATGATTGTTATATAAATTAATTGCAGCTTCAATAATAGTGGGTGTAGGTGAATAACTACCATTTACAAATTCATTAACATTTATATGATCGTTTTCTTCAAAAAACAAAAGAACATCTCTAATAATATTACCTAAATTTTCTGAATTAGTTTTTAATGGAATTAGTAAATTATCATTATGACTTGTTGTAAGTATTTCATTATTTTTCATCTTTGCTTGAGTGGCTACTAGGATAGGAACAAGCAAAAGACTGTGACTAGGCTTATGAAAATTCTTTAAGTCCAAGGCGTAATCCCATACTTGTTCTACATTCTGACTTAAAAATTCTTTTTCACCTACTTTAAATTCGATAACAAAAACAATATTTTTTATTATGAGTAAGCAATCAACCCTTTTTCCCATTCTTGGGATTGAAAATTCAAAGAAAAGATGGCCTTCATAAATTGTTAAAACTTCTTTCAGAAGTTGTATTTGAAATTCCCAAGCATAAAGTTCAGTGTATATATGACCTAATCGCCCATTCACTGAAATTTCACCAATAATTGTTTCAGGCAACTTTTGAATAAAATCTGATATTTTATCTGAATAGTAATAGTTAAGCATCTCTATACAATTACGGGAGAATAATAGGAGTTCAAGGCTCCATCGGTCAGGAGCCTATCCACCACGGGAATATCGGCGGCGGCCCAATCCAAGTCCCTGAGCTCGGAGGGCAGGCACCACAGGGCTTGGACATGCTCGGTCAATTGCAAGGTCGGTTCGGGTACTGTACAACGGTAACAGTGCATTCGTAGCTCAAAATCAGGATACGGATGCTCCACCGTCATCAAAAACTCGTTGACCGCTATCGTCATCCCCAATTCCTCTTGGATTTCGCGGCACAGGGCCTCCTCGGGTCCCTCCCCTGCCTCGACCTTGCCGCCAGGGAATTCGAACTTGTAGGAAATGTAGGGGAATTTCCCAGAACCGCGCTGAACAGCCAGAATTCGATCACCGCAGGAAATGACCGCCGCAACGACTTCGATGGATTTCATATCTTAAAAAAGAATAATTATCAAGATAATTACCTAAAATCTAATTGACTATCTATTAGTTCTCCACTCTCTGAAAATTGTAACAAAAGGGCACCTATCAACGGAATAAAATAACCAATGCTAAAATAACCATTTTCGTCAAATTCTATTCCAATAATATCTGTATAATCTATATCGACGGCTGTTCCTTCCTCATCTTCCTCATCTTCCTCATCTTCCTCATCTATATTTTTTTCGAGACCCTTTTCAAAAAAAAATGTTTCATTTTCTTTAACAATATTCAAAACATGCAAATACTTTTGAAATGAAGAATGCAAATCTTTGGATTTCGAAAAATCAAAAGTTATTTCTACTTCTTGTTCTCTATTCCATTCAAACCAACCATTAAACGTTTTTCCGTCTAATGTTTCTAAATCTTCAAATAAAATGTTTATCATCACTAATTTTAGTTTATTATTTATTTATTTGATAATATTAAGGCGAATTGCTATTTAAGGCTTTATTGATTAATTAAAAAAATTAACTTTTGATTGGTAAGTATTTTATTTATAATTTTTATGAGTTAAAATATATACATATTGAAATTATTATGAATGTTTTAAATAAAAAAATATAAAATTTTCTTAATATTTAAAACTAAGAATGATCATAATAATTAAAATATATGTTTAGTTTTCCAATAGGAATAAAATCTTCTATCTCAGCAAACACAAAAAATCGCAATTTGTAACTAATATCTTTGGAATATAATTCATCTAAAACAGCCCTATTAAAGTAAGAATTAAAAATATATGCATCAGGATACATAAAATTTTCGATAGTTATTTTAATTTGTTTTTTATAGGGCAAAGAATATCGGTCATTTTTAACAATTGCATGGAAATCTAATTCATTCAAAATAAAAAGTAAACCTTTTTCTAATTGAAGTTCTATTTCTATCATTCGATTGATATAAAATTCAGAATAATTTTGTTTTTCAAATCCAAATTCTTCTACGAAAGAATTATCTGAACTATTCAAAAGAGGTATTTTTCTTAACATGAAATAAAATTATGATTATAATAAGCTAGGCGAAGTAATAATGACCCTTTCGTGTTCTACGGGCTTGAACATGACCGTCACCCAGGGGTTCTTGTTCTTGTAGGTGGAGGGGAATTTCTTCAAAAAGGGCTGATTTCGAGGAATCTTCAATTTCCGCCGAATTTTAAGGTAATCCTCAACCCATCGGTCCGTACTCCGTTGCAACCGAGGCAAATCTTCAGCCACCTCGTTCACGGCTTCCAAATCGGTCATGGAGGCGACTAACATGCATGATAGGTTTTGGAGGGTTGAGGGTTTAAACCGCGGGGTTTTCGTTTAACAGCCAAAAGTTTATAGAAACCCCTACAAATTACAAAAACCCTTGAATGCAGTCAAGCCCAGCCGCATTTTGACAGCTTGAGTCAGGTTCTCCTACCCCCCACCGGCGATTTTGTTGATCATGCCGTTGAAGATGAAGCCGTGGAAGGGGAGGACGGCGTACCAGTAGAGGCGGCCGTAGACGCCCAGGGGGCGGAAGGTGGCGGTCTGGGTGAGACGGTTTTGGTCGTCGATTTTGAATTCCAGCCAGGCTTCGCCCGGCAATTTCATTTCGGCGTAGAGGAGCAAGCGTTTTTCTTCTTTTTGGGCCAAAATCACCCGCCAAAAGTCCAGGGCTTCGCCCGTTAGCAGGTCGGTATCGCTGCGGCGACCCCGGCGCATCCCCACACCCCCAAAAAGCTGATCGATGAAGCCCCGCAGTTTCCAAAGCCAGGTGCCGTAATACCAACCGGTTTTGCCGCCAATGCGCCAGATTCGTTCCAGCGCGGCGTCGGGATCCTGGAGCGTACGTTGCCGCACGTCCACAAAACAACCGTTGGTGGGGACTTCGATGTAATTGGCAATCCCCTTGCCCAAGACATTGCTGGTTTGGGCGTCTTTCCAAGAGGACAGGACCTGGTTTTGCTCAATTTTGTCAAAGGCGAGGCGAATGGCCGTGTCGTAGTCAATCAAGGGGATGCCTAGCAATTGGGCAAGGTTATTCGGTTTGCAAATGACTTCGATTTTCATGCTGTTCACCAGGTTCTGGGCCAGCGCGTAGGATGTGGAAGTAACAAAATACAGCCAATACGAAGACAATTTGGGGGTCATCACCGGGACGATGAGAATATGCCTCTTGAGACCGCGGATTTTGGCAACGCGCAAAAGCATTTCTTTATAGGTCAGGATGTCCGGTCCCCCGATATCGTAGCTCTGGTTGTAGGTTTCGGTGCGGCCGATCACCCCCGTCAGAAAATCCAAGGCATTGCGGATTGCAATGGGCTGGCATCGGGTTTTGAGCCATTGGGGGGTAATCATGAAAGGCAATTTTTCGACCAAATCCCGGATGATTTCAAAGGAAGCCGAACCCGAGCCCACGATGATCCCCGCCCTCAGCGTCGTCAAGGCAAAGGAAGCCCCCGACAAGAGGGTTTCGACGTTTTTGCGGGAGGTCAGGTGTTTGGAGAGTTCCTCGGAATTGCTAATCCCGCTGAGGTAAATGACTTGTTGAACCTTGGTTTGTTCCAAACGCTTGCGGAAATGGGTCGCGCAGATCTCCTCCATGGCCCCAAAATCCCCACCCTGCGTAGCCATGGAATGAATCAAGTAATAGGCCACCTCGATATCCTCAGGGATGACCCGCAGGCTGGCTTCGTTCAGGAAATCCACTTCGATCACGGTCAGGCTTTGCCCCGCGTATTTCTTGGCGTTGAAACGGTCCTTGTCCCTGACGCAACAAACCACCTCGTGGCCCTTGTCCAACAAAACCGGCAACAAACGCTGCGCGATATACCCCGTAACGCCGGTGAGGAGGATTTTCATGGGGCTTTGAATGGGCTCTAATGTAGGGAAATAAAACGCTATACTGATATTTCTAAGCTATTTATTATCTCTGAATCATGTCATCGAATAGTTCGTACAAATCGTCCGTTGGATGAAAACCTCTTTCCACTCTTCCATGTATAAACAAACCATCTTCGAAGTTTACCTCAGCAATCGAATGATGCAAATCATTATTAAGTACATAATCAGTTAGCTCAGAAACAGGTACAGATCTCCATTCTCCATCTTTTTGTTCCCGGTACACATATGCAGCCTTTGTCAATACATATAGGGTTTTTTTATCCTTGCTAAACCCACTTTTCACAACCACATATTCACCGTTATGATTTCGAAAGAAAGCTGTACCCACAATCAATCGTTCATTGTAAGCCACCAACGGGTCACCCTCGAATACTTGCGGTGTTGAAGGATATTCGTTCGGTTTATCCTCAAAGTTGAAAACAATACGCTGAGCAGCATTTAACGTTTTGGACATAATAAAATTAGGATGTGTATCAGGCAAAGTTTCATTAGTCTTTGATTTAAAGATCCAATTACCTAATGAGCCACCTTGTAAAGGCTTATCGCTTTTTGCCCATGACTTCAATCTCTCAAAACTAAATTGGGCTTCTTCTGCAGAAACAGAACACATCCAATCATAATTTGGATCTTGGAACATATCCCGAAATTTTGAAGGGTCCTCAAGAAATGCTTCAACGCTTCCGCAAACTATTTCTATACGTTTAATTGTAATTGGATTAAGCAGAATATTCTCTAATCTCGTAACCCACCGTAAATTTTCTGCGCGATTATTTTGCCGGTTTGTGTCTATATGATCAACAACGTGGTCTTTTGTTGGCGGTTCTCCATGAAATGCAGTCGCTACAATTCTATGAACACGAACGGATGCAATTTCTAAATAACCCGATGTGATATTTAGCTTGCCAAATGTCCAAATGTTATCCAACCGTCGATTTCGCTTACTTACAGACGAATGTCGTAACACGGCCCCATTATCCCGAACAGAATAAAGTTCGTGTCTGAAACAACACTCAGTTACTAGATTAAAGTCATCTAAACTAATCCCCATCCTGCTTAGTATATTCGGACTACTAACCTATCTTCCGCTTTACCCCACTGGACTTGCCACGTTCTACCGTCAATTTGATCGAGCAAAACGAAATTATAAACATTGGTTGTTGGATAAAGAAAAAATCTACCAATTTTTTCATCTTCTTTACTTACCAGTGGATCGGCGGATAATACCGCCTCAAAACGATATTTACTTTCCAGCCCCCATTGAACTTGCCACATCTGTCCGTTTCGTGTGTCCAATTTGATAAAATGGAACGTATTTCGAGTAGAAAAAAGTCGAAAAACCACAGCACTATCAGTGGAAATATTTTGAGACGGAGATTCCGATGTGTTCTGAGCGAGTAAGGGAGTAGAAAATAGCAAAAATAAAAAAACAACTAGTTTAAACTTCATGATTTTTATATGTTTATTTGTCTTTATGGTGTGATAGGTCATTTTATGTTGAAAATAACGTTTTGGCGCTTGGCGCTGTGGCGGATTTTGGATCACAAAACTGTCAACATACCACAAAAACTGATGCGAGGTAGAATGCTCAATTAACCACGTCACCCTCGATTGAGCCAAACGTCTGTTAGTGGCTGGGCTTATTTTATCTCCGCTTTGTTTTGGTTTATTATTCTTGACTTCTTAATTGCATTTTCAATGTCATTTTTTATGCAGAAACCATCAATATCTTTCAAAGCACTTTCAATCAAAGGAATTTCTTTGTCTGTAAAAAACAGCTGGTTTTTTGTTAATGGGGTTAGTTTAAAATCTTCGTATACGTACCAATACATATTTGCTTTTCCGTACAATTGTTGTGATTGAAAACTTTCATACTTATTCATTAAATCTAATTTTATTTCTGCTTCTGCATTGTCAAAAGTGTTTGAATAAAGTTCTTCATATATTTCATTCTGTTCAAGTTCCATAAATGCTAAAACTTCCTCGTTGTAAACGAAAGTTAACCCTTTGTTAACCTTATTCTTTTCGCTAATTACAAGGAAAAAAGATTTAAAGTCTTCGTTAAATTTTGCAACGTCAATAAAGAGCCAATATTTTGCAAGTTCTGGTGTCTGATGAAACCAAAAGTTAGATGTTTTAGCATCCTTAGGCTTGTACCCATTAAGTCTTTCTACCCTTTCAAGTGGAGTTTCGTGAAAAATGGCAATAACATTAAGTAGTTCATCTGCTTCCAAGTTTTTCTTTAATGATGTCCAAATTAATTTCTGGCTGTCTTCATCTGAAAAGGTCTTAAATTTAGCATCAGAGATATGTCCAATGACATGTTTCTGATTATCATAACGGAGCTCAACGATTGGACTTTGCAGTCCTTCAGTCTCACTTATTATATTGGTAATTTTGTCAATTAAATCCATTTTTCCGTACCTTTTGTAATTATTAAATATGTTGCATCATAAATAGCATTGTATTCTCTTTCAATGTAGGCATTTACATCATTAAGGTGTGCTCTTATGTTTTTATGTGCAATTATTCTTTTAATTCTTTTTTCAGATGCATATCTCAAATCATTTGACCAAATAGTATTAGCTTTTTTAACTGCAATTGTTAATTGTTCCTTTTCAATAGTGTCAAATTGAGACCCCAATAATGACTTGGTGTATAATTTTTCCAAGTCGTGTTTTGAGTCAAATTCATTGGTGTACTTAGTAATGTAAGCCCTAAACATACATTCAATTGTCAAACCTGCTGTATAAACTGAAAAAATTGATGAGTTTCTATTAGTTTTTAAATGTCTTAAGTCTGCATACCTTGTCAAAGAAGCAGTAAAATAGTCAGTATGTGTATAATGTTGAGTTGCCATTTGTTTTGGTTTGCTTTTTTGTTAATAAGTCGTCATAGCCTTGCCACTAACGTTTTCGGGCTTGGCGAAGGTGGCGATATTCACCACAAATGTTGATGCGGAGAACCACACTTTGATTAACCACAAATGTGTCTGCGGAGCACTGAACCGCCACTTTTGCCAAACCCGTGTTAGGTGTAGTGTTTTATCTTTTCAATTTCCCTTTTACTTGTTCAATATCGTGTCTCAATTCTTTTGATTTTTGAGTCCAAACAAAATGAGTTTTACTAAAGGCAAGTTTTGTCCAAAGGTTATCCAAGTAATCGGAAAGAATAATTGCTCTATCTAATCTTTTACTAATGTCGAAAGTGTTTGAAATTTGTCCCCTTGATGTCTCTTCGAAGATTGGAACATCAACTATAATTGCATCGATATATGTAAATGAATTTATCAAATGATTAATGTGGTAAATACCTGTTCCAGTTGCTCTAACCATTAATGCACTTTTGTCTGTGCTCAGTGAATTTCCCTTTTCTGAGGTTTCAAATAAACCTTTTGAATACATAAAGTTTAAAGCCAAGTCAATTGTTGATGGGAGATAACCCAACTTTTGCAAATAAGCATAAACTTCAATAATGTGTACAAAGCCCTGATTACGATTATTAACCGAATAATCATGCAGCAAACCAAGAATCAATGAAATTGTAAAGTGATCTTTGGGGTCGTTAGTGCGAATATCAAATAAGTTAATTATTTCGGAATTATATGGGCTGTAATGTACGTTGTCACCAAAAATTACACTCCTTAGAACTTCATGAACTGGGATGGTGTACTTTCCAGATGTTTCAACTATGTGTAGAATCTTTTCTGTGTCCACATGCCCACTGCCAAAAAATTTCTTTAATAGTTCAATGGCTTTCCTAATGTTTCCATTAGAAACGTTTTCGAAAAACGTAAACAATCCATTATTCCTTTCTAGAGAATCTTTAAAACATTGTATTAGTGTATCAAGCTTAGAAAAACTCGTTTTATTTTGCAATCGGCTAAGTTGCACTTCTCCACTGGTAATTTTTTGTGCGAAGGACAATCTTTTATTGATAACGTCATCAATTCTTGGTGGCGCTATTGTAAATGCTTTGGGATGGTACCCGCTTAATGCACCTTCTTTCTTCTTTGTTCGATGAAACGTCTCAGGTCTTAAACAAACAAATACAATCACCGGCCAATCAGTTGCAAATTCTTGCGAAATTAAAAAGGCGGTTTCTTGGTCTGCATCATTTCGTTGGTCACAATTATCAATAAATACAATGATTTGTTTTTTATGGTTTTTGCTTATGTGTTCGAGTGATTTTTTAATATGTCCTATTTCGTCAGAAATAAGACTTGTTAGAAATTCTATTTCCTTTTCAATTGCTTTGGTTTTGTCTATTTCATATAGCCTTTTTACTGTTACGCTTTTTTTGAAATTCTCTAACTCGATAAAATATGCATGCCTAACAAAATCATCTTCGTTAATATCAATTTTATACGTTTCTAAAAGTTGGTCTTTAATTATTTTTATAATTGAAGCTCTTACATCCAAAGATATTATTGCCTTGGAACCAAGATCGATTTTAAATGTTACAGATTTTTCAAATACCTGCGGCGCTTCGACTAATAAAAGGTTATCAATAAATGTTGATTTTCCTACACCAACATCGCCTATAAGTAATATTGGACGCTTACTTAAACTATTAGCGAAAAGCTCGAGTAGTTCGCCTGAAATTCCCTTTTTTGTTGCAATCTGTTCGAGTGTAGCTTTCTTGTCGTTGCTTTCGAAAAGGTAATTATATCTGGTACTTAATATCTGCTTGCTGAGAACTGAATATTGCGATAGAGAACCGCTTTTGCAATAACAGTCGATCAAAAATTCCTTTTCAATTGATTTATCTTTTATTACATCCTCCAAAACTAAATCACTCAATATTTCCAATTCAACTTGAAATGGATTTCTGTTTTTTATTCCTGGGTAGTCAGTAATTGTTGAAGACAGTTTCGGAGGTAACTGTTCTTCCGCCCCGCCAATAAGTTTTTTTGTTAGATAGTCTTCCTGAAAACCATTCTTAGATAAACAGTTCCAAACCTCTTTGTAGTTTTCTAAAAAAACATCTAATGATGGAATTACTAATGCATCACCGTCCAATGGAGCAATAGAATCACTACGATTTGCAATGAAAGCTATAATTTGCCAACCATTTGCAACTACTCCGATTTGAATACCTCTTTCATGGCAATACCCACTAACCTGTATTAATGCACTTTTAATTTCAGGGTTGTCTCTGCATATTGATTTTAGAGGCAGAATAATTTTTTTAATTCCAACAGGTAATTCAAAATAGTTCCCGGTGCGTTTAGCTTCCCAAACAGCAATTGGTCTAAAGAGGTTTAACTTATAGTCTGCATAGTGGTTATCTCGAACATCTTCGTTGTTAATATCCTTTGGCTCCCAATTAAGGCATTCGGTTAGAATCTTATCAATAAATCTAAATCTAGTATCTGCTTCATTAAATTTGTCAATATCTAATGTCCTGAACTCAGCATTGAGTCCTTCGATTACTTTGCGTCCTTCTTCGTATTTATCCATTGTCAAATTTTATTGTTGCCTGTTTTTAACATTACACCTAACTCACTTATAAGCCTTCCAAAACTTCCCCAGTCCAACCTTACGTGGGTGGCTTTGGGTAGTTTTTTGCTCCTTTTTGGTGTTCATGAATTCGGAGGGAAGGCGATGGATGTATTAGGTTTCTTGAATATGAAATTAAGTCATTGGTTGCCACTTAGGCAATACCCTACCCACTTTGACAAATAAGGTCACAGCCCTATAAACCTGCTTCGCGCACCTCATGCCCTGATTATCCTAGGGACACCAAGACAACACCTCAACGCAAACGACCGCGACCCCACCCCCCTTCCTCCAAAACAAGACCACAGGCCCTAAATCGCCCCTAGGCCACCAAACCTAGCGAACGTGTACTTGGGTACACACTTCCGAATTACCGCACCTTCACCTCCGAATCCATAGGCAGGTGTACTTGAGTACACCCTCCGGAGTAACCGACCACCACGCCAAACACGCACCGTCCATACACCACCCCCTCCCCCACTCGGGACAAGGCTTCTTAGTTCAAGGATGGAAGGGTCCAATCCCCTAGGCCGGGGAGAACATGGTCGGAGCCGCCTTGGGCTTGGATGCTGTCGCCTTGGTAGCGGGGGATCAGGTGGCAGTGGAAATGCGGTATGCTTTGGCCGGCGGCTTCTCCGCAGTTCATTTCGATATGGTAGGCATCGGGCTGGTAGCGTTCGTCGATGATTCGACGGGCTTCGCGCAGTACAAAGGGCAAAAGGCGATGTTCCTCGGGGCTCAGCTCCCAATAATCGCGCCGATAGGTCAGGGTAATCACCAAACAATGGCCCGGTGAAAGCGGATGGGCGTCTTCCAGAACCCAGAAATAATCATCGCGGTACAAAATCTTTTCGGAGGGAACGATCCCAAAATCATTGAGGATGCATTGGGGGTCCCTGGTCCTGTACTCGGCGTAGAGCCCTGCATCGTGCAATTCCTGCGATAGGCCCTCCACCCCCAAGGCTTGAAGGATATCCCCGTGC
>Ga0315902_10008262_pt1 | contig 14117 bp, 16 predicted proteins | sample LakEriMetagenome_9_FD_203523 | JGI IMG/M metagenome (GOLD analysis project Ga0315902, IMG submission 203523) | Freshwater fungal communities from buoy surface, Lake Erie, Ohio, United States - Buoy 12 MA117 | ecosystem: Environmental > Aquatic > Freshwater > Lake > Lake biofilm | place: USA... | reverse complement strand
TGCGCAAACGGCTGCCGCAAACTATGTTGACCTCGAAGCAGCATTAATTGAACTTGATTTGCAATTCCAATCGAATTTGGCCCAGTGTCGCAGCAATACCCTGGTAGTAAGCCATGAAGCATTTGGTTATCTCGGTGATGCTTACCAATTAGAACAAATTGCCGTTACTGGTTTGGATCCGGAAAGTGAGCCAAGCGCTGCGCGAATTAGCGAAATTGTCCAGCTTGCAAAGTCAGAGAATGTTCTAGCTGTGTTTACTGAGTCAAATGCAAACCCGGCTGTAGCGGACATTTTGGCCCAAGAGCTTGGCGTGGGTGTGCTGCCACTGAATCCAATTGAGTTAAAACCAGCCAGTTTGGATTATCTGGTTGAAATGGAAGAGAATTTGCTCAACCTAACCAAAGGATTGGATTGCAGTTAGCAGAAAAGCCACTAGTTGCTGCCACCAATATCTGTATTGAGCGCAGTAGCAAATCAGTGCTACATGAGATCTCACTAGAAATTGCTCATGGTGAAGTGGTGGCATTGCTTGGTGCAAATGGGTCAGGTAAATCAACGCTCTTGCAAGCAATCGTTGGTCTGGTTCCGCTCACCAGCGGCACTGTGGAACTGTGTGCTGGGCATGCTGGCCAAAGTGGAATTGCATTAGTGCCGCAATTTGCTCCCGCTACATCCCTTATCCCGCTGACCGTTTTCGAGTTAGTAAGTTCTGGGTTAACCAACAAACGCAGTTTGCTTGGCCTAAATGGTGCCCAGCACGAGCAAGTTAATCAAGCAATCGCTCAAGTTGGACTATCTGACAAAACAAATCGAAAGTACTCATCACTTTCAGGTGGCCAACTGCGACGCGCACTTATCGCTAGGGCATTAGTTGCGCAAGCTGATTTACTCCTGCTCGATGAACCTCTTACCGGACTGGACCGAGAGAGCGTGGCTGCAGTTGTGCAGATCTTGCATCAATTAAAGGCTGCTGGATTTAGCATGATTGTGGTTTCGCATGAGCTTGCTGATCTAGAAGGACTTTTTACCAGAGTGGTTGAATTAGCCGATCGAAAAGTTAACTATGACGGTAAACCGCTGCCGCGACATCATCACGAATCGCATCACCACCATCAGTCAGAAGTTAATCCCGATTTAGGAATAACAATATGAACTTGGCTGGCTTTCTTGATTACCAGTTTATGCAGCATGCCTTAATTGCAGCATCAGTTGTTGGACTAACGGCCCCGTTAGTTGGCGTTTTTTTGGTGCAACGTCGATTAGCACTATTAGGTGATGGAATTGGGCATATTGCCTTAACTGGAATTGGTATTGCTGTGCTTACTGGTCAAGCTCCCATCTGGGGTGCATTAGTGGCGGCATTAATAGGTGCTGTGCTAGTTGAGTATTTGCGAGCAAAATCAAAAATCGCTGGCGACACTGCGCTTTCCATAATTTTTTACGGCGGAATTGCTGGCGGTGTGCTGCTTACCGCAATAGGTACCGGGTCCGCCAGCAGCACATTATCAAGTTACTTATTTGGTTCGCTAACCACAGTTTCACGAGATGACCTAATTGCGGTAGTTCTACTTGGTGGCTTGATTGTAATTACCGTGCTGGTTTTTGGTAGACAATTGCTAGCTGTATCGGTTGATCCAGATCATGCCCATGTCCAAGGAATGAATTTGAATTTTCTTTCGACTTTGGTTGCGGCCCTATCGGCAGTAACAGTAACTGTTGGAATGCGAGCTGTTGGCCTGTTATTAGTGAGCGCAATTATGGTAATTCCAGTTGTTTCAGCACAGCAAGTATCTCGATCATTTCGCCAAACGGCTTTGATAGCAGCTGGCATTGGCTGGATGTCTGCGGTACTTGGATTACTAATTTCATATCTGGTTGATGTGCCGCCCGGGAGCACCATCGTGCTAACTGCACTTGGATTTTTCACTTTGATCTCGGTTTCAGTTTTTGGCTTTAGTCTATTCAATCGAATGCGAGGCAAGAATGCAGTCGCTTAGAAATACCAAGCAGCGTCAGGTAATCTCAAATGTTTTAGCAGATTTAGATGGCTTCATCTCAGCCCAAGCGCTTTACCAACATCTAACGGCAGCCGGCGAATCAATTGGGTTAGCAACTGTTTATCGAACTTTGCAATCCATGGCAGAAGTCCATCTACTAGATGTTGTGCGGGATCAATCTGGCGAAATGCTCTTCCGGGCTTGCCGATCCAAGCAACATCATCACCATTTAGTTTGCCGAAGCTGTGGCAGTGCTGAGGAATTGCAAGCCAGCGAGGTTGAGGCTTGGGCGGAACAGTTGGCCGCACGGTATGGCTATCAACAAGTTGAGCATGAAGTTGAAATCTTTGGCGTTTGTCCGCGATGCCAGAATCAGCGATAACTTTGATGCAATCGAGTAAGTGCTTCGAGCACTACTTCCTTTTCACTGGTTCGCCAAAACTCAGGCATGGATCGCAGCAACACTGAGCCATACCGTCGAGAAGTAATTCGTGGATCCAGCAGTGCCACTACCCCACGATCGGTATCAGATCTAATCAATCGACCAGCTCCTTGCGCTAAAAGCAAAGCTGCCTTTGGCACAGATACTGACATGAACCCATTTCCACCAAATTCTTCAACTTTGGCTGCCCGAGCAGAAACAATTGGATCATCTGGCCTAGGAAACGGGATCCGATCAATTACTACCAACGTACATGATTCACCCGGAACATCGACACCTTGCCATAAGCTAATCGTTCCTATTAACACTGATTGAGCATCAGCGGCAAACTTATCCACCAACACGCCAACCGGATCCCCTTTTCGCTGCACGATTAATTTAATTTCCGGGTTCTTCGCTAGTTGTGCTCTTAAGGTCTCGGTTGCAGCTTCTACTGCGCGCCATGACGAAAACAGCGCCAATGTTCTTCCACCTGCAGCAAGAATCAAATCACCGAGCTCAGTTAGGGCTTCTTGCGAAATACCATCGCGACCTGGCTCTGGCAGATGCTTGGGTAGATAAAGCATTCCCTGGGCGGCAAAATCAAAAGGCGAACCAACATCTAAAGTTTTAAAGGATTGATCTTGGTCATTAGTTTCTTGCTCCGCATATAGTCCAAGTCCAACTGCTGTTGGCTGAAAGCTGCCACCCACCGTCAATGTGGCACTAGTGATTATCACTGGAGTTTGCGAAAACATATTCCGCTGCAGCACATCTGAAACTGAAAGCGGGGCTATTCGTAGCGCTGGCGTATTTGGATCAAACCACATCACATCTTTATCGCTAGCTTTAATCAATTTGCCGCAAGTAGTATTCACTTCCGATACTGCACCTTTTACCCGAGCGCGCTCCGCCAATAAATCAAAATCTGAAATATCATCGTCATTGCTAAGCAAAGCGAAGAATTCACCTGCCATATCTCGGATCAACGAAAGTGCTTGAAACAACTCAGGCGGTAGCCTTTCTAACCGATTTCCCGTTGACTCTTCTGCGTTACTGCGCATCTGGATTTGATAATCTTGCATGACATCAGAAAAATTTGCGCACGCATCAAATAACTTATCCGATGCTTCACCTGGCAGATGACGCCTAGCTAATGCGGCTGCCCGATTTGCCATATTCGCCGTTATCTCTTCAGCTACTGCTTGGGTGGTGCGATCGATGAACTCGTGACCTTCGTCCAAAATTATCGCGTCACGATCGGGCAAGATTGGATGATTATCAACTACTTCAATTGCTAATAAGGCATGATTAGTAACAACAATGTCTGAGGTAGCGGCTTTGCTTTTCGCCAACTCAGAGAAACATTTATCACCATAAGCACAGCTATCGGCACCCACGCATTCTCTACCACTTACCGAATGTGCAGTCCAAACTCTTCGATCAACCGGGGGTGCATCATCACGATCTCCGGTGACGTCTGGTTGGGCGGACCATTCGCGAAGTGATTTTGCTTCTGCCGAAAGCGAACCAATGTCAAGTAACAAATCAGTATCTGGATCTGGCAGTGTGGTATTCATTTTCTGCAAACACAGATAGTTTCCCTTGCCTTTGTAAACGCCATAACTAATCTCGCGGCCAAGAGCTTTACTAATTGCTGGAATGATTCGTGGCAAATCTCGTTCAACCAGTTGACGTTGCAACGCCAACGTGGCCGTTGCAATTAGAATCGTTTTATTACGCAAAATTGCTGGCACTAAATAGGCCAATGATTTGCCGGTTCCAGTTCCAGCCTGTACCAGTAAGTGATGTCGTTCCGTCAAGGCTTCATTTACTGCCGCTGCCATCTGATTTTGACCGGGGCGAACTGATCCATTAATGGTTGAAATTGCTACTTCTAATAGTTCCGAAACGCCTAAGTTCCCTTTACTCACTTCAAACTCGCAGCCTTCATCTGCGCCGCTAGCGCTGCCGGAACTGAAGCAACTATGCGAGTGCCTTCCTCTAGGTGCTCCAATTTGCTTACTTGACCCACCTCATGAGCCCGCGCAATAAGTTGCTGTTGGGAATAGGGCAGCACTAAATCAATCACTAGATCTGATTCAGCAAGTTTTGCCTCTATCGTAACAAGTAGCTGATCAATCCCGGCACCAGTTTTGGCACTAATAAACACTGCCTCAGGCACCAATTGCTTTAGTTCGCGCAATGTCTCTGGTTCAGCCGCATCAACTTTATTAACCACAACTAACTCTCGGTTCATACTTGAACCAATTTCTGCCAAAACTTCGCGTACCGAAATCAATTGATGGATTGGTGACTCATCGCTGGCGTCAACTAGGTGTAGTACTAGATCTGCATCGGCGATTTCTTCTAAGGTTGATCGAAATGCTTCAACAAGTTGATGTGGCAGGTGGCGCACAAATCCAACCGTGTCAGTAACAGTAACCACTCGACCCGAAGGTAGATCTACTTTTCGTACCGTTGGATCTAAGGTTGCGAAAAGTGCATTTTCAACTAGTACTCCAGCCCCAGTTAATCGATTGAGCAGACTTGATTTTCCAGCATTGGTGTAACCCGCAATGGCAATTGCTGGAACGGCATTTTTGCGTCGACTACTGCGTTGCACTTCTCGAGTCTTAGCCATAGCGGCCAAATCTTTTCTAAGTTTGGCCATCTGATCACGAATTCTTCTTCGATCGGTCTCGATTTTTGTTTCACCAGGACCGCGAGCTAAGACTCCAGCACCTTGTCGACTGAGCGCTTCACCCCAGCCACGAATTCTGGGCAGCATGTATTGCATCTGCGCTAACGATACCTGTGCTTTTCCTTCGCGACTTCGGGCATGTTGCGCAAATATGTCCAAAATTAACCAAGTTCGATCCACCACACGAACTTTGACAATATCTTCTAGATTTCGCAGTTGGCCTGGCGTTAACTCACCATCGCAGATCACGGTGTCCGCCCCAGTTGCTGCAACGATTCGTTTAAGTTCCTGTGTTTTTCCTGAACCAATATAGGTAGCTGGATCAGGTTTATCTCGTCGTTGGATCAATCCGTCTAACACCACAGTTCCAGCAGTTTCGGCTAATTGTGCTAATTCCCGCATGGAACGCTCCGCCTGATTAATGGTGCCGAAAGTCCAAACTCCCACCAGCACTACTCGCTCTAGCCGAACCTGACGATACTCAACTTCAGTGATGTCTTGTAATTCAGTAGATAACCCAACTACCCGGCGAAGAGCAGAGCGGTCTTGGAGTTGTAACTCACCTTCTGTTATCTCTATTTCATCAACCTCGAAATTTGGGTCATTCATTGGGATTTAAGTTTTTCCAAGTAGATCTCACCAGTTGCAACTATCTCAGCAGGTCCGGTCAGCTTAACCATGTCATCGGGCAGTTTTTCAATTATCAATTGTCCACCAGGAACATTTACAGTAATTGGATCATCTATTTGCCAAAGCTGCTGCATGTAAATCCCAACTGCACAGGCACCTGAGCCGCATGAAAGTGTTTCGCCAACCCCACGTTCAAATACACGCATTGAAACTTCACGACTTCCAATTATTTGTACAAATTCAAAATTTGCGCCATTGGGCAAAGCTGATTTCGGTTCATATTCTGGTGACTCGAATAACGCTCCTACCAAATCAAGTTCAGGCACCATTGCAATGACGTGTGGATTTGGTGCGGTAAACAAACTCCCAAGCAATTCATCCTTGGTTACTTTAACTCTTACCTCAGTTTTCTGGTCTAAAACTGGACCTAAGACAACAGAGATTGTTCGATCCTGATTAATGAAAACTAGTACTTCACCCGCACGAGTTGAAATTACAAAACTTTCCTGTGTGACTATTTTGTTTTCGGTTAGAAAACGTGCCATTACCCTGGTGCCGTTTCCACATATCTCAGCGATGCTGCCATCCGCATTTCGATAATCCATGAACCAAAAATTATCCTTTTTAACAATCTTTATTAGGCCATCTGCGCCTATCCCAAACGATCGGTCGCAAATGGCTGCAATTTGCTTCTCCGATAAATGAACTTCGTCGGAAGGGTCATAAATCAAAACAAAATCATTCCCCGTGCCGTGACCCTTGCTGAATTTCAAATTCACCTAACCACACCACTCTCATTAATTAGTTGCAGTATTTCGCTTGCTAAGTTAGGCGAATCTGCGGCCAGCCAGAGCATTTTAGGATCTCGGCGAAACCAAGACTCCTGTTTGCGAGCGTAACGCTTTGTCAGACGAATTGTCTCTGCTTTGGCAGCATCTAGGGATAACTCTCCGGTTAGCGCTTCTATGATCTGGGCATACCCTAAAGCTTTACGTGCGGTAACAGCTTCAGCCAAACCGTCAGTTAGTAATTTCTCCACTTCTGCCACAAAGCCTTGTTCCCACATCAAGTTAACTCGCTGCTCAATTCGCCGATCAAGTTCAGCACGGTCACGAAACAGCGCGATTCGAATATCAGGTTCAACTGCCGGATTTGATTTAGGTAATGATGACGAAAATGGCTCTCCAGTTAACTCGATCACCTCGAGGGCCCGCACAATCCGTCTGCCATTGGCGGGATCAATTCGCTGAGCTGAGAGCGGATCGAGCACCGCCAACCGTTGATGTAACTGTTGTGAACCTACTTTTTCTAATTCACTCTCTAAATTTGCGCGTAACTGTGAATCTGTTGCCGGGAAATTGAGATTATCTAACAAGGCCGTTACATACAAACCGCTACCACCAACCGCAATGGGAACTCGATTTTGTTCCCGTAAATCCGATACAACCCGTCGCGCCATTTCTTGATAGTGCGAGACATTAGCTAACTCTGAGACATCTAAAATGTCAATAAAATGATGATGAACGCCCATCCGTTCTTCGATACTCAATTTTGCAGTTCCGATATCCATTCCGCGATAAAACTGCATGGAATCAGCGTTAATGATCTCGGTTTCTAGTTCCTGCGCAAGTTTTAAACCTATCGAACTTTTACCAACTGCTGTTGCGCCAGCAATAACTACAACTGGTTTAATTACCATCAAGAGCTTCCAGCACTTCCGCTTCAGTTGGTGGTGCTGCGCCTGCTTTCGTGCAATTCAGCGCAGCAGCTGCGATAGCAAACTTCAAGATTGCTTCTAAAGCGCCTTCATCTAGTTGTGATAGATGCGATTTTGCCAATCTTCCAATCGAATCTAACTTAGCTAGTAACCCGGCTGAAAAAGTATCACCTGCACCAACGGTATCAACAACTTTTACCAACGGTGTTGGCAATTGCACTTTAGTATTTCTTGTTAATAGTACAGCGCCTTCGCTGCCCAATGTAACGGCAATCAAGCTCAAGTTGGTTTGGGCAAAATAGATTGCAACAACTTCAGACCAAGTTTTTTTTGGATATAGAAAATTCAGATCTTCATCTGACACCTTTAGAATGTCGCCAAATTCTAACCAGGGCTCAACTAATTTACGATACTCATCTGGATTTGAAATCACAGATGGTCTAATGTTTAAATCCAGCATAACCAATGCAGACTGATGGTTTCTGGCTAGCCAATCAAACAAGACTTCACGGCCTGGCTCAATAACAAGTGCTAATGTTCCAATATGCAATAAGTCAAATTCGGCGATGTCAGCTGGTAGTTCGGTATCGCGCCAACAAAAATTTGAAGTATTTTTCAAATAAAAACTATATGTTGCTCGACCATCATTTTCTAGTTCAACTACTGCCAGTGATGTTGGTTCGGCAGCAGCTACTACCTGCTTGGTTGCGACTGAACTCGAAGCAAGATCGCCTCGTAATTGTTCACCAAAAGGGTCGGTTGCAATTCTGCCTAAAAATTCCACCTTTTTATCGAGTTTCGCCAGCGCTTTTGCGGTATTGAGCGGACCACCACCATTATGAGCAATCCAACTTCCATCTGGTTGTTTAACTAAGTCAATTAGTGCTTCACCACAAACTAAAGCTTTCATTTTTGACTCAATAGTGATGGCATACCAATGTTCACCGCGTTATTGGTTGAGCTCTGAGATCCTGGGGTGTGTCGGTGATTCAATACTGGTTTGTCAGATATTAGATGAAAAGGTGCCGCTCCAGTTATCTCAACTTCCACAATGTCACCAGGCACAGTGGGTGAACATGGCGCAAAGTGAACTAGCCGGTTATCACGAGCTCTACCTGACATTCGTCCGGTGTCTTTATCTTTCTTTCCTTCACCTGTTGCCACTAATACTTCAACTACGTTGCCGATCTGGCGCTGATTCTCTTCCCAAAGAATCTCATTAACTCGTTTCGCCAGTCGCTCATATCGGTCTTGCTTAACTTCTTCTGGGATTTGATTTGTCATTTCGGCAGCTGGTGTCCCGGGCCGCATTGAGTAGATGAAGGTAAATACATTTGCAAATCTCACTTGTTCTATCAAATCCAAAGTTTGCTCGAAATCTGCCTCAGATTCACCTGGGAATCCCACGATTACATCTGTGGTAATGGCAGCTTCCGGGATTGCCGCTCGAACACGATCAATAATTCCCAAATACTTTTCACGCCGATAGGAACGACGCATTACTCGAAGCACATCATCACTGCCAGATTGCAGTGGCATATGCAATTGCGGCATCACGTTGGGAGTTTCAGCCATGGCAGCGATCACGTCGTCAGTGAAATCTTTTGGATGTGGACTGGTAAATCGCACTCGTTCCAAGCCAGAAATCTCGCCACAAGATCTAAGCAGCTTGCCAAAGGCAAGCTTGTCACCAAATTCAGCGCCATAAGAATTTACGTTTTGACCAAGAAGTGTTACTTCCACTACCCCCTGATCAACAAGCGCGGTTATCTCGCCAAGAATTTCACCAGGTCGACGATCTTTCTCTTTACCGCGAAGTGATGGCACGATACAAAAGGTGCAAGTGTTGTTGCAGCCTACTGAAATAGACACCCAAGCGGAATATGTAGATTCTCGCTTTGATGGCAAATCTGACGGAAACATTTCCAGCGATTCCACGATCTCAACTTGCGCTTCCTCCAGCGCTCTTGCTCGCTCGAGCAATGTCGGCAATACATTCAGATTATGGGTACCAAAAACAGCATCCACCCAAGGTGCCTTATTGATAATCTCGCCGCGATCTTTTTGCGCTAAACAGCCACCCACCGCTATTTGTAGATTTGGATTTGCCTTCTTGGCCGAACGCAACTGCCCCAACGTGCCATACAACTTAAGATCCGCGTTCTCTCGGACGGCACAGGTATTGATGACCACTAGATCAGGTTCATCGCCGATCGCAACCGGGGTAAATCCAGCCGCCTCTAACGTGCCGCTAATGCGCTCGGAATCGTGCGCATTCATCTGGCAGCCGTAGGTTGTTACCTGATAGGTCTTAGTTGTCATAGCAGGCTAAGGGTAATTGACCAGTAGCCATGGAGCAGATCTACTAGTTACGATCCCAAACGCCAAGGCCAATTAGCAACACTTGGGGTGAAACCTTCAGCACTTGGCAGAGTGGATCCATCAACGCCACAGATGGGCGTTGCTCTTGGGTGAAATAGCGATAGATATTTCCGCGATTAATTCCAGTTTCTGCTGCCACCTGCTCCAAGCTGGTGTAACCCAGCTTTGCCATTCGATCGCGCAGCCAAGAATAAGTTTCATCTGGTGTGTAGCGCTTTGCGCTTTTCTTTGTCAGTTTCGTTTTCACACCACGTACCTTACTAAAAAATACTGTGAAATGAATTCCGAATAACTTAATTATTCGTGAAATAACACGCTGTTAACGAAAAGGTTAGGTGCACAAAAGTGCACATTAAGGAGTGTAACCGAATACTTTGAGTTTCAATTGGATGTTGATAACGATAATAATCAGTTGGATTTGGTGACTCGTTGCAAATAGACCGCAAGTAATACAACTGGAATAGATGCCACCGCACACAGCCAGCCATAGCTTGAAATCGCAATGATGACACCGGCGAGCGCACCGCCAGCTGCACCACTTAAGTTCATTACTAAATCCGCAACACCTTGGCTGCCTGCTTTTATTTCCGTTGGCACAGATTCAGCAAGCAAAGTGGAGCCAGCAATTAGAGTTGCGGACCAGCCAAGTCCCAACAAAAACAAGCCGATGGCCAATTGCACCGACTGCACCGCAGCGGCGGATCCCGAGATAGCAGCTGATGCCAGCAATAGCACTAAACCAATTGCAATTGTTCGATAGCGGCCGATCCGATCAGTTAAATATCCAACAACTGGGGAAAAGGCATACATTCCCGCAACGTGGATACTAATTACGATACCAATTACGCGAAGTTGAACATCAACATGAGCCATATGAACCGGTGTCATCACCATAATTGAAACCATTACGACATGGCCGGTTGCTATGGTCAACAGCGCCAGCAGTGCGTTTGGTATTTTGCGAATCTCGGCTAGCACGATTCGAATATTTTTACTACGAGTTACTGGGGGCAGGTCGGCTAACTTTGCCGCATACAAATATGGATCTGGTCGCAGCGAGCTAAACAACACAATCGCTGCCAGTGTTAGCGTTACACTAGCAAATAAATATGGTCCTACTAATTGTGGCAACCCAAGATTGAGTGCGACGTATCCGGCTGGCTCCATTAAATTCGGACCAGCTACCGCACCAATAGTTGCTCCCCAAACTACGATCGATAAATTTCTCGCTCTAGAAGAATCAGTTGCTAAATCAACCGCGGCAAATCGTGATTGATAGCCAGCGGCAGATGCGGCACCAACAAAAAAAGTACCAAGCAGCATCAACACAATATTTCGATAAGTACCACCGGTAATAGCAAACAATGCACCAAGCGCACCCAAGGCATAACCTGCGGTAAGTGCCAATCGGCGACCACCGCGAGCGGTTAACTTAGCGAGCGGGATAGCCATCGCTGCCGCACCCAAAACCCCGCTGGTTTGGGCCAGCCCCGCCATCGCTTCGGAACCAGTTATTCCCGCTACCAATAATGACCCAGCGGCAACTGTGCTAGCTACGCCCAAGCCACCAAGAATTTGGCCAATCGAAAGCACGCGCAATACTTTTTGCTGCACCGAGATAACTTCAGCCATGGCTTAGATGCCTTGCCATGATGATAAAAAATTCATTTTCTCTACTCGCTGGCTTTCGCTCCCCCACCTGGCGAAAACCTAGTCGCTGATAGGTAGCTATCGCGTCAAGGTTTGACTCAAAGACACCTAGTGCCTGGATGCGCCAATGGCGTTGATAGCAGAAGTCAGTTAGCCAATCGAGCATTAACCTTGCACCACCTCGGTTTCGAAAATTCGGCGAAATCCACCAACTCTTGATCCAGCAATCGCCGTATCTATCTGGGGGTGGCGGAGCTACGACCAGTAATCCGACATCATCGGAATTCCACTTAAGCGCAATCCAAGTTCCGTTAGTTAATAGTTCGTGCCAATATTGCGCAGGGGCAGATGTTTCCAGATCAAGGTCGCCGTGAATGGAATCAGATTCGCTCAGCGCAGCGATTCGCAACTCTCGCAATCGCTGCCAATTTGGCCGACGAAGTTGTTCAATGGTAAACAATATTTAAGCCCTCACTAACACGCCTAATCATAAGGGGCGAAACTTGCTTTCCTAAGTTAGCGTTAGCAGGTGCTTAAATATATCGCTAAACCACGATGGATTTTGTGGCACTTAGTTGTAATTGCAACCGGCTATGGTTTTCTTCTGTTAGGTAGGTGGCAGTGGGAACGACGGATTAGAACTGACTTGCAGTCTGGTACCCAGGTAACTGATTGGCAAAACATGTTCTACGCATTTCAATGGTGGATTTTTGCGCTATTTGTAGTTTGGTTTTGGTGGAAGTTTTTGTCAGATGGTTACAACTTAGAGAATTCGAAGGGTGAGCGTGAAATCAGCAATAACTAGATATCGAGTCATGGCAATTATCGCTGGCATAGTACTGCTGGCATTTACCATTGAAATCACAATCAAATACACCCTTGGTCCAGAAATTCCTTGGTTTGCGCAACTGCATGGTTTGGTTTACATGGTCTATTTAATAGTCACTGTTGACTTAGCCCGCCGAGTTAACTGGAGCGTTGCGCGCATCATTGGCATGTGTCTTGCCGGCACTATTCCGCTGCTCTCGTTTTATGCCGAGCGCTGGGTGGTCAAAAATATTGAAACTGATCAATCTTCATAAGGACAATGACGGCAACCGCTGTCACAGCAAAAGCCCTTTGCGGCGAGCGCTTTAGCAGTCATAACGAACATGCCATTTACTGGATCGGTGTAACCTTCTTGATCTGCTGCCATCGCAGCTTCATGTGCTGCTAACCGCTGTTCGCGTTGCGGCGCATCAAGTGCTAGTCGCTTAGGCGATGGTTCAGCAAGTGGTCGATTGGCCAGGTTTCGATTGGGCATGGGGCGCATTCTGCTGCAAAATCTTGGACTACGCTCGCGCAATGCCTAATTGGTTAAATCTGTTGCTAAATCCAGCAAAAACCATTCCAACCACACCATGGAGTAATCGTGGCGGTCAATGGAAATTTGAACCTAAGTCTTTTTTGATGCTAACTGTTGGTCTTTGGATCTTTGGTTCTGGTGAAGCAGCTTTAGTTAATGCCGGCATTGGGGTATCGCCATGGACGGTGCTCGCCGAAGGAATTGCTAACAATTTAGCAGTTGGGGTTGGGGTGGCAACTTTCATTGTTTCGATTAGCGTTTTATTACTTTGGCTACCACTGCGACAGCAACCTGGAATTGGCACAATTATGAATGCCATCGTAATTGCAATGGCAATAGATGCGATGCGAGCATTTTGGCCAACACCAACTGAATTTTGGGTGCAATTAATGCTCAGCTTGCTTGGCATTGCCCTAGTTGGCTTGGGGTCGGCAATTTATTTAACGGCTCGGTTGGGTCCTGGTCCGCGTGATGGCTGGATGACTGGGCTGCACTACAAATTTGGATGGCCCATAAGTCGAGTTCGGCTGGGTATTGAGTTAACCGTGCTTACCTCAGGCTGGCTACTTGGTGGCACGGTCGGATTAGGAACTGCGTTATTTGCCGTGTTAATCGGTTGGGCGATTGCTGTTAATTTAGCAATAATGCCCGTCGCTAAATCTTAATCTGATTGGATTTCATCAAGGTTAGTAAGTTCACCGTCAGCTTGTAACACTGACTTTGCAGCGCGGTAGCAAATAGTTGAGCTGTATCCCTTACGAGCTAAACAACTCACAATCCGATCTAGCTTTTTTGCCTGCTCAACGTTCCTTAGCGATCGCAATTTCTTTTCAGCGAATTTAATTGCAGTGGCTAACTCAACTTCCCCTGAGATATCGGCAACCGCAGTTTCAATATCAGTTTTCGCCACTCCTTTATGCGCTAATTGATAACTAATTGCCCTCGCTGAAAGTCCTTTATATTCATGTCTGCTGCGGGCAAAGGTGGCAGCATACAATTCATCATCAATAAGTCCCACTTCAGTAAACCGATCCAACACTTCATTGGCAATCTCAGTTGACACGTTTCGCTCATTCAGAGTTTTTGCTAATTCTGCTCTTGTTTTTGCGCTTGCAGCAAGCTTGCGTAACACAATTGCCCGAGCGATCGCAGCAGGATCAGCCTCGGGCAATTGGTTAAGCACGGCTTCGGTCATTACAGATCAGCAACAACCTCTAGATTTGGTTTTCCGGCTTCACCTACACCCAGGGAGGTTAGGATCTTAGTTTCAA
>Ga0315902_10008261_pt1 | contig 14117 bp, 10 predicted proteins | sample LakEriMetagenome_9_FD_203523 | JGI IMG/M metagenome (GOLD analysis project Ga0315902, IMG submission 203523) | Freshwater fungal communities from buoy surface, Lake Erie, Ohio, United States - Buoy 12 MA117 | ecosystem: Environmental > Aquatic > Freshwater > Lake > Lake biofilm | place: USA... | reverse complement strand
GATTATGGAGATGTCACAGGAGCCTACAAGCTCGCAACTTCGCTGAATAAGCCACTTTTTCGGGTAAATGGCGTATTTCTAGACACAATGGGTCTTATAAGTAAAGAGCAAATTGAATATGCCGATGGCGACCTTGAGACTTGGCTTAAACCCATTTATCCTATTAATTCCCTAGGGACTAAAATTATCTACCTTCCACTTCAAGGCTCATCCAAAGTGTATGCAATCGAATATCGCGCAGCTATGGGAGTAGAAGAAGGCTTAAAGCTTGAAAAATTGCCGTACAAGAATTTTAACGCCACCATAAGTAATGTTCCATCCTACGGCCTACAAATCAGGTTAGTCGGATCTGGTTTCAAAAAAGATATTGCACCATTTCCAATCATTGAAAGTGATTTCTCGAACTTAACTAACGGTGATACTGCTCTTCTTGTTAATTCCGATGGAAAACGCCAAGGCTTTGATCCAGGTTCAAACATCACTCTCGCCGATGGCAGCGTTGTGAGCTTTCTTAGCTACGATCAAAGCAATGGCGCTAGAGTGAAAATTACTAGAGCACCTGACAAGCAAGCTCCAATAATGGAGCTAAGGGAAATGGCTGTTTATGGCAGCTGGATTATTGATGGCGAAAACCGTATTTTACGCAAAAACAGCAATGGTGAATATAGCTGGCCAAATTTGCGATTCTTTTTTAATAGAATTGTTGATGATCGCCGTATAGTCGAATTAGAGTTGCTTTTAAACGGCACCAACTATAAAAAGCTCGAAATACCCGTTGGCAACTCACTATTTATCGATGCTCGAGTCGAGCAAATGGGAGACCATGAGTTAACTGTTAGAGCTACAGACAGTTCTGGAAATAAAAGCGAGATAACTCAAAAACTTTCATTAAAGCCTTATATTCTGCCAAAGCCTTTTGTTGAGATAGAGGCAGGTCGAACTACAATGAAAATTCAAGTCTCTAGCTCAATGTATGGTTTGGAGCGTGATAATAAATTGACTTATTCTCTGAGCAATCTGAGTTCTGGAAAGCTTGTAAAAGTTGAGCAATTAAAAGACGTTACTGAATTTTACATTGAAGATATAGCTAGAAACTCCAAAGTAGAGTTTAGCGTTGAGGTACAAGACGCCTTTGGAAATGTTAGTAGTTCGCAGAACTATTCAGAGGAAGTAAATAGATCAATCTGTACCAAGTTTAGGTGCTTTGTAGGTGAAACCTTTAATTACAGCGATCGCAATTGGACAGTTCCAGCTCCAGCCTTAAAGCTTCAACTATTAAACGACCGAAAGTGGCAGACAATTGCTACTGCCACTGCTGTTAGTAACGCAGAGTCAAATTCAAAATTTCCTTTTAGCTACAATCTCAAATATAGCCACAAAGCACCGGGCGCATTTACATTGCGAGTGATTCATAAACCTTTTAAATATAAAGGGAAATCTTATTCTGGCTATCAGGGCAAGGCTTTTAAACAAGTCATAGAGCCTTAATTGAAGTGGCTGGGGACGGGATCGAACCGTCGACCTCACGATTTTCAGTCGCACGCTCGTACCAACTGAGCTACCCAGCCGAGAAATAAATCGCGACCCAGACGGGACTTGAACCCGCGACCTCCGCCGTGACAGGGCGGCGCGCTAACCAACTGCGCTACTGGGCCAACATAGTTACAGATAAAAAGGAAGTTTTACTTTCCTTATCACCTGGCGTCCCCAACGGGATTTGAACCCGTGTTACCGCCGTGAAAGGGCGATGTCCTAGGCCCCTAGACGATGGGGACTAGAGGAGTACGAAGTCTACTGCCAACTGGCGGGAAGCAAAATCCGAAAGGCGCTAGCCGTTTTACCTCAAATTATGTTCCATTACGCTGTTTAAGAATAAAGCAAAAAGAGTGCTTTAGACGATTCACTCGAGTTATGCGGGAAAATTTATTCAATACAAAGATTATTGCTCCTATAGGAATCAAGGGTAGTGCTTTAAGGGCTTTTTTGCCAATCACTATCTTCTCAATCTCTCGAAAAGCTAGAGTTTCACCCCCTAAATCATAAGCACAAAAAGTTTGCTGTGATTCACTATGGGGGCCAACTAAAAAACTCTCCAAAGCTAAAGCGATTTGGTCAATTGTATTTAATCGAAATATGGGGAAATTATCGACTTTACAAAAAGTTACCTTTAACCGAGAGGAAACACGTAGGAGTTTGATAAAAATATTCTTATTATCTAGGATTATACCAAGCCTAAGAATTGAACCGCTTTCAAATTCAAAAACCAGATGCTCTTGTAAATGCTTAGTTTGTGCATATTTTGAGCGAGTTGGATAATCCGCACTACTTGAGCTTATTAGCAGTAGTCCAGAATCTCGATTCCGACAGTAATCAATTAGTCTTTTTAAGGAAGTTAAGTTGCTATTATCTTTTTCGGCCTTGAGTGAAAAATCATAAGCGCAATGAATTATCAGTGAATTTCGAGGTATTTCAAAAGCGAAGAGACTGTCCAAAGTATATTGGAATTGGGATCCTGCCCTACTGGAGCAAGCAGAATACTGGACATCATTTTTCGACAGTATTCCGGAGATAATGTTTCCTACATATCCACTCGCTCCAGTAATAAAAATTGCCGAAGGCATGCTCACAAGATACTCACATCTCTCCTAAGATATTCTATTACACCAGTAGATTACATGTTTTGAATCAAATTAAGTGACACGAAAAATTCACCATCTAAAGCTCAATTCTACGAATGCTAAGAAAGTTGTTAAGCTCTTTCTCGGCTAAGGCCATAATTTTGTGCGTCATGGGTCCAGTCTCTAATGATTCCAAAATTCCTGAATCAAGAACTAGAATTCCCGATGTTGAAAGAGCCTTTCTAGCAATATCGAATTCCGAATCTTTTTTAATAGCTCCAACATGGTATCCAGCACCTGCTTGTGAAACACTGATTCCTAAAAGAAAAATGCGAGACTTTAAGAAATATTGAAACAAGGTACGAAACAATTCTATTTTGACCATTAAATGTATATTGGAGGATCTTAAGATCCCACCTCTTTTGTTTAAGTCAACATGTATGTTTGGCGAAATCGAAGTGGGCATATATCCAACAAACGGTGTAATAAAGCGATTCAACACCGCGAAACAGAATTTAACAATTGATTGGTTTGCGATTCGTTCAGGAAAATAACGAAAACGCAACCCCCTAAGATCTTCATAAAATTGAAGTGAGAGTTTTTCTTTTCTGATAGGCAAATCAACTGTGGAGGTTGATAGCGAAAACTCCTTTTCTGTTGGCGCTACCTTTTTGCGGTGCACTAATAGTCCAAAAAACATTCTAGTCTCAGAAAATGTTACCGAATTTTCAATCAGGCCTGAACGCGCTAGAATCTCAAGGTTTCCCAACGGTCCCCCACATAAAATAAGATTTTTTGTGCTTATAACTCTTTCACGACACTCGACTTCTATAAAACCACTTTGAAAGCTAATGGACTGAACCGAATCCTTGAGCACTTCAATCTTTTTAGAATGTAAAAGTGACGCCATTAAAATAGACGAATCCCAAATGGCACCGTGAGGGCAGCCGACTAGACACTTTCCACACCCAATACATTTCGATAACGAAACTGCAAGGTGCTGTGGGTTGGCAAATTTGAAAATCGATGAGTGAGCCGCTCGCGAGAGCAAAGAGTCGCCAGTAGTGTGATAATCAGCAAGGAAATTTGGAATCCTTGTGTCAGCACTGAGAGTCGCACCCCAAACTTTTGTAAATCCACCCTGAGATTTTGATGAAAACCAAGTTGGAACACTTTTATTCCTAAGGAAAAAATCGTCCGATATATTGTAGGGATAATAACTTCCAAGGTGAGACTTTAGAAGTCCCGCAGATTTCAATTTTGAGTCGTCCACGGAAGAGTGTCGAGTCTCACCTCGATCAATTACGGTTACAAAAAACCCCCGATTAACCAAAATGTCTACGCTAATTGCAGCTGTAGGGCCTGTACCGACCACAATGAAATCGCTATGTAAGTTGCTATTCATTTGTATTTTGGTCATGTAAGAGTTCCTTATCCAAAAAGTATACGAGAAAAGAGTATACAAAATAAAGAAAGTTCATAGAAGTAACTGTTAAGAATAATAGCCCAAACTTGATTCTCTGAATTTCCCCCAAAGTCGTGAGTTCACCATTAATCCAAGATTGTAATAAATTTCCAAACCAAACAGTCACAGCGATTTGAGCAGATAGAGAGATGTATTTTGTAATTGGTAAGCTTAAAATATGATGAATTTGTGAAATAGTGCGCAAATTTATAGATTTCAAATTTCGATAGATGAGAACCTGGAACAGGCTCGCTGAAACCAAAAGAAGTAGTCCGACACTGATTGACAAAATACTTGCGATTAGTCCCATGACACCTACTGGATTTCCAAAGATTGAAATCTCGGAAAAAGTATCAATCGTCATCAACGCACAACCGCTGAGTATTAGTAATAAGCCTGGATAAAGCAAGAGCCAAGTGGGGGAGTAGGCCAGCATGAATTTTAAATGTCGCCATCCATCACGCCAGGTTCTTAGATGAGGAGGTCGAGATCTTCCATCTCTTCGTAAAGTCGTTGGAATTTCAGCGATTTTCATATCAAATAAAGCTGCCTTTGCAATCATCTCAGTTGCAAACTCCATTCCAAAAGTCTTCAGTCCAAGGCGCTGGATTGAGGACTTACGAAAGGCTCGAATTCCACAATGAAAGTCCCCAATTTGTAGTCTGAACATTTTGCGACCCAAAAACGACAAAACTGGATTCCCTAAATATTTGTGCAATAAAGGCATTGCTCCAGGTTCAATTTTGCCAATAAACCGATTTCCAATAACAAAGTCATAGCCGTTTTCTAAGGGTTCTATGAAAGACTCGTATTCCTCCAAGGCGTAGCTGTCGTCGGCATCACCCATCACAATAAATTTGCCTTGAGCAGCTTTGATTCCTCCCATTAAAGCTGCCCCATATCCTTTGTGGTTAACTTTTACCACGACAACAGGAAGAGAACTCAGCAAATCCAAAGTTCCGTCCGTTGAACCATTATCAGCTACTATGATTTCAAGACCAGGTATAGCCCGAGCTACAATTTTCTTAATTACAGTACCAATAGTTTCAACCTCATTTAGGCACGGAATTACAATACTTATTCTTTGCTGCAATTTAATCTCTCTCTCCTGAGTCTGGTAACGATTCTTCGTAGAAAGTTATTGAATCCCCAAGAGCATCTGAAAGACAGGTCAAGTCGCAGGGGGTTTGTATATCTACATCCAAAGTGAACTTTCCTATTCTTTTTATTGACCAATCTCCAGTTTCATTCCGCTCAATCCTCAGCAGATCATGGACGTTGAAGTCAGCCCTATGCGTTACAGGAAAAGAGTCACTCATTAATCTTAAGTCACTTCCACACACAGACGCAATCAACTCTGGCACTATTGTCTCGGTACTAACATACACGCGTTTACCTAATGGAAAATTTGGAGCGCATGAATCCGAAATGCGTGCCGAGTCTGAGAAGTTGGCGACTTGGCTTGAGAAATTCAAGTTTCCTAGAAAAACAAAGATAACTAGAGAAAAACTTAGGGTAATTATTATAATTCTTTGACTAAAAGTAGATTTATTTTTCATATACTTATCAAAAATATATCTAGAAAAAATCCCCAAAAATAGTGCCAGAAATACCCAAGAGATGACAGCGTTGAATGCTAATATACGCACCCAAATGTAGTCATTAAAAAAATTATTTGGGTTACTGGAGAGATAGTTTCCTGTTCTTGTAAACATGTAATATCCTGATAAGAGCCATAGGGGAACCATAAGTAATACGGCAACAGTTAAAAGGTATTTTTGTTTCTTGTAATACTTAATGAAAATGAGAAGAATGGCAAGAATTATAAGTGCAATCTGTAGATAGACATTAGAAACGGAGGTCATTGCAAGCTCATAGCCTTGGCCTCTTAGAAGATATCCAGTCTCATCCGGGCCTGAATTTGGCCAAAAAACCTCCAAAAAAATATTATTGTTATTGCTGTCTCTGACATCTTTAACTTCGCCGAGACCCTTCATCGAAAATCCGACAGAATTCAAAGGTGAAAGGACTCCCAAGTGTGTTGCCCCCCCTCCCCCGCTTTGCGTTAAAGCGCGAACAGCCGTATCTACGATTGGAATTTGTAATGCTGAATAAAATGCGATGGAGCCAATACCGATAGTTGGAATAATTCTAAGTATCAGAAAGTCGCTTTTGCTTTTTCTGAATTTAAATCTTGAATTATTTTGACTGCTCCAAAACCCCGAAAAGCAGATGACTAAAACAATAATTACCTGAAAGACAATTTGCTGAGCATACACAAAAAACTGGCCAACGAAAGTAAGCCCTAGCAAAAAAATTATTGCAGGAGTGCTGCGCTTTCTAGATATCAAAATGAAACTAAATAACATGGCCAGCAAGCAGATTGCATAAGAAAGAAGTTGGTTTCCAAAACCTTCAATAACATAGATGCTAAACCATCTTGAATTAAGAGCCCATAACAGTATGAGTGAAGGTATGAAAAAAGTAAATAAGCGAGTACTGCTGTTCGAAGTTGAAGTGAGATTTGCGCTCCAGAAACGATACAAGTAGAGAAAATTCACCCAAACCAAACTAATTATTAAGGCTGCAGAAAATACAGTTAGGATCATCCACAGTGACAAATAATTAGAGATTTCATTTTGGGGCTCTAGAGTCAAGAATTTTCCAATGAGAAATGAAAAACCATTATGAAGATAGTAACCATTTGCAATTCCGTATTTAAGAGTTGAGTCAGGTATCTCCCAGGGGGAGCGTAAATATTTAAATTCGTCAGGGTTGTCCCAATTTGCGTCCCACTTGAATGGGACTCCTAACAGAGGTTCGTATTCGTTCAATACTTTTTGAAAATTGCCATATCTTAAAACTGAACCACTTACCGATGAATATCCATAAGGATCGGGATTAACGTACACGGATTGTTGAAAACCAAACGGGGCAGCCACCGAAATCCCAATAGCAAGGAAGGAGAATAGAGCAAAAAAGCTACTTTTCCCCGGAATTGATAGTAGTAGCATCTCTCTAAAAGTTTTTACTCTAATCCGGGTGGTACGAAAAGCTAAAGCAAAAGTGGCAAGGAAAAGCATTAGAGAAGTTATCCAGAAACTAAAACCAAAGAAGGTTGAAGCACATATTGGTATCAAGAGAAGAAGAAAAGAAGTGAAAAGGGAAGAAATTTCAACCTTGCTATCTCCCAAGATGATTGAAATTGGAACACTAAAAGTGAACACAATCAACATTGCAAGGAGAATTTCTATGAACACGAGGTCACACTACCGATTTTCTCTCACAAACTTGTGAATCAAGCGCTCAATTCGAATAGCGAGAATCCCCAGGTAAAGTTCCTCTTTGAAGGACTCGGCACTTGTGAGATACTTATAAAGTGAAGATAGTGATACTGGCAGGGGGTTTGGGAACGCGGCTTCGGGAAGAGACTGAGTTTCGACCCAAGCCCATGGTGATGGTTGGCGGGCGCCCTATTTTGTGGCACATCATGCGAAATTATGCTTACCATGGTCATAAAGAATTTGTGGTCTGCGCTGGATATCGCGGAGACATAATCAAAGAGTATTTTCGAGAATTCCAAAGCGAGGTCTCAGACTTCACCGTTACTTTGGGATCTAAATCAACAATTGAGTTTCATGACGACTATGTTGAAGAGGGTTGGAAAGTAACAGTCGCTGACACAGGTCTTTCAACTATGACGGGGGGCAGACTCTTTAGAGCGAGGAAATACTTAGGCTCTGATACTTTTATGTGTACCTATGGCGATGGACTGGCAAATGTGGATTTAAAGTCTCTTCTTGAGTTTCACAAAAAGCATGGAAAAATTGCAACAGTGACTGCCGTAAGGCCAGTCTCTCGTTTTGGAGTTATGGATATTTCATCTAACGGATCTGTGGAACATTTTAGAGAAAAGCCTCAGGCAGATGGCTGGATAAATGCAGGATTTTTTATATTTAATAGAGAAATCTTCGATTATCTTGACGAAAACTCAGTGTTAGAAAATGAGCCTATGGCTTTACTTGCGGAAAAAAACCAACTTATGGCTTTCAATCATGAAGGATTTTTTCAGCCCATGGATACTTATAGAGAATTTACTATGCTAAATGATCTATGGGATTTGGGTAATGCTCCCTGGAAGGTTTGGTAGGAAACATGAGTAATAAATGGGCAAACCGCAGAGTCTTAGTTACTGGTGCAACTGGCCTTGTTGGATCATGGCTAGTTGATCGCTTAATTGCCGAAGGCGCCAGTGTTACTGCGCTGATTCTTGATTCTGATCCTCAATCAGAGCTAATGCGAAGTGGCAATATTGAGAAAATTGCGGTCGTAAATGGCAACCTAGCCAATTTTGATGATGTAAAGAGAGCAGTATTTAGGGATGATGTAGAGACAATTTTTCACCTAGGAGCGCTAACAATTGTTGGAAATGCCCTCAAAGATCCACTAAGTACCTTCCAATCCAATATTCAAGGCACCTGGAATGTTCTTGAGGCAGCTCGACAGGCAGGCAATCAAATCAAGAGCGTATTAGTAGCATCCAGCGATAAAGCTTACGGAACAGCTACAAAGTTGCCATATGATGAAAATATGCCCCTTCGAGGCGATGGTCCCTATGATGTTTCTAAATCTGCAACAGATTTACTCTCAAGATCATATGGAGTTACCTACGGTACTCCTGTAGTGATTGCTCGTTGTGGAAATATCTACGGCGGAGGCGACTTAAACTGGAGTCGAATTGTGCCAGGGACGATTAGAAGTTTACTTATGAATGAAACACCGATCATCAGAAGTGACGGAAAATTTATTAGAGATTATGTCCATGTCGATGATGCAGTTTATGCCTATCTTCACATGGCTTCAGCAATGGAATCAAAGTCAATTGCAGGAGAGGCGTTTAATTTTTCAAGGGATGAACCCATCTCGGTCTTGGATCTATACGAGGTGATATGCAAGGTAACGGTTGGCAAAAAAGTAGCGCCGAGCATTCTAAATCAAGCTAAAGCTGAAATTCATTCCCAACACCTTGATAGTGGAAGGGCACGCAAGGAACTTGGTTGGTCATCCGAGGTAACCCTAGAAGAGGGATTGATTAGAACAGTCGAGTGGTATAAGAAATTCTTTGGAATGAGCCAATGAGGAAGTTGATAAGCATCATCATTCCTGCATATAACGAGGAAGATTGCGTTCAAGAGTTAAGCAAGAGACTACAAAGCCTTTTTGCCAAAGAAAGTAATTATGATTTCGAGGCGATAATTGTCGAAAATGGTTCTCTTGACTCCACTTGGGAGAAACTTAAACAAATTGCCAATTCTGATTCGCGATTTAAGATTCTAAAGCTATCTAGGAACTTTCGCATGGATGGTGGATTAACGGCTGGCCTAGATTATGTTTCAGGCGATGCTTGCGTATTGATGACTGCGGATTTGCAGGATCCACCTGAGCTGATTTCTGATTTTTTGCGGAGATGGGAAGAAGGCTGGGAGAATATCTACGGAGTAGTGACCAAGAGAGGTGGAACTGGACCTCTTAGGAAGATGAATTCGGCGCTATTTTATTGGGTGGCCGGGAAATTAACTGATGGAAGACTTCCTAGAAATGCTTCAGATTTTCGCTTAGTGGATAAAAAAGTATATGAAACGGTTCGCTCGATGAAAGAGAGAAATCGCTTTGTTAGGGGGCTTTTTGCGTGGGTAGGTTTTAAATCTGTTGGAATTCCAATGGAAAGACCTCCCAGGTTCGGGGGAGTTTCAAATGCGCACTCTTTAAAAGTAATTGATCTTGCATTTAAAGGCATATTTGCCCATTCTTACAAGCCACTTAGGCTTATAACTCTTTTTGGTTTAACACTATCTCTCCTTTCATTCCTATCAATAATCCCCCTTTTGAGTATTTGGATTTTTCAGGGTGTTCCGTTTGCTGGCTTTGGAACCCTCGTAAGTCTTTTCCTATTGATTCTTGGCTTCTTATCTCTAATGCTTGGAATCGTCTCTGAATACGTAGGACTTATATATGAAGAGGCTAAAGGAAGACCAAATTATGTAGTTTCTGAAGAGATTAATTAAGTATGTCAGTTTTAGTCTTCGGTGCAAGTGGAGCGCTAGGCTCAAAAATATTAGAGCACTTGAGTGATTCCGGAAATGAAGTGCTTGGCTTTACGACAAATAAGAATGCTCAAGGCTTAACTTTTCTTGATGAGACGGGGAATTGGTTAAGAGAGGTAGTAGAGACTAAAGGCAGTAAATCAGTTGTATTTGCACAAGGAGTAAATCTCAACGATAGTATTTTAGATCTCGGTGATATTAGAAAAGTATTGGATATAAACCTACTCTTTGTAATTGAAAAGCTAGAAAACCTCTTAAAGGCAGGCGCACTAGGGCAAGGTAGCAGTGTCGTTATTTTAAGTAGTATTTGGCAAGAAATTTCAAGACAGAATAAACTTTCTTACACAGTTTCGAAATCTGCAATTAGGGGCCTTGTAAATTCCTTGGTTGCCGACCTTGGCCCGTTGGGAATCAGAGTGAATGCTGTACTTCCTGGCGTAATCGATACTCCAATGACCCGAAAAGCCTTGAGCGCCGAGGCAATCAACAGAATCGAAAGAGAAACTCCATTTGGCAAACTGGTTTCAGAAGATGAATTAGCCTCCGTGGTTTCTTGGCTTTTATCCAGAGAGTCCCAAGGTGTCTTGGGTCAATTTATTCAAGTAGACAATGGATGGACGAATGTCAAACTCCTACCCTAGTTCTCTACAAGTTAAAAGTAAGTGGGGTAACTATAAAGTTATTCAGTCAAATATTGACGATCTAGAACTCAGAGACAATATCGTTCTAGTAGATGACAACCAGTTTATTCAAGATCGAATTAAGAAGTTTTCTTCTAATAACTTAGTATTTATTAATTCAACAGAAGAGAACAAAACTTTAGAGTATTGTTCAAAACTCTTAGTTGAATTAGCGAGTAGAGGCTGTCGAAAAGATTCGACCCTGATAGCTATTGGTGGCGGAGTTGTCCAGGATCTGGCAACTCTGGTCTCTTCGCTATATATGCGTGGAATTAAGTGGAACTTTATACCGACTACGTTAATGGCGTCCATGGATTCTTGCATCGGGGGAAAGAGTTCAATTAATTTGGACTCATTTAAGAATCTGATTGGCAATTTCTATCCACCAGAGTCCATTTTTATAGATTCAACTTTTGCAAAGAGCCTTTCGTCGGTTGATATTGCTTCAGGTATTGCTGAGGGAATGAAGATTTGTTTTGCAAAAGGGCAGTCAGAGTTCCAAAGATTCAAAGAGTCCATTGATGAATGGAGAAATTCTGGAAATATCTCCCTTTTAGACTCAGCCACGATGATCTCCCTGACAGCAAAAAAATGGTTCGTTGAGGTGGATGAATTTGATTTAAGAGAGAGAAAGCTCTTGAATTTTGGTCACTCCTTTGGGCATGCCCTAGAGGCAGCATCATCCTTTGAGATACCCCACGGGATTGGAGTCCTTTTAGGGATGAAAGCGGCTATTTTTGAATCAGGCAAAGAGAAAGTATGTGCGGGGCTACTTGAGTTTATAAACAGTGAATTAAATTATTCAGAATTTAGCAGTGTAGGGGTCTCGATAGGTGCAGAAAAGTTTAAAACTTCACTGGCAAGAGATAAAAAGAATTCCAAAGATAATCAGGTATTGATTTTGCCTGATGCTCAAGGAAAACTGGAGATTGTTTCTAGGGCGTTAAATAGTGATGCTTTAGACTCCTGTTGGCGATCACAGATAAGAGCTCTGGAAGAAAGTAGTAATAAAATTGAAGTACTCTGATTACTTTATTGAGCAGTTGGTGTCATTGGGATACACACATTGCTTTTATGTAAGCGGTGGCAATGTCATGCATTTACTCGAAGCCGCTAGAACGCGTATGACATGTATCGCTGTAACTCATGAGGTCAGCGCTGCGGTGGCTGCCGAGTACTTTAATGTAGCAAATCGATCTAATAAACGCAGAGCAATCGTTTTAGTTACGGCAGGGCCTGGTCTAACTAACTTAGTAACAGGTATAGCAGGGGCATGGCTGGAGAGTAGAGAGTTACTTGTAATTGGTGGTCAAGCACGAAGTACTCTTCTGTCCAAGGGAGCTGTAAGACAAGTAGGTCATCAAGAGATAGATGGAGTATCTATTGCCTCAAGTATTACAAAACAGGCTGTCTTAATCGAAAAGCCCATTTCAGGTAGAGAGATTGCCCAGTATGCAGAATTGACATCAACGGGGAGAAAAGGGCCAGTATTTCTTGAAGTTTGTTTGGATGTAACCCTTATAGAAATCGAAAGCAATGACTATGACTCAACCTTTGAGACACCTTCTAAGCATAAAACTTCGCCAGATAGCGGTGATCTTGATAAGTGCCTAGATCTTTTACGATTTTCTAGCCGACCTCTAATATTGGTAGGAGCTGGACTATCTTTTGAGCAATTTCGCTCTTGGATTCCTACATTAGAAAAGCTTGGGATTCCAGTTGCAACGACTTGGAATACTTGTGACTACTTGGATTATGACTCTCCTTTATATGCTGGGCGTCCAAATACCTATGGCATGCGATGGGCTAATGCCGTTATACAACAGGCAGATTTTATACTTTCAATTGGTGCGCGGCTAGGGCTTCAGCAGACTGGGTTTAACGTAGAGCAATTCGCACCTATGGCAAAGCTAGTACGTGTCGACATAGATTCAGCCGAACTTTCAAGAGATTTACCTAAAACGAATCTAAAAGTATTGAGTGATGCAACTGATTTCTTTAATCTATTTATGGAGAGACTAGAAAAAGTAGAGGCAGAAAAGAGTTGGGTTGAGTGGGTAGCGTTTGTAAATACCCTAAAAGAATTACTTCCTGCTGCTGAAAAAGCTAACAATATTTATCCAGGGTATGTAAATCCGTTTAAGTTTGTCACAGAATTAAGTCAGCTAACCACATCTTCAGATCTAGTGATTCCTTGCAGTAGCGGAGGGGCTTACACTTCAATGATGCAGGCATTCCAACAGAGAGCTGGAAACCTCTTAACCAATAACAAGGGACTTGCAAGTATGGGTTACGGCCTTGCAGGGGCAATTGGAACAGCAATTAGTTCGCCTTCGAATAGAGTAATTCTGGTTGAGGGCGACGGGGGCTTTACGCAGAACCTTCAGGAATTAGGGACTGTTGTAAATAATCGACTAAATCTGAAAATCTTTATATTCGACAATTCGGGTTATGCCTCGATACGAATCAGCCAGAAGGCCTATTTCAATGGAAACTACCTCGGGTGCGATAGCCAGACGGGAGTTGAACTTCCGGAGTGGAAGACACTTTTTGATGCCTGGAGGATAAGAGCATTTGAGATAACTGATTCAATTTTGGATATTCCTGAGGCAATGCAAGCCTTTAATTCAGATGGCCCTGCCGCATTTATCCTGAAAATACATATTGATCAGCCCTTCTTGCCTAAGATAACAAGTCGAGTAAATTTGGATGGATCAATAGTTTCAAACCCAATTCACCTCATGCAACCTCCACTCGAGGAGGAAATTGCAGAAGTTGCATTCAAGTTTCTTCCCAAGGAATTCAGAAAGTAGCGCATGCCTTTTGCGAAATACACCATAACTGGCGCTTCTGGATGGCTTGGTCGAGAGTTTATCTCCCACTTAATTTCAAGTAAGACCATTTCTAGTTTTGAGGAAGTAAAACTCTATTCTTCAAATAGACGAATTCTAGAATTTCCAGGGTTTGGATCAACTACTAGTGAGAGTTTTTTGGATACTAAAAAGTCTGAGTTTGCAGAAACTGAGCACTTTATTCACCTAGCTTTTTTAACTAGAGATCTCCTTGCCAAGTATGGGGCAAAAGAATTTATAGAGGTAAACAAGAAATTAACTTCCCAAGCAATTGATTTTATTGCAACTGTAAAGCCTAGTTATGTATCCAATGTATCCTCTGGCGCTGTTTTTTCTCGTGAAACAGGAAATCTAGAAACCGATATTGGCAATAATCCCTATGGTTATGGAAAACTGGA
>Ga0315902_10008260_pt1 | contig 14118 bp, 8 predicted proteins | sample LakEriMetagenome_9_FD_203523 | JGI IMG/M metagenome (GOLD analysis project Ga0315902, IMG submission 203523) | Freshwater fungal communities from buoy surface, Lake Erie, Ohio, United States - Buoy 12 MA117 | ecosystem: Environmental > Aquatic > Freshwater > Lake > Lake biofilm | place: USA... | reverse complement strand
TTGCTTCGATATGTGGCGAAGGACGCGTTTCTTTCACCGTCAGCACTGAATTTTCCCCTCCCATTCCGTTGCTTCTTTTCAGCGCATTCTGAGGATCGAGTATGCTGTTGCCGTTTACAACAAGCTGATAGCTGTATTCACCGGGTTCGAGCATTAAGGTTGTACGGTAGATGTTATCACTGTTTTCAGTGAGTGGTGTTGATTTATCGTTCCAGCTGTTAAAATCGCCCTTTACAAAAACCCGGTCGGAAGGTTTGCCTTTGAAACTCAATTGAACAGGTATTTTCACCGGTTTTTTCAACACCAGATCACAACGGGTCTTGTCGGTAATATTTAACAATGGAATATCAAATAAAACTCCGTTGTCGGTTCTGCTGGGGCAAACAATTTTCAGTTCAGGTATATTGTTATAAGATAAAACAGTAAGCAGGTTTTCAGATTCTTTTATTTGTTCGTGATTCGGGTTCACATACAAATTCACACATTTACCAGGAAAAATATCTCCATTGGCTATTGTTGTTGTATCTCCGGTGAGCCAGACGGGCATAACCGGTGCCGATAATGAGGCATACGGAATGCTTCCTTTTTGTTTTTTAAACAGTCCGCATGAGCTTAAAGATAGAGAAAGCGATGAAAGCGCTATGCATTTAATGAAATTCATTCAATGTGAATATGGTGATCTTTCAATACTTTGAATTCTTGTCCATAGCAAGCGATGGTAGAGTCCGGGCCTTCCAGATTTTGAACGGAAATGGATCGGTTTTTAATTTGAATGCCAAAAAGATTTTCTCTGAAACGAAGTTGAAACCGAATACTATGCCATTTCTCAGGTAAAGCGGGATTTAAATGTAATTTTCCATTGCGTACACGAATACCCGCAAATCCTTTGCTGATGGTCATCCAGGTTCCGGCCATACTGGTTATGTGACAACCATCGCAGGTATCGTTGTTAATGTCATTTAAATCGAGACGAGCCGTGCGCAGGTAAAACTCATAGGCCTTTTCCCTGTTTCCGATTTTATTGGCCAGAATGCTGTGAATGCACGGGGATAACGACGATTCATGCACGGTGAATGGTTCGTAAAAGTCGAAATGACGGCGGTGTGCTTCCATGTCAAAATCGTCTTCAAAAAAGTAAAATCCCTGCAATACATCGGCCTGTTTGATATAACAGCTTCTGAGTATTCGATCCCAGCTCCAGTGTTCTACAATGGGTCGCTGTGAGGATGGTAGTTCAGATACGGGAATGAGTTCTTTGTCTAAAAAGCCATCGTGCTGAAGAAACACATTGCGTTCCGCATCAAACGGAAAATACATGTTTGACTGGATGTTCAACCATTGCTCAACTTCAGAAGAATCCAGTTCGGTTTTTGCTTTAATTTCAAGTAACCTTTTACTGGTGGCTTTGCTTAGCTTATTGTATTGTTCTGCTGCATAACGCATGCACCATGCTGCAATGTAATTGGTGTACCAGTTATTGTTTACATTGTTTTCAAACTCGTTTGGACCGGTTACACCCAGCATCACGAATTTTTTTTTATCATTGGACCAATTTACCCGCTGTGCCCAGAATCGCGCGATTCCAATCAGTACTTCCAGTCCGTTTGAAGCCATGTAATCTTCATCGCCCGTGTAGCGGATGTAATCGTAAATGGCATAAGCTATGGCACCGTTGCGGTGAATTTCTTCAAAAGTAATTTCCCATTCGTTGTGGCATTCTTCCCCATTCATGGTAACCATGGGGTACAAGGCTGCCCCGTTTTTAAAACCGAGTTTTTCGGCATTTTCAATCGCTTTTGGCAGTTGCTGATAGCGGTATAGCAAAAGATTGCGTGCAACTTCGGGTGAAGCAGTTCCCAGGTAAAACGGAATGCAATAGGCTTCTGTATCCCAATAGGTACTGCCACCATATTTTTCGCCGGTAAATCCTTTGGGGCCAATGTTCAGGCGAGCATCGTCGCCGGTGTAGGTTTGAAAAAGCTGGAAGATATTGAAGCGAATCGCCTGCTGTGCTGATTCATCGCCCTCTATTTCAATATCGCAGTTTTTCCAGATGGCTTTCCAGGCGGAATATTGTTCATCTTTGAGTGTTTCAAATCCTGCCTGATAGGCCTCGTTAATTTCCCTAATTCCCTGATTCGCAAAATCTTCCCGTTTAACATACAAATCACTCAGGATGATGCTGTATTTATCGAAATTCAGTGTTTCTCCTGCTTTCAGCCGGAATTCGTATTCCATGCCTGCATAAAGCTCATGGTTTGTGCCGTTGGATTTAACAGCCGCCATGCCGCTGTTCCATTTGTGTTGGCATAAGGCATATACACCGAAGTTTGTTTTGCGGGTTTCCTGCGACAGCCAGGCAATGGGCTGTTCATGAAAATCCGCCTTTGTGTTTTGCCAGAAGAATTCATCGTAATTGGCATCTTGATTTCGAACATCGCCGTTCAGCCCGCTTTTAATGTGGATTGTGCAATCCTCTTCGGCAGTTAAGCTGTAGCGAATAACCCCCAGGTTTTTGCGGTGCATACTGCAAAAACGCTGTGTTTTTGCGCGGATGGTTTTGTCTGCTAATTTAACTGTGAATTCCCTGTTCAACACCCCTGCCTGCATGTCCAGTTCTCTTCTGAAATGCAATGGTGTATGCTTGGCCAGATCTATTTCAGTTCCATCAATGGAAATTTCAATGCTGCTCCAGTTTACTGAATTGAGCACCTTGGCAAAGTATTCGGGGTAGCCGTTTTTCCACCATCCCACGCGGGTTTTATCGGGGTAATAAATGCCTGCAATGTAGGAACCTCTTAGACTTAAACCTGAATAGGTTTCTTCAAAGTTGCCTCTTTGGCCCATTCGACCATTTCCAATGCTGAAAATACTTTCTGAAATTTTACTGTTTTCGGGATGAAAACCGTCTTCAACAATCTTCCAGGGTTTTATCGAGATGTAATCCTTCATGCTGAATGCATCAGTTCTTTAATGCTATCAATGGTGAAGCCCTGCAATCCGGTTGTGCAGATGTCTGCCAAATTCAGTTCTGCAGGGTTTCCAAGTCCCCAAACCCACATGCCTGCTTTTTTACCTGCTTGTACGCCGGCAGGAGCATCTTCAACAACAAGGCAGTTTTCAGCCGCTTTTCCCATAAATTCGGCTGCTTTAATAAAAACCTCCGGATCGGGTTTGGTTTTGGCAACCATATTTCCGTCAACAATGGCGGTAAAGCGTCTTTCCAGCCCAATTTTGCGCAGAATGAAACGAGCATTTTTCGAACTGCTGCCCACAGCCAGGCTCAGTCCACGGGAATCCAGGTCATTCAAAAAATCTGTTACGCCGGGCAATATGTCTTTGGCAGAGAGATTTTCAATCGATTCAAGATACCTGTTATTTTTTTCTTCAAGCAGTTTTAGTTTATCTGCCTTACTGATGTTTGAATTCGCCCAATTACATATTAATTCCAAACTTTCGCTGCGGCTTACCCCCTTTAATTTTTCGTTGTGTTCGTGGGTTAGATTCAGCCCCAACTTAAAAGCAATTTCTTTCCAGGCAAAATAGTGATGACCTGCCGTATCTGTAAGTACGCCATCCAAGTCAAAAATTACAGCTTTGATATTCATTCTCTTGCGTCCGCCGTTTCGGTTCGCATATTCAAGTGGAACTTCAATAAAGACCGGGCAGGATTTTTATCTATAACACCAATTCTAAATCCCCTTTCACCGGCTATGCGGTGCATGATATCACTGAAAAAGTGAGCTACAGAACCTACAAAATGAACTGGCACATCGCGGTAATTTGGGTAACACGCAATGTGAATTTCCGCAAACCGATTCAAACCATTGTAAACCATGTTTTTAACATAAGAATGTTCCCTGTGTGGAACCAAAAACTTCATGAAGGAAGCGAGAAAAACATTGGCATGAGGATTACCATAAACCGAATTAAAAATATCTTCTTTGGTCAGTGAGTAGGTTTCTTTAAAGCTGCTATCGAGTTCCGGGGGAAGACGATGATAGAGAAAATCGGAGACAATCTGTTTTCCGAAATAAGAGCCGCTGCCTTCATCGCCAAGAATGAAGCCCAAGGCGGGAACGATTTCACTCACCAGTTTTCCATCGTAATAGCAACTATTGCTTCCTGTTCCTATGATACAGGTTATGGCAGGCTCTCCTTTCCAGGTGGCAAATGCCGCCGCATATAAATCATGATTCACAGCGCATTCGGCATTTGGGAAAGCTCTTTTTAAAGCATCAAGAACAATGCTATTTCTTTCATTGCTTGAACAACCCGCACCATAAAAGTAAACAGCCTCAATACAATTGGCGTGCTCAGTTAATATGCCATTATTCTGAATGTGCGTGTAAATTTCGTCGGTTGAAAAGAAGAATGGATTGAAACCAACAGTGTGTGTTTCAATGACATCGCCGTTTTCACGACTTAACAACCAATCACATTTGGTGGATCCGCTTTCTGCAACAACAATCATAAATTCCTTAGATTGGCAAACTTAGTGTATTTTGTACACAAACTAAAATCAATTTGTTTGGATAAACTATTCACACCTGAAAATGCGGTAAAAATAATGAACATTCAATGAGTGTTGAGTTTCTATATTTGCCTTCGCAAGATACCCCCGATGACCGAACCCCGCATTAACCCCAATGTATCCGTTGACTGTGTTATCTTTAGCTTTGAGGACGATGGACTGGAAGTTTTGCTGATTGAACGAAATGCCGGCCAAAATCGGATAGAAGATGATTTGCTGGCACTGCCCGGAAACCTTATATACGAAGATGAAACTCTGGATGCGGCCGCAAACCGCGTTTTGCGCGAATTGACCGGTTTGAAGAATATTTATTTGGAACAGGTTTATACATTTGGCGATCCGGCACGCATAAACAAACAAAAAGATCAGGACTGGCTGCACAGTATCCGGGCGCATCCCGAGGCAAGGGTGATTACCGTGGCCTATACTTCTTTGGTTAAAAAATCAAACTTTAAGATTTCACCCAGTTCGTTCGCAAGGCAAGCCATGTGGGTGAAGGTTAAAGAAGTTCCCCAACTTGCTTTCGACCACAATGCCTTGCTTGAAAAGGCGTTGGAGTACTTAAAACATAAAATTTATATTGAACCTCTGGGTTATGAATTGTTGCCCGAAAGATTCACACTGGCGCAGCTGCAAAAATTATATGAAGCCATTCTCGACGATCATTTTGATAAGCGAAATTTTCGCCGGAAGGTACTGAGAACATCCTTTATCATTCCATTGAACGAGAAACAAAAAGGTGTTGCACACAAACCGGCGGGGCTTTATCGTTTCGATAAATCGAAATTTCACAAAATCTAGTGATTCTACGACCTGTCTTATAAAGTGTAAGTTTGACACTTTGCTGTTTATTGCATACTTTGCGAAACTTCTAATTTGAAAAACAATGGAAAAGAAACCCCGTCTGTCGGTTGCTGAAATAGTTTGGATGAGCTTTGGATTTATGGGAATTCAATGCGGTTTTGGTCTGCAAAACGGCAATGCCAGCCGAATTTTGGAAGATTTTGGAGCCAAAGTGCATGAACTAAGCTGGTTTTGGCTGGTGGCTCCGCTGACCGGCATGCTGGTGCAACCATTGATTGGTTATTTCAGCGATAATACCTGGACAAGACTGGGACGAAGAAAACCTTATTTTCTGGCCGGAACCTTGCTGTGCTGCATTGCAATAGTGGTTTTACCCAACAGTGCTGCCTGGTTCGCAGGAAAATCGGCGTTGCTGTTCGGCGCCCTATTTCTAGCCTTGATGGATGCCAGTATCAATGTGGCTATGGAGCCATTTCGAGCTTTGGTTGCCGATAATTTGGGCGACGAACAACGCACCCTTGGCTTTAGTATTCAAACTTTTCTGATTGGTATAGGTGCTGTTTTGGGAAGCTGGTTGCCCTGGATGATGACAAACCTGTTTCATGTGAGCAATGTAGCTCCACGGGGCTATGTGGCCGACAATGTTGTGTATTCTTTTTACGCAGGTGCAGCCTTCTTTCTGGCCAGCATTCTGGTTACGATACTGTTTGCCCGCGAATACGATCCCGAAACCTACGCCCGTTATCATGGAGAAAAGCAATCAGACGACAAAGCAGGTTTGTCAGAAATTTTTCGCGATTTCGGTAAAATGCCCAAGGCCATGCTACAATTGGGGCTTGTTCAGTTTTTCAGCTGGTTTGGACTGTTTTGCATGTGGGTTTATACCACCAAAGGAATTGCTGAAAATGCATACGGCTTGCCCGTTGGAATATCGGAGTATGATGGCGTCCAAAAGGCAGTGTTCGGCAAAGCCGGCGACTGGGTTGGCATATTGTTTGGCATTTACAATGGTGTGAGTGCCATTTATGCTCTGGTATTACCGGCAATCGTGAGGTTGATTGGCAGAAAGCAAACCCATGCTTTATCGCTGGTTTGTGGTGGAATGGGTTTAATTTCCATGTTTTTCATTACCAATCCCAACAACCTCATTTTTAGCATGATTGGAGTGGGAATGGCCTGGGCAAGTATTCTGGCCATGCCTTATGCTATTCTGGCCGGAAGCATACCTGCAGGTAAAATGGGAATTTACATGGGTATTTTCAATTTTTTCATCACCATTCCTCAAATTACCAGCGCTTTACTTGCGGGACCGATGGTTGCTTTCATATTTGGCAACCAAGCCATCTATGCTTTGTTGACCGGCGGCGCCATGATGCTGTTTGCCGCTGTTTCCATGATTTATGTGAATGACGGCAGGTTAATCCGAATGAAAGATTGAAAAATCTATTTTTTCCGAAAATGTAATACCATTATGCCGTTTGGTGTTAAACCCTTTTCCGGCTGTCCGGCATTTTCATTGGAAACAATAACTTTACCTGAATCCCAATCTGCCTCTATATCGGGGTATAGTTTAAAGTTTGGAGTGAATTGGGGATTGGACTGATTCGCAAATATTCCCAGCACATCTTTTTCACCTTCTATAAAGAATGCGTACACCCCGTTTTTGGGAATGTAATGGGTTCTTTTTCCTCTTATAAAAAGTTGCGCATATTCTGCCCGAACTGATGACAGGGATTGAATAAATTCATACATGACTTGATAGGGGTTCATGGCATCGAAACCAGAAAAGGAATCACCGGGCCAGCCACCGGGAAAATCCTTGCGTATGGCACCATGCGCGCCGGTATCCCTCATCAGTACTTCGGTTCCGTAAAAAACACAGGGAATTCCCCTGCACATATAAGTCAGGGCCAAAGCCAGTTGTGTTTTTTTTACATTCTGCCCAAAAGTTGCATGCATACGGTTTAAATCGTGGTTATCGGCAAATGTTACCAGCAACTCCGGGTGTTTGTAAAGTCTGTCCGAAGCCAGAATATAATAAAGTCGGGTTAGGCCGGTATTCCAGCCAAAGGGTTCGTTCAATGCCTTTTCCAGCCCAAAGCAGAACTGAAAATCGGTTGCGGCATCGGGCACAATGCTATTTTTGTCGCCAATGTTGTTCGGGGCAAATCCCGCCTGAGCTGTGATGGTATGTTCCCAACTTTCACCAAAAACAAAAATTTCCGGATAAACTGCCTTCAGTCTGAGATTGAGTTTTTCAAGAAATGCAGGTTGTGAATAAGGATATGTGTCAATACGCACGCCTGAAGCATTGGTAACCGAAATCCACCACAGCGTGTTTTGAATGAGGTAATGCGCCAGGTGCAGATTGTCCTGATTCAGATCGGGCATGTGCGTATCGAACCAGCCACGGGTCATACCTTCAACTTCACTTTTGGCGGCATACGGGTCTGAAAGGGCGGCAACCCTGTAATTTGTTCTTCTGAATGTATCTCCACTGCTGTTGAACCAGGAAGGTGACACCATATCGCGGTAGAGAAAATGTCTGTTACCGATGTGGTTGTAAACGCAATCTAAAATGAATTTTACGCCTGAATCACGGCATTGTTGTGCCAGGTTTGCATAGTCATTCAGTGTCCCGTAGCGGGGATCAATCCGATAATGGTCGGTGCATGCATAACCATGATAACTTTGCTCGGGCTGATTATTTTCGAGCAAGGGTGTCATCCACAAGGCGTTAAAGCCCAGCGATTTGATGTGTCCAAGGTGAGAAGCCACGCCGGCTATGTCTCCTCCGTGTCTTCCATGCAGGGCTTTTCGGTCGGCTTTTTCAACCATATCCTTTGCATTGTCATTGCCATTGTTCCCGTTGGCAAATCGATCAGGCATAATCAAATACATGCGGTCGGCGGCGGTTATCGGCTTTCCTGATTTCGGTTTCGCCTTTATTTCATAGGGTATTTTGCTTTTGAAATTTTTACCGTAAAGCAGGTTGAATGTTCCGATAAAGTTTTCCGGAATGGTGAGATAGAGTATTTTGTAATTACTGCTCAGTGAGTTGCAGGTATCAGTAATTTGAATCAAATCGGGCTGGTCAGTTTTGAATGAAATGTGAGTAATTTTTTCTCCATACAGGAGCAATTGAAGGTTTTTAGACCCCATTTGTGTGAACCAATAGGGTGGATCAATGCGGAATTTTGTTTGTGACCGGGCTGTTTTAGGAAACAAAAAAACAACACAACACAAAGAAAAACAATTAATTAACAATTTTTTAGGGTGCATCTTTCGGGTGAATTTCTTCAACAAAGTAAAAAAATTTTTTCAAAGTGTCTTTTTTACACTTATTGTTTTTAGTTTTGCTACGAAACAAAAAACTTAAACCATGATTAAGAATTACTTAACAATTTGTGCTCTGGCTGCAGCAACAGGTCTGAGTGCTCAAACTGATGTTACACTGATGGTGAATGATCAGAACAACAAAAACAAAACAGCTATTAAAGTAAAAGGTGCGTTCAACGGCTGGGCAGAAGTTTCTGCCTACGACGACGGAACCAATGGTGATGCTACTGCCAACGACAACATCTGGTCTGTAAAATTTACAGGCGTTGCCGACGGAACTTACGAGTGGGGAGCTGTTGATCAAACCGGTGGCTGGTTGCTTTCGGGCCGCGCTAATGCCAAATTTACAGTAGTGGGTGCCAGCGTAACCGGCGAAACTGAATTTGTTATTCCCAAAGCAAAACCCACTCACCCTGTAACCTTTACCATTTCCGATTTAGCCAAAAAAGAATCTCAGGTTTCTTTGAAAGGATCTATGTTCTCATGGTCTGCCAAGCCCATGTTTGATGATGGAACCAACGGTGATGCAAAAGCAGGTGACAACATCTGGACTTTGAAAGAGAACATTGAAGAAGGCAACTGGGAATGGGGAATTGAAAACCAGTGTGGCTGGAAATTGGTAGGCCCCAACAAAAAATACACAGTAAACACCGATGGTACCACAACAGGTGATATCAGCTACAGCATTCCTGCCCAAACTACCCCAATTAATGTAACCTTCCGCGTTTGGATGGGTGATGTGATTGTGAATGCTGCCGGACTCTATGTGGCAGGTGATTTCATGGATGCCATTTCAGGTAAGTCTTTGTGCAACTGGACCAAAGATACCCTGCGCATGACCGATGCCAACAAAGACGATGTATATGAATTGCAGGCAGCTTTCTCTCCCGGATCTTACCAGTTTAAGTTTTTCAACGGACGCGGTGGTGATCAGGATGGTGAAAAAGGTGATTTCAAAACCGGTGGTTGCGGAAACGACAATGGTTTGGGCGGTTTCAACAGAACGATCAACCTGAGTGGCTTAACCAAAGACACTGTTTTGGTAATTTTCAAATACGACAGTTGCGCCACTTACAAAGCGGCTATGTCTTCTGTAAAAAAGAACACCAAAGTGGTTAGCGCCATGTATCCCAACCCTGCAAGCAGCAACGCCAATATTTTGTTCGCTGACAAATCAGCTTCACACAGCGTTGAGGTGATGGATTTGGCCGGTAAAGTGGTTGCAGTGTACAACTTCGCTGAAGGAACAGCCACAGGCACCATCAGTAAGCCAACTTCCGGTACTTTCCTGGTGCGTGTTAATTCTTCAAATGGTCAGTCTTCTTCCAGCTTGATCATTTTTGAGTAAAAACTAAAAAAGCAAAAACAAAAAGGCAACTTTCAATAACTGAAGGTTGCCTTTTTTTCTGATATTTGAGTTGAATATGAATCGCCTTAAAATTTTACTTTTTTCAATCAGTTTTGGTCTTATCGGCCAGAGTTTCTCTCAGGTTACCCTTGACCCGGTTTTTGCGTTGCAAACAGATACTGTAATGGTTTATTATGACGCAACCAAAGGAAATGCTGTTTTGAAGGATCTGGGACCACCCGATGTGTACATTCACAGCGGGGTTATTACCGAGTTGAGTAAAACACCGGTGGAGTGGCGTTATGTAAAGGGTGTTTGGGGTACTGACGATTTGCCCAGAAAAATGACTTATGTAGGCAACAATGTTTACAGATTCAAGCTTCATATTCCCACATTCTATGGAGTTCCGGCCAATGAGAAAGTGCTGAAACTCGCTTTTGTTTTTCGCGACAAATCAGGAAACAAAGTTGGACGCAACGCAGATGGTACTGATATATTCGCCACCATTTTTCAAGCCGGGCTAAAGGCCACCTTTACTTCACCCGCAGAAATTCCGGGTATTTTTGAAACCGGCGATACCCTAAAAATAATCGCCACCATTTCTGAAAAGGCGCTTGTATCATTTTATGACAACGGAGTGTTGGTTGATACCCAGACGACTTCAGAGTACAAAAGAAATGTTACGGGTCTTGCAAGCGGTAATCATCGTTTCGTAGTGAAAGCATTAAAAGGGGGGATAACTGCTTCAGATACGCTGAATGTAATGATCAATTCAACAGTGAAAACAGAGGCTCTTCCTGCAGGAATGCTCGATGGTGTAAACTACCTGAATGACAGCACCGTTTTGTTTTCGCTTTATGCCCCCAATAAAAAATTCGTGTATGTAAACGGCGATTTTTCAAATTGGCAATTAAGCATACCCCAGTTCATGAACAAAACCCCGGATGGCAAGCGCTGGTGGGCGAAGATTTCCGGCTTGAAACCGGGAACACAATATGGTTACCAGTTCATAGTTGATGGCATCTTAAAAATTGCCGACCCTCTAAGTGAACTGCTGCTTGATCCTTGGAATGATGGATTCATAAACAAGGCTGATTTTCAGGGTTTACCCAATTATCCCTCCGGCAAAACAACCGGATTGGTGAGTGTTATCAGACCAGGGTTGAAACCATTTGACTGGAAAAACAGGAATTTCAAAATTCAGGATCCGGCCAAACTGAATGTATATGAACTTCACATTCGCGATTTCATTGCGACGCACAGTTATACTGTTTTAATTGATACCCTTGCATATTTAAAGAGATTGGGAATCAATGCCATTGAGTTGATGCCGGTGAATGAGTTTGAGGGCAATTCCAGTTGGGGCTACAATTCTTCGTACCACATGGCAACGGATAAATATTACGGCAGTCCTGAACAATTAAAAGCCTTTATCGACGAGTGCCATAAGCAGGGCATGGCCGTATTTCTCGATGCGGTTCTGAATCATGCCTTTGGGCAAAGCAGTTTGTGTCAGTTGTATTGGAACAGCAGTTTGAATCAGCCGGCGGCAGACAACCCATGGTTAAACCCAGTTGCCCGGCACGACTTTAATGTGGGTTACGATTTCAATCATGAAAGTCCGGCCACTCAGACTTATGTTGACAGGGTAATAAAGTATTGGCTCACCGAATTTGATGTAGATGGATTCAGGTTTGATCTTTCCAAGGGATTCACCCAAAACAATACACTGGGCAATACAACTGCATGGGGTTACTACGATGCAAGTCGCATTGCTCTGTGGAAGCGCATTCGTGATGTGGTTCGCAGTTATAACAGCGATGCATTGCTCATTTTGGAACACTTTGCAGATAACTCTGAAGAAAAAGAATTGGCTGGGGAAGGATTTTATTTTTGGGGGAATGCAAATGGTCCGTATACGGAAGCATCTATGGGTTATTCTTCCGATCTGAATTGGGGAAGCAATTACAAGGCCCGTGGATGGAATGCACCTCGATTGCTTTCGTATATGGAAAGCCATGATGAGGAAAGGATGATGTATAAAAACATCACTTTTGGCAATTCCAATGGCGCCTATAATGTTAAAACATTGGCGACGGGCTTGAAAAGAACCGAAATGGCAGCAGTGATTTTTTTCAGTATTCCCGGCCCAAAAATGATTTGGCAGTTTGGAGAACTGGGTTACGATGTGGGCATCAACACAAATGGACGAACCGGAGAAAAACCCATTCGTTGGGAATACATGAAGGATCAGCGCAGATTGAATGTTTACAATGTTTTTGCTACCATGATGAATCTTCGCAATCAGTATCAGGTGTTTCACACAGGCAACAACAATTTTGAGCTGAACAGCCCGGTGAAAAAAGCATGGTTGCAGGATAATGGACAATTCGTTCACATGATTGCCAACACTGATGTAAAAGCCGTTAATAGTACTTTGTATTTTCAGGATACCGGAAAGTGGTATGAGGTTTTCAGTGGAGACAGCATGCGCATTGGCAATATTGCCGTGCCTGTGAATTTACAAGCCGGAGAATACCGCCTGTACAGCAATGTAAAAATGCCTGCTGTTCGCCTGCAAATTCCGCTTTCCGGAACTTCCAAAACCGATGAAAAACAATTGAGACTATTCCCCAATCCTGCACAGAATCAGTTGTTTGTTTCCTGGAACGGACAAAAAGCCATTGCAGAATGCAGGGATTTATCCGGTAAACTAATTGCAAAACAAACGCTTAGCAATGGGTTTGGAAGCATTCAAACCGACTCTTGGGCACCGGGAATATATTTTGTTCGATTGAACGCAGACGGAATAATCCGGAACGAAAAAATCATTATTCAACGCTAGTTGTTAATACTTTGTTCGATGCCGAAAATCGGCATATTTGTCAGGTGGATTGGTTCCTTCTGTCAGGTTGTTTGAATTTGGGCGTTTTACATAGTAGTTTTGTCGAAGAAACATCGATACGGCGCATAATTTGAACTGACTTTACGAACCATTTGAAAATGAACGACAACCAAAATTCAAATCCCAACGACAACCGCAAGTCCGGCGGAGGCTTTCGCTTTAATCCCTACTGGATTTACGGCATACTCTTCCTGGTGATGATCGTTTTAACCTTCTACCCCAGAAATGCAGGACAGGCAACAAACTGGAACGATGTTAGGCAGATGATACTGCAGGAAGATGTAGAAAAGCTGGTGATGATTAACGAGCATGTGGTTGAGGTGTATCTCACCCCCACTGCGGCTCAGAAAGACCAATACAAAAAGAAGGGAAACAAGCGCGAAGATTTGCTGGGCAGCAGGCCACCCGACTTTCAGTTTGAAGTTGAAAAAGGCTATTTTAACGATGAGCTGAAAACGCTGAAAGCCGAGTTGAAAGAGAAAAAAATGGATCCCAACAAGGTTGTGGTGAAGTTTGAAGTGACCAGCGATCTGATTGGGCAATTGTTCCAATGGATATTTTTTATTGGCATTTTCCTAATCATTTGGAGCATCCTATTCCGCAGGGTTGGAGGTGGCGGTGCCGGTGGCCCGAATATTTTCAGCATCGGCAGAGCCAGGGCCCAGCTTTTCGATAAAGATACCAAAGTCAACATTTCATTTAAGGATGTTGCCGGTCTTGAAGAAGCCAAAGTAGAGGTAATGGAGGTGGTTGACTTCCTTAAAAACCCGAAGAAATACACCAGTTTGGGCGGAAAAATCCCCAAAGGCGTTTTGTTGGTAGGCCCTCCGGGTACAGGTAAGACCCTGTTGGCTAAAGCTGTTGCCGGTGAAGCAGGTGTTCCATTTTTCTCGTTGTCGGGCTCCGATTTTGTAGAGATGTTCGTGGGTGTGGGCGCGAGCCGCGTTCGCGATCTGTTCAAGCAAGCCAAGGAAAAAGCACCTTGTATCATATTTATTGATGAAATTGATGCCGTGGGTCGTGCAAGGGGTAAAAACCTGGTGCAGGGCAGCAACGACGAAAGAGAAAACACACTGAACCAGTTGCTTGCCGAAATGGATGGTTTTGGAACAGACAGCGGTGTGATTATCATGGCCGCAACCAACCGTCCCGATATTCTCGACAGCGCATTATTGCGCCCGGGAAGAT
>Ga0315902_10008252_pt1 | contig 14130 bp, 8 predicted proteins | sample LakEriMetagenome_9_FD_203523 | JGI IMG/M metagenome (GOLD analysis project Ga0315902, IMG submission 203523) | Freshwater fungal communities from buoy surface, Lake Erie, Ohio, United States - Buoy 12 MA117 | ecosystem: Environmental > Aquatic > Freshwater > Lake > Lake biofilm | place: USA... | reverse complement strand
AACGAATAGAAGTTTCCATCGTCAAACCCTCCGTTGGTCATATGCACTCGGCCCGCCGCATCAATGGCCATGCGCGGACAGTTTGCATCGCCGAAAAGCACGACCATGGAACTATCCGTTACTTCACCCAGCTCAGGGTCGATGCGAATAACTTTTCCACTTCGGCTATAGGAATATATCGATCCATCGGGGCCGCAAGCGGAGGTTGAAAATGGAACATAGTAAATAGGAATGTTCCAGTTTTGCTGCAGGCTTTCACCCGTATCCGTGAAGGAATAGAGGTAGTCGGTTATGGGGTTGTTTTGAGACCTGGGCAAATAGATGGTGCCGTCGGGTGCGACAAACAAACCATGTTGCTGCACCAGACCATTGTCCAATCCTTCCGAAGAATACAATAGCTGTCCATCTGATAAGTTAAAAGCGGCAACCTTAAGTTCTTGTTGGTCGTTTATAATGCCGTAAAACTTGGAACCGTGAACAGCCAGTTCTGATCCGTTTTGATAGCTCAATCGGGATGCTTCCCAAACGGTACTTCCATCATTCTGATTGATGCGCAAAATGCTCTGCGTGTTGCCAATGATGAGGTCGCCGTCGGGTGAAAAATTTGCACCTTCAGTATTACTCTCATCAATCAGACTCTCTGATTGCCAGAGTATAGTTCCATCTGCCGCATTAAGGGCGTACAGGTAGGCTTCATTGCTATTGCCACTGCGCGAGGCATACAATACGCCGTTGCGAAGAGCTGAAAGTTTATTGCGCCAATCGGTTGCAGGAAATTCAATCGGTAAGTTTCTGGTCCACAGCGTATCACCGGTAAGTATGTTCATCATCACAATCTTACTTCCTTCTAACGGATTGGAAAGATTGTGTATGCGAACGGTCGCCAAATAGATGCTGTCGCTCACCGGAGCTCCGGAAATGGAAGATTGCAGTCCGCCCGACCAGAGTAAGGTATCTTCGGAAGGTCCGGATATGGCAGACAACCCATTGCGCAATGTATTACCGCCGGTGGCGATATTCCAGCTTTGCGCTGAAACATCCGAGCAGAAGCCAATGGCGAGAGCCATAGTGATGAGGCGCAGGTAACCCGTGGAAATTTTACATAGCGTTTTGAAGTTTGTAGTGGCGGTAGTTAGAATCATGAAATGGGTTTCGTAAAAAGGTGATGTTCTTGTTTTGATTGAATTCAAATTCAGGCGTTGGAGCGAATTTATATCAGAAAGAAATGCCAGCCCATGTTATCGGTCCAACCACCCATCCATAAGCCCTTGTTTGATATCCGGGTAAGCATTGAAAAGGTAAATTGTCAAGGCGATGGCAAGAATGCTTTTCCAATGCTTTTGAATCAAATTCTTTACGTCTGAAAACAATGTGCTCATAGATTGTGTTGTTTTATTAGAATGTTCCTTTCATTACATCTACACCTATGGCATATCCGTAGCTTTTGCCATCAGGTGTTTTGTATATTCTTATTTTATTGCACGCCCGACCAAGATTCATGGGCAACCAGCTTTGACCACCATCGCGCGTTTCGTAGCCACTGTTCATGGTGCCCACATAGCCGTGCAGTTCGTCGATAAAACCTATTCCAAACTCACGCGCTGCAGCATCCTCCACCAAGTTGATTTCCAGCCACGTTTTTCCGCCGTCTGTTGTTTTGGCAATGCGTTGCTGCTTTGCGCTTGGGTCCGGGTTGTATGACTGAATGGTTACATACCCGATTTTATCTGAAGGAAAGGATGCTTTCCACGTAGTCTCAAACGGACGATTGGATTGATATACTTTGTTCCAGGTTTTACCTCCGTCGGAGGTTTTCAGAATGACGGCATTCGATTGTTCGATATCTGCGTCCGATGCAGCGCAAACCATTCCATTGTTCTTATCAAACATTTTTATATCGAAGAGCATGCTGCAGTCATTGCTCATACTGCTCGAAGTCCAGGTAAGTCCGCCATCATGCGAAACCATCATGTTGGCCGGCGATCCTACACGGCCAACGGCATAGATATGAACTTTGTAGTCGGTTTTGCCATGGTTGATGTAGGGTTCCTTCACCATGTCGATGGCGCAAAGTCCTTTTACATATGGCCCGGAATAGGGGACAGGGTTCCATGTTTTTCCGCCATCTGAAGTGCCGTAAAGTGGAATAGTATCGGATACATTGGGGAAATAGTCTGTGCCAACGGTCCCTGCAAATCCGGTTAAACTATCTACAAAGGCGATACACCGGAAAAAGGTCCCTTTCTTTTCCAATTGTTTTTCCCATGTTTCGCCTCCGTTGCTTGTATGGTAAATGCTGCCGTAACCATTCACATACCAGCCTTCGCTTTCATTGATGAAGGTTATGTCGTCTTGCTTGCCCGGATAGGCATCAGTGTTGAGTTTTTTCCATCCTTGGGTAGTCTGCGCAGGTGGGTTTTGAATGGATAAAATTTCATTGCTCCATTTCACGGCCGACAAGCCCACTTCGGGGTTGTACTCGTCAAACAATTGCTGTATCTGTCCATTTACAAACTTGTTATACGCTTCCTGCATAGTTCCCGATTTGGCAAAATAATGATCGGTAAGAGGATAGGTCATCAACGTTGCGTTGCCCGGATGAAAGTGATTTACCGTGTTTACAATTTGCTGGTGATCGGGTCTTGAAAATGCTTGAAAATCTGACTCTCCGAATTGTACCAACACTTTCGCTGTGGTGTTTTTCCAATTTTCTAAATGCGGGTAGTCCTGAATTTGACGCCAGTATTCTGCATTCCTCGAGTATATCTTTCCGTTTCCATCATACTCCCAGCTCGCTCGCAATACACTGTCGACTATCGGATCTTTGGCCATGTCTTCCAATTTTTCTTTCTTCACAAAATAGCGATAGTTCAGATCGTACTGAGCAATAACCGATTGTTCTACTTCGATAGGGTTCATTCCTGCCAAGCCATTTTGAACTCGGTACATTTCGATTTGATATTCAAACCAAGACTTGGCCGTTGTTCCATACACCACAACCCCTGCAACTTGATGCTTGGCGCTGATGGCCGGAGCAACAATCCCACCCATGGAGTGACCCACGATGATGATTTGGTTGGTATCCACATAGGGTAATGTCTTCAGCTTTTTTAGACCGACTTCAAAGTTCTCGACTTCGTCCATCAAATCACACGACTCGCAAGGCGGTGTATTCTGGCTATCGCCCAACCCACTTTTCTCAATTCTCATGGTAACATAACCGGCATCAACATAGGCATCCACAATGCGCTTGTATGGATGTTCATTGGGCAAATCATCGATGCTGCTGCACGTGTAACCCGGAATGAATAACATCGCTGGCATTTTCTCTTTGTTGAAGGGCTTGTTGATGATGACCCGCAGTTGGCCTCCACGAAAATCGGCCTGATCGTAAAGCACCTCGGCATTGTCGTCGGTTTCGTATGCGCGGGCCACGGCTGCAGCCTTTAGTTTAATCTTCTTCTTGCCACGCTGTACTTCAATGGTAACTTCTTCGCCCGGTTTGTGCCCCAGGAAGTAATCTTGAAACTGCTCCACCGATGCGATAGGTCGGTTATCGATGCTGAGTATTAGGTCGTTTTCCTGGAGCTTCAGTGCTGTACTCGTGGCTGTTACAACTTGCAGTACTTTACAGCCTGACACGCCGCCCTCAGATGAATATTCCAGCTGTGCTCCAAATCGCACCTTGCGAGCAAGTTGTCCGTGAGACGACATAGCTATAAGCAATGCCGCCAGAAAGAGTATATTCCGAATCATAGTGGTTTTTCCGGCGAAGGAAAGACCTCGCATTCGGTTCGGGTTGTCACAAATTGCTTTTTTTGATGACGCCGGGGGTTTTACCAAACGCACTCTTGAAGGCCTTGGTAAAGGATTGAACGTTGAAATAGCCATAGCGTATTGCGGTTTCGAGAATATCATGGCCGAGCATCAACTCTTGCCGGGCCTGCAGCAGCCGCATTCGTTTCTGATATTGATAGGGAGAAATGCCAAACGTGTTTTTGAATACACGCAGGAAGTGGTATTTCGAAATGCCAATTTGCTTCGATAGCTCTTCAAGGGATAGGTTATCCATAATGTGCGCATCCATGTGTGCTTTGGCATTGAGCATGGCTCGGAAAACTTCTTCGTTGGTTACTTCTTTCTTGAAGCTCATTTTGCTCAGGTGATCGAAAACAAATCGCTGATCAGTGATAATCGATTCGGCCAGACTGTAAAAGAGTTCGTTTTGGTGAAGATCATTGCGGAATGCACCCGCCTTGATTCTGGTATTGATATCGTTCAGTGTATAGCCTAGGCTCGTGTTTTTCACATTGTAGCGATTCACGAAGAACTGATCGGAAAGCAGGAACTCCCGCAGGTCTGAGCCGTTTACATCGTGGTATAGTGCTACCTCAGATATGATCTGTGGTGAGATGTCGATACACAACCCCTGCACCGGTACGCTTTTGTCGATATGCACAACCGAATGCGTGAAGTCGTTACCGATGATGTATTCACCTTCTTTCACCGTGTATTTTTTTCCGTTGGCATAATACACTTCTTCGCCTGAGGCGACGTATTTAACACCCAGCCCTCCAAACGGCACTTCGGCTTTAATCTTCAAAATATTGGAAAACCGTATAGCATTCTTGTCCTGATCTTTATATACGGTAAGATTCATTTGAATGGAATGTCTCGATATAGTGGCAATGAAAACGCGAATTTAAGCGTTGGCGCTGCCGCTCACCTCATGGCACATTATGATCGATAGGGATGGGGTTTCCTATAATTTTCTATCGATCGTGTTTATATCACAACTCCCAAAAGACATTCGGGTTATTGGTTTTGTGGAGAATCCATGTCGTATTGCTCGTTTCGCGTTTATCCTCCTCCTTGTCCGGCTTTTGTTCGAAATAATCCAGCGGAAGAAGTCGGATGTAGTTGTAGGTTTTTCCTTCAGAACTCGTTTCCATATTGTATTCGCTTGATGAGGGACATTCAAGCATGTACAGATTCTTGGCCATGTAATTTTCAAGGTAGTCCTCTTTTGTTTGCGCACTCTGATTGTTCCAGTTGGCATCAGGGTTTAGAATCAGTGTTTTGCCATTGATAAGACGCTCACGTACTTCTGCGATGCTCAACATCTCTCCCTTTTCATTCATAACATATGCTTCGAATGTGGGGTCAATCCACAACCATTTCTTCAGTGATTCGGAATAAACGGAATTAATAACGTGACAATCTTGGTCAATCTTCAAACTGTCTTTTGGCAAGCAGGTAACGATTCTCGATTTAATTCCCATGGACAAGTAGCATTCATTCAATACCAATGCGAGTCCTCGGCAGTTTAAACCTCTGTTTTCCTTTTTACATACTTCCAGCATGCTTAAGGCATTTTTTACCTCCGGATTTCCGTTCATTCCATCATGGGGAACTAAATCATGAACCCAGTGCATGAGATTTAAAATTTGCAACACGTCTGAACCTTGCCCGGCTATGCTGTCCAAGTTAAATCCTTTGCGCAGAGCTTTTAAGTTGGCATGGTCGCTTTGCTGATAGCTAAACGCCGGTAGGGGCCGGTTGTCGGAAAAGTTGTATTTATGAGCTCTTTTGAGAATGTCTAAATAGTCGCCCGTGGCTTTCAGCTTTCGGTTGAGTTCCAGAAATTCTTTTTCGTTTCGTATGCTGTCAAGGTCTGTGTCGCTCTGCACGTGGCGATAATCGTTATAGCCGGCGTCAATTGCCTTGCTAAGAGTCATTATCGCCATTTTCTTGTCATTCGAAAGCGCGTAAATGCACGTTAAGTTGTAGTAAATGTTGTTGAGAATATAGGTGTAGGGACCTTTTTCTTCCCCACTGAGATTTTCATAGTTTGTTAGATATTCCGATAACAATGAATTGAACGTATTTAAATCTCTTTGATCATATGCCGTGTTGAAGCCATCAGCCTTGTTCGCCACAAAATCTTCCATCTTTTCAGACGGCGTAGTTTGCGCAAATAGATGTGTACCTATGAATAGGGCGATAAAGAGTGCTAGTGGGTTTTTCATAGAATGGGGTGGTTTTAAGTATTGATGCGGTGACTGTTGACTTGCTGGCTATCGGACTTTGATTTTACCTAACGAGGTATTCATGATGACTTTCAATTTCCCGGTTCCAATTTTCAATCGATCATGCGATTTTTCCGTCAGCTCCGGTCGATCGATTTTCACATTTCCCAAGCTAGTGCTTAAGTCTAGTCGGCACTCGCTCAGTGAATTGGTGAGTTGAACATCAATGTCGCCCAAGCTCGTAGTAAGACTGCAGGCCTCTGTTATCGTTATGCGTTCTCCCGTGATATCGCCCTTATCCGTATTACTCGTAATCTTTCCTTGTACATCATTCAGCGAAATGTCGCCCAGGGCTGTGTTTAAATCGAAGTTACCCGAGCAATTTTGGGCTGTTATATTGCCTAATGACGAATGCAGTTTAATGGTTTTTCCTTTTAAGCCTTCAGCAGCTATATCACCGAGGTCTGAATCCATTCGCACATCAATACCCTCGGGAATGTGCATATCAATCGTACTGCTCTCATCGAGAGAACTTATGCCGCTGTAGGACTGATTACTTCTTTTAACATGAAGTGTGAGTACCGAATTATTGATTTCATAGCTCAGTTTGCAATGACCATCTTTATTTCTGGAGAATAGCCCCTTGGCCTTCAAATGATAATCGTATTTAATCGTCACATCCGTTCCGTTATTGCCGTGAATTGCGATGTCGCACTTATCGCCCACAAGGACAATAGAGGTTATACCGTTGAAAGTCGTATCGACTTGCAAGTGGTCTTCGATTGATTTCCAAAAGCCGGTTTCTGTTTTAGGTAGATCCGAATAGGAGAAATCAAATGAAGGGATTGGGACGAAAGGGTCAATTGCCGGTTGGTTTTCCAGTACAAGCAACAACGGTCCTTCGGATGAGGAGTCTGCCGAGGACTGAATGAGGTCAGGTTGCGGAGAGAGAAAGCTTGATGAAGGTTTGCTCTGCTGGTTTTGGCTGTTCGTGGTTGTGTCGAGAACAATGGGAGCGCTTCCTTTTTGTGGCTCCGATACGTGCATGGGCTCATCGTTGTCAGATAAGACGAACATGCTTCCAATGAGCGCTGCAGAAACAACGGTAGTGAGCAGTGATTTCACATTCCAATATGCGCTCAAATCAAGGGGTGGGATCAAACGGGCAATGCCTTTTAATTGGTCAAACATAGTAGTGTCTTTTTGAATGGAGTTTTCATTGGTTTCTGAGGTAGCATTTCCCAATGCTGCAGTATGAATCCAGGAAGCCACATCCGATATCTCGGTAATCGTTTTTTCCGACTTAAGTGCTTCGAAGAGCTGATTTAATTTTACTTCTGAGTTCATGCTATGCCAATTTGGTTTCAAGCGAATTCATGAGCGCCATCAACTGTTTTCTCCCACGGCTTAAACGCTGTTTAATCGCGGATTCGCCAGCGTTCTGAATCGTCATAATTTCTTTGATGGAAAAACCGGATATCTCGAATAGAATGATGCAATCGCGGGTTTCAGGGTCTAACTTGTCCAGTTGCTGATACAAATGCTGTATTTCGATCTGCAGTTCCACGGGTGTTTCGGCTGTGCTTAGTTGAAAGTCATGGCTGTTGAAATTATCGGTATAAACCGGGCGCATCTTTTTTCGTTGGTTGGAAAGAATGCGAGTTGCAGTTCCGAATAAAAAGTATAGAAATGCCTCTTGTGATTTTAGGGTCTCGAACTTTTCGAATGCCACAATTAATGTGTCATGCATGATGTCTTTAAAATGGAACTCACCGAAAGCACGTGTTTTGCAATACCGCTCAAACCGATCATGAACCGGAGCGTATAGATGCATAAAACGTTCTTGTTTGGTTAATTCCATCAATAGATTTTGTGAGTAAGTGTATCAAACCCCAAAAAAGTTACAAGAGGGTACAACCTTTTTTTAATGGAATCTTTCCGGTGAAATTCAAGTTGATGAATGCTCAAAAATAGACTAGCATTATCACTGTTGTTTTCTGAAATGGCTGATGGGGAGTTTATCGAAATAACAGTATTCGGCCGTGTGGGGTATGTGGGTATTAAAAGACGCCCAACAGTCCACTAGATGCACGAGAATTGAATCAGTTTCCGATTCCCCATATTCAGGAAGGCGATGCCCCCATTCTCCATTCTCCATTCTCTAGTCCCCAGTCCCCAGTCCCCAGTCCCCAGTCCCTACTCCCTCACCAACGTCACATATCCTGCACGACTTTCACCTTCTTGCCCGTCGCGGGGTTGAAGCACCCAGTAATAGGTACCATCGGCTGAGCTATCACCACTCCAGCCTTGCGATAAATTGGTGGTTTCGAATACGGTCGATCCCCAGCGGTCGAAAATTGTGAGGGTCCACTTGCCTGGATAGGCTTCGAAGGGAACAAACCGATCGTTGTCGCCGTCGCCGTTGGGCGTGAAGATGTTGGGCAGGGTGATTTTTCCATCGCTCTCTATAATAATCGCTGTCGATAGTGTATCGATACAACCGTTCTCATTCTCGATAATCAGCGATACGGAGTAATTACCGGGAATGGCCGGAAATTGCACCGTAGGGTTCAAGATATCTGTGGACTCCGGTGTACCGTCCTCAAAACTCCATGTGTAGCTCAAACCTTCATCGGCATTGGTGAGTGTGAAGGTGATTTCTGTGTCGTTGATGGTGGTCGGCTGTGGACTTGCGGTGTAACTGCTGTTGGGTGCGTCAAAAACGGTGATGGTAATCGCATCGCTATAGGTGCAGCCGGTGCCATCGGTCACTTCCACGCTGTAGGTCCCGCTTTCGTCGGCTACATAAGTTTCCGCAGTGCTGCCGTCTTGCCATGTATATGAATCAAAACCGGGCGCACTCAATGTTAATGACTCTCCTTCGCAAAGGGTAACATCATCACCCAGATCTAGGGTGCTGTCATTGCTAATGACTAATGTCGTGTTATCAGAGCATATACTTTCGGAGACGTCCTGTGGAATGGCGTAGGTGAGGGTTGTGACGAAATTCAGGAGCTCAGCACTGGGCACTTCCTCAATCAATTCACCGGTGAATTTGTTGATATGGTATAACGTGCCGCTCGCATTGATTCCCCACAACTCGTTTGCGGTATAATCGTAGGCCAACCCTCGCAAATCCAATACAGTATTGCCAATTGTGTTAACCTCTGCGGTGGTTATATTAATCTCTAGTAGTTGACCTGCGTAGGTAGTAGCCCAGAGAATATCCAGTGAAGGATCATACGCCAGTCCATTAATGCCGTCGCCCGCTGCGTAAAAAAAATCATCGCTAGCAACGAGCGATAAACTGCCAATCGTCGTGAGTGCTCCCGTGCTAATGTCAATGGTATACAAGGTTTGATCAAACAAATCACCGGGGTTCATTTCCGGAATGCCCACCACATAAAATTGGTCGTTCACATTGTCGTAGTCACCTGCATAGAATTGATTATTGGGATAGGTGAATATTGGGGTTACTTCTCCGGTGCCTAGATTCACCGATGACAGGGCAGGTAGGGTTACGATATTGGAAATACCATACAAGGTATTGTTAGATGTGCGGAAACCCATGGCTGTCCAGTCGTTGCCGGTATTGCTTTGTATCACATCTACACTTCCATCGATGGTGTTGGTGTAGAAAATGATGTCATCACCGCTGTGATCATATGCCAGAAAATTTCCTCCGGCATTGTTGATTTCCTGTGTGAATACCTGCAGGGTAACATTGGCCGATCCGGCGGCAATCTCTTGTGCTGATGGCACATAGAGCGGTTGCGCCACGGTGTCGGAAGGAATGAAGGTGCCGCCTCCCAACCATTGCAGGCCGGTGTAAGATTCGAACAAGCTGAGGTCGGCTTCTAATTGAACAGTATCGCCCGCGCAGATGCTTATCGAAGTCGGCAGGTCGAGCAAATCACAAGGCGGCTGCGCGATGGTGCATGGCAGCACCGTAATCTGGTCGGACGATAGGCAGTTACCGAGTCCGACTCCGGAGGAGCATGGTCCGTCAACGCAAGCGACATAGGTACCCGGTTGTGTCACGGTGAAGTAGCGTGTGCTGTTATCAGGCCAGGTGCTTTCAGGCCCACTGTAGCAATCGCCACCCCATTCCCAGTAATCGCCTACACCGGCATCGAGAATGATGGAGTCTCCTTCGCAGAGATACACGGTGTCCGGACCAAACTCAATGAAGTCGACATACGGGTTATAAAAAATCCAGGATGGGAAATTGGGAAGCGAAAAGAATAGCTCTTCTGTGCCACCACTGTAACTGAATACTTCCGATGTCACTGCCGGCGAGTCACTGTTTGCGCAATGGATTGCCCCAATGCTTGTTTGAAAACTACTGTTTAGCCAGGTGAAATAGATGTTCATGTCAGGAGCCATTTGCATGTAGAAGGCCGTGATGTCATTGGCAATGACCTCCTCTGTCGATGAAACACTTACATCGAGCTCAAAGGCAGTGGACAAATTATAGCGGATCAGTTGTTGTGCTCCGGTCGTTAAACTTGTTGCGGTGCCGAATAGATATTGCGAGTTGTGCGAGAATTCGAACGCCCCTGTTCCCGAGACGGGTAATTGTTCAAGATTCGACAATACACCTGTGTTCAGGTCGAAGTCAAACAATAAACCGCTCGAGGTGACGACTTTGCTACAACAGGGGAAGAGCGGATTAGCAGCAATAGGAGAGGCTTTGATTGTTCCCGATTGAGGGACGGCTGTTTCATAAACAGAGGAAAGCGAGATGCCTTGTGATGTGACACTGTAAATGCCAATGCCTGTCTCGTCTTGGTTGATGAGAATCCAGTAGTCTGACCCGTTGGCGTGTCGAATTGCGCACAAACCTTCGAATGAATAATCATGCACGGGAACATCTGCTTCTACCACATCTCCGAGTCCATTGTTTAAGGACATGTCTATTTTGAAGTAACGAAATCCTCTTCCATTGGGCTGCAACGCCAAGATCTCGGGAGTGGCGTCTACATAATGCTCTACTTCATCAACGGCAAATAGGTAGTACACATTCGGTTCGCCGGGGGCGGGAATGATGACAGACGATTGGGCTGCGCTGAATCCTCCACCCTCGATGCCCTGCATATCGTACATCACCTCATGGTTTCTGTTCCAGATGCGTCCGGGATCCTGACCGCTCCCGGGAATGCGACCTCCGCCGTTGGAGTAGAATAGGAGAGTACCTGCCGAATCACAATAGGCCGTACAACCCTCATTCGTTGACATGGCGCCGGTTATTTGAACGGCCTCGCCCGAGTTGAAGTCAAGGCCATGGCCAAAGCCGAAGTGCCAAACGTTGGCTTCTTTTTGGGCAATAAGTGAAATAGAAATAAACGCAAAGCTTATTGTAGCGGCAAAGAGCTTCATAAATGGATGTTTAACGAATGATTGATATGGTTCCCTTATACTCGAATCGCTCTCCGGATTTTAAGGAGTTGGTTGAAATGTAATAGTTATAAATTCCGTCCGGAATATAATATTCATTTCCATTTACCCCACCGGTCCATGCCTGTGAGGGGTCTGTACTCGAAAACACTCGCTCTCCCCATCGATTGAAGATGTCGAACTGAAAATTGTTGACGTCGATGCCTGTGCCTTGCAACTGAAACACGTCGTTGATGCCGTCGCCGTTGGGCGTAAATGCCGATGGTACAAACAGGTTGAATAGCTCATTCACGGTGATAACACCGTTGATGAAATCGGAGCAGCCATTCGACGAGGTAACGGCCAATTGCACCGGATACGAACCTCCTACACCCAACGGAAGGCTGAACTCTGGGCTCTGGTCCATGCTCGCAATTTCTTCCGCCGGCAAGGAAACCGTCCATTCCCAAGTTTCGATGTCGCCCTCCGATAAGTCAATCAGCGTTACATCGGTTTCGTCGGCTTCGAGTATGAGTGGATCGGTTGTGTAATTGGCTTGGGGTTGCGGAAACGCTTCGAGGTATTCAGTGAGCAAGGTGTCGTAGGTGCAACCAATGGCTGTTGAAACCTCTAACGCTATATCGAACGCACCGGGTTGAATGGGGGTGAACGTAACGGTAGATTGATTGGGGTATGGTGTGCCATCGATTGTCCATTGCTGCGAAGTAAACGTGCTCGGGTCTGTGTCGTTGGTGAGTATATACTGAGCAGGCATGCATAGTGCGGTATCCGAAACACTCAATGCGATGGCGATGGGTGCGTCAACAGATACATCGAAACAATCGGAAAGCGTTTGTCCATTCACATTCGTGACCGTCACGCAGGCTTGTCCGTCTTCGATTGCGGTTACGGTGCACGAGGCATCGGTGCAAACGGGCACTGTGTTATACGTCCACTCGTAGGTAAAAGGACCTTGGCCGTTTTGGTTTTCCAGCAACTGCAATGAAAGTGCGCCATTGTAGCACACAGCGGTGTCGTTGGGTATTTCAATGGTCCAAGCGGGCGTCAATGGATTGACGCAACAGTTGCCGCCATCTGAAATGTCATACACCTCGGTCAGCCAGCAATCGTATTGTGTGTAGTGAAAGAGCAGATCGTCGTCGAAGGCAGTGAGGAAGTAATACACGACTTCATCGGGGGTATTGCCACCACCGGCCACATAGAGGGTGTCGCACTGTCCGCTTACGCCCACCATTTGTCCTGTACCCCCAAAAAGTCCACCCCAACCGCCGGAGCCATTGCCATGCAAGGGCTCATAACCCACGGGAGGAGCTGTGAGGATTTGCGTTATCGAAGGATCTACTCCTGAAATGGATGTCGTAAAAAGGTTCGGAGTACAGTTGCTTGGTTGACCTGAGTTGAATCCGGCGTACAGTACTTCGACCACATTACCAGCAAATGGACCCGAGATGTTGACTTCCACAGGGTCATAGGTGCATATACCAATTTTCAGGTCGGGGATGTCCTGGTCCACATTGATGTTGAGTGTGCCTCCGTCGTAATTGGAGAATATCACGACGTTACCCGTTCCGTTGCAGAGGGGGGAGACATCCGGATTCGTCGGTCCCTGATATCCGGGGTTCAAAAACCACTCGTGCTTCATGCCTTCAGCGGGAAAGCCATCGGTAGTGTTGCTGGATGGAAATGCGCAAGTAGAGGTCGATGATGTACCGAATGTGTCGGGCGACCAGGCTGCACCGGGTGCAACTGTGCGTGTGGCGAAGGTGCCTGCAGTATCGCCCGAGCCCACGCGAATACCCACATGCACCGAGGTGCTTGGGACTGCTACCCCTTGGAAGGGACCATAAATGAAAGAAATTGAACCGAAGCCAAAGCCTGTATAGGCGGTATTGATAATGCGGGCTTTAAATGAAAAGGACTCACCGACATATCCTGCGCGACGCACGTTTTTCCATTGAACATAGATACCCTGAAAGTCGATGGTGTAGCTCACTTTGGAAGTGGCATCGATACCTTCTAGGTTGGTGGCAAAAGGGGCAATGATCGGCGCTGAAATGCCTTGCGAAAGAGGATCGTAGTTGGTGGCGGATGGAGCAGTGGTCAAGGTCATAAATCCGTTCGTGCTGACAAACAGGGAAGTATGGGCTTCAACTCCCATGGTTACCGGCAGAGTGGTTATGGCGGCAGACACTTCATCATCGAATGCGCCTGAAAAGACCACTTGATCACCCGTAAGTTCTGTCCAAGTGTCGGTCGATTGGAAAATATAATTGTAGTCGAGAATCTGTGCGGATAGTGACAGATTGCCAAGTAGAATCAGAAAACAGATTATTGCTGAACACTTGTGTTTGCTTTGCATAGCCCTATGTATGCATTGTATAACAACTGATCAACATAAATGGTTGCTTTGCTCACATTAACATTTAAAGCGGCTGTTGTTAACGATCGTGGAACGCTTTGTTATGGACATGTGTGATTTAGATTGCATAACTCAAATAGACGTTTTCGTGACGTCTTTACTGCAAGATTATTCTGATAAGCGGTCTATTTCACGCAGCCAGTCGAATTATTAACCCGTTGGTCAATAATCATTCAAGTCTTTCCTCTCTCAGATCGGTCATTCGTCCAAGACGTTCAGAACACTGCCTTTGCCATCTGTAATTACGGTCTTGGCATTGGGTGAAGTCGCCAGTTTGATGAATGC
>Ga0315902_10008251_pt1 | contig 14132 bp, 11 predicted proteins | sample LakEriMetagenome_9_FD_203523 | JGI IMG/M metagenome (GOLD analysis project Ga0315902, IMG submission 203523) | Freshwater fungal communities from buoy surface, Lake Erie, Ohio, United States - Buoy 12 MA117 | ecosystem: Environmental > Aquatic > Freshwater > Lake > Lake biofilm | place: USA... | reverse complement strand
CCGTGGCGCGTGAACAGCCGGCCGTTGCGCGCATTGCGGGTGGGCATGACGCAGTCGAACATGTCAACGCCGCTGGCTACCGCCTCGATGAGGTCGAGCGGGGTGCCCACCCCCATGAGATACCGGGTCTGGTCCTCGGGCAGCAGCGGCGCGGTGTGGGCCACCATGTCGTACATCACGGCGCTGGGCTCGCCCACGCTGAGGCCCCCGATGGCGTATCCGTCGAACCCGATCTCCCGGGTCAGCGCGGCACTCCTGGTGCGCTGCGCCGGATCGGCGCCCCCCTGGACGATGCCGAACTGCAGCTGACCGCGACCGTGTGCCGAGGCGTCCCGCCGCTCGAGGAAGTGCGCCCGGGCGCGCGCGGCCCATCGCGCCGTCAGCCCGACGGAGGCGGCGATGGCCTCGGGCGGGGCGGGCAGGGCCGGGCATTCGTCGAGCACCATCGCGATGTCAGACCCTAAGTTCAGCTGAATGTCGACAACCGACTCGGGCGTCAGCAGCCGCCGGCTGCCGTCCAGGTGCGACGAGAAGGCCACGCCCTCCTCGGTGAGGCGCCGCCGGTCGGCCAGGCTGAAGACCTGGAAGCCGCCGCTGTCGGTCAGGATCGGCCGCGGCCATCCGGAAAAGGCGTGCAGCCCGCCGCGCCGTGCCACGAGGGCATCGCCCGGCCGCAGGTGCAGGTGATAGGTGTTCCCCAGGATGATCTGCGCCCCGGCCTCGATCAGGTCGCGCGGGGTGAGGGCCTTGACGACCCCCTGAGTGCCCACCGGCATGAAGATCGGCGTCTCGATGGTGCCGTGCGCGGTGCGCAGGCGCCCGCGGCGGGCCTGGCCGTCTCGGGCCAGCACGTGGAAGGTCTCAGACATCACGCAGACGCTGTGTATTATCGCTGACGTGAACAAACTGCGCGTCGGGGTGCTCTATGGGGGCCGGTCGGGTGAACACGAGGTATCGCTGGCCTCGGCCGCGTCGGTGCTCGCGCACCTCGACCGGTCGCGCTACGAACCGGTGGCGATCCGCATCGGCCGCGACGGGGTGTGGCGGCTCGACGGCGCGGGGCCGACGCGCGTGTCCGCGGCCGACGTGATCACGGCGGCGCAGCGGGGCGAGGCCGGGCCCGCCGACGCCGCCACAGTCGTGCTCCGCCCCCATCCGTCGACCGAACCATTGCTGGTGCTCGATGCACACGGCACCGTGACGGGCCGCCTCGCGATCGACGTCATCTTCCCCGTCCTGCATGGCCCGTTCGGGGAGGACGGCACGCTGCAGGGGCTCCTGGAGCTCGCTGATCTCGCCTACGTGGGCCCGGGTGTCGCCGCCTCGGCCGTCGGCATGGACAAGGTGCTGATGAAGCAGGTCTTCGAGGCCCACGGGTTGCCGCAGACGCGCTGGTGCGCCTGCACGGCCTTCGACTGGCAGCACGAGCCCGCCTCGGTGCGCCAGCGTGCGCTCGCGCTGGGCCTGCCGCTGTTCGTGAAGCCGGCCAACCTCGGGTCGAGCGTGGGCATCTCGAAGGTGCGCACCGCCAACGCGCTCGACGCCGCCATCACCGAGGCGCTGCAGTACGACCGCAAGGTCATCATCGAGGCCGGCGTCGACCAGGCGCGCGAGATCGAATGCGCCGTGCTCGGCAACGACGAGCCGCGCGCCTCGGGCGCCGGCGAGATCATCCCCGGGCGCGAGTTCTACGATTACGAGGCCAAGTATCTCGACGACTCGTCCGTCTCGGTGATTCCCGCCGACCTGCCGGACGCGCAGGTCCGCGACGTGCAGCGGCTGGCCGTGGCGGCCTTCCGGGCCATCGACGGCTCGGGGCTGTCGCGCGTCGACTTCCTGCTGTCACGTTCGACGGGTGCGCTGCTGCTGAACGAGATCAACACGATGCCGGGCTTCACCACCATCAGCATGTTCGCCAAGCTGTGGGCGGCCAGCGGCCTGCCCTTCGGTCCGCTGCTTGACGAGCTCATCACCCTGGCACTGGCGCGCCATGCCGCGCGGCAGGCCCTGCGCACCACGCCGCTGTGACCCTCCGTCCCATCACCGGTCGCCCCCGTGCGGCCATCGCCGCGCTCGGGCTGGCGCTGGGGCTGGCCCCGGCGCCGGCGGCACAGTCGTCGGGTGGCGGCCTCACGGCCGGCGACCGCGTGGCCCGGGCGTACGACGTCGTCCTCGACGCCGACTTCGCGCGCATGCCCGCTGTCGTCGCCGACACCTGCGGACCGGCGCCGCCCGAGGTGTGCACGGGCCTGCTGACCATGAGCCGCTGGTGGGAGCTGATGCTCGACCCCGAGCATCCCGGTCGCGACGCGCGGTTCGTCACGGCCGTGGAGCGCGCCGTGAAGGAAACGGCGGCGTGGACGGTGCGCGAGCCGCGCCGCGCCGAGGCCTGGTTCTACCACGGCGTTGCCCTCGGTGCCCGCGGACAGTGGCGCGTGCTGCATGAGGAAAAACTCGCGGCGGCCCGTGAGGGCAAGCGGGTGAAGGAGGCACTTGACCGCGCGCTGGCGCTCGACCCCACGCTGCAGGACGCCGAGTTCGGCACGGGCATGTATCGCTACTACGCCGGCATCGTCCCGTCCTTCATGCGCTGGCTGCAGTGGATCTTCTCGCTGCCCGGCGGTGACCGCGTCGACGGCCTCGCGCGCATGGAACGCGCCAGCCGCGGCGGACAACTGGTTGGGGCCGAAGCCGACTACCAGCTGCACCTGGTCTATCTCTGGTACGAAGGGCGCATTCCCGACGCACTCGCCAAGATTCACCACCTGCAGCAGCGCTATCCGCATAACCCGCACTTCCAGGACGCAGAGGCCACGATTCACCGCCGCTACCGCGGCGATCACCGCTCGGCGCTGCAGGTGGGCGAGCGCCTGCTGGCGATGGCCGCGCAGGGCGCCGTGCACGAAGCGGCACTCGCCGCACCGCGTGCGCGGCTCATCATGGCGCAGGCGCACGAGGCGCTCGGGCAGCGTGAGGCCGCGCGCCCGCACGTCGCGGCGATCCTCGCCGACGCGCGCTCGGCGCCTGTGGACGTGGTGCGCGTCGCGCGGCAGATGGATCGCGCGTCCCGCCCGCGTCCGTGAGGGCACTTGACAACATCCAGGGCCGCCCGTGTGCAGTCCTGCGTCACGTGTCGCCTAGCAAAAACGCGTACGCAATACAACCACTAAAGGTTTTCTGCTTGACAAGCTCGTTTTTGCACTCATAATCTACATCTGGTATGAGGGCGTGAAACTCAAGCCATGGCTTGTGATCCACAAGCCACGGCTGCCAAGCGGCAGAGTGCGCCCGTCAGGAGGCATCATGGCGAAGAAGGCTGCGAAGAAGGCTGCGAAGAAGGCCGCGAAGAAGGCCACCAAGAAGGTCGCGAAGAAGGCTGCAAAGAAGGCCACCAAGAAGGCTGCGAAGAAGTAGCGCAGGCTTCTCGCTGCGAGTTCGCCAAAAGAGGGGGCCCTGCGCCCCCTTTTTTGCTGTACGGCGTTCGGCGCGCCCGCGCGCGCCGGGTGACACGGCGAGGCTACTGCTCGGGGCCGATCCAGCGGACGCCATCCCAGATGCGGATGCGCTGGATGCTGTCCCACGGCTCGAGCCGGTCCACCACGTCCATCCCGCCAATCACCTGCCCGAAGGCGGGATAGCGTGCATCGAGGTGCGGCTGCGGCGTGTGCGTGATGAAGAACTGGCTGCCGCCGGTGTCGGCCCAGTCGAGCGCCAGCCCGACGGTGCCACGCAGGTAGGGCCGCTGGTTGAGTTCATCCCGCATCGTGAATCCCGGGCCGCCCTCGCCGTCGCCACGCGGGTCGCCGGCCTGCGCCACAAAATCGGGCACTACCCGGTGCCACGGCACGTTCGTGTAGAACCCCTGCCGCACCAGCGCCGTGAAGTGCGCCACGGTCCGTGGTGCATCGACCACGGCCAGTTCGATCTGCACGCTGCCCTGCGTGGTGTCGAGATAGGCGGTGGGCGTCACCGCCGGGCGCAGCAGCGCGTTGAGGTCGGACAGCTCGGGCAGCGCCGAGGCAGGAGCCGGCGTCATCGGCAGCGCTGCAGCTTCCGGCTGCGCCTCTGCGAGGAGTGCCGCGGCCTTGAGCCGCACGGCCCAGTCGCGGTCTCCGAGGGCGGTGGTCAGCGCATCGGAGGCCTGCACGCCCGACAGGGCATGCAGGGCCTCGAGCATTGCCGCCCGTGCCACATACGAGGCATCGCCCGACGCACGCGTCAGCGCCTCACGCAGGCTGGGCACGGCCTCCGTGGCCTTCAGCGTCGCCAGGGCGCGCGCCGAGGCCATGCGCACCACGGGGTCGTCGCTGGCCAGCTTCGCCCGCGCCACATCTACTGCGGACGGATCGCCCGAGGCCGCCAGGGCGGAGATGACTGCCGGCAGGACCCGCTGGTCCTCGTCAGCCAGCATCGCCGTCAGCCGCGGCCCGGCCCGCTCGGCGGTCAGCGTGCCGAGCGCCGTCGACACAGCCGCGCGCACCGACCAGTGCGGATCGGCATCGAGCCCCGACAGCACCGTGAAAAACGCCTCGGCATCGATTTGCGACAGCGTCGTCAGCGCCGCCGCACGCATCGCCGGCGATGCCGAGGAAACCAGGTCGAAGCACACGTCGACAGCTGCGCGCGCGCGCAGCTGCCCGAGCACGACCACGACTTCGCGCTGAAGGACCGGCGGGGTCACGCCCCGGGTGAGCAACGCCAGCAGCGGCGTCGCATCCACACCTTCGCGAATGCGCCCCAGGGCCCGGATGGCCTCCACCCGCACGGGCACCGGCTGTGCGGCATCGATGACCAGCGACATCAACGACGCGCGCGCGCCGGCGTGCCTGATGCCTCCCAGCCCCTTGGCCGCAAAGCTCCTGGTAATCTGGCCTTCCGAGCCCAGCAGCTGCTCGAGCACGGCTGCGGCGCGCGGGTCAGCCGTCCGCTGCACGGCGTACGCCAGGGGCCACCACTGGCTGCGTGGCTTCCCCGACGCATCGGTGATGGCTGACGACAGCGCTTCGTAGTTCGCCAGTCGCGCCAGTGCATACACACCCAGCCGCACGGCCTCCGCTTCGGGGCTGCGCGGATAGCCGAGGTCATCCGGCAGCACGCCGTCGAGGGCGCCGGCGTCAAGGTGCCGACGCACCATGGCCGCCACGGCGGATGCCGACGGCTGGTGGCCGATGAGCCCGAGCGCCTCGGCTGCGCGCCCCTGCAGCACCGCATCACTGCCGTCGAGCGCAGGGGCCAGTGCCGGTACCGCCCGCGCGTCGCCGATGAGGCCGAGAGCGAAGGCCGCCATCTGGCGCACCTCGGCATCCGTCTCGGCGGTCAGCATGGCCCCCAGCGGTTCGATCGCCTCCGTCGCGCGCACCCGTCCGAGCGCCTGGGCCGCACGCCTCCGGATGTGGGCCAGCGGATCGGCCAGCAGCACGAGCAGGTCCTGCCCAGGGGCCTCGCCGCGCACGCGCCGCTCATCCTCCAGGGACAGCGTCCACTCGAGTTTCTGCTGGGCGGTGGGCGGTGGCGGGCCGGCCGGGGCGACCACGGGGGGGGCCGAGGCACACCCCGCCAGGCCGACGGCCAGCACGCACACAACAAGGCCGAGGCGCATCAGCGGGATCCGTCAGCGTCGATGACCAGGTGCCGCTCGGTGGCCTTCTCCACCCGATCGCGCATCACGCGCACGCCGATGCCCGGGTCGGTCGGCACGGCGATGGTGCCGTCGGCGGCGATGTCGATGGCCGGCTCGATGAGGTCGGTCGCGTAGTAGCGCTTGCTGGCTGCAATGTCGCCCGGCAGGCGGAAGTTGGGCAGGCTGGCCAGGTGGATGTTGTGCGCACGGCCGATGCCGGTCTCGAGCATCCCGCCGTGCCACACCGGAATGTCGTGGGCGGCACACAGGTCGTGCAGGTCGATGGACTGCTGATGGCCACCCACCCGGCCGGGCTTGATGTTGATGATGCGGCAGGCACCGGCCGCAATCGCATCGCGGCCGATGCGCACGGTGTGAATCGATTCATCGAGGCAGATCGGCGTCGCAATGGCCTGCTGCAGCGCCACATGATCCATCACGTCGTCGTAGTCGAGCGGCTGCTCGATCATCATCAGGTCGTAGGGATCGAGGCGCGCCAGGTGCGCGGCGTCGGACAGCTGATAGGCCGCGTTGGCATCGACCATCAGCGGAATATCGCCGAAGCGGGCGCGGACGCGCTCGACCGCCTCGAGATCCCAGCCGGGCTTGATCTTGATCTTGATGCGCTGATAGCCCGCCGACCGCTCGCGGTCGACCTTCTCGACCAGCTGGTCCAGCGAATCCTGGATGCCGATGGACACGCCCGAGGCAATGCGCGTGCGCGTGCCGCCGAGGACCGCCGACAGCGGCTGCCCCTGAATCTTCGCGTATAGATCCCAGGCCGCCATTTCGAGCAGTGCCTTCGCCATGTTGTGGGTGCGCACGCGCTTGAGCGCCGGGAACACCTCTCGGGGATGGGCGAACTCGCGCCCCACCACTAAAGGTGCCAGGAACTGCGTAACGATATGCCACACCGTCTCGGTGGTTTCACCGGAATAGTAGGGATGCCCCTCGGCAACGGCCTCGCCCCAGCCTTCATGTCCGTCGCCCTCGACACGGGCGAGCAGGAATTCGCGTTCGTAGGAACGGCCGAAGCTGGTTTCGAAGAACTGCACGAGCGGCAGCCGGCAGAGGAAGAGTTCGAGTCGGGTGATGTTCATCGGGTCTCCGGAAGTGTGCTCCTGCAATATACTCGGCTCGCGTGATGTTCCGTCATCTGGCGGTCGAAGGGCCGATTGGTGCGGGCAAGACGGCGCTGGCACGCCGACTGGCCCGGCGGCTCGACGCCACCACTATTCTGGAAGACCCCGAGAACCCGTTTCTCGCCGACTTTTACGGCGAGCGTCCTGGGGCCGCCCTGCAGGCCCAGCTGTTCTACCTGCTCAACCGGCACCGCCAGCTGACGCACCTGCGCCAGGGCGACCTGTTCCTGCAGTCGACCGTCGTCGACTATGTGTTCGACAAGGACAAGATTTTCGCCTATCTCAACCTCGACGACAACGAGCTGTTCATCTACCAGCGCCTCTTCGACCTGCTGGCCCGCGACGTGCCGTCACCCGACCTCGTGATCTACCTCCAGTCGCGCACCGACCAACTGCTCGACCGCCTGGCACGGGCCGCCGCCGAGGGCGACCCCGAGCTGCCGCAGCCCGGCGACGACTACGTGCGCGAGCTGAACGAGGCCTATCAGCACTACTTTTTCCACTACTCGGCCACCCCGTTGCTCGTGGTCGACACGTCGCAGTTCGATCCCGACACGGACGATGACGCCCTCGATGAACTGGTGCGGCAGATCAAGGGCATGGGCAAGGGCACGCGCTACTACATCGCCAGGAAGTAGGGTAAGCTGAAGGCTGTCTATGGCCTGGTTCACGAAGGCGCGCAAGCCGCTGGCCACCCCCGAGAAAGTCAGTCGAGTCCCCGAAGGACTCTGGGAAAAGTGCCCCGGGTGCGACGCCATCCTCTACACCAAGGACCTGTCCGCCAACCTGCAGGTGTGCGACAAGTGCGGGCATCACTTCCGGCTGGGGGCCAGCGACCGCCTGTCGCTGCTGTTTGACGGCGGTCACTGGCAGGAACTGGCCCCCGACCTGCGGTCGAACGACCCGCTCCGGTTCACCGACACGAAGCCCTATGCCGACCGGCTCCGCAAGACCATCGCTGCGACCGGACGGAACGACGCCGTGATTGTCGGCGCTGGCCGCATCGGCGGACGCGAGGCCGTCGTAGCCTCGATGGACTACAGCTTCATCGGCGGCTCGATGGGCGTCGTGGTCGGCGAGAAGATCACGCGCGGCATCGAACATGCCATCGCGAACCGGGCCGGTGTTGTCATCGTGTCGTGTTCCGGCGGGGCGCGCATGATGGAAGGCGCCCTCTCGCTGATGCAGATGGCCAAGATTTCCGCCGCGCTGGCCCGCCTCGATCGCGAGCGGCTGCCCTACATCTCGCTGCTGACCGACCCGACGACCGGGGGGGTCACGGCCAGTTACGCCATGCTGGGCGACCTCAACATCGCCGAACCCGGGGCGCTCATCGGGTTCGCCGGCCCTCGCGTCATCGAGCAGACCATCCGGCAGAAGCTGCCCGAGGGCTTCCAGCGTGCCGAGTTCCTGCTGGAGCGGGGCATGCTCGACCTGGTCGTCGATCGGCGCGAGCAGAAGGCCGTTGTCGCACGCGCCCTGCGGTTCCTGCAGGCGTGACGCTGCGCGACCGGCTGTCGTCGCTCGAGCACTTCGGCATCAAGCTCGGGCTCGACTCGATGCTGGGGCTGTCCGACGCCCTCGGCCACCCGGAGCGCGCCTACGCGACGGTGCACGTCGCCGGCACCAACGGCAAGGGTTCCGTGTGCGCGATGGTCTCGGCCGGCCTGCGTGCGGCCGGCTATCGCACCGGGGTCTACAGCTCGCCGCATCTCGACCGGATCGAGGAGCGCGTCGCCGTCGACGGCTCCCCGATCAGCGCCGAGGCCTTCGACGCGGCACTGGCCGAGGTGTTCCAGGCCATCGATCGGCTGCAGCGCAGCGGCCGTCTGCCCGTCACTCCGACGTTCTTCGAAGTGGTCACTGCCGCGGCGTTCGTGGCCTTCCGCAACGCCGGCGTGGCGATGGCCGTCATCGAAGTCGGCCTGGGTGGCCGCATGGACGCCACTAATATCGTGGCGCCGGTGGCGACGGCCGTCACCTCGATTGCCTTTGATCACGAGCGCCACCTCGGATTCACGCTGGCAGCGATTGCCTACGAGAAGGCCGGTATCACCAAGCCCGGGGTGCCGATGGTCATGGGGCCCCTGCCTGACGAAGCGGGGGTGGTCGTCGAGGCCGAGGCCACTGCCGCCTCCGCCCCGCTGATTCGTGCCAACGATGCCGTGGAGGTGGTGCGCCATGACCGCGGCACCTGCGTGGTGCGATGCACGCACTGGGGCGCGAGCGGCGACCTCCGCCTGTCACTCGCAGGCCGGCACCAGGGCAGCAATGCGGCGACGGCGGTGGCGCTGCTCAGGGCCGTGGATGCGGCCGGCTATCCGGTGCCGTCACCAGCCGTGGCCCACGCGCTGACCGGGGCCTCGTGGCCCGGCCGGCTCGAGTGGATCACGGCGGGGTGCGGCCGCCTGCTGATCGACGCCGCGCACAATCCCTCGGGCGCCGAGGCGCTGGCCAGCTATCTCAGGGACGCGGCGGAGTCACCGATGCCCATGGCGCTCGTGGTGATGGAAGACAAAGTGCTGGACGGCATCGTCGGGCCCCTGGCACCGCACGTGTCGCACTGGTGGTGCACGCAGGTGCCGATCGCCCGGTCGCGTCCGCATGACAGACTGGCGCGGGACGTGCGCGCCCTGTTTCCCGGCACGCCGGTCTCGTCGACGCCCGAGCCGCTCGAGGCCATCGACCAGGCGCTGGCCGATCAGGGACGCGCCATGGCCGCCGGGTCGATTTACTTCATCGGACCCGCACGCGCGCGGCTGCTCGCCGCTGGCCACGCGTCGATTTGATATCCTCGACGGCGACTGTGAGACGCATCTCCCCGCTCCTGCTCGCCGCCCGGCTGGTTGTGCTGGCGGGAGTCTGCTGGTGGCCGGTGCCCGCCGGCGCGCAAACCGTGCCGGGATGGATCACCCGTCAGTTCACAATCGAGCGCCTGGATGCCGACCGCATCCGCCTGATCCGCGAAGTCGAGGTCGAGGGGGAACCCAACTCGCCCAATGCCGGGAAGAAGTTCTTCGCCGACGAGATTGACTGGAACCTGAAGACGGGCGACCTGACGGCGTCGGGCAACGTGGTGTTCTCGTCGGCCGATGCCCGGATTGCCGCAGATCGCGTGGTGTTCAATACCCGCACGGACACCGGCACGTTCTACAGCGCCTCGGGCATGGCGTCGCTCGGTGCCGAGGGCCAGCGCAGCCAGGTGATGTTCGGGTCACTCGACCCGGACGTGTACTTTTACGGCGAGACCATCGAAAAGCTCGACGTCGACAAGTACCGTGTCAGCCGCGGCGGCTTCACCACCTGCGTGCAGCCCACTCCGCGCTGGGAGATGGTGAGCCGGTCGGCCACCATCAACCTTGACGACTATGCCTCGATGCGTCAGGTCGTGCTTCGGGTGAAGGACGTGCCGGTGTTCTATCTGCCGGCCCTGTATGTGCCGCTGCAGAAGGACGGCCGGTCGACGGGCATCCTGATGCCGACATATGGCCGGTCGACATACCGGGGGCTGTCCATCAGCAACGGGTTCTTCTGGGCCATCAACCGCAGCCAGGACCTGACGCTGATGCACGACTGGTTTACGTCGAGGGGACACGGGCTGGGCGCCGAGTACCGCTATATCTCGGGGCCGGCGTCGCAGGGCAGCTTCCGCACCTACTGGCTGAACGAACGCACGCGCACCCTGCAGACGGTAAACGGACCGGTCGAGGAACCCGGCCGGCGCAGCTACATGCTCATCGGCAACCTCGTGCAGCCGCTGCCCGGGGGCCTGCGGGCCAACGCGCGGGTCGACTACTTCTCGGACGTGTCTGCCCAACAGCTCTACAACAACAACCTGTACCAGATGGCCTTCAGCAACCGGAGCATCGGCGGAGGGCTGTCGGGCTCATGGGGACCGCTGAGCGCCTCGGCAGCCTTTCAGCGGACCGAGTCGTTCTACTCGTCCACCAGCTCGTTTGTGAGCGGCCAGACCCCGGGCCTGCAGCTGTCGTACTCGGGCCAGCGCATTGGCCGGCTGCCCCTCTACTTCTCGGCCACCTCCGAGGCCACGCGCGTGCTGTACCAGCAGAAGTCGGGCACCAGCGTGAATGACCTCGGCCTGGGCCGGATCGACGTCCGCCCGTCCCTGCGGCTGCCCCTCAGTTCACTGCCGTTTCTGTCGGTCAACGCCACCGCCTCGTACCGCGTGACCTACTTCTCACAGAGCCTCGACACCACGACTGGCGTGCAGGTGCCTGATCCGGTGACGCGCAAGTACTTCGACCTGCGCACCGATCTGATTGGCCCCATCTTCACGCGGGTCTACAGTCCGCGCAACGCGCTGGCCGATCGGCTCAAGCACGTGGTCGAGCCGACCGTGTCACTGCAGCGGATCACCTTCATCCCCGAGCAGCGGCGCATTCCCACCGCCGCGTCTGCCGAGTACATCATCGGCGGGGTGACACGCGTGACCTACGGGCTGGCCAATCGCGTCCTCGTCCGGAGGACGGCAGCACCCTCAGGCGAGGGCACGGCTGCCGCGCCCTCGGGCTCGCCCCCGCGCGAACTGCTGTCGGTCAGCGTCAACCAGAGCTACTACTCGGACAAGGCGGCCAGTGTCTTCGATAACGCTTACGGCTTCTCGACCTTCTATCGCAAGGCCAATCCATTCTCGACCATCGCCTTCAACGCCCGCACGGCACCGACGACCGCGTCTGCCATCACGGCGCGGGCCGAGTACGACCCGACCTCGGAGACCGCGAAGCTCATCGGCCTCGGCCTGAACGGCACACTCCAGTCATCACTGGCCGAGATCACCGCAGGGTGGAGCCGGCAGGTTTTCGGCGGCGTGGCCGTGGCCGGGTCGCTGACGTCCAGCCACTACATCCAGCAGGCGACCACGCTCCGCCTGCTGGGCGGCCGGCTGGGGGGCACCGTGTCCTTCAACTACGACATCGGCCGATCGACGCTGCTCAACCAGCGTTACATCGCCAGCTACAGCGCGCAGTGCTGCAGCGTCGGGTTCGAGTATCAGTCGTTCAACTTCCCCGGCATCGATCCCCGCTTCCTCGTGCCGCAGGACCGCCGGTTTAACTTCACCTTCACGCTGGCCGGCCTGGGCACCTTCTCGAATTTCTTCGGCACCTTCGGGGGCCAGTCGTTCTGATCATGGACGGCCGCAACATCATCCTGGTCACCGGCGCCGCGGGGTTTGTCGGCGGACATCTCATCCGTCGGCTCCGCCGCGACGATGGTCCGGTGGTCGGCTGGCACCTGCCGGATGCGCCTCCGAGAGATCGGCACACCATCGACTGGTCGGCCGTCGACCTGCTCGATCAGACGGCCGTGATCACGGCCCTCGACGCGCTCAGGCCATCGGCCATCTATCACCTCGCCGGTTCCGCCCACGTCGCTGATTCGTGGACGCACACCCGCGAGACCTTCGAGGGCAATGTGCTCGCCACCCAGCACCTGCTGCGCGCGCTGCGTCTGCTGCGGCAGTCGCCTCGCGTGCTGGTGACAGGGTCGGCCACCGTCTACGCGCCGTCGGCAACGCCGCTCACCGAGCAGTCGCCGCTGCGCCCGTCCAGTCCCTACGGCACCAGCAAGCTGGCGCAGGAACGCCTCGCCGCTCAGGCCTGCACCGAGTGGCAGTTGCCCACGCTGCTGGTGCGGGCCTTCAACCACATCGGGCCTGGCCAGACGCCAGCGTACGTGGCCTCGAGCATTGCCCGCCAGGTCACCCTGATTGAACGCGGCATCCTGCCGCCCGTGCTTCGGCTGGGCAATCTCGACCCGCTGCGCGACCTGATGGACGTGCGCGACACGGTCGAGGCCTACGTGCAGATGATGCACTCGGCAACGCCGGGACTGCCCTACAACGTGTGTCGCGGTCAGGCCATCCGGATCGGCGCCCTGGTCGACCTGTTCCTGGCGCGGGCCAGGGTCCACGTGCGCATCGAGCAGGACCCGACGAAGATGCGGCCGAGTGACGTGCCCTTCCAGTGCGGCAGTCACGACCGGCTCACGCAGCACACCGGCTGGCACCCGCAGATTCCCCTCGAGCAGACCGTGGACGACCTGCTCGGCTGGTGGCGTCAGCAGGACGCCACCGCCTGAGCCCCGGCCCCCGGCTCACTCGCGCACGAGGCGCTCGAGCACCCCGGCGAGCAGGGCGGCACGGAAGGTCAGCGGCTCGAGTTCGATGTGCTCGTGCAGGGCGTGGGCGCCGTCGCCCACAGCCCCGAGGCCGTCGAGCGTGGGCACACCCAGCGCCGCCGTGAAGTTGCCGTCCGAGCCGCCGCCCGTCGCCCCTTCCTCGAGCCGCGCCCCCATGGCTTCGGCCACCTCGCGCGCGACCGTGAACAGGCGCACCACGCCCGGCGACCGCTCCATGGGCGGACGGTTGAACCCGCCCGTCACCTCGAGGCGCGCGCCCGGCGTCAGCGCCGTCAGCGCGTGCATCGTCCGGTCGAGCATCTCGGCATCGGCCAGCGTGACGGCACGCACATCCACCTCGGCGGTGGCATGGTCGGGCACCACGTTCGACCGCGTGCCGCCGTGCATCACGCCCACGTTGACCGAGATGCCGCGGTCGAGATCGCGCACCTGATCGAGGGCCAGCACCTGCTGCGCCAGTTCCCTGATGGCGTTGACGCCCTTCCGGGGATCGACCCCGGCGTGTGCCGATACGCCATGCGCCGTGATCTGGTACTGCGCGATGCCCTTGCGGGCCGTCTTGAGCGCGCCGCCGGCCAGCGCCGGCTCGAGCACCAGCACCGCATCACTGCGCCGCGCTTCCTCCTCGATGAGCGCACGCGAGGTGTCGCTGCCGGTCTCCTCGTCGGTCGTCCAGAGCATGGTGACCCCCACCCGGTCGAGGGGCTGGCGCGCCATCACGGCCCGGGTGGCCAGCATGCCCAGCGCGATGCCCGCCTTCATGTCGAGCACCCCGGGCCCGTGCAGGCGACCGTCGCGTTCGACGATGGGCATGCGCGCCAGTTGCCCCATCGGCCACACCGTATCGAAGTGGCCGACCATCAGCACCTGCCTCGACCCCGTCCCGAAGCGCGCCACCAGATGGTCGCCGGCCATCGTCTGCGGCACCCGCGTGACCCGGGCCCCGATGTCGGTGAGGCGCGACGTCAACAGGGCCCCGCAGCGGTCGACCGCCCCCTTGTCGTCGGTGGGTGACTCGATGGCCACGAGTGCGTGAATCAGTTCGAGCAGCCAGGGGCGCTCGTCATGGCAGAAGGCAAGCAGGGAGGACGACATGCGACGAGCCTATAATACGGGCATGCGACTGGCTCTGCTGATGGTGCTCGTGACCGGCGGCATACTGCAGGCCGCCCAGGCCCCGGCCCCGTTTCCGACTCCCCGTACGGCACCTG
>Ga0315902_10008247_pt1 | contig 14136 bp, 21 predicted proteins | sample LakEriMetagenome_9_FD_203523 | JGI IMG/M metagenome (GOLD analysis project Ga0315902, IMG submission 203523) | Freshwater fungal communities from buoy surface, Lake Erie, Ohio, United States - Buoy 12 MA117 | ecosystem: Environmental > Aquatic > Freshwater > Lake > Lake biofilm | place: USA... | reverse complement strand
ATCACACCCGAGAGGATCCCGGTACTCACGGAGTATGTACCGAACATGCCTGAGACCATACGTCCCATACCGGCGGTCGCGATTCCGCCAAAGAAACCGGATACAGCACCCATTATGGCAGCGGAAACCACTTGGCCAGCGCCAGCGCCGTTCAATGCGGCAGACCCAGCACCAATCGCTCCACCGATCACAGCACCACCGACTCCAATTCCACCCGACACATCATCCACTTCATTGACAGTTAACATTCTCATGACTTCTCTCCTGTTGATGGTTTAACACAGCACTCGCCTCCCTCGCCACGCCGCCTTCGAGGGACACGACCCTCCCCGCCGCCCGAAGAGTCTCCGGGCGGTGGGCGACGACGAGACGAGTGATGGCGAGCTCCGAGAGGGCGGCGTTGACCGCCTTCTCGGTCTCCACGTCGAGGTGCGAGGTGCCCTCGTCGAGAATCAGGATCCGGGGCCGGCGATAGAGCGCCCGCGCGAGCAGCACCCGCTGCTTCTGGCCACCGGAGAGCGTCGAACCCATGTCCCCGACCAGGCTCTCGTAGCCCATCGGCATGCGTTCGATGTCGTTTTTTATCTGAGCGAGGTCCGCGCACTCGCGCACCCGCACCATGTCGATCTGCTCGTCGAACCCCGAGATGTTCTCGGCGAGCGTGCCCTGCAGGAGGCTGTCGTCCTGCGCGACGAGGGCGATCTGGCTGCGCAGACTGTGCGCGTTCCAGCGCGAGAGCGGCTGGCTGTCGATGTAGACGTTGCCGTAGCTGGGTTTATAGAGCCTTGCGACCATCTTGAAGTTGCTCCGTGCGAGCAATGTCAAGAGACTCATGAGAGTCCGAAACGACTCTCTAACGCATCAATCGAAGCGGTTCGGGTATAGACTTGCTAACCCCAACCCGAATCCAACACCCGCCCAAAGAGAGAAGGTGAAAAGATTCGGCATGTTAACGATCATCGCCGTCCAGAAGTCCTCTGACGGCATCAACGCCGTGAACATGATCCAGTGCGCCCATAGCCCGAAAAGGAACATCCCAAGCCCGAATCCACGTAATGACATCCGGACATAGGGAGCCTTGCTGCCTGTAAGGAATCGACGGTTCACCGTCCGGAACGACCACGCCAAAAGCGCGAGAGATCCGATGAACCAACTCAGCTCAACGATTGTTAATCTCATACACCCCCCGTCTGAAGACGCCGCGCAGCAAGGGCCTACGCGGCTCTCCAGAAGACCAAGTGCCGATATCAATTCCCGTTGCTGCTCACAACGTAATATGTGACACCTGCGATCACAATGATCGATGCGATGCCCAACCCGACGGTCGCTCCCAACATCGCAGCAGCATAGGGAGTTTCACACGAAGCAATCATCCCTGCGCTGAATGCGTACCGGCCGCCGATTCCAAACAAGTGCGCCGCTTCGGCGCTGCCGAGCAGAGTCCCGTACCCTGCACCTATCGTAAATCCTGCCAGCCCTCCACCCGCTAGGACGGGACCGAACCAGGACCCCGCACCACCACCGCTTATCGATGAAGACGCTCCACCTGAACAGTCGGCGATGATGTTGACGGTCTGGGACCCGTTTGAATCGGTGGTCACCGTGACGCACTTGCCCTTGCCCCCGCTTTGCTTATCAAGCAGGTAGGCCAAGGGACCAAGGGACCAATTTGAAGGGTCTAATTCATTTCCGAAATTCCCGAAGGGCTCCTTCTGCTGCAGCAGGCCACCGCTGACGACGCTGCATTCATCGACCGTAAGTGATCTCATATCGCATCTCCGTTTTGGGTTGAGTTGGAGTCGCACTCGCCTCCCTCGCCGCGCCGCCTTCGAGGGACACGACCCTCCCCGCCGCCCGGAGGGTCTCCGGACGGTGGGCGACGACGAGACGGGTGATGGCGAGCTCCGAGAGAGCGGCGTTGACCGCTCTTTCGGTCTCCACGTCGAGGTGCGAGGTGCCCTCATCGAGGATGAGGATCCGGGGTCGGCGATAGAGCGCCCGCGCGAGCAGCACCCGCTGCTTCTGGCCACCGGAGAGCGTCGAACCCATGTCCCCGACCAGGCTCTCGTAGCCCATCGGCATGCGTTCGATGTCGGATTTGATCTGGGCGAGGTCCGCGCACTCGCGCACCCGCGCCATGTCGATCTGTTCGTCGAACCCCGAGATGTTCTCGGCGAGCGTGCCCTGCAGGAGACTGTCATCCTGCGCGACGAGGGCGATCTGGCTACGGAGGCTCTGCGCGTTCCAGCGGGATAAGGGCTGACCGTCGATGTAGACATTGCCGTAGCTCGGCTTGTAGAGCCCAGCCACGATCTTGATGAGCGTGGACTTGCCGCATCCCGAAGTGCCCGAGAGCGCCACGAACTCCCCCGGCGCGATGCGCAGCGTGACCCCGCGCAGCACTTCAGGTTCGGAGGGTGCATAGCGGTAGGTGAGGTTGTGCAGGACGATCTCGCCCTGCACCTCGGCCTCATGACCGCCGACGAGAGCGACCTAGTCCTTCGGGGCGAGGGCGATGTCGGCGAGACGCTCAAGGTGCACATCGAGCAGCCGCCAGGCGATGAAGTTCTCGACGAGGTTCGCGCTACGCCACGCCCGACCTCGCCGCTGCCGTGGCGCTGTTCGCGCAGCGCAAGCGCGATGTCATCCTGCGCGATGCCAACGGCTTCAATGTCACCGGCGGACGCACCCGGCATGAGGGCGTCGAAGCAGAGATCGGATGGCAGGCGCTGCCTACGCTGCGCCTCGATGTCGCCGGCACCTACGCCCGCCACCGCTACGACTTCGATGCCGCCATCGAGGGCGGCGAGACGATCGTGAAGGGCCGCGACATCGACACCGCGCCGCGGCAGATGTGGACCACGACCCTGACTTGGTCACCGCGTGAGCACTGGCAGACCGCGCTCGAATGGCGGCGCGTCGGTGCCTACTTCGCCGACGCCGCCAACACCCGCCGTCATCCCGGCCATGATGTGGCGCATCTGCGGGTCAGCGCCCAGCCCTCATCCGAGTGGCGCGTCTCGCTCGAGATCGAGAACCTCACCGACGCCCGCTACGCCGACCGCGCCGACTTCGCGCAGGGCGACTGGCGCTATTTCCCGGCACGCGGCCCCAGCGCGTTCGTCACGGTGGAATGGCGGCGGGAGTGATTCGACGTCGTCTCGAAAACGGACCGAAGTCGGCCGTGACAGGCTTCCAAAGCCCCCCCCACTTAAAGCAGGGGGGCTTGGAACACCCTCTCGCCACGCAGGAGGGCGGGAAGAGACTTACCACGTCAAGGCGTCGGAAGCTCTCGATAGTCGCCAGGCTTCATGTCTGACGGGCAGTCGCCGCGCCGGCTTAGCCGCTCTACTGTTCGCCTGAACATTGGAGCTAGAACCGCCGACGGCGTCGGCCGGTAGCTTCGTGTGTCATCAACGATTGTCGTGATAGTGAACTCGCTCGCGAGATCCCCTCGATAGATTTCCATCAAGGTCTGTATGCGACCTGTGCTATCTGCCGGATTCCTATCGAAGATAATCAGCGCCACAGCGCCCGAAGCGTCGCTGCCGACGACACCGCGAACCACTTGATCGCTTGTACTCCGACTGACATCAAGCATCTTCTCTTCGCGGCAGACCAAAGAACGCCTGCGCTTGCTAAAAAAAAATGGCTTCACGTCTTCTGGACTGACCTGAAGAGCAATGGACTGATTAATAGCGCTGACTTCCCATAGACCAGCAGCGATGACCGGCGCCCTATTTGACGGGGACACCTCGACCGCTTCTACGGACGGGACGACCGCCATGGACATGACAAACAGCATCATTGACTTCATGAGCGCCATGTTTTCCGCCTCCACGGTCAGATCTCAGTCTTAGGAGTGGACGGCCACAGATTCAGTATCGCCTTCCACCCAGCAAGCCGCATCAGATCATGGGGTGCCTCACGATGCAAATTCGATACGTCGATACCGAATGACCCTCCGCAGGCATCCGCGGGAGCAGCACCACTGATTGCGTCACGCAGATTGTTCGACATCGCGTTCAGATTCGCTATCGTCATTGAGAAGCCGACCTTATTTGCCTGAATCAGCGTGTTCTTTAAGGTATCAATCGCCCCCTTCAGTGTCGCGAGCTCGTTTTTTGACGCGGCCTCAAACCATTTGGCGAAATACGTCGGCCGATCGCTGTCAGCTGCATTCGGGCCCATCATGCTGACCCACTCTTCATCAAAACTCGATTCCCCACTCGCGTCTATCGCACCTGGCCTTCCCGCCTCCATCCAGAGCAACGTCTCCGCATCCATCTGTGCTTGCCAGGACAGCGCAAACAGTTGGAGGTTGATCGATCCGCTGATCACGATGGGATCGAACGCACCGGTCGTCGCGTTGGGCGAACGCCGCGGCCGTCGCCCAGTAATGTCGACATCATCGCCCATCGGGCAACCAGCGGGAGGGCACGGCGGACACGGCGGCAAGGCGCCATCTCCACCTGCGACCACCATCATCTCAGCCGAGTTCAACATCCTCATGACTTCTCTCCTGTTGATGGCTTAACACAGCACTCACCTCCCTCGCCACGCCGCCTTCGAGGGTGATGACCCTCCCCGCCGCACGGAGGGTCTCCGGGCGGTGGGCGACGACGAGACGGGTGATGGCGAGGTTCGAAAGGGCGGCGTTGACCGCCTTCTTGTTATCCAAGTCGGTGCGAGCAGCCCTCGCGAAGGATCAAGATCCGGGGCCGACGATAGAGCGCCCGCGCGAGCAGCACCCGCTGCTTCTGGCCACCGGAGAGCGTCGAACCCATGTCCCCGACCAGGCTCTCGTAGCCCATCGGCATGCGAGGCGGTTCGGCGCAGGCGCGCACGAGTCGAAGATGGATCTGTTCGTCGAACCCCGAGATGTTCTCGGCGAGCGTACCCTGCAGCAGGCTGTCATCCTGCGCGACGAGGGCGATCTGGCTGCGCAGGCTCTGCGCGTTCCAGCGGGAGAGCGGCTGGCCGTCGATGTAGACGTTGCCGTAGCTCGGCTTGTGAGGTTGTGCAGGACGATCTCGCCCTGCACCTCCGCCTCATGACCGCCGACGAGGGCGACCTCGTCCTTGGGGGCGAGAGCGATGTCAGCGAAGCCGGACCAACGTCAGCCCGGTCAGGCTCCAAGGCTATCCGCCACTCCGAAAATGGGACACGTCGCACCCACCACGGATGCGTCAATAGAAGTCCACCGTAGCCATTTGGAGTCAAACCGACAACCCGGCCCCTGTCGCACAGGGGCCGGGTCATTCAGCCAACAGAAGAGTCCGTGCCCGGTCGCTACGGTGCGGGCAGCTTCTCGAACGGCTTCATCCCCGGCGGACAATCGCCTAAACGTGTGAACACCCACGATCCGGCATTCACATCCACCCCTAATTCCGGTCGCAACAGCGACGGCTGAGCTCGCAGCACGTCCTCGGTCATCACCGCTGCAGATGACTGCCGCCGTACGATCACGGATAACGGTCCGCTAAACGCGCCGCCTTTCCGGGGTACCTCCACGATGATCGTCATCCCGTCCTCAGGGATCTCGATGACACGCCGAATGGCGGTGGTCCCTTCATCGGTATCGACCGTCGGATGAGGGTGCTCGGGCTGACAACTTGTGCCGGTCGACTCCTCGACGAGACGCTGGACATCAGCGTCTTTGCCCGTGTGGTACAGGTTCTGGATCCTGACCTCGCCTCTCCATAGACCCGCCTCCCGGCCGACCTTGCCGGTCGGCGCCGAGCATGCGGCACCGCCCACCGCAGCCATGCATAGACCGAGCCCGATGATCCACATACGGTTACCTTTCATAGCCTCACCCCTCAACGCATCAACCGCGCCATCTCGTCCCTTTCTTTTTTCCTGGTGGCTTCCGCAGCAAGCCACGCCGGCGACCCACACTCGTCAGCCAACCAACATATCGTTTCCGGATGCCACGCGGTGGCATGGTGTCCACCGTCGACGACGACCATCTTCGCCTTGCCGGGGTTGGGGATATCGCCCGGACGAGACAGATCATCGAGCGCCCCCTGTACCACCACGAATCTCTCGTCCAAGGTCATAGGGCGGTACTGCGAAAGCAGCCACTGGTCGAAAGGTTGCCGGTCGTCGGTCCGGCGATTCCCGAAGTGCAGATCGTGGAACAGCTCGCTGAAGCGCTCGGTGTAGTTGCTTTTCCTGTCGTGCCGTCCGTCACGCTTGTTCGACGACGGGTGGTGATGGACCGTAAGCGGCGCGGCCAGAAAAGCACGCTTGAGCAGCGGACCGAGTCCCGCGGAGACAGCCGGCACCAAGGCACCACCGAAGCTGGCGGCATACAGCACCACCTCGTCGTAGCCCGCGGCGAGGCGGATGACATCGGACACGATCAAATCCGCATCGCGCTGAAGCGCGTCGCCACCGAACCGAGCCAAACGCTCGGCGACGCTCGCATCGACGCCGATCGTCCCGCTCGGGTCATACGACACGACATCGGCGCTCCGTCGGTCGACCCAACCGTGCGGATCGCCGACCTCTCCATGCAACACCGAACTACCCGGCCCACCGTGCAGGTACACGACCAGACGAGTGGCCCCCGAGGTCTTGGTCAAACTCGCGATGAGCGGCCAACCGGGCTCTCCGGCGTCATAGGTCGTCACGGTCGGCGATTCGGCGGCGGACATGGTCGCCTTCGCGGACTTCGTGTCCCTTCGGCATTCGGCGGACCGCATCCCCCACTCACGGTCTGGACCCGCCTTCGTGTACACGGCATGGCTCACGCTCGCCCTCTGATGGGAGAGCACAACGGCCGCGCCGCGGTGACGGGAGACCTCAATTTGATGCAGCCTCGAGGCCGGTTGCAGCCCTTCGAGGATCCGCTCCCTGAGCCCGACGAGCTCTTCATCGGGATGCGCCCAGACGATATCGCGCTCGGTGTGCACGCCGAGGAAGCGACCGGACGACGCGTCGAGGATGGGGCGCTTACCGAAGAGGCCTGCTCGAGGACCGCTCTCCCACCGCCGACCGTCCCTCGGGCCGTCGGCACGCTTGTGCAACGCTTCCCCCATCCCAACCAACCACTCGCCGCCCCGCTCATCGCGCAGCAGCATCGGTCGGTCCTCGCCTTGGAACACCGACACCATGTAACCCGTATCTTCGACTGCCATCCCGTCAGACGGTCGGACAACTCCCAACCCGATCGACCCGGTGAGCGTGCCGCTCGCGACCATCCCCTCCGGCCCCAAGGTCACGCGCATCGCCGATAGCGGACTGCTCCGGAAAAACGGACTCCTGACCTTCGCGAACCAGTCCTCCGCTGCGCGGATCCGAGCCCATTCATCGGTCCGTGAGGTGCTAGGGGTCGGTCCGACGATCGCCAGCGTCCAAGAATTCAAGAACCGGTGTTCGCGGGGTTCATCGACCAGCCCGATGGTTTTGGCCTCGCGGTCAACCGAGAACGCGCCGACACGACCGCCGGCATCGACGAAGACATGACGGCTGTCGGTCGACCACCACGCACGGTTCCCATCGGCTACCGGCCCGGCTTGGATGGTGCCGACCTGGCACGCTTGCAACGAACCCTTCTCGGTGAAGCACGCGGCGTCGATGACGGCAGAGCGGCTGGGACTGACATCGCCCAGGTATATCGGCCAGTCCTCGCCGGGGCGGTAATCACCCGATTGGACCAAGGTGAACAACGACCCGTCTGGCGAGAGCGCTGCACGGGAATAAGCACAGCCGAGCTTCAGACCCGCGGGATACCCCGCGAAGACGACACCCGGCTGGACCGGCTTGTCGTCCCGCGGGGCGCAGCCAGCGGTCACCCAAGCGACGACCGCGACCAACACGAGCAGCACCAAGCGGACCAACATCTGCCGCATGGGTCTAGCGATGCCGATCCGCCTGGACACGGTTCGTCTCCTCCGCAGCACCGGATGGCGCATCACTCCGACGTCCGCGATGGCCATCGCTTAAGTCAACGCCCGCCTCCAGCGGGGCTCTCCGCCCGTCGCACCGACGCACGCCTCTCCCCCACAAGGCGCCACACATCAAGCGCCAGCAGGATCAGCACGACGACAATGAAAAAACGCGACTGCAACCGGAGCGCACCGACCAACAACACCACGCTGACCACGAGATGGGCCACGGAAACCATGCTGACGCCTAGCCTATGATCACCGACTGACATCACCGCTCTCCCACCACAGCGCTCCGTTCAACCGGAGCACCATGAACTTTAGAACAACGACTTGTCGGAGTGAACCCGGCATTGCAACACTGCCTCCGGAGTAACTGTACCGTTGCCCCTCGCGGCGGACGCCCCTCCCCGCCGCCCCTAGGGCCTATCGACTACGACGACGAGACGGGCGATGGCGTGGACCAAAAAGGCGGCGTTCAGCGCCCTCTCGTCATCCAAGCCGGTGCGAGCAGCCCTCGTAGAGCATCAAGATCCGGCAGAGCGTCGAACCCATGTCACCGACCAGGCTCTCGTAGCAGATCGGTATGTGAGGCGAGCGTTCACCGCAGGAGACCACCTCTTGCGAGGTGGTCTCCTGCATGGGGACTCCGTCATCTACGACCTGACGGGTTCGACTCGCCCGTCAACGAAGGATTGCACGCAGGCCATTCGGACGATTCCGGGTACTCCGGGGTGGGCACCCGACACTTGCTACCGGCTGGCAGCGATTTCGGACAAGTCGCCAGCCAAGTCATCGTATGGGATCCGGTCAACATACCTTCCGGAACCGCAACTGCACCGTCGGAACGCTCAGGCGAGCGGACGACGCCGCGCTCCTCAAATCTCAACTTCGTCTTGAGGTCGCCACTCCAAGTCCGATTTATCACAGTCATCCCGCTTGTAGGTTCAGCACCGTCACGGGCGCCGTTGAAATGGCTTACATCGCAAGTCAACTCGAGCCGGTATGCGTTGTTCTCACGCCAGTGCCGCTCCGTCTTCTTCTTCACGTGCCGCATGGCATTTCCGCTCCGCTCGCGCCAAGAAACGTCCTCGACAGAACAGGCCCAAATTCGATTCTCGTCTCCGACACTGCGCCAAGGTTGGAAATCCGCATCAACACAGAGGTACCCGACCCGACCATCTGGCCAGTCCAGTCGCCATAAACCATCTGACGCCCGACTGGTAGCCTCCTCGCTCGACGCGAAGACAGGCAGGGAGCCCATCGCCAAGATCACAAATGCGATCGTCCTCATAGGACATCTCCAGACTTGATTGATATCAGATCCCGCCGGGCAGCGATGCACTCGACGCGTATGCCGCCGTCACAAACACCTCAAACATCCCCAGTTCGCCCTGGGAGAGGTTTTGACTCGCTCTGCTCGACGCATCGCCGGCCCAGCCCGGCGCGTTGGACAATACCGCGTGGGCCAACTGCTTCAGAAACTCTTTGACTCCATCCTCATCGATGTCCCCAGCACGTTTGCCGTAGTATTCCAACGCAGAGGCGAAAGCACTCCGCTCCAATGCCGACATCTTTCCCAGTACTTTTTCCCACTCGGGCCGATAGTCGAGTGAATCCTTGTCGGAATGATGATCTACGGGAATCCCCTTGATGGTGTCGCCAATACCCTCACTACCATCTATAACTCCAGGTCGTCCCGCCTCCATCCTGAGCAACGCTTCCGCATCCATCTGTGCTTGCCAGGAAAGCGCAAACAGTTGGAGATTGATCGATCCGCTGATGACGATGGGATCGAACGCACCGGTCGTCGCGTTGGGCGATCGCCGCGACGGCAGCGGCCTGCCGGGAATGACCACATCATCGCCCCACGGACAACCAGCGGGAGGGCACGGCGGACACGGCGGCAAGGCGCCATCTCCACCTGCGACCACCACCATCTCAGCCGAGTTCAACATTCTCATGACTTCTCTCCTGTTGATGGTTTAACACAGCACTCGCCTCCCTCGCCACGCCGCTTTCGAGGGACACGACCCTCCCCGCCGCCCGGAGGGTCTCCGGACGGTGGGCGACGACGAGACGGGTGATGGCGAGCTCCGAGAGAGCGGCGTTGACCGCTCTTTCGGTCTCCACGTCGAGGCGCGAGGTGCCCTCATCGAGGATGAGGATCCGGGGTCGGATCGAACCCATGTCCCCGAGTAGGCTCTCGTAGCCCATCGGCATGCGTTCAATGTCATCGCCTTGCAGTACGCCTATAGGAACCCGCCGAAGTCAGCCCGATAGCGGACCGACTTCGTCGAGTGCAAGACCCCCTCAACCTCCCGCTATGCAGATGCGGTGGGGCAGCTAGTCTGCTACTCGGTGCTCGAATCCCGGGGAAATTGACGAGTCTCATCAATTGCCATATCGCTCGGACATTCCCCAAGCCATGTATGTCTATCGAAGGTCGTCGTAGATATGGGCGTTCCAGGTGACTGAGTCGGCTCCGTCAGAACTGAAGTAGCAAAATAGGTGTACTGGCGATTGAAATCGCCAGAAAACACCTCCGTCGTTGCATGAATGCTTGAGTTCGGAACCTTGGATGTCCTTGCCCTCAGGAAGGTCCGCCCATCCGGCGATTTGAGCCAACCAACGGCGGGCGGACTCCCTCCACCGCGACAGAACTGACTTCGATTCCGGATGACATATCTACCCGCACCGATCGCATCGTCGGAAGAAAGCACCGTCTCCTGAACCGACTCAATCACCCATAGGCCCGGACGGACATCCGGTCTCGCTGGGACCGTCTGATAGTCGCCTGGCAAGGTCAAGACCTCATCGGATCCCAAGAGAAGCAGCGACACCAAGATTGCGTAGTTCATCACCCCTCCGACACTAACGGAAGATTGCGCGCAATTTGTTGAGCTCGGTCATCGGCAAGCTCTTCATCGCGCTCTGCATGGCCTCACCGAAAGCATGGCCAGCAGCAGACCTATCGCCGGCCAACGCCTTACCGATCTCGTTCACCATAACCTGGGTGTAACCGTGTGCTGGCGCAATCTTGGCCTTCCAGACCGCTTTATTGATCTGGTCCATAACCTTCTTTAGCGCCATCAACTCCGCCGTCGTCATGACTTCGAAACACTTCTTCCACGCATCACCCCGCTCACCTAGTCCAAGTTTATCCACTGGGGCGAACATGTCAGGTATGGGACACTTACTTGCCTGTACCACAACCTCTTCCAACGGAGCGTCACCGCCGCCACCTCCGCCGCCGTAATACTGGATTGCCGATGTACCGATATCGTCGTAGCCGTGGAGTTCAGGGAAACCTTGGAACGGGTCCTTTTTGCGCGGCCTCCTGCCCGTCACCGTTACTTCGTCCATGGGCTCGTCATCACTCCATCCGCTCAGTCCGCCCGACACCTTTGTCTGCTCGTCAACACTCAGTTTCCTCATGACTTCTCTCCTGTTGATGGTTTAACACACTGCTCGCCTCCCTCGCCACGCCGCCTTCGAGGGACACGACCCTCCCCGCCGCACGGAGGGTTGGTCGATTACGACGACGAGACGGGTGATGGCGAGGTTCGAGAGGGCGGCGTTGACCGCCTTCTCAGTCTCCACGTCGAGGTGCGAAGTGCCCTCGTCGAGGATCAGGATCCGGGGCCGGCGATAGAGCGCCCGCGCGAGCAGCACCCGCTGCTTCTGGCCACCGGAGAGCGTCGAACCCATGTCCCCGACCAGGCTCTCGTAGCCCATCGGCATGCGTTCGATGTCGGATTTGATCTGGGCGAGGTCCGCGCACTCGCGCACCCGCGCCATGTCGATCTGTTCGTCGAACCCCGAGATGTTCTCGGCGAGCGTGCCCTGCAGGAGACTATCGTCCTGCGCGACCAGGGCGATCTGGCGCTTAATCCCGTCGCCCAGCCGCCGCGCGATCGTCACGGTGGTACGGCAGTCGGAGTGAGCGGATGTCGGGGCGATACCAGACTAACGTCAGCCGAGATAGCACTCCAAAGCTCCCGGCTCGTTAGCGAGGCGGGATGCCGGCCAGGTGACGTCAATCGACAGCATCGCCGTCAAGGCGGACAACACAGGTGCGCCTACGCTTCAGGAATCCCTTTATGTCGATTGGATTACTGAAAAGCGATGGACAATTTCCTACTCTACAAGTCGCTGCCTCTTAAAAATGGCGAACAACGCCCGGCTTTTGTCCAAGTCTTGATATAGTGACTTCACGCTTTAAAAAGCCAAGGATTCCCAAGCTAACATGCCTGACATGGTTTTCAACGCCGCCACACGCTCATGCGCACTAATGCTCCATAGAGTCGAGTAACTTGACCGTCCCGCAAACGTGCAGATCACTGATTCCGACATGACCGCTAAAAATCAGACGCCCTTCCGAGCCTATGTTTTTTTGATGCTTGTGTATTCCTTCCTCTGGGCAACGCTAACCGCAGCCGACCACTACACAACGCTGCTCGGCTTGGAAATGGGATACCGAGAGCTAAACCCCTTCACGGACTTTTCGAGCATTGAAACGCTGGTCCTTCCGGAAATCATGATTTGGGTCGTAGGCGGAATACTGATATCCGCCGGATGCGCTCTGCACCCAGCCGCCCTCAATCAACCCCTCCCCGAAATCGAAGAGTTTCGTCGATCGCTATTTCCGAATCGAATCGATGCCTCAGCCTTGATAGTCATCCCAATTGCAATTGCGCTTGGCCGCACGATTCCTGTCATTAACAACATCTGCTTGATCGCTTTTGATTTCGCCATCGTCTCAAACGCAAGGGCATTGCTATCGGTTTTTGGATTATCGGCAAGCGCAACTGGCCCCATCCTAGGGGCACTGATAGTTTTCCTCATGTATCGACCCGTATGCCGGATTGTGTACATCATCATTAAAAAAGCGGCGGGCTCTTCACCCGCCAAGCATCCACGTTAGCTCGATTTAGATAATTTTTTTCTTTGGATCACATCGACCGGCGTTTTTACCAAGAACCTGTCGCGCCCCTCGTCGGGACCGTCATGCTGCATGGCAATGGCCCATTACCGATACCACCAGCACCCAGTGTTTTCAGCAAGCACTTTGCGTCCTCGTACGCCATTTTCCCATCGGCCGCTATCTCTTTGGCCTTTTCATCGCACCATTTCTCGAAGTCCTCAATGGACTGATCTATCCCCTCCTTCTCCCCTAGCGACTCATATGCATAGTTCACTGCGATTCCGCCGAGTAGCGTTCCGATAAGCGCCAACACCGCTCCGAACGGGTTAGCGTGCTGCTCAATCAACGCCTCGGCTTGTTTCGTACTCAGAGGCTTCCATCCCAGCCTGCTCGCTATGACATCAATCGTCTGAAGACTTCCACCCGACACCACTGTGATCTCGTCGCTAGTCAACGCTCTCATGACTTCTCTCCTGTTGATGGTTTAACACAGCACTCGCCTCCCTCGCCACGCCGCCTTCGAGGGACACGACCCTCCCCGCCGCCCGGAGGGTCTCCGGGCGGTGGGCGACGACGAGACGGGTGATGGCGAGCTCCGAGAGGGCGGCGTTGACCGCCTTCTCGGTCTCCACGTCGAGGTGCGAAGTGCCCTCGTCGAGGATCAGGATCCGGGGCCGGCGATAGAGCGCCCGCGCGAGCAGCACCCGCTGCTTCTGGCCACCGGAGAGCGTCGAACCCATGTCACCGACCAGGCTCTCGTAGCCCATCGGCATGCGTTCGATGTCGTGCTTGATCTGGGCGAGGTCCGCGCACTCGCGCACCCGCGCCATGTCGATCTGCTCGTCGAACCCCGAGATGTTCTCGGCGAGCGTGCCCTGCAGCAGGCTGTCATCCTGCGCGACGAGGGCGATCTGGCTGCGAAGGCTCTGCGCGTTCCAGCGGGATAAGGGCCGGCCGTCGACGTAGACATTGCCGTAGCTCGGCTTGTAGAGCCCCGCGACGATCTTGATGAGCGTGGACTTACCGCATCCCGAAGTGCCCGAGAGCGCTACGAACTCCCCCGGCGCGATGCGCAGCGTGACCCCGCGCAGCACTTCAGGTTCGGAGGGTGCATAGCGGTAGGTCAGGTTGTGCAGGACGATCTCGCCCTGCACCTCCGCCTCATGGCCGCCGACGAGGGCGACTTCGTCCTTCGGGGCGAGGGCGATGTCGGCGAGGCCGAGCCACGACGATTGCGCCGACTACTCAGGGTGTGACCGGCGCTAGTTCCCCGCCCGCGGCCTCAGCGCGTTCGTCACGGTGGCGTGCCAGCCG
>Ga0315902_10008246_pt1 | contig 14138 bp, 9 predicted proteins | sample LakEriMetagenome_9_FD_203523 | JGI IMG/M metagenome (GOLD analysis project Ga0315902, IMG submission 203523) | Freshwater fungal communities from buoy surface, Lake Erie, Ohio, United States - Buoy 12 MA117 | ecosystem: Environmental > Aquatic > Freshwater > Lake > Lake biofilm | place: USA... | reverse complement strand
CGGCCGTCTTGGTCTCCGTCACGTTCTTGTTGACCGTGTAGTTCACGGTCTTGGTCCGAGTCTCGGGAACCTGCACGGTGACCGTGCGGGTCTTCGTCTCGGTCCGCGGGACGCGCTTGTTGACCGTATAGGTCCGCTCGCGGGTCTCGGTGGTGTACTCGGTCGACGTGACCGTCTTCATCTCGGTCACGTACTGACGCTGGTACACCGTCTTGGTGCCGCCGCACGAGGCGCCGGCACCTTCACAACCACCACAGGCATCACCGGCCACGACGGCGCCGCCTTCGCAGCCACCCTCGCAACCGCCACCGCAGGAGCCGCAGTCCTTCGCCCACGTGCTGGTGCACAAGGCGACGACGGCGAACGCCGGCAGGAGGCAAGAAAGAACTTTGCGAATCACGCAAACCTCCGGGAAGAAAGAAACAGGAAAAAACAGACTTTCGAGCAGGTTTTTCGCACGCGCCCGAACGTCGGTCGGTCGAAGAGACCCTTCTCTTGCGACGACCGATACGCCTCGGCCGCCTGGTAAGTTGGATAGATTACGTTGACTTAGCGGGCATGCAAGTACTGGGAAACGGGATTTCATGAAATCGCCACGGTAACCCCCCCTCACCGGCAGGGCCTGGGCGAAAATCCCGAAAAAACCATGTTTTCCGACGACTGGTCCACCTCGGTGGACACCCGGTACGCGTCAGGCCCCGCTGCGGCCTGAAAAAAACGCCCCGGTCAGCCGGGAGAGGAGCCACAGGGTGCCCAGCGGCAGGACGATCGTGGAGATCGTGAAGTAGATGGCCAGGTTGACGATCGATTCGCCGACGGCGGCCAAGGCATCGTAGAGCCGCTTCGCCTTGTCGCCGATCACGTCGACCGGGTTGTAGCGTTCGTACCACGGTCGCTGCTGATCGTCGGACTCCACCCGCTCGATCTTCTCCGTCGTGGCCGTGACGACCGCGGCGGCCTCCTGGTAGTTGGCCTCGAGAAACCGCTCCGCCACCCACGAATCGATCCAGCCCGCGGCCGGCAGGGCCAGTCTCGCGAAGAGCGCCAGCCCGAAGAGCCGCCGGCTCCAGCCGATCGCCGTCTGCCGGCCCCGGCTCCCACAGACCATCGCCAGGGCCAGGGCCATGAGCGCCGGCACGAACAGCCACCAGCCGAGCGTGCGCCCGATCTGCATGCCCAGCCGCTGCACGCCGAGGGCCGTCGTGCTCGTGAGCAACAGCGCGCCGTACTGCTCGACCAGGTCGTTGACGGGATCCAGGGCCTGCCCGATCCCGAGGCTGCCGCCGGGCCCGAACGAGAAGCTCACCTCCGAACTCTGGGCGAGCGAAATCGCACTGTCGAGGCCGCGGGTGGCTGCGAGCGCGGCGAGCGTGCGGGCGAAGGTCGCTTCGAGATACGCCTCACCACGCGAGTCGGCCCACGGCGCGAATACGAGCAGCGCCACCGCCGCCAGAACCACCTGCATCAGCGCCCGGGCCGCGGGCTCCCGCAGCGCGGCAGGCAGCACGCCGAGCCAGTCGCCACGCAGGAGCCACGTCAACGCGCCGTCGATGCCGCCGGATGTGTCCGTTCGATCAGCCTGCTCCATGGCCATGTCGCCGCTCCTTCGTGCCTCGCGATCCTCGCGCCGCGGATGACCGCCGGTGCAGGCTCACTCCTTCAAGAGGCGTTCCAATGCCGGCCGCATGAGCGCCGCCCGCCGCGAGTTGCCGATCGTGCTCGGATGCTGATGGTCGTCGAGAAAACACTCCGCCGCCGGCCGGCCGTCGGGACCGAGAAACGCGGCATTGGCGTCGATGTAGGCCAGCCCAGGGCCGCCGGCCTCGACGGCCGTGCGAATCGCTTCGTTCGCGGCCGTCTGCCGGTCGAGTTGATCCCATCGCCGGATGCTCGGCGCGATCGCCAGGAACGCCACCGTCGTGTCGGGAAGGTCCTGCCGCAGGCTGGCGGCGAGCCGGAGAAAGTCGTCGCGAATCTGCTCGGGCGTGAGGCCCGCCGCGACATCATTGGTGCCGGCCGAAACGACGATCACCCGCGGCTTGGCCGCGGCCACCAGGCGGGGCCCGAACTCGGTCAATTCGCCGAGCGAACAACCTCCCACGCCCCGGTTGACGACGTTCAGCCCCGGAAAATCGTCCGCCAGCGTCGCCCACATTCGGACGTTCGACGACCCCAGCAGGCAGATCCCGCCGGCCGCCGGAGGCGACTCCTGGTCGAGCTTCTCGAAGGCGGCCATCTCCTCTTCCCAGCGCACGGGCGGCGGACCCTCCGCCGGCGGCGCCACGACGAGAGCCGCCGGCGCGATTTCACCCGGGCCGACGGGCGGGGGCACCACGGAGGTTGCCGCCGGCGCCGCGACCAGCTTCTTGCTCAAGGGCCGGGAGAACACGGTCTTCCAGTCCGACGCCATCCGCACCACCTGCCAGCCGTAACGCTCGGCGGCGGCCAACGACGCATTGTTCGGTTCGCCATAGGCCATCTCCCGCTCGGCGTCGTCATGGAGCACGAGCACTTGCAGATTCGGCCGGTGGCTCGACTGCGACCACCGCAGCATCGCCACGTCGCCCCCGGTACCCACGTTGCCGGCCGCGAAGATCGGTCGGCGGCCGATCCGCTCACCGATGCTCACCGGCTTGCGGTCGCCCTCGTTCAAGACGTGCACCTCCGGCTCGACGACGATTTCCAGCCGTCTGTTGGGCGATTCCCCTTCACGCAGTTCGCGACCTTCGACCTCCCGCAGAGCCGCCTGCGGCTGCGAGCCGATCACCCGCTCGGGCCCGACTCCATACCACGCCTCGGCCGCCGGCCGCACGAAATGGACGCCGCTCGTGGAGCACAGCCAGATCGCGAACCCCTTCGCCTTGAGCAGCGTCATGAGTTCGCGCATCGGCTGGTAGGTCGTCTCGCCGAGGGGCACGTCGAAGACCGGATGCTTCGCAGTGCGGATGAAATCCCGCGCCTCTGCTTCGAGCCGCTCTTCCGGCAGGCCGGCGATCACGGCGAACGTGAGATCGGTGATGAACCGCGGCCCCAGTTTGCGGACGAACTCGACGTCGCCGGTGAGCAGTGTGGCGAACGGTTCCTCGTGGGCCATCTCCGGCTGCCGCTCCACCATGGCCTGGACCCGGTTCACCAGGAACATGCCGTGGGCGAGCGGCTTCTCGCAGGCGAGCGTGCCGTCGTGGTCGAACACAGCCACGCGCTCGGCGACGGGGACGAAGGACTCCGCACCCTCGCGGGTCACGGCCGCCACGAAGTCGAGGATCGCTTTCTTGGTCGGGCCGGCGTTCCAGCTCGGCAACGGATCGGCGGCGACAGGAGCGGCCGCCGCGCTCGGCGGCGCCGCGGACTGCGGCGCCGGAGCCGTCGACGTGCCGAACCACACCGCTGCACCGAGCAGTCCGAGGGCGACGAGTGGCACCCAGACCTCGGAGGCGGAGGAGCGCGGGCCTCCATTGTGAGACGGGGCGGGGGACGGGGTGTCTTGCATGGCACAACTCCTGCCGGCGGAACAACTGCCCCACACCTTACCGTCCCCGAAAAAAAACGCGAGAAATGGCCGGTCGCCGCCCTGGGTGCCGGGTTTCGTGGCCTCTCTGCCGCGGCTATCTTGAGTGCCCTGGAACCAGAACCGTCCCTGGAGAACCCTCCATGCCCCGCGCCCTGCTCGTCGCCCTCGCCATCTGGTCGTGCGGCATCGTCGCCGCCCGTGCCGATGTGTCGCTCAACAACATGTTCGGCGACCACATGGTTCTGCAGCAGGGCCTCAAGAACAAGGTCTGGGGCAAGGCCGACCCCGGCGAGACGGTCACCGTCACGCTCGGCTCCCAGACCCACTCCACGACCGCCGCGGCCGACGGTTCGTGGCACGTGTTTCTCGATCCGGTGATGGAATACGGCGGCCCGCACACCTTGACCGTCAAGGGCAAGAACACCGTCACGTTCAACGACGTGCTCATCGGCGAGGTCTGGGTCTGCGCGGGTCAGTCGAACATGCAGTGGAGCGTGAATGCCTCGAACGACCCCGACATCGAGAAGGCGGCGGCCAAGTTTCCCAACATCCGCCTCATCACCGTGCCCCACGTCGGCACGCAGGAGCCGCAGTGGAACTTCAAGGGCACGTGGGCCGCCTGCACGCCGGACACGGTGGGCGGTTTCTCCGCCGTCGGCTACTTCTTCGGCCGGCAGCTCCACCAGACGCTCGGGGTGCCCGTCGGCTTGATCAACAACGCCTGGGGCGGCAGCGCCGCCGAGGCCTGGGTGAAGCGCGACAAACTCGCGGCTCACCCGCATCTCAAGGCGATCCACGACCGCTGGCTCAAGCTGGAGTCGGCGGACAAGCCCGACGAGAATCAACTCAAGGGCAACCACCGGCCCGGCAACATTCACTCGGGCGTGCTCACGCCCTCGATCGGTTACGGCATCAGGGGCGTGATCTGGTACCAGGGGGAGTCGAACTCGGGTCGGGCGCACCAATACCGCGAACTCTTCCCCTTCATGATCAAGAGCTGGCGCGAAGAGTGGGGCCTGGGCGACTTCCCCTTCTACTGGGTGCAACTCGCCGACTACCAGGCCGAGAAGGCCGAGCCCGCGGAGAGCGTCTGGGCCGAGCTCCGCGAGGCCCAGACGATGACGCTGCAGGCCGTGCCCAACGGCGGCGAGGCAGTGATCATCGACATCGGGGAGGGCAAGGACATCCACCCCAAGAACAAGCAGGACGTCGCCAAACGGCTGGCCCGCTGGGCGTTGGCCGAGACGTACAAGGTGCCGGGCATCGTCTGCCGCAGCCCCCTCTACAAGTCGATGGAGAAGGCTGGCAACAAGCTCGTGCTCGCGTTCGACAACGTGCCCGGCGGCAAGGCCGGCTGGCGGCCGTTCGACGTAGCCGAGCCGGTCGGTTTCACGATCGCCGGCGCCGACAAGAAGTTCGTTACCGCCAAGGCGACGATCGCCGAGGACGGCCGGATCGAGGTCTGGAGCGACGCCGTGGCCGAGCCCGTGGCCGTCCGCTACGCCTGGGCCGATAACCCTGTGTGCAACATGTACTCGGCGGCCGGACTGCCGCTGACCCCCTTCCGCACCGACGACTTTCCAGGCGTGACCGTGGGCAAGGAGTGACCGGCGGCCCTGGGCGGCCGCCTCGGAAAGGGGTAATCTGCCGATCTTGCGGTGGGCGTCCGCTGTCGCCGCTCGCCGAGGCTTCATGAACAGGGAGGTTCATTCCGTGAAAGATGTCGCGTCTCGGTTTCTCGCGCCCCTGCTGCTGTTGGTGGTCGCCATCGGCTGCTCGTCGGGCCAGGTGGCTCCGCGGCCGATCGGTGTGCGCGACCCGCAGGCGGGCGATCGCTCGCATGCAGCCCATGGCGGCCAGCGGCCGGTGCGGCCGATTCCCGACGTGATCACGAAGCCGAAGGCCTTCCGCCTGTCCGCCCCCCGGGGCGAGGCCGCAGCCGCGACGCCGGTGGCGCACGTGGAACCGGCCCCCGTGGCCGAACCGCACGCGTCGTCCCGCCGCCTCGCCGCGGCCGAGAACAACCCCACCGTAGCCGAGGTTCGGGCGATGCTCCGCAGCTACCTGCGGGCGTTCAATCGGCACGACGCTGCGGCCCTGGCCGCCCACTGGAGCGAAACGGGCGAGAACCTCGACCTCGACTCCGGCACAGTGACGGCCGCCGGCCGACAGGAGGTCCGCGACGTGTTCGCGTCGCTGTTCGCCACCGACGACGACGCCACCATCGACATCGACGTCCACTCGATCCGCCCGATCCGCGACGACGTGGCCGTCGTCGATGGCGTGTCGCTGATCTCGTTCGCCGACGGCACGCCGGCGAGCAGCCGGTTCTCCGCGGTCGTCGTCCGGCAGGACGGCCACTGGGTGCTGGAGAACGTCCGCGAGGCCGCGGCGCCGGTGCCGGCCGCCGGGCCGACGCGTCCACTGGAGCAACTCGACTGGTTGGTCGGCTCATGGGAGGACGACGGCGCGGGCGTGACCGCCAGCACCCGCTGCGCCTGGAGCCCGGGCCGCGGGTTCCTCGTCCGCAGCCACGTGGTCACACCCGACGCCGCAGCCCCACGCCCGGAGTCGGGCGACGACCGCATCCCAGCGCTGCTTCCCACGGCCGACACCAAGCCGCGGGAACTCACCGAGATCATCGGCTGGGACCCCGACCAGGACGCGATCCGCTCCTGGATCTTCGCGGCCGACGGCCGCTTTGCCGAGGGCCTCTGGGAACGTTCGGGCGACGGGTGGACGGTCCGCGTCGAGGGCCGGGGCCGCGACGAGGGAGCGACCGCCGTCTGCACGATCGAACCCGCCGGCGACGGCGTGACGATCGGCTGTGACGCGGACCGGCTGGCTCCCTTGCTGCCGCCGGCCTGCGGCTTCACCCGCACGGCCCGGTAAGTCGGCCTCATCGCATGCGGCGCCTGCTCGACCTGCTGGCCGACGCGTTCCCGCTCTGGGTGCTCGGGGCCTGCACGTGGGCGCTGTTTCAGCCGGCGGCCTTCGCCTGGTTTTCCGACGCGGCGATCGTCGCCGGCTTGGCGCTGATCATGTTCGGGATGGGGATCACGCTCACGGTCGCCGACTTCGCCCGCGTCGCCTCCCGACCCGCCACCGTCGCCGCCGGGTTCTTCGGCCAGTTCCTCATCATGCCGCTCGCCGGCTGGACGGTCGCCACGCTCACCGATCTCGAGCCACCGCTGGCGGTGGGCCTGATCCTCGTGGCCTGCTGCCCGGGAGGCACGGCGTCGAACGTGGTCACGGCGATCGCCCGGGCCGACGTGGCCCTCTCGGTCGTGATGACGGCCTGCACGACGCTCGGCGCGGTCGTGCTCACGCCGCTGCTCACGAAACTACTCGCCGGCCGGCTGGTGGCCGTGGACGGCTGGGGGTTGTTCGCCTCGACGCTCCAGGTGGTCGTGTTCCCGGTCGCCGCCGGCGTGGCGGTAAACCGCTGGCTGCCCGCCGCGGTGCGGGCCGTGCTCCCGGTGGCCCCGCTGGCGAGCGTGATCACGATCGCGCTGGTGTGCGCCAGCGTGATCGCGAAGAACGCCGCGGCCGTGCGCGAAAGCGGGCCGCAACTCGTGGGCGCCGTGGTCCTTCTCCACGGCGCCGGCTTCGCGGTCGGCCACGCCTACGCCCGGCTGCTGGGCTACGACCGCCGGGTCGCCCGCACGATCTCCATCGAGGTCGGCATGCAGAACTCCGGCCTCGGCGTCGTCCTGGCCCGGAAGCACTTCCCCGCCGACCCGCTCACGGCCGTGCCGTGCGCGATCTCGAGCGTCGTCCACTCCGTGATCGGCAGCCTGTTGGCGGCCGTCTGGCGGCTGCGGCCGTGAGCCGAGCTCACCTTCGCGACCGCGTGCTCCGCGTGGCGGGCGAGCTGGTGGCCGTCTGCGGCCGCTTCACGAAGTACACCTTCGGGTCGTCGATCACCCACGGCGTGCTCCAGGTGCGGCCGTCGTCCTTGGTGCAGACGTTGAAGAAGAACGTCTTCATCCACTCGGTGCGGTAGCCGTAGGGAAACTGCGACGTGATGTGGTCGTCCATCGTCAGGTCGTCGACGCCCGGGCTGGCAAAGTAGTGCACCATGCCGTCGGGCGTGAACGAGAGGCCCAGCGTCCACCAGCCGAGCTCCTCGATCTGCGGCCCACGGATCTCGCCGCCGTTGCGGCCGCTGCGGACGCGGATGTAGGCGGAGTCGTTCTCGATCTTCCGCTTCGGGTTCTTCGGCTCGAAGCAGACGAACATCCCGGGCCAGTACTCCTCCAGGCCGAACCGCCCCTCGTCGGGATGGTCGTCGCCCGTGATGATGGCGTGCGTGTAGCAGCCGGCGCGGAAGCCGAACGACGGGCCGCTGCGCCGCTCCCACTGCTCGAAGGGAGGCATGTAGACGCGGACGACCACGCTCGGGCTGTCAGCCACCGACATGCCGCGACCGGTCACCTTCTGCATGTTGTAGATCAGGTCGTCCTGCTGCATCTGGTAGGTCACGCGGCCGGGGATGCCGGCGTGCAGCGACGCCATGAGGAGGCCGTGGGCGCTCCCTTCCAGTCCCGGCGCGGGCAGTTCGATCCGCTTGACGACGTCGGGCGTGCCACGCTTCGGCCCTTCGAACCAGCGGCCGTTGGCGCTCTTGCCCAGGGGGCCGCGCATCCGCTTGTCCTGCTCCTCCGAACTCTTGGGGTGGTTGTAGTACCACTTCCATTTCTCGTCCTCGAAGTCGTCCACGACGCCCTTCACGAGCGAGCCGGTACCGGGCACGAGGACGGGCTTCTTGGCGGGCGCGGGCTTGGTGGCCGGGGCTGCGGTGTCGGCCGGCGCCGCGTGGGCGAGAGCGACCCCGAGGCAGACCTGGCAACAGGCAACCGCCAGACTCGTGCGATACATCATTTCCCACCCTCCCGTGAAACCCGGTGCGATCCGATCCTTCCGGCCCAGATATCGGCGGCCTGCTTCGGCCCGATGCAGCGCGCATTCCCGGGCCCGAGGCTTCGATGCCGGATGGCCGGAAGGCCGTACCTCTCCCGGCCTACGACCGCCCCCGCGACGCCTCACCTTCCCCATCTTGCCGCCGGCGCGTCGTGCTCCGGCGTCGTTCGGCAAGGACATCTGGCGTCGGGCCGTGGACTTCGTCACAACTCCGCCCAGGTTCGTTTCCCTTGTCCCGGGTCTGCATGCTGTCATGAACCGCAACTCGTCTCGACCCCGCATGGTCTCTCCGTGGCCGACGGCCGTGATGCTGGCCTGTGCGGCCTCGTGTCTTTCCGCCCGTGCGGCGGATCCACGGCTCGCCACCGGTGACGTGGTCGACCCGCCGCTCCGCGGCCAGCGCCGCTCCCACATCCAGTCCGTCGGCGAACTCGCCGCCGCCACGACCGCCTCCGATGCGGACGAACTCGGCCTGCGCCTCTCCCGGGCGTCCACGGTTCTGCGCCAGCAGCTCGCGCTTGCCCGCGGCGCCGGCCTGGTCGTCGACGACGTCGCCCCCGGCTCCCGCGCCGCCCGGGCCGGCTTCAAGCAGCACGACGTGCTCGTGATGCTCGACGACCAGCTCCTGCTGCTCCCCGAGCAGCTCGCCGCGCTCCTGGAGGCCGCGGGCACCGACGCGCCGCTGCAGTGCACCGTGCTCCGCGCCGGCCGCAAGGTGAAGCTCCCGCTCGCCGTCGCTCCACCCGCTTCCAGCCGCCCGACCACGGCCGGCCTACGGCCCACCGAGTCGAGTCTGGCGCTCGTGCGCGAGAGCCGCTCGCGGCCCGCGTCGGCCCGCACCGACACGGCGGCTGAACAGCCGGCCCGGCTGGCCCGCATCTCCTCCGAGACGCTGCTCCGGCAGGACCCCGACTATCAGATCCGTCTCACCGGCGGCGAGGAGACCCGCGTCGTCGTCACCGACAACCAGGGCCGCGTGGTGTTCAACGACACGATCGACACGCCCGAGGGCCGCAGCCGTATGCCCGTCGTCGTGCGGCAGCGGGTCGAGGAAATGGAGAAGGCGCTCGAGCGTCAACCGGTCGCCGAGATCGGCAGCCTCGACGTCGCGCCGATCGAGCTGCGGTAGCAGCGACCGTCGCGATTGGATGTTGGTCTTTCCAGGTCCTCAGTGGGTCGGGAGCGCCCCCACCACGTCTCCGGACGTTCTCTCCGGCCACGACCAATCCGCCTTTGGCGGATCGGTGCCCGGCCTTCGTTCACTGCATGTCCGCGGCGCTCCGGCATCCATGCCTCCGCTTGCTCCCATAGCCCGGCGACATGGTAGGGGCACTCCCTCTCGGTTCCCTGCACTGGCGACGTTTCGGGAGGGAGAAAGTTCCCTACCAGCCGACCTGGGCGATGTCTCTCGACCACTTCACGCGAACCCTCGCCATCCTGGCTCCGTTCGCTTGGCGGGCCTCCGCCCGCTGGTGGCCAGCGTTGCATCCCGCAACGCAGTCTTCGCTACCAGCCGACCTGGGCGATGTCCCGCGACCACCCGCCGCCGGCGGTGCGTGAGGGGCGCGGGCCGCCCCCGCCGCCGCCGAGCGTGCGCCAGGGATCGGGGCCCGTGAACACGCCGCCCGGCAACTGGATCACCCACGGGCCTGCGCCGCGCGACATCCGCGAGAACGACTCCTCCATCTGCCGGCGCTGGATCTCCTGCTGCCGCCGCAGTCGCCGCCGGTCGGCCTCGGCCGTCGCCGCGGCGTAGGCCGCGCGGGCCGCCTGGGCGGCCTCGGCCGACGCCTTGATCGAGTCCTCGTATTGCATGCGTCCCAGCAGCGCCTTCGACGTCTCCAGCATCCCGGTCGCCCCGCGCACGTCGGCCTGCACGCCCTCGGCATACCACGCCGCCACACGCCGCAGCACCGCGTCGGTCTCCTCGATGTCGTCGGCCGCCTGACGGGCCAGCCGCTCGTCCTCGTCGGCCAGCTGCTCGGCCCGCACGGCCGTTTCGTCCGCAGCCTCGACGAGCTGCTTCACCTGTCGCAGGTCGGGGCGACCCGCGGTCATGCCGCCGTCGGCCACCTCGAGGATGCGGCCCGCCTCGCGGCACCGCTCGTTGGCCCGGATGCGGTCGGTCCGCTGCCGATGGAGCCGCTGCTCGAGGGCGTTGAGCCGCAGCCTCACCTTGTCGCGGCGCGGCGGCAGGGAGGCGCGCAGCTCGTCGAGCTCGTCGCGGCGGTCGGTGATCGCCCCCTGGCAGCCCTCCACCCAGTCCTCCTGCCGCACCGCCTCCTCGAGCAGCGCGACGGCCCGGAAATAATGCTGGCGTGACGGTTCCGCGGCGGCCCGCGCCTCCTCGATGAGCGCGTGCACCCGGCCCAGACCCTCGTCAGCCTTGGCCACGTTGTCGGCGACGTCGGACCAGCTGCTCGGCGCATAGGCGGCCTCGAGCTGCTCCAGTGCTCGCACCGCCTGGCCACGGCGGCCCGCCAGCGCCTCCAGCCGTGCGGCACACCCGGGCAGGAGATCCTCGGCCCGCGCCCGCGCCGCCACGATGCTCTCCAGGAGGGCCACGGCCTCGGCGTTGGCCTTCTCCGCCCGCTCGACGTGCACCAGCGCCGCGTCGGTCTCACCGGCGTCGAGCAGCTGGACGGCGAGCCCCGCGTCACGCCGCGCCGCCTCGATCCGATCGTCGGGATTCGCCCCCGGTTCGGCGAGCAGCCAGCCTTCCGCCCGCCGGGCCCGCACCGCCGCGGCCACCTCGTCGGTCTGCGCCACGGCCTTCTGCCGCCGGTCGTCGGCGGCCTCGATGGCATCGACCCGCTCGTTCACGCGCGCGACCGTGGCCGCGATCTCCTCGAGCCGGCCGCGGGCCGCCACCGGATCGCGTTCCACGTCGCGGCCGGCCAGCTCGCGGCCCCGTGCCACCTCGGCCAGCGGCGGCTGATAGGGCGCGGCCGATCGGCCGCGGCGGGCGAGGCCGTCGAGCCGCTCGTGCGTCGCCGTCACGGCGGCATCGACGTCGTTCACGAGTTGCCGCGCCTTCTCGTGGGCCTGCTCGAGCGCGTCGAGCGGCCCGCGGCACTCCGCGGCCACGTCGGCCAGCGGCGGCCGCGCCTCCGCGGAGTCGAGCAGGCGCAGGGCGTCATCGGCGGCCGCCGTGCCCAGGAACCATTCCGAGTCCACCCGCTCCTGGGCCTTCTCCCACACGTCCATCAGCGACAGCCACCGCTCCCGATAACGCCGGATCGCCCCCTGCACGTTGTCGTAGGTGGACCGCGTCATGCCCTCCATCGGCGTCTGGAAGTCGGGATCGGTGTGCGGCAGCATGCGGTGCCGCTCCTGCTCGGCGTCGAGCAGATCGGAGAGCGCCACCACGTCGCCCTTGAAGGCGGCCAGTTTCTCGCGGGCCTCGCGCAGCCGACGGGCGTGGCGGCCGCGTTGCAGGAGCAGCCCCCCGAGCAGCGTGGTGCCGGCGATGCCCGCCAGGCTCAAAGGCAGCGTGCGGGTGCGGAAGACACGCCGGGCCTCGATGCCCGCGAGTTCCTTCTGCTGCACTTCATCGACCCAGGTCTCGGTCGCGGTGACGAGGTCGGCGAGGCCCTTGTCGTAGAGCCCATCCTGCGCTCGGGGCACGAAGGCCTTGCGGATCAGTTCGTTCTCGATCGTTTCCTGGTCGAGTCCACTGCCGACCTCCAGCCCCGAGGGAACCCGCATGGCCAGCAGCCGGTTATAGATGTCGAGCAGGATCGTGACGTCATCGGCGGGATCGAAGTCGGTCGCGTTCGCAGCCACCGACGCCGACCAGCGATCCAGGATCCGATCGAGCAGGGCCCGCGCGCCGCCCGCGAACGTAGAGGAGTCGACGACGATCACCCGGTAGCGCCGGCCGCTCGTCTCCCGGGCCCGCTTAACCGCCGCGCGAACCTCATCGAAGCGATCGGGCACGCCGGACACGAGCACGTCGTCGCCGCCCGGCGCCGGAGCTGCCGGGATCGGCTCCTCCGCCCTCGCGGCGACCCCGCACGCGAATGACACGAACACGCAGGCTACGAGCGATGAAAAAAGCAGACGCATGGCGATCCTCGGCCGTTGATGAAGCCACAACCGCCGAACAGTCTAGTGGCCGCGGGGCGGCGTTGCAGCGACCGCGCCGGCAGCCCCGTACACGCGCGGCCGGTCGGAGCGGATCCTGCCTGCCGCCGTCCTCAATAGACGTCGAAGTCGTCCACCGTCCGTCGCGGTGGAGCCGACGGCGTCGCCGGCGCGGCCGCCGGCCGGCGCAGATTCGGCAGCAGGCCACCGCTGGCCGGTGCCGGGCGCTGGCCCGGCAGGCCCGCAGGCAGACGGCCGGCGTTCAGGTCGGGCCGCGGCGATCGGGCGCCGTAGCCGGGCCGAGCCGGGGCTCCGGCACGCGCCCCCCCGGTGACGACGCCCGGGCCCGTCGCCCCGGGCTGCTCGGTTCCGCGGGCTGAAGAGGGCGTGGACCGTGGCCCTGCAGCCGGACCGCTCCCCCGGGCCGGTTGCGGCTCCCGACCAGCCGGTGTTCGTGGATCGCCGGGTCGCGACGAAGTCGCCGGCGACCGCGTGGCGGGGATCGGCGGCGTGACATCGGGCACCTGCGTGCCCGGCAGCCCTACGCTGGGCTTTGCCCGCGGCCCTGTCGCCTCCGGCAGATCGCCGGCCGGCGGCTCGTTCGGTGCGGCGGCATCCGTCTCGCTGATTCGCGGCCGGCCCGTGAGCGGATCGATGCCCGCCTTCATCTGGAGTTCCGCACGATCACGCCGCATCTTGGATCGCGCCACCTCCGCCTCGCCCTCGTCGATCGCGCCATCGGAGTTGAGATCCCAGCTGCGCACGAGTTCCTCGCGGGTCCTGACCGCCGGATCATCGGCGTGGGACAGGCGGGCACCGGACACGCCTGCGAGGCAGATCGCCGCCATGACCACGGCACGCGCGTCCCATCGGCCAAGCACGGACTGCATCGGGCCACCTCCGAAGCATGAAGACGTTTCACACGTCATGAGTGTATCGCAGCCCGTGCCCCCGTCGCCTCTCCGGCGGCCGGCACGGCCTCGGCCAGCCGCCGGGCGATGGTGGCCGAGGCTGCCGCGGCGTCACCCGTCGCGGCCAGTTCCCGGGCAGCGACGTGGCAGTGCACGAGCTGACCGGCCACGGTCGTGGCCGGCGGATCGACCGTCATGCAGGTCGCTTCCGCGAGGGGGCAGCGCGGGTGAAAGCGGCATCCGGCCGGGGGTCGTGCCGGGCTGGGCACGTCGCCCGGCAGCACGATCCGCCGCCGCCGCCGCGCCGGATCGATCGCCGGCACGGCCGAAAAAAGCGCGTGGGTGTAGGGATGCAGCGGCTGGCGGCAGAGCCGCTCGGCGGCCGCCCGCTCGACGATCCGGCCGAGATACATGACGGCCACGTCGTCGGAGACGTGCTCCACCACCGACAGGTCGTGGGAGATGAACAGATACGTGAGGCCGAACTGCTCGCGCAGTTCGACGAGCAGGTTCACCACCTGCGCCTGGATGGAGACGTCGAGCGCCGAGATCGGCTCGTCGAGCACGAGAAACTCCGGCTCCAGCACGAGCGCCCGGGCGATGGCGATCCGCTGCCGCTGGCCGCCGGAGAACTCGTGCGGGTAGCGGTCGAGGGCGGCCCGGGCGAGGCCGGTCTGCTCGATCGCCCGCGCCATCCGTTCGAGCCG
>Ga0315902_10008244_pt1 | contig 14139 bp, 15 predicted proteins | sample LakEriMetagenome_9_FD_203523 | JGI IMG/M metagenome (GOLD analysis project Ga0315902, IMG submission 203523) | Freshwater fungal communities from buoy surface, Lake Erie, Ohio, United States - Buoy 12 MA117 | ecosystem: Environmental > Aquatic > Freshwater > Lake > Lake biofilm | place: USA... | reverse complement strand
CTCATCAGCGAAAACACCACTGACAAATAAATAAGGGTATATATAGAGAGGTAAAAAAAAATACCTCAAAGGAGTAAAGGCAGATGGCAAAGAACCAAGGCGGGTTATACCTGCAACCAATCGTAATGAAGTTCACTGATATTCCAGACGGAGTTACCTTTATCAAAAGAGACGGGCAGCATGAAGTTGTTGCAAAAGTTCCGCGAATGTTACTGATCATTAAGGTATCAAGTTTAGCTGAGGGGCACTCAATGACAGAGAGTCTATTAAATATGATTCAGTTCTGGACCGAGCTACAAGCAACTCCAGAGGTCATACAAAAATATTATGAGAGTGGCAATCTGTTAAATGAGATGGTCACTCGATATGCAGGCCACCACAAGCAATTTTTCACAGAAGGTGCTGTAGAAGCGCATTTCTGGAAGGAATAGAAGGATGAAAGTTGCATTAACACTAGATCGGATGGTAAACCATCAAAAACCAACAACCAATGAGGCGGCGTTAATTACGAAGCGACTGCGTAAAGCCGAGCTGACCGTTAGGGAGTTCGCTCCTCTACTTGTTTACCCATTTGGGTTCAGTTTCACTCCGGCAGTTTATTCTGTAGACGGTAATCGTACGAATAAGAACTGGGTATCTCAACAGATTTTTGCTATCGACATTGACAGCAAACTTCCTTTTGCAACAGCATTAGCTCGTGCAAAAGAGTACGAAATCCCGCCTAGCCTCGTTTATGCAACTTTCAGCTCTGACGATAGCAATAACAAATACCGGTTGCTTTGGGTAATGGCAGATGTGGTTACTGACGAACGTGTACGTGAGGTAATCCAAGCTCAACTGATGGCCATTTATCCGGAGGCTGACCCCTCGTGTAAAGATGCCGCCCGGTTATTTTATGGCGGAAAGCGTTTAATCTTTGAAAATTACAGTAACGTTTTAACCGCCGATTCACTTAACTTTGCGTATGATAGTTTTGTCCGTGAACATGAACCAGTCAATGCTAGTCGCAATATTAAGCGATTTGCCCAGAAGTATAATCTAAGTTTAGTTAATGGTGCTATCGCGACTACTGCAAAGGGTGCTCAAAATGGAAGAATTGACCAACATTATTATAATGATATATATAATAGTGTTGGTGAAATCTTCCAAAATGACTACCTTTTTGTAGAGGAAAGTAAACAGTCAGCAAACATAAAGACAACTGTCCAACCACTATTAAAAGTAGATTTCTTTCGATTGGCCCAAGAATGCCCAGTATTTAACGACTTCATGAATGGTATCGACGTTCATCATAACGTAACATGGTTTATTATATGTAACTTACTCAGAATTGAAGGCGGCGAGAAAATCTTCTGGAAGGGATTAACTCTTCGAGAAGAATACAATGAACAGAAATGGCAACGCTACATTCGATACTGGAGAGCTAACGCTGGTAAGTATTGGCCGGGCTATAATTTCATCAGGGACTTTTATCCTGATGGTAACGGAGAGTTTGCAAACCTATTTCAGGTGGCTGAGTCTCAATTTGGACGGGCTCGACTTGTTGAAGCTCCTCAATATGTAAGCTTAGCAACCGCGGAAGCTAACTTCGTTGCCGCCCTTGATGAGGCAATTGCCGATACTGAGGACAGATTCTTCGTTATCAAGGCTCAGGTTGGCCTCGGTAAGACAGAAGGGATTATTAATGCGGTTGCAGGTGGTAAAATAACCCATGCAGTAATTGCGGTCCCACGTCACGATCTGAAAGACGAGTTTGCCGCTCGATTTGTTAAGCGTGGAATCACAGTGCAAGTAACTCCAGAGCTTCCTGACGGCCCATGGACCCCGATATTAGAAGCTCTTTACGCAAAGGGTGCGTTCTCTGAGGCCCACAAGGAACTTGAGAAGCTGGCCATAAACCACCCCGAGATTGCAGAGTATAGAACCGCTTTGAGAGCAGTGCGTGATGAAGGTATCATCATTACCACTCATGCGCGTCTCAATTACTTTAAGACTTCGGCCAAACTTACTATTATCGATGAAGATAAACTACTCGCTGATGTATCAGAAAAATCACTGAGGGTCTCTGACTTACTAGCGGTAACAGAGGCTTTCCGCCCAACAGGCTTTCGGCCAATCGGTCACGCCGGTCAAACTAGCGTAGTTTATGATGCTTTATTGCAATTCTCTGATCTCGTACAGCAAGCCATACTAAATCAGAAGCAGTTATTCAAACTCGAAGAAGTGAAAAGCAAAACAAATCTATCAGAATCAATGCGTGAGATCGAATCTGCAATAGTTAAGGCTGACGTGCTTGGTAACGTGTTAGAATTCTTAACCGCTGATGTCATGTGGGTTGAAGAGGATGCCCGCAAAGTTGCTAGAATCTATTTCGGCACTAAACCTTCTTACCCCACAAAAAGTACCGTGGTCATGTTATCAGCCACCGCAGATGAGAAAACCTGCCGTAATCTTGTGGGGGAGCGACTGCGATTTATCGATGTTGGAGTTGCGGAAACTCTCGGCAAGCTCTACTGGCATGTGATGACAGGCTTATCTCGCTCCGCGTTAAAGTCAGGCACCGATGCGATAAACTGGTTGCTTGATCGGTTTGCGTTTGATTTCATCGGTTATCTATTATTACGCACACTTAGTGATCGATTTGTTGCTCATTTTGGTGCTCTTACCGGTCTGGATTGGCTTAAAGGACGTACTTTGGGTATTGCTGGTGTACCGCACCTACCTATGCGCTCTTATATCATCGCCGCAGGTCTTTGCGGAGAAGATGTCTTCAACAAACCCGGCCTTGATAAGATGGTTCACGAGGTAGTTACTACAAATGGTTATGAAACACGTCTGATGCAGCCAGCCACTGATTGTCTGCGTAGATACCAGCACTGGTTCATTAACTCAGAGCTTACACAGGCTATAGGTCGCTCACGGTCTCTTCGTGAGCCCGCCGATGTCCATGTATTCGGTAACTATCCACCGTTTGGTGCAATTCTCATCAAGTAATTCCCCGGCCACTACTCTTAACTGAGTGGTGGCCTTCTTATTATAAAATTTTTAATTAAAAAGGAAGGTTCATATGACTACAGACAAAGAAAAGAAACAGACCGAGAAGGAACTGGCCAAAAATACTACCGAGTGTATAAAAGTTGCCGCTACTGGCGGGTCTTGGCGCGAACTATTGCCACGAAAGAGTGCTTTTGGTACGAGTGACTTCATGGTCTATATCACCGATCGAAAATACGAAATCGTGCGCTACAATCGAACTGTAGATAGCGTTGATACGGTCCTCACAGGTATCTTCTGGGACTGCAGCACCGATGAAGAACGGTTCAACTTCATTCTAGAGGATTTTCAATCGCTACTTGAAACACTAAAAGCTGACTATGAGGATCGTCACCGCCCAGACACAGAATTAGAGGAGGACATAAAACTACGTGAGCGTCTCTATCGCTATGATTACTAACTAACTAAAAAACCCTCTTGGTAATACAAACAAGGTAATCTTGTATGCTAAAACCAAGAGGGCTTTTTTTTTGTTGTCTTCACAGGAGCCGTTTTAAGGCTCTGAAAATCAAGAGTGGGGTGTTACCCCTCGAAAGAATCTTTCGTCGCTCTGAGAGCTTCCTAGACCCCCTAGCGGGCATGCTAGAATAGTACTTTAACTAAATCGGGGCGTGAGCTGAGCGATATACAGAAAGGGTGACAGGAATGATGACGCGTGAGCTCGAACCGTAATGGTTGATGCCGCACTCGCCTGAACCCCGATCTGCAATTCGTCGTCTTTGTTGAAGTACCCGACGGTCGTGTGGGTGTGTGCTTGGTCAGCTCCTGACAGATAATTCTTTGCAAACACTTGCTGCTGTACCCCATTAACGTAGAGAATGCCGACCATATTTACGGCCGTACTGACAAACGTGGTGGTAGTGATTATATACAAACCGGTACTATTTAGTGTAAATATTTTATTCGTCGCATCCCATGTAATACCGATATTACGAATGACTGTATCCCACGTAAGAATTGTCGTACCTGTAGTTATTGATTGAGCTGCAGTGTGACGAAACGCCCCTGCATTTACATGATCGGGATTACGACTAAGGTCATTTAACTGTTTTTGTGTCGATGACAACTGTTTAATTAGGGAACTCAAGTTGAACTCCTTTTGTCTCAACGCCATTACTCGCCATTGACAGCCGTACCTGATTAACCTGTACGACTTCAATACCGCTTAACGTATCAACACTTACAAGATCTCCGATAAAATAATCCCGGCCATAAAGATTCGATATAGACTGCTGTACCTCGGTTGTAATCGAGACTGTTTTCTTTATTGACTCAGCAAGTTTTGCATCACCAGCGGCATTCAAATCATTTGTATTATTACCTAAACTCGAGGCCTCAACAAAGAGTTCACGACTCGCTAAATCAGTTGGGACGATTGATGGTCGTGATACACGAAACGTCGCGTTCTGCGCCCCTAAACCACGGACAATGGCAGTACTACCGTATGTCGTGTAATCGGTCGTAACAGTTAGATTTGCAAGAGTGCCGTTATCGACTGAGAAAACTACATCGGCACTTCGGTCCGTTGATGAAGAAAGAAGCGGAGATGCCGACTTAAACGTCCAGCCAGTCCCGCCGTCGAGTACATTCCAGACCACTTCAAATTGACTATTACCACGTAACGCTATGTCCTGAACCGCAGAGAGTAAATTTGCGTACGATACGTCAGATACATGAAGTAACGTGCCTTGACCATCGCTCGAAGTGTCCACGTAGAAGTCGTAGATCAATCCAGAGACTGCTCTACCTTGGTTTCCGGTAGTTATTGACTCGCTCGTTGTATTCGTTGCAACAAGGTCGTTCATAATTGTCGTAGCGGCAACATTCTGCCATGCAGTGTAATTTAGTTTATCCTCGTTATAAGCCACGATCCTTCTGGCCAGAAGACTCTCCCAGCCGAATGCGACAATGCGCCAGCGTTTTACAGTGTTGTAGATCAACTGTGTCAACTGAATAACGCCGCTAAACTCTACATATTCTGTGATACCTAGCGTTGTATCCTGCCGCTTTACGACAATATACGAGTCCATGGTAAGGTATGGTTTGGTTGGCGATGAATATGGGACAACTAACTCAAGAGTATCGTATCCGTTAACGACTTTGGCGATGTTGACGGATACGAAGTCAGTAACAATTGCTTGTAGCGCATTACTCGAATTGTAGACAGAGACGGTGTACTCTACTGGCATAGGTTATAACCGTGTCACTTGAAACCAAGAATCGTTCACCGCACGAGCCGCGCCCGAATTCTGCGCTACACCGAGCTGCACGTACGTTCCGCCTGCGGTTGACCCACCTACGGTTGCTTGAAAGGTCCACGTTGCACTTTGTACGACATAGGATGAGTACATTGCATTAACGACTGACGCTGCCGTAATTGACTGAATAATTGGTGCCTGCACACTACCACCTGTATTACTAATTGTCAATCCCATAAATCGGCTTCCTGTGGTATTGGTATCCCATGCGACTTGCGCCACTACGAGATAATGCCCTTCTTCATAAATAGTCACGCGCGGAATACCGCCAACCACTTCGGCTTTCAGTACGTTTGAGTTTGTCGATGTGAGTGTTCCTGCAGGAAACGTATTGTTTAACGCAGTCAGCGATGCAGTGCCATTGGCGACCGAAGCGTTGCTGTATGCGTTTGCTGAGGCCGTAATCTGCTGATTCTGTTGACGAGTCACGGCAAAGTCACGGTTGATATTTGAGTATGCCCACGTTCCACCTGTAACGGTTACGGTTGCAAGGCGAATATCAGTTGCTGAATTGTAGGTTGATACAAGGGCAATACGAGTTGAGTATGCTGCAATCGTAGTTGTTGACGCACCTGTACCTTCCGAACGTACAACTGTCAGTGCGCTTGCTGAGTTATTCACACGAACCACTAGTGGGTAGGTGCCGTTTGTGACACCAGTCATTGAAAGGTTCAAACTGGATGTATTTTCATAGAAAAACCCAGCCACCATCGCAACACCCTGTGCGATTGTTAATGTAGCTGTGCCTGACCCCGTCAGAGAAAACATACTGCCATAGGCAAGTATACCATTCCCATGCACGCTGTCGAAGAATGTGGTCATACGTGATGAGTTATACCCACCCGCATCACCATCGCCAGCTCCGCTGGTCATACCTATTGAGCGTTCTGCCATAACTAATTCTCCTTATAATACCGTGTATCGATTAAAATAGTCCATTGTCACTGATGTCTCGCTGTTTGCCGTATTAGACGTGACTTGTATGGCGTTTGGCCCAAGAGCTGGGTCAATCGCCCATGTTGCAAGGTTACTAGCGGAAGAGAGAAGCCCGATACAATTTGCACCTAGATCATTGACAACTGTTTTGTATCCGTATGTGAGATCTACAGTGTAGGTTCGACCTGCGAATAAAATCGGAAATGTTAATATTTTGCCTGTCGTTTGATTTAGAATATTCAAATCAGTAATACTGGTTGCCCCAACCGTGATAATAAATTTCGGGTACTCGACGGCCGTACCTGAGTAGTTAATATTGGTTATCTGACTAATTGAGGAGCCACCGAATGTAGTCGGAATAAGCGTCGGAATAGGCGTTGGGGTACCTGTTAGTACTTGAGTTGAAACAAGCGAAGCTTCCGCAGGATCGTACCACATTGGATCTGATGCACGCAACTGTACTGTTACCTCAAGGACATAATCGTCATAATCAAATTTACCATAATTTAACCCACCACGGACAAGTACGTCTAATGAGCGAGAGTATGTTGTTGTGGAGCCTGCTAGCACTGATGAGTAGGTTACTGTAAGCGTTCCTTGTGAGTTTGAAACACCGAAAATTGTCCCCAACTTTTGACGGGCCTGTAGATAATCAACGTAGTTTTCGGTCTGAACTATCAGACTGAGGGTTACTGTTCGTGGTAGAAATCGAAAATCGATTGGTGTTTCCCCGTTTTGCAGTGCACCTCTTTCAGTAATTGCATCAATTTCCGGCATACCCCAACCATCCTCACCAGCAAACCGAATTGTTAAGCCTGTTGTCGGATCATACCCATCGAGGTTGTATGTAACTCCGCCAATCGTATAGGTTATTGTGAATGTTGTGGAATCGTAGCTCATATTCTAATGAGTCCTCCCTGTGCGGCGATGTAGTCTTCCACATCCTTGAGTGGATTTTTGCTATCAGGCGGAGTTGCATAGTTAAGCGTAATGTTAATAGTCTGGCTTCCCCGTGTAGCACTGTCAGTAGGATTTCTACCGTTGCCCGGTTTAGAATCCATTCCGGGTGGTACTTCTGGTAGAGATCGGCCAAAGACCGGGGTATTAAATGTAGTATAATCACTGCCCACTGAAGTTAAAAAATTCTGAATAGCCGAAGTAACCCAGTCCGCATTGTACCCACGTTGACTAGCGTACAAGGCTATTTGACCAAATTCTTCTTGCGAGAGATACTTGTCATTAAACGCCATTTGGATAGTAGCGCGGATTGCGTCTTCGTTGCTAGTACCGCCACCACCATTACCACCGCCGCCACCAGCTTGATTCTCTTCGCGAATTTTGGCTAAGGCGGTTGCTACTGCATTTAACGAAGTTCCTAGCGTACCCCAGCGAGCAACCACGGCAGAAGTCAATGATTCAGCGGCGCTACTTACACCACCTAAGATGCCTTTAAAATCAACACCACGTAGCGAGGTAGTTGCGGAACTTAATGCACTCATTGAACTCGCAAGAGTATTAATTCCACTAATTTTAGTTTGATCGACACCTGCGAGGTTACCAAGCGCAGTACCGACACTAGTAATACCTGCGGCTGCAGTGGGGGTTTGTTGCCCCAGCGTAGTCATGGAGACTGCAGTACGATTAAGGAGTGCGTTAACACCAGTATTCGTCGCTCCGTAGGTTAATGCTATGTCTGTTCCAGCCGTATCAAAGTTTGCAAGCGGGGTAGCTGTTAATGCAGCTGCTTCACCAACAAGTCCTATTACATCGACATTCGCGCCTAGTTTTGCATTCAGCTCATTTATTGTAGCTATAGTTTCTATCTGCTTAGTCTGTAATTCTGTTAATCGTAATTTAGCAGTAGTATGAGCATCGGCATATTCTTGAATACGCGCTGGATCTCTCGCACGATCCAAATCTTTCTGGGCTTTGCGAAGTGCAATTGCAGAGTCTTTTGCATCGATATTTTTACCGATAAGATCTTCCGTGATCTGAGCATCCTCGGCTTGCAGTTCATTCCGCTCTTCCTGCGTAATGTTTCCTTTGGCCAATTGCGCTCTGATTATTTTCTGCCGCTCTGTCATGCGAGTAATTTCGTTTGTGAGCAACTCATTCGTGTAGTAAGCGCGATCAGCTGCATTTTGATAGCTTTCTAATGTATCTGGGTTTGTTGCATCTTCGAGAGCCTCGCGGGTACGTGTAACGTCTCGCTGGGCCGATGCAATGCTGAGAAACGAAGTTTTTAGGCTATCTGTTGCTGATTTTAGTTTATTCTGGTCCTGCATTAATTGATTAGACGCTTTTGAAGTTCCCTTCATTGCACTGGTGTTCAATGTTAGCGATGCAGTCGCCTGTTGAGTAGTCGATGTCATACTACCAGTTACACGTTGTAATGCGTAAGTATCCTGAGTATGCTCTTTTGTTATCGCAGAAGAATCTCGCGCAGCCAGTGCGCCTGCAATTTCAGCTTCAGTAGCTCCCTGCAAATGCAGTTGCCATCTAATTAAGCTTTGATCAGCCCAGTTAAGCCAGTTACCAAAATTCTGCATACCTACAGTTGCAGTATCGAGTGCAACTGTAAGCCAGTTGAATGCAGTTTTTACGGCAGGTCCTGAAATCTCGCCAAGAGCCTGATTGGCCCTGTCTGTTGCATCTTGAAAGTTCGACTGCGCCTGCGTAGCCGTATCCATCTGTTGAGCCATCATGCCGCCGTAATTCTTTTCCATACCGGCGATTAATGTATTTAAGTTGTCAGTAGCGGGGACAATACCCTGCGATACCATTTCCATGAGGGCTTGCTGGCTTACACCAGTAGCATCAGCAAGGATACGAAATGCGGGGACTCCCATTTCCTGCAACTGCATCATCTCTTCAGTAGTAATTTTACCTTTTGCCTGCATTTGGCCGAGCGCAAGTGTGATACGGTTAACACCCTCTGCACCGCCGCCCACTGCAGAGCTTGCGTCTCCGATTGCAGTCATAACCGCAGGGATTTCCTTTGCAGTAAATCCCATCGCAAGTAGTTTCTGCGTCCCTTGTGATATGTCATCAAAAGTAAACGGTGTCCGAGCGGCTAAGTCCTGCATTACAGTGTACAGCTCGTTACCTGCCTGCGTAGACCCCGTCATGAGTCCTAACGCTTTACGCACAGTATCGAATTTATCGGCAACAAGTGCGGAATTTAACCCAAGGTCGATCATTTGCTTACCAAGAGCTGCAATACCAGCGGCAGCACCGATCTTACCTATGCTGGATCCCAACGAGGCCGCTGACTCTGTAGCAGTATCACCCGACTTTGAAACTTTGTCGAGAGAACCTGCTACTTTTAACGCAACGGCGGACGCATTGTCTTGCGATATAAAACGAATGACTACGTCATTAGCCATTTCTTATTTCCTCCTAATTGGTTGTGATGTCTCTCGCTTTTTCGCGGAAACTTTCTGCTCCACGCGCATAATGTTTTCCCATTTTAGTAGTACTGCCAGCGGTGGTAGCTGATCTGGACGGCACTGCATTTTCATGCACCAGTAGTAGGAGCGATACTCAGGCGGCTGTGGCCCATCAGTCCAGAAGTAGGCGTACAGCCGCTTTGTCAGTTTGGGTCGTTTGCTGCGGCGACAAGTGCATTCAGCACCGCATCGCGGATTTTACGAATTTCACTCGCTTTAAACTTCCCGCGTACGCCCCCGACAACCACACGATCAAACACGTCAATCTCTTCCGTAAGTGTGGCCTCGCGTCGCGTCGCTTTATCAAGAATCTCTAAGTCTTCGACCATGAATTGGTCAAGATCGATGTTAATTTCAAGTTTAGTATTAGCCATTGTAACCTCTCTTTTTTTTTAGGATTGGAGCGGAAAGGGTGACTTTCGCCACCCGTCCCGAACCGACTTTTTAAGGTGTCACCTCGGTATAGTCAACACCGGGTGCCGTTAGGACAAATGAGAACATAAGGGGATCGCCGCTCGACGCATCGTTACCGGGTAACGATACCGTAGAGACTTTACCACCAGCTACGGTAAAGAACCGCAGATAGGTGGTAGCAGCAGCATCGACTGGCTGCCAACGAATCTGAGCGGCCGTGTTGGCCTTAATTGAAGCGATGACGAGTTTAAGAGCCTCATCAATAACCTCTGTGTACAAACAATTAACCGTTACGGAGACCGGTGGCTGCTTACCAAAGGTTAACAACGCGTAGTCGCCCGCAAATGTATTTGCCGAACCGTTGCTGCGGGTAAACTCGACAACGTCAACCGATGATGTCTGCCCGCTAATGTTTTTCCATGTGGAGCCACCATCGAAAGTAATTTCGATCTTACCGGTAGCACCCGTCATAGCGCCAGTAGTTTGGGCCATTTATTTAGCTCCTCCTTTTCTTACTTACGAGATTGAAGTTTCAATGCCGGGAGCTTGGACTACGAACGAGACCATTAAGGGGTCTCCGCTTGAAGCGTCGTTACCGGGCAAAGATACCGTAGAAATCTTACCTCCGGAAACTGTCGTAAATGATGCACCACCTGAGCCAGCAGGTTTCCATCTAATTTGAGCCAGTTGATTGGCTTTAAGTGCGGACACAGCTTTCAAGAAAGCCTCCCCAGCAACCTCAGTGTAAAGAATATTTACAGTTACGGCAGTCGGTGGTTGTCTTCCAAATGTCAGTACGGCGTAGTCACCATCCAGCGTGAATGCTGAGCCGTTCAAACGTGTCATCTCAACAACGTCAATGCTTGAGGCTGACCCAGCAATATCGGTAAACCCACCGTTGTTTACGTTGAGTTCGAGCGTTGCGGTTGCCCCAGTCATAGCACCAGTAGTTTGAGCCATTTTGTTACTCCTAATTTAGTTTATTGAATGATTTCCTTAACTGTTACGGTACATTCAACTCCGTAAAAGTAGGTCCCGGACCCATTCGGCCATTCCACCGTACCGGGTCTAACTGTTAAGTCATCCAGTGTGTAGTGGCCATTCGAAACAAGGCGTATAGCTTCGGTGTAGTCCGCGGCATATTGCATTAAGGCTGTTGATTGATCTTTTATACCGCGGCTCAAATCTAAGCGTTGGCCTAATAGTACATCAGTAATTTCCCAGCGCATGCTCATCACCGCTCCAGAACCAAACGTTCGACGAACGGCCTGACCACCCATCACACCCATCGCACTGAATATGCGCACTGGTAGATCAGCAATTTCTGCTGTATTGTTAATAGTCTCTCCGCTTCGTGTACCAATCGTCTTACCGTTGTAGGTAACGACAAGTGCTTTGATAGCGGCAACGATTTCTGGTAAGTGTGATGCCATTAGTCTAACCTCTTATATGGTGCGAGTAGCTTAAATATATCCCCGGGGACTTTCGCCGCGGCGATAACTACGCCATCACTTGAAAGTACGTCACGATTCGAAGAACTATCATTCCGTCGATCGTAGAAGTATCGAGCGAGCATGTATGTGGCCATAACAACAGGTCCGGGAGGAGTCAGACTCCATGCCCAGCGACCAGTAATGGCTACTGAGCCTACAGGTTCGTCCGAATACGTCCAAAAATACTGCACGTTATTCTTGATTTTCACCATTTCCTTCTGTGGTTGATTGAGTGGTAGAGCGATATATGTACCAGAAGGAAGTACGGTTCCGTCTCCGTTTGTAATCGATGTAATAGATACCAGATCAGTATCGAAACAAAGTGTGTAACCATCTCGCATTAAATCTCCGCCATGTGCCCTATCGAGTGGAGTAAAGTAACGAGTAGTATCGGCAGGAGCTTCAAACACCCGTTGAGTGTAACTTTCAATTTCTGCTTGGGCACTTTCGCAAAAAGTTGCGAGAATTGCATCGTCATCCGAACTTGTAATTTCTAAGTAGACTTTTAATCCACTTACAGTGATATAAGCCATTAAGCACCTCTCTTGCGCGCTGGTTTTACGGGTACTGCCTGAGTTTCCTCTGAAGCTACCTCATCGATTACCCAGCTAGCGATACCGCGTAAAACCATGCTAGTTGCCTCAGTATCGGAGAAGTCAGTAACAACCTCTCCGATCTGGGCAGTTCGCAGGTCACTATTTACATAATACGCGATGTCGGTATTAAGTCTAACCTGCATTAGTTTCTCCTAAGGTTACGAAGCGGGGTTCGTACCGCGAATAAAGGCTTCGGCTTGGCTAACGTCGGAACCCCAGCGAGCCGTTACAAAGATAGCGGTTTCGCCGGTGTTCTCGTAAAGGTAAGGGTTGCGGCTGATCTTGAGGCCACCAACATGCTCCACGAAGTGAGCAAAGGCCCAGTTACCGAAGATAACTGACTTGTTGGAAGCACCGAGAGCGCTCACACCATCGGTGATAGCGACTGGGCGGTACATCAACTGCTCCACACCAGCGTTATTACCGGCAGGCGTGTTCTGGAAGGCGAATGATCCAGTCGTCTGCAAGGCACGGATAGCACCGAGCGTACCGATTTTCATAGCCCATCCAGTCTGATTGCCATGGTAAGGAGTGGGCAAGCCGTAGAAGATCTTGTTGACGTTATCAACGCTCAACCCGCTGACCGAGGCCAACGTGACTGAGTTGGTGATACGAGGGATGACACCCTGAGGCTGGCCGTTACCTGAACCACCTAAGAGATAAGTGTTGATGTTAACGGCATATGCGCGAGCAATAGCGTCCATCAAGTACTCTTCGAGGTTGTTGCTGGTGTCTTCAAGCAGTTCGTTTGAAATCTTCATCATCAATGAAGCTTTGTACAAGCGAATCGACACTTGGCTGGCAGTAGGCTCACTCTCGTTAGCCCCTGAACCTTCACCAACAAAACCGAAGCTGGCCTTGGCATTTTCCGTGTTGATATCCACGTACTCTTTGCCAGTCACAATGCGATTGATTGGCAACTGGCTCAGGATTGAGAGCTCGTCGCGCTTTGCGACAATGCGGGCCTGCAAATCGCGGGCAACCGTAACACCCCAAGTACCGGAATCTTCTTGCATGATCGCTTTCACAGCGTCGTTTACCTTACCAGTACGCAGCCAGTCAATCTGGGCATCCTTACCGGTATGATCGCCACCGAGGCTCTTCACTACAGCCGGGGCTTGGCCAGTGACAACGCCACCACCAACCACGGGATCGCCCGCAATTTCCTGCAAGGCTGACTTCAATTCTTCTTTGTTAATCGACATTCGATTATTCTCCTGTTTGTTTTTAATTTGATTATCCAATGTACTCAAAATATTACCAACGGTTTCGTCGTCGCTAAGTAGAGATTGCTCTCCTACCGCCTTAACGTCCGCTATGGTACGTGGTTCTGCTGGTGTAGCAGTGAGACTTAGCTCGCCTACAATCCAGCGCTTTAATGCACCTGCGTTGCGTACAACGAGGTGGGAGACGGCACCAGTGGACATGCCAAGATGGCCGCTTTCAACAAGTTTCATGACATCACGCGCATATTTACGCGATTTGTAGATTTCGATTTCTACGTCAATTCCTTCGTCTGTCGGAATCCATGCTTTAACCTCACCAATCTGTGAAGCTAATCGACCACCTGCATGATCAAAATAGACTGGCATCCCGATAAACGGGCGGGTCTCTCCGAGGTCAGTCTCCTTGGTAAACGTGTCTCCTACGAGGTCACGACCGCCATAAACGATTGCGGTACCTTTTACAGTGTACTCTCCAATAGCTTTTACACTGTCGGTTATTACTCTATCCATTCTTTACCTCCTAATTTAATTCTACCAATGCTGTCAAGGATTTTTACTGTATACGCTTTAGCAGTTCTTTTGCAAGGTCTTTTGCTGCGGCCATAAGTTCGTCGCGCCATGACTGTGGCAGAGCATTGTAGAACTCAGGCCCCTTCCGCATAGCGATCTTGATTAAGTTACGCTTAAATGTCTCAAAATCAACATCACCGCGG
>Ga0315902_10008242_pt1 | contig 14140 bp, 8 predicted proteins | sample LakEriMetagenome_9_FD_203523 | JGI IMG/M metagenome (GOLD analysis project Ga0315902, IMG submission 203523) | Freshwater fungal communities from buoy surface, Lake Erie, Ohio, United States - Buoy 12 MA117 | ecosystem: Environmental > Aquatic > Freshwater > Lake > Lake biofilm | place: USA... | reverse complement strand
TAATAAGTACTAAAATATCATCACTAAATATATTTTTAGATGGTGTGTCATGTGGATACTATGTTTATAGTCCTAGTACCACTTTTTTAGAAATTATAGATGTTCTTGATAAATATACACATGATAATAATAAGAGTATCAATAGTCTAGGTATTGTTTTTGATACCAGTAATATAGACACAATCTTTTTAAACTTTAATACTTTTATTACTAAAGACTTGCCAAACAATATTACTAGATTTTTTGAAAAAATAGTTGGTAGATATAAGTTAAAAACTCTTGACTTTCTGGCATGCAATCTACTTCTACATAATTACTGGAGAACCTATTTTTATTACTTATATAAAACACTTAATATACCTATTCGAGCTAGTATTGATCTTACTGGAAACCAACCTAGTAATTGGGTATTAGAAAATTATAATATTGATGTAAAACCACTATATTTTAACCAGAATATAGAAAAATGGTACTACTCGCTAGATAACTATAATATTTCTGAAAACTCATTTGCCATTATTCAAAAAAATAACTTATTTATTTCTGGAGAATTTCCACATCAATATTATTTTAAACACTATATTGATTACTTATTTCCAAACATTAAGAAAATTACAGATAAATATATTTTATTAACAGACACACGACTATACCATTATACAAATGGATTAATATATATTGCTAACAATGTTAATGATATTATTTCAAATACATATATAGATGTATATATTACAGATGATAGTGTGAATAATATGTATTTATCTGGGCAAAATAATAATGGGCAACTGGGTTTAGGTGACAATATAGATAGGGTTAATTTTACACGTACTAATTGTAATAAAAAAGTAATTAGAGTTGCCATAGTTAAAGATTATCTAGTTGCTATATTAACAAGTGAAGTTGTAAATAATCTATATGTTAGTGGCATATATTCATCTATCTTTTCACCTATTATAGTAAATACATGTATAACAGATATATCAGGCGGTGAAAATCTGTTATGTGCTATAAGTACTGATATTATGGATAATCTATTTATTTTTAATGTGGATACAAATATATTAACAGTAAAAGATCACTATGGTATAGATACTAAACAAGTTAAATATGTATCATGCGGTAAAGATATAGTGGGGGTAATGACATATGAAACTACTAATAATTTTTATATATTAGACAATGAAAACTTTGTAAATTCTGGACAAAGTATAGTAGATATTTATGTAACATATGGTAATTATTTTATATATACAGTAGATAATCGCTTACTATGTAGTGGAGATAATGTAAATGGATCACTTGGATTGGGAACACTGGAACAGATAACTGATTTTATTGAAATATCTAATTTTCTTTCAAACAATTTTGTAAAATTTGTGTGGAGTGTGGAACATCATGTTATTTTGGCTGGAAATGGAAATACTTTTTATTCAACCCATCCATGTCCAAACTATTTCAACAAACCACTTTTTAATAAAAACATAGTTAAAATATCATGTGGAAAGTCGCACACATTAATAATAACAGATGAAACTATAAATAATCTCTATGTTTGTGGAAGTAATAATAACTATGCTACATGTCTGGGTATAAATACAGGATATACCTATGATTTTATACAAATAGTAATGGGTAAACAAATAGTAGATATCTATGCTGGTAATGAAAATAGTTTTATATTAACGAGTGAGACTATAGATAATCTCTATGTTTGTGGGCTGAATAACTATGGACAATTAGGATTACCTGGTAATCCTATCACTAGTTTAACAAATGTACCTACTGGTACATATATACGACAATGTCATGGATATGACCATAGTTTTTATATAAATAGTAGTAACCAAATTTATTTTGCTGGTAAAAGTGATTATGGTCAAACCACTTATAAAACCAGCAATTTATCAAGTTTTACACTTGGGAATAATATATCAAATCCAGTTATGAAAGCTGATATAGGTGATAATCACACAGTATTGTTATATGACTTACCTATAAATAATAGTTTTGGTGTGGGTGATATTCGTTTTTCTGCATATGGTAAGAGTATTTATACGGCTAGTATTTTTAAATATGGTTGGAAAAAAATGGGATTTGGTTTAAATTCTGGTGGATTTACTGGACGTGACGATTTTCTCTATTTTTTTGGGGAAAATTCTCCACCAACCAAAACCACTCTAAAACCCAGTGATTTCTGTTTTTCGGAAAACAATCAATTTATAATAGTAAATGGCGTTGTACACGGTAAAGGTTCTAATATATATGGACAACTTGGTCTAGGCGATTTTCTAAATCGCAATAACTATACTATTATACCACATCCTAAACGTTTTAAAATAGTTAAAACATATAATGATACTACAGCACTAATAACAGTGGAAAACGAACTATATATGTTTGGACGTAATGATTATTATCAAATAAATAGTCTAACAAACACCAGTATAAACACACCACTATATATAACAGATAATATCTTGGATGTTAATATAGGTAATAAATTTACCACCTATGTTAAAAATAATGGTGATGTATATATAGCTGGTTATTTTAACACTAGCTACACTGAATTTACACGTTTAGTTCACAATATTTCTAGTGTTGTATGTAATGGTAGTAATATTTTTTGTATAGATAAGTCTGGTAATTTAAGTGGAGCAGGTGAAAATATGAATGGTGAACTGGGATTGGGTCATAATATACCCCATTATTCACTAAGTATAATAGGGACACATATTACGAGTGTTACGTGTGGTAATAACTTTTCTATGTATATTCGGGATGGTAATGTTTACACTTGTGGTAATAGATATACTAATGGATTGGGTTATGAAATATATACACATACTTATTTAATGCTTGGTACATATATTAGTAGTAAATACTATCATACAATAATAAGTGATGATACTAATTCATATATAATAGGTAGTGTTGGAGATGATATTAGTATTCCTACACAAATTATCACGACAGAAAGATGTGTAAACTTAAGTTGTGGTAGTCAATCTACTAGTCTAATATCTGAAAGTGGTAATCTATATGGTAGTGGAATTACAGGTGAAGCGGGTGGCATTTTATATGATACAAAACTATTGTTAGGAAATGTAAAGTCTGTAGAAAACTACAAAGATAATAGTATGGTTGTTATAAATGGAAATCTATATATTTGTGGACAAAATAATAGTGGACAGTTTGGTATTGGATTATCAACTGGTAATCTAAATTACATGTTAAACCCGTTGGTAAGCAATGTGGAATTAAATAATATAAACTATCCAATTATTAATGACTTTCACTTTAGACGTCCTATATTGACAGGACATAATTATAATATTAGTGATTTAGCAATTATAGATATTTTTGATAATGATAATATAAGTATTAATTATAGTGGTCCTATTGTATTTGGAAATACGTTAATAAGTAATATAGCTGGAAATTATGGTATAACATTAACTGCTAATAATTATCTATCTTCTAGTAAAATAGCAAATGTGAGTGTTGTGGAACCTGTCTATATATATGAATATGATGGTACACAAAATCTGGGAAATTCTATATTGGTTGGGGATGTTAGTGAGTTGTCTATAATTTATAAAAAATATTCAATGAATTTGAGGGAGGTAGATTTGTGTTATATTAGTGGTAATATTGTTGAAACTCTATCAACTGTTCAAAAACTGGAAGCCATTAATTTACCAGAAAATAGACCACTTTTTAATTTACCAAGGGTGGAAAGTATTGATATACATAACTATCTCAAAACTAGAGGACACTTTGTTAAAGAGGTGCTATACAATAAATATTTTAGAGTGTTATATCCTACAAGTGGTAGTGGTACTATGAGTAATCCATATACTATTACTTTTATCAAACAGTTTTCTAGTAATAAAATAGGTTTCTATATTCCAGCAATGGATGGCGAAATATACAAACTATCACTCTACCGAAACAAATATTATTATATTAGAAAAACACGTGATGGTTATGGTGAGGTTTTAGTAAATAGTGTGTGGACGATCTTTCAAAATGGGGACATGTTGCTTATAGATAACGCACAATTTGTTATGTATTTCTCATCTATTATTTTATACCAATCACACGTTCAGTGTTTAACACCTGAAATAGATGTGTTATGTTCTACTGGATACGTTAATGTTAAAGAGTTGAATATAGGAGATAGTGTTGTTACGAGTGATAATAGACATGTAGGAATAATAAATATTATTAAAACGCATACGTTATGTGATAGTGAGGATAATTATCCATATTTGGTTCGTAAGAATAGTATTAATAGAGAATATCCGTCAGTGGATGTGCGATTGTCAAGAAACCATCTTATTTATTATAAAGGTTTCTGGGTAGCCCCATTTCAGATACCTAAAATAGAAACGGAAATAGTTGAGAGTATTACATATTATAATATAGTGTTACCCAATTATAAAACAGATCATCTAGTTATTAATGGGGGTACTATAGTGGAAAGTTATGGTGATAATGATAGTAATAATATGGTTGAAAATAAGAGGCGATTTTCAGATAGGAATTATTATTACCTAACCACATTAGTAAAACAGTTAGGTAATAAAGAGCTAGATAAGATATTTGGTAATATCACTAATAACAATGTTTTTATATATGCCTGTCAAAATAATAATCTAAATTTGTGCGAATATTTGTGGACATTTTGTATGAAAATGGATTTTAATAAACTGGATAGTGCTAGTATTAAAAAGGGCTATGCTTTAGCAAAATCCAGTGGATATAACGAATTATGCCACTACATAGAAAGCAAATTTGGTACTTGTAATGTTTTCCAAACAACATCCTCACATCTGGCGTAGGGACATATTTTATTTCCCATGCGGAACCAATCATTTATGGCGTTTTCCTTGTATATAGTGCGACACCTATCACACATCTTAATGTTTTCTCCCACTACAAATTCGTCATGTGTAATGGGACATATATTAGGTGGTTTTGTCTTTTCGCGAATTATTTCTAGTAATTGTAGATTTGATATTAGAAACCAATTATTATCTATAGATTTTACTGATACTGGCATACCAACACGTTTTAATATAATAATACCATTACGATATAATAATTCATTTAAATATTCATATGTTACTGACATATCTATATTTTCAGTAATATTATTAGTAGTAAATTCCAGTTTAAATGCTACATTATTATTTAGAAATAAGTCATATCTGTAATCTTTATTTATTTCCAAACGTATAGTGTTTAAATTATTAATATTTTCAGTAAATATTATACTATCACGTTCAATAGTCCAAATATGACTAGTGTCTATATATATTAATATTCTAAACAATTTTTTCATAATAGGATTTGTAGAATGCAATGTGATGGATGTTATATAATTATGTGAATTTGTGCTATCAAGTGTTATTATGTAATTGTATTTAAAACTTATTAGATTATTTTTGGTTGTTATATGATAGGTGTATCGTTGTGTAATATAACTTGTAATAGGTAGACGATAATTGTTGAGTATGTCAAAATAGATGTATATACCTTCTATCTTAATATTTGTGAATATAGAAAAATCAGCTATAAATTTGAGTATCAAATGTTGATATTGAATTCTTAATAAGTAGATAGGATCATATCCTAATATGGGTGAGTTTGTAAATCTAAATTGTAGTATAAAACGGTTATCTACAGTGTTAAATATAAAATCGTTAGTGTCTAAATATGTAAGTACATGACCATCATATATTATAGACATATCTAAAGCAAAATTATTTATGTTAAATGCTGGATTTTTAATAGTTCCTGATATTTTAACTCCATCAAATATGTCGCCATAATTGGAGTTTAATATTAGTGTATTATTCTCAAACTCCCTTGTTAGGTTTACAAGTGTCTCTAGACTTAATCCTCTATTTATTTTTGAAAATCTACCACGTATTTCATTTCCAAATTGAAATAAATTGTCATATTCACCTTCATTTTTTAAGACACGGTAAATAATATTACGTTTTAAATATAGTTCGTATTCTTTACTATTCATAAATATATATTTAAAATATATTAGTTATCCATAAATTTATTATAGGAATATAATGTATATGGAAAACTTTACCAACCTAAAAAACATTAAAAAAATAGGAAAGGCTAAAAAAATAGTACTTAATCGTGTGATGTCATTTGAACAGTGCTCACAATATGAGGGGGAATATTTAACAGAGGAATTTATGCGTCATTTAAGTAAGAAAAATGGTACTAAATATTGGCTTATAAATTTTGACTGTGATGGTTATATTATTAATGATGATGGTGAAGAGGTATTAGCATTTACATATCGTAAAAATGTTTTGGATCCAGAAGTGGCAAGTGAGGCTTTAAGTAATCTGCGTAAAACAGCAATGGCAAAGAAAATAAATAGGGGTTCTTTTGCGGGTGTTTTGGACAAGGATAAAATGCCTAATTATGTTGGTGAGTTCCATAATCCAGGTAAGTTCCGCACTAAATACTACTCAAAAGTTAGTGGAAAGTTAGCAAATCAACTTATTTCTAATATAAGTCCTAGTAATATTGTAGGTTATTTTGATAAAGTGGATAGAAATCTAAAAGGTGCTGGTAGTAATATTAGGAGTACTGCTTTTATACGAGATCATCCGGAAGCATGGCATAAAGCCTTACCATATTTCCAAACTCTTCATAATATTTATAAATATTTGTGGAATGGACGAGAACCATATGAAAAACAGTTGGAAATAGCAAAACAAATACCTATGGCCATGATACCTGAAACTATTTTTTCAACCGCCACAATAAATTATAGTTGTCAAAGTGCACTACATTTAGATAAGGGTAATATGGAAGGTGGTGTGGCAGTGTTAAGTGTAATATTGGATGATAGAAATCCAAATACTTTTGTGGGTAGTTATTTGTGTTTGCCTGAATTTGGTATATGTATAGATAATAATCATCTTGATATTTTAATAGCTGATAATAAGTATATATGGCATGGTAATACAGAATTTGTACCAAAGAACAATAAAATTTATCCAATGAATATGGATAAGCCCAATAAAATGCCTACTGATCAGGAGATTAAAAATAATTGGTATTTCAATCGTTTTGTTAGTGTTAGCTATATACGCGAAAGTATTTTAGATAATTATGTAAAAAATGCTGGTAAGTATAATGAAAATGATACATTGGGTGTTTAATATTTAGTTTTTTTTGAAAAAAATTGAAGTTTATTTATTACCTATTATAATTTTTGTTATAAATAGAAAATTAATAAAAACTCTAGAAAAACCATAGCTACTAAAAATGACCAGCTACTTATTACAAAAAATATAACAATACCTCATACTATCAAAATAGATTATACTCCGAACACCAGTGTTACACTATCAAATAGCTTAGTACAATCAACTAATACACAAATAAGTGTAGTAGATATGTACACAGATCAATGTGCTAAGTATTTAATAGATAATGGTATATCAGACAATGTATGTATTATGAATTTTGCCAGTAGACATCATTGTGGTGGTGGTTATATTAATGGTGCTATTGCCCAAGAAGAAGATTTATGTCGTGTAATACCAGCATTATATTCTTCTCTTAGTAAGATATCCTATCCATTTAAGGAGGATAGTATTCTTATCACGCCTAAAATAGAAATTTGGCGTGATCAAAACTATAATATTATGGCGAAACCATATACTATTTCAGTGGTTAGTGCGGCAGCACAGAACTTGAAATTTGAAAAATACTTTGATGCTAATTTATGTAAAAGAGTGTTAGCAAGTATTTTTCAAAATGTGCATAAAGAATTAGGTAGTGATACTTTGGTGTTAGGAGCGTGGGGTTGTGGTGCTTATAGAAATGATCCTCATAAAATGTCCGAAGTAATGAATGAGGTTTGTGAAATGTATGGTGGTTTGTATAAAAATATAGTGTTTGCCATCCCAGCTGGTGAAAATTTTGAGATATTTAGACAAAATATTAAAACAAATAATAGTATCTCTGTTTAAAAAATAATCCCTAAAAAAGAATATAAAGACAAGCCACTATTATATGTTAAGATAGCATAAATGATGTTTCAGCAATTCAAAATTTTACGTTTATAAAATTAAAAGCATCATTGTATTGTATCTAAAGTAGATTATCCAAGTGGGTAAGGAATATTATTCAGAAGTGATGTGACCTATGAATAATATGAGCTCCATGCTCATGTCTGGTTCGATTCCAGATATCTACACAAGACGTCTTCCCCAACAAAATCCCGCCCTTTACTATGAGTAACCTTTTTAGGTAAAAACCAAGGTAGATTGTCCGAGTGGTTAAGGAGTGTGACTTAAGATCACATGGGCTAAACGTCCGCGTGGGTTCGATCCCCACATCTACCAAGCACAAAAACCTAAATGTTGTCACAGCAATTTAAATAAGCATAAACCTTTTAAGTTTACAAAGCTAAACATACAACATTGAACAAAGTAGATTGTCCGAGTGGTTAAGGAGTATGACTTAAGATCATATGGACTATGCGTCCGCGTGGGTTCGATCCCCACATCTACTATTTTTATTTTTTTGCTAACTTAATAAGTAGCAAAAAAATAATTTTAGAATAATTTTATTCTTCATCGCTAGTATATTGATTAACCAATGTGTACAAGTCTATACTAGCATTTTGTCTAATTAATTTTGGTGGCATTATATGTTATAGATAGTGAATAGACTTTATATTTGTTACAAGTATCTTTTTTTTAAATAGTCTACACATTTTAAAAAAAAGAGTAATTTATAAGCCTTTATTTACTATTGGTGCTTTCCAATTTATTGTTTTTGCCAAATTATGAATTGCTACACTAGGTATAGCATCACTATACTCTTTAAACCTATTACCTTTTGTTATATAATTATAACCCACTTTAATATTCATAATTGTATCTAACCATTTTTGTGGTACACTATATATTCCATAGAAAGCACCCAATAGAGCACCACATATACATCCATTTGTATCAGTATCTCCTCCTAGTGCCACAACATCTTCTAGTGATTTGTGAAATGTAGTACCATGTAATAATTCATAGAAAGTATTTTGGAATGCGTGTAAGATATATCCACTATCAACATCCGTATTTATATATGTATTACCTTTTGGACTAAGCACTTTTCGCTTCTTATTATAAGCGTCATCTAGTGCTTGAATTATATTAGAATTTGTGGCACGTGATCTAGCATATTTCCATAGTAATAGTCTATCTTTTGTAGTAAAAGCACATCGTGTAGTTAATACATATAGTTCTACAGCCTCTAAACATATTATACCCACATTAGTCATCATGCAATTCTGTCTCGCTAATTTAGATAATTCATCATCAGATAAATTATGGATAGCTCCATAAATAGCAAGTGGACTAATACGCATAAGACAGCCATTGCTAGAATTGTCGGCTCCACTACTTCTAATAACCTTTTTATTTAAATATGTTGACTTCTCTACACAGTCTTCATAATTTTTAGAATTGTAGAAGGCATTTCTAGTAGTAGTTCCTATATCAAAAGGGTTAGAGTGACACCATTCTATATATTTTTGCGCTACCTGTTCATTATCATATTTTTTATTTTCCAGCAATACATTTAATAGTCCTAACGCTAATTCAGAATCATCAGTTATTTGACCAGCTTTTAAATTAAATGGACCACCACCTACAATATCTAGAATGTTATCATATCCTTTATTATCTTGTACATCATTGTAAGCATCTCTCGCGTTTTGAAATTCATATGTAGTACCCAAAGCATCTCCTACAATTTGTCCAATTAGACATCCCATTATACTATCTTTTTCAATATGATCCAACATATATTATCTTAATTAATATATTAAGACAAAATCAAATTTTTTTTAAACAAATTTAACATCTATTTTATTTTTTTTTTCTAAACTTATTATTCATGCTAAAAAAAATAAAACAGATACCTAAGTCTTTACAAATTTCTCAGTTAGTTTTTAGGAATAATAACTTAACACTATAAAATAAATGGTAGATATTATTTTGTTACTGTAAAATGTCAATATTAAAAACGGACTAAGAAATTTGCAAAGTACTATAGATAACAATCTAAACAGTAGACTTGGATATAATAGCTGTTCTATATGCTAACGGGATATATCTAGATCTAGACTGGGGTGGTTTCCAGGGAAGTTCTTCATATATTATGTCAAGCTTACTACGTTTAAACATGCTTAAATATATATTTACAGAAACTCTTAGTGTTAAGTATATTTCAATTTTTTTGTCGTGTAAAAGTAATATACTAACTATAATTTAAAAAACAACTCTACAGTTAGGACAAGAAGCATTTTTTTCAAGCCATTTTTTAAGACAACTCTTGTGAAAATAATGACCACACAATGTCCGCATATTAGATGTATCTACTAAACAAATACTACACTGAATATCAAAAACCGACAATATATCTAGTATTTTATCATTAGTTAATATTAATGTGTCATTTAAAACATGTACTACATTTTCACATAGTTTATAGTCTAAATCAGTATACTTATCCAACAAATATTCTAAAATACTTAATCTTTCCTTATCAATCGCCTGTACAAATATGGAATACTTATAAAAGTCACTATCACATATTGATAGTAAAGTTCCTAAAATCTTAATATCATCTATTTCACACGCAATATTAAAAGCTGTATTTAATGGTATTTTTGGAAATACTGACGCTATAAATAGTATAACATCACTATGTCTATATAATACGGCAGCATTAAATCCAACTATTATGTTTCTGGATGGAACGTGATATATTAAATATTCCACTAATACTAAATTGCCACCAGCACATGCGTTAGCAAATATACCATAATTTTCACTAGTTTCAGTTAAATTCAACAATTTTGTACTACTAGTATTATTTCTAAAGATAACATCCACAAACCACAAATTACCTTCTATTGCCAAATGTTTTAAAATATTTAAATATGTATACTTATTAACATTCCATTTTAATAACTGTTCCAATATTAATATATTATAATGTGTACATGCTACTTCTACAAATTTATTATATAGTGGATAGTCCAAAATATCAGGTCTAAGTTTTTTCAATATTTTAATATGTTGTAACCTATTATTTTTAATTAGGTTTAAAAACAAATTTATATAAAATTCGTATGGTCTATTACCACTAGCAAGTAGTAGTAATTTAAAACACTCATCACTTTTAGTTAGTGAAAATAATATATGTAATTTATATGTCTCTATAAATATAATAGGTTTCACAATTTTACTTACTATGATATAGTGACTAGTATTAACTCCATATAATATCTTACACATACTAGCAACATTATTATTCTTACATGCATCATATAATAAATCTATTTGCATATTTCATATTAATATTTATATATAGATTAATATTTAATATTTAATACCACTATAAAACGAAAATTGGGTATTACCCAAATTATTATTTTTACCAGTTTATCTATTTATTTTATCATGGTGATCCACACTATAAACCGCTATAAAACGAAAAGTGGACATTGTCCGAATTATTACTTTTGCGGGTTTATCTATTTATTTTAAGCTAGCAATTGAAACCACAAAATAAATAGATAAATATCTATTTTACTTGACAAATATTCCATTGATTAGCCGTAAAATAAATAGATAAGTTACTATTTTTATTGGCTAAATATTGAATTTATGTTGACCGGCAATTTGGACAATTAAAACTTATGTCATTATGCGCCAGTTTATTATACCAGGAAAATATACAATTTTTGTGGAAAACATGACCACATTTTAAACTATATAATTCTCCATCATTATCCAAACATATACTACATATATTATCACTTCCCACATAGATAGTCATTTCAAAAATACAGTTTGAATATTGATTTAATACTGTTTTAACATCATCAGTAACCCCTGTAATATGTATATCACTTATATAATATGTATCTCCCATATATACTAGTTTTCCACTTTGTATATTAGGTAATAAATATTTTAGCGCTGGTACATCATTATAAGCACAAGCCGTAGAAACAAGCTTATCTAAATATGGCATATTATCAATATAACCAGTTAAAGTAGACATATATTCAAAAAAATCCGCACGTTTATACACTATACTATGATATAATAGACTACCAAAAGTATTTATATTTACATTCCCATCTTTTACAAATGTCTTAAATATATCTATATAATCATGTCGCATTAATATAATTAAAAATTCATGGTAATCAGACCCAGTAATATTATGTTTAATACACGTATATATAGTATATACTATATTATGATTACCTTTAGAAGCAGCTAACTTAAATAATTGGTTGCGATTTTTAGTTAAATCCGTACGGGTTTTAATACTAACTAACACATGTATTAACATATAGTCACTATTATATACCGCTTTATAGAATAATATATATAAATCACATTGTTTTAGTATGGGAGTGAAGAATACTAATGATAATACACACTCATATTTGTTAGGGTTGGTACTATCACACAAAATAGATAAACAGTCTACTATAATTTTACTATCTATACTAGAAGAATATTTATATATTAGCCGTATAATATCATTATTAACATTACGACACGCAATTACTAAGGCAGTCTCAAAATCTAAACGCTCTTTGTGTCTAAACATACTAAAAAAACCATATTGTTTATTTAATATAGATGTTAGACCGCTTATATTTCCAGTATTACAATATTCTATAAATAAATCATTCATATAATATAATTAATTTTTTATTTGTCTTATTTTTCTAGGTAGAAATCACTTTATACATAAAAAATTAATTATAGTAAATAATATTATTGTGGTAAGATGTTTAAATATAACATCTTTTGCATGATTTGTTTATTTATTTTTAGTCTAATTTGTAACTCAGTGATATGTTATTGTTACTACAACATTATAAATAATAATTTCCTAACAAATGATATCTTTTACTATTATTTTGTATACTCAAATGTTATATGTGTATTACAAATATTTTTACATATTTTTCTACAAATATTTAATGTTACTTTAGTTCTAAAAACATCTATAGTTAGTATTAATCTCATCAATGTTATTACTAATATATGTATGATAGTATATTATACACAGTCTAACATTATTCAATATATTAATACCTACGTTTACTATTCTTTCCTATTTGGCAACACATTTATATCTATTTTAAATTCTACATATATATTTTATAAACATAGACACCAATACAATAAGAAAAAACGGCAATATACTATTTGTACAATAGGATGTACTGATTACATACCATATATAGATACTTAACATACTATTGTCATATCATTTGTAATAATACTTTTAATATTTGCTGGACAAGCAAAGGTAAGCCATTGTGTATAAATATTTAATGTAGTTAGTGTACTTCTTATTTCGGGAACTCTAGTAAACAGTTGTTCTAGTAGTTGGATACTACCATATTTAAGTATCCAATCACATATATTTCTATACTCTAATATATAAACAGGTGACTTTTTATATAATAGAATAGCAATATCAATATAATTCTTACTAACTGCCAACTTAAATAGATAATAATCATCCATCGTCACATCTATATTAGTTGTGTTTAATAAATATTCTACAATATCAGTAGTACCATTACTACCAATTATAGCAGAAATAGCTAATCTATTATAATTTATCATAATATCTGATGTATCTATGTTACTTAATAGAAATTTTAATATATTTAAATGATTATTACTAACAACATTTAATAAATTCATTTTATAACGATAACGTAGGTTAATATTTGGATAAAATTCTATTATTGCTAGTACTAAATCATAAAATCCATGTTCACACGCTTTTAAATATAACTGTTCTATGGAAATATTATTATCTGCTAAATATTCTTCTATTTCTGTTTTATTATATGTCATCTGTAATTCACGTAAATATATAATGATACAATCAAAATTTTTTTATTTATACAGTTAAATGATATACAGTATAACCTCTCTAATAGCGACACTAAATTAACACCATAATAATATTATAATATCAATTTATAACACCATACTAAGTGCTAATTTAAAAATCTATAACTACTATTTAC
>Ga0315902_10008241_pt1 | contig 14142 bp, 12 predicted proteins | sample LakEriMetagenome_9_FD_203523 | JGI IMG/M metagenome (GOLD analysis project Ga0315902, IMG submission 203523) | Freshwater fungal communities from buoy surface, Lake Erie, Ohio, United States - Buoy 12 MA117 | ecosystem: Environmental > Aquatic > Freshwater > Lake > Lake biofilm | place: USA... | reverse complement strand
AAGATTGGAGCTATACCACTCTTGATGGTCCAGATAACGGTGTTGCAGTTGCAGGCTATGATGTTTCGATAAGTAACTCTGGAAATAGGATTGCAGCAGCTTGGCTTGCTGCTAGTGGTCTGCGCCTCCCTAACGCTGATGAAGTTCGTTTTCTTATTGTTAATGAAGATGATTACCCAAGTCGCTTATCACCTGAAAGGCATGGCACTCCTGGCTCACCGCTTTTAATTGACAGCAAAGGAATGGTCTTTGGGTGCCAAGATCGAATCTGCTCAGTCGGGTCCTATAGTTCCACGCCTAAATTAAACAATGGCGCCATCCTTAACAATGTTAAAGATAGCGCCATAGTCACAATCAATAGGGTCCGCTATGCGGTAACCTCGATTTCTAAAAAGTTAGTTCTTATAAAACTCTAAGAATTACGTCTTATTTCTACGCTGAATACGAGTTTTCTTCAAAAGTTTCTTATGCTTCTTTTTAGCCATTCGTTTGCGACGCTTTTTTACCACTGATCCCACGATTTTCTCCCTTTCTAGTCAGATAAAGTGTCTTACTGTGATAAGAATCTAATCCACCATTTCTTTAACTTGTGCTTTCAATTCAGAATAAGAAATGACCTCGAATTCTTTAGGACTCTTCAAATGTAGTATACGGTCACAAAATGCTAAGTTCTGAATCCTATGTGCAATTATTACAACTGTATGGGTCCCCCTGAGTTCAGCAATGGAATTAGTTAAAGACTGTTGAGTTAGAAAGTCAAGAGAGCTTGATACTTCATCGAAAATAATAAATTCAGGCTCATATAAAAGTGCTCTTACTAAAGCTATTCGCTGACGTTGCCCCCCGCTCAAACCACTACCAAAATCACCCAGTTTTGTTGCGAGTCCCTCTGGTAAATCATCAATCCATGCATCTAATTTAAACTCTTTGATAAGTGATTTCATTCGATCAATAGTGTATTGATGGTCTAAATATCCCATGGTAATATTTTCGATTAAGGAGCCTCTGCTGACAAAAGAGTCTTGTGGTACGTAAGCAATCTTTCCAGGCCATTGAACGATAGCCGTCTTTGGGGGTACCCCTGAAATTAGAACTTTTCCAAAAATAGGATTTAGGATTCCTAGGGAAAGATCGACTAGAGTAGATTTGCCAACACCTGAGTGGCCAAAAATTCCCACATGTTCCCCTTTTTCTATTCGAAAAGAGAGGTTGTTGACAATTATATTTTCATTCTCACTGTATCCAAATGTGACGTCTTGTAACTCCAACGTTCCTGTGAAACTTGATGATAGCGATTCAATCTTAAGTGAATCAGGCGATGAGTTCGTTTTAGTTAATTCATTAATTGAGTTTAATATTGACAGAGTTCTATTAGCCTGTGCAAGGTTTTTTACAAGGGCATTGGCATTTTGTTGAACACGAAGAATAGCTGGGGCTAATCGAAACGTAGCGGCTAAAAAAACTGATAGAGTTGAGATGGCGCCAACTGCGCTATCAAAATAGATCTTTACTGAAGAAACCAAAATGCCTGAAATTACTATCCCAATTTCAAGTGCATATTTTGAAAAAAATGGCATAAAACTTAGAGTGGATCGAGATTGAGTTAAATCTCCTTGAATAGATTGAAGTTTGGGCACGTAGTTTTCCAATTGATTTCGTATCTTAAGCTCTTTGAAGGCACCTAAAATTTCGTGTACTAAGTCATTGGTTTTAACCATGTTTTCTGCAACCCTTCCCCCATGGAGTCTGGAAACTTTGGTTAATTTATTGTGCAAAACCAGTGCCAAGATTCCAAATATTAAAACTATTACCATTGCCAACCAGGCATCTGCAATGAACAAAAGTGATACGATGAGAACGGTTAGGACCAAATCAATAAAAAGAAAGCTTAAAGGGGAAATAGTGCCAACAACTGAAACTTGAATTCCTATCATATAGGCATAGAACAATTCATTAGCCGGAAACATTCGTACCTCATGTGGAGATAACTTGAGTAGATTGCAAAAGTTATCTAGAGTTATTATTTCACTTTGTTTTTGTAAAAAAACAAGAATACGCCGAGAAAAATACATGGATAAAACCGTCTTTGAAATGAGTAAAACTGCCGAGATTAATCCAAGAGCTAAGACTTGCATCTCAAATGAAACCTTATCTAAAGTTAAAATTTTTAGTACGGTTTCGACTAACTTGTTGTTAGCCTGAGAGGTTAAAGTTGTACTTGAAAGCGATATAAAGAGTCCAATGAAAGCTATTGCCAACAAATCCAATATAGCAAGAAAGGCTTGCACTAAAGTAACCTGAAAGACCTTCCTCTTGCCTTTTTTTGACAGCATAGAAAATATTTGAATTAATTTTGGGATTTCTCCACGAATATCAAGAAAGCGGGAAGATAGAGAACTTAACACTGTATTTGTCATCAGTTTAGAAACTCCCTTGTAGCACTTAATTGAAAAACTCGGGGATAAGCCTTACGGACTCTTTGAGAAATTTTCGTAAATTCTCTTCTTACACTCCTGATGCTCACTCAAATAGATTTTGCTAGACCCTTCATCCCTTTACTATAGGGCATAGATGTTAAATTGTCATACGCAAAAGTGTCTATCACTAGGCGTAGTTTGCATTCAAATTCTTGATTATAGATTAGTGAACTACATTAAGGTAAAATACGATTCTCGAGTTCCCTAGTCAGCGATTCCCAATCTTTACCTTCAGAGAATTCTCTTACATTCTTGGCAAACTTCTCATATAGGGATGAATCAAAAAATAGTGACCTTATAGCATCTATAAAGGCCTTAGGATTTGTGACAGAGATTCCTAAATTGTAATCGTCTACGTCCTTTGTATCTTCCAATCGGTATGTAACGATTGGGATCCCCGCTCCAACATAATCAAATATCTTCAATATTCGTCTTTTGTGATCATGCGTCCGCGGGTATATACCCACGCTACATTGCTTAAGAAACTCTGAATATTCAGCAATCTCCAAATAGTCAATAGTTCGAACGTTTGGAAACGTTAATAGTTTTGCCTTCGCACATTTACCTATATTTGCAATGAAAATGAATTTTATATCTTTTGGAAGCACCAAGCTCAAAGGTAAGATGTCATCAATAAGGGATTGTGCTCCCCAAGTAGAATGTTTAGAGAGTTTATCGTCGCCATAATGTAAATATGGTGATGCATAAACACAGATAAAATCCTTTGTGCTTTTCCTTATTTTGTTTTGTACGCGAGTATAACCCTGGCTGATAATGATGGTATCAACATTAGGGCAATTTTCTTTATATTGTGAAGATGTATACTGGCTCGTCAATATCAAACCTTTTTTTGTTCCGTATTTTTGTCCTGAAATAATCCAATCATTTATTCGATTGTATTCTTCCTGAGAATACTTAGGATCATCTATATGTAAGTACTGCCGTGGTGTTTTGATTGCAAAGTTCGGCAACGACGTCAAAATCAAGGCTTTGTATGAAGAAATCCTTGATTTATATAAAAATAAACACATGATCATTAGTTTCATCACAATTAAATCCGTACCTCTAAACCTTGTGCCCTTGAACAGAACCACCCGAACTTGGGCGGAGTAAAGTGCAAGATTATAGATCCGCATATTTGTAGCGTTCACTCTGCTAACAAATATAAAGGTTACTGCGGGAAGGTAATCAGTCTTGATTCGAAGCCACCCCCAGAAGCTAATTACATTCCTCTTTTTATTCAATTCTAAGATTTTTCTCATAAATTAGGGAATTTCCAGCTCAATACTAGATGCTGTAATTAAATCCTTTCCCTCCTTTTCAAGATTAGGTTAACAACACTTTCTGTGAAATCGACAGACTCGTCTCCAAAAAATTGTGATGTTAGGGAGAAATCATCTGTCAGTTCGCTCAGATGCTCAATATCTTCAATAAATTCTGCTTTAGAATTTATCTTGTGCAATTTAGATGCCTCTATGTAGTCCCTCGAGTGAGATAGTGTGTCTAGGTATCTTTGGGCAGATTTCCAATAAGATTGAGGAATACACTCAAAAGCTATAATTTTGCAATTGACTTGACAAAAAGCAGAATCAAGAATTACTGATGTACCAATCCCATAAACCCTGTCCATACTGGCCAAGAAATTATAATACTCTACTAGATTAGTTTCATCGTGATGAAAGACTTTTATTGTGATATTTGGTAGCGTGAGGCTAGGATATCTGTTTAAAAAGTATGGGTGTTGTAAAATATAAAAGTTAATATTAGGAAATGATGGTGCAAGATATTCCGTAATAAACTCAATTAGATATGGTTCATCGGGATTTAAGTGTGTGCCCATGCACGCATACAAAACAGATTTTATGGAGTTTGGTGGTCTAGATTGAATCTGGGACCTAATCTCATGCCTATAATTTGGTGCGACTAATTTGACAACTTCGCAATTCTTGAATGCTTGTATCTTCTTTATGGTGATTTCCATGTAAGTACTATGACAAAGAAATATGTCAGGAACCAAAGGTAGGGTTCCATGGGAGTGCATGTTATCCCAACTTCTCGGCGTTCCCACAATCATGGTTCCCCGCAACTTATAAGCAGCTCCAATTAAACTTTCTGGGACAAGATTTGTAATTGACGTGATAAATAGGACTTCACCTTCAGGGAGTAAAGGCACTACTTTTTTAATTTTGCGGGACAACTTTACTCTAAGTAAAAAAAGTGCTCTTAAGAAGTGTTTCCAGGAGTCGAATCGAGAAGTAATTTTTAAGTATAAGATTTTCATCCAGATGGTTAGGGAGAATCTCTCTTTAGACTTTCGAATAGAATAGAGCGTTGAAGGACTGTCTGTGGACCAACGAAGTAAGGAAATCAGCACTCTAAAAGAATATGAAGAAGGTAGCATATTGGGAGCAATATGTATTTCTATTCTTGGGTTAAACAAAGGGCCTGAAGATAAAGTCTTTGAAATTGTTGGCGCAAGTGAACTTGATGTTAGTATTTTAACGTCAAAATTTGCTTCTAAACCGCGCAGAAAAATTCCTTCATCACTAGTAATGAAATTACGAAATGTTTGTAATTCAAATATACTGAGGATTAACTTCATATAAACACCTTAATAAGCCACTCTCTCAAGTTTTTCGTTATATTATTGCTTATAATTTTACACACCGCTCAGTATGTTCTGGATATCATTTTCCTCTAATACAAAAATGGAATTCTTTAATCTTTTGGAATCGACCCCTTTTCTATACTGAAGCATTTCTCTCGAAAGCCCTGTTCTAAGATTGGAAATGTAACTAGAGCTATCCATGTACGATTGAAATTGATCTGTAAGCAAATCTGTTGCAGAATCTTCGTAAGAGTTATATTTTAGCCAAGAATTTAAAACAAGGGCTACTGCATAACCATGCGGTATCTTGTCCACCAGTGTCAAGCCGTACGAAAGTCCATGAGACAGTGACGTTTTAGTTTGCGCAATACACAGGCCAGCAATCAATGTACGGGCTCTGATCTTACATATTTGTTCTCCCGTCCGAAGTTGGAATTTGGTCAATAGGCCTAAATCCTTAACCAACTCATTAAAGCATGACCTTGCAAGCTCTCTGAAAAATGGATTTGTGTTCCGAGATGTATAGGAGTCATAGGCGTGGCATATGGCATCTAGGATACCAATATTCAAATCTTCCAAATTTAGTGAGGTAAGGAACGAATCTTCTAAGAATAATGATTGCTTAATTCCTCTGTATAATTCTAGTGAAGTTTTCCTACTCGAATCAAAATCCCATAACGTTGCATATGGAGTTATCTCTGCTCCAGAGCCGAGGTTGGTCGGTACTAGGATTAGTCTTAGGTCTGTCCTTTCTCTAGACTTCTGTATTAATCTTGTACTGAACGCTTTTGCTGCGTCTAAGGTGCTGCCCCCACCAATACCCAAAATCACTTCAGTGGCGGAGGAGAATAAGTCACAATACCTGTTGCATAGATATTCGATTTCTTGCTCTGTTGGGTACCCCGACTCCCGTATGATGATGTTCTTAAAATTCTTTAGTCTAGGCCATTTGCTTACACTTAAGTCATAAGACCTCCTTGTAACGCATAAAATGGTTGAAGAAGGCAAAAAATCAACGAAGTTATGATTCTCGAAAATAATAGGATTAGCAATTGCATTATAGATCAATTAGAAACTCCTCGACAAAGTCTCTAAGCTCTTTGGGTCTCGGTAAATCTCTAGGCGATTCAAGCTTTGTAACCACGTGAACAAAAGAATTACCAAAGCCCAATTCCTTAACATTTGAAAGTGATGCTTCTAGCTCCAATACATTTTCAACGTGATAAACCGCGTCGTAACCAATTATCCGAGCTAGCTCGGAAATATTTACATGCGTAGCACAGGTTGGGCTTTCGCCAACTGACTCATGAGTTGAATTATTAAGGACTAGATGAATGAAACTTGTACCACTCTCGCGACTTATTGACGGCATAGACCCCATGTGCATTAGAAGAGATCCATCTCCGTCTAAACACACAGTTTGTTTCTTGCTTTGAACAGAATACTCATGCGCAATTGTACCGACATAACCCATGCCTCCAACGCACGGAAAGACTCTAGTTCCAGCAGAAGCGTACTTAATTGCTTCGCGAGAAATATAGCCTGTACTCGTAAAAAACGTAGTCCTCTCGTCGAAAATTGAGAATACTGACTTGACAACAAGCGATCTGGTCAATTCAAGCTTCTTAATCACAGTATTCCAGGCTCTACAACCAAGGCTAAGCTTTTAGGTACTTTTGCAAAAATAGAATTTTCAATTTCATACTTAATTTGATCCAATGTAGATTCTTTATTTACAATAAGATGTGAAATTTGGCATAGCTCGAGCAGAGGAAGGGTAATCTGGCCCTGAAGATTATGTTGAGGTTCATCCAACTGACCCGGTTTCCCTCTCCAGCCAATTATGAGCAACACTGGGATGTTAAATACCTCTTTGCTGAGTAGTGAGACTAAAGGATTAATAGTAACACCTAGACCAGCGTTCTGAAGGAAAATCACTCCTGGCTTTCCTGTCGCAAGATAGTTTCCAATAGCTCTAGCAACAGCCAGTCCCTCGTGAGCGACATACACAACTCGCGCCGTTTTTTTTACCGAGCGCTCAGCCTCAGATTTAAGTATATCAACTTCCTTAACAAAATTTTTCAAAGCTGAATCTGGTATGCCACTAAAAAAAGTGAGCCCAGACGCAAGCAATTGATCAATGAAAGCCTTGCTATTCATTATCTTATCTAAGCCGTGCCCGGTATAAGATTTAGAATTTCCTTCATGCTCAAAATGTTTTTTTCTAAATTGGCAGCATTTCCATCAAGTAGTATTTCTCTAGCAGCTTTGAGCATTGATGGATAAGACGCTCTTAACAGATGGTTAGCGTAGATTATGACATTAGCGCCTCTTTCCCAGAGCTCAACATCGGCGACGTGCGGAAAAGAAGTAGGAACTACAACAACAGGTGTTTCGGAATTTACTTTTCTAAAGTTTTTCATGGTTTCCTTCCAGTCCTCGCCATTCTTATCTCTAGAGTGAAACATAATTCCATCAGCTCCTGCCTCTAAGTATTTCTCAGCTCTTTCGAGTGCATCGCTTGATTTTTTGCCAAGAATTAGACTCTCAATTCGTGCAATAATCATAAAATGGTCTTCCGATTGCGCGGACTTTCCTAATTTAATCTTCTCTGCGAAAACATTTGGAAGTTCCTGTTCAAATGCAGAATCTTGTTCTAAGAGAGAGTTCTTTTTTAACCCTTTCTTGTCTTCAATAATTACAGCTGAGATGTTATTTCTTTCTAGACTCTTTACTGTGAATGCAAAGTGCTCAGCAACCCCACCAGTATCGCCATCAAAAATGATCGGCTTACGTGTTACATCAAGGGTGTCTTGGAGCCCAGCTAAACGAGCAGAGACATCAACGGCTTCTATATCAGGTTTCCCTCTGCTCGTGGAGTCCGTAAGACTGCTGGCCCACATCCCATCAAAAATTACTACTTCACCACTTGCCCTCTTCGCAAAAGAGTGTTCGGCAATCAAGCCTGATAAAGCACTATGTAAATCTATAAACCTTAATGGTTTATTTCTTTGTTCGATCGCTCGGCGCAAAGAAGCTCCTCTGCCCGAAAAACTTGAACTCGAGGCGGCACGCTTAAGTATTGTTGACGATACACCTTGAGTATAAGGAATCTCAACTAATTCACCACCCCATCCCTTAACTAATTCTAAGACGTCCGCTCTGGTTTGAGATTGAACACCAAACCGCCAATCATCGCCATGAACAACGTAGTTTGGAGTTAACTCCTTGAGATTAACTGAGTAATCTAAAGAATCTTGCGGCACTACACTCTTTACAAACCTTAGCGACTCGAGAACTACTTTCCGAGAATTGTACGGAATGGGTGAATTGGTCTTGTACTCTGCAATAGCTTTATCAGTCAGCAAACCGACAGTTACTTCGCCTAGTTGGCTGGCTTGCATCAACAAATTAATGTGACCTTCATGAATAATTTCTCCTGCCATCCCCACATACACTTTTTTCATTTCAAGTCCAGCCTTTCCATTATTTGACTAGCAAGATTCGAAATTTCCGCTAACTCTCCGTTTTGGATAATCAAGTCATATTGTAGGTCATCTATCGCTAAGTCAATACCTACTACATTTGTATCCCCATTTAAGTAGAACTCTCGTCGTGACCTTTCTTTAACTAAATCAAGTTCTGCAGTCAAAAGAACTTGAAAATAATTTTTTACCATATTTTTCCCAATAGTCTCAAATTTTTTCGACATTCCAATGCTGCTAATTACGACATTTATCCCGTTGTCACTTAATAGATCAGCCAACCTCAAATAGAAAAGTCCAGCTTCGTCTCTAGCTTTACGGTCGTGTCCAATTAACGAAAACCTTTTACGGATTTCATCACCATCAATCCAAACTACAGGGGTCCCTACTATTCTTAATTTATCTACCAATTCGCGGGCAACTGTGGTTTTCCCGACCCCTGCTAAACCCATAATCCAAAGAACAAAGACTTCCTGATTCATCCAAAAAGTCTATCACTTGGACGCACCTCACCGAGGGGTAAGCTTGATTTTATCATTGTTTGAGAAAACAACCTATAACACTTTGTCAGAAGAGTCTAAACTTTTCTTATTTTCTTCACAAAGTTTTGTCAACCCTGTTGACGGCACAGCTAGAGCCAAAAAGGAATCAAATACTTGATCAGCTGAATCTAAATATAATTGAAAACCAAAACTTAATTCACTCTAAGACCTAATAAATAGTTACATGAAGAACATAAATTATGAATTCATACTTGTGGCTTGCTCTAGCCAACTAATTATAGAGCACAAAGAATGATTCACAATATCACGTACTTGTTACTAAATCATAAAAAACTAATGTTTTAGAAACCATTTTTTCTAGTGTAAATAACTTAACTCTCTCTTGTAAGTAGTTAAGAGTCATATCATCAGCACTTTCCCACGCTTCTAAAATTGTCTCTTTAATTGAATCTACTGATGTAGGGTCGAAGAGATATTTATACTCTTTGCCTAAAATCTCAATAATACTAGATTTTCCAGAAGCAATTATAAATTTTTGAGCATTCATTGCTTCTAATAATGCCAGGCCGAAACCCTCATAAAGGCTACCTAAAATAAAGAAATCGTATTTCTCTAGTATTTTTTCAACGTTATACACCTTGGGATGAATTTGAATTTGCTTTTGCAATCCACGTCTTACGATTTGGTTTTGAAGAGAGTCTTCAAGTTCTCCTTCTCCGTAAATGTCAAAAGAATAGTCCTCGTTACGGATTTCCGAGAATGCTTTGATGAGTCTTTCAAGATTTTTTTGCTCAGTCAGACGAGAAAAAGTCAAACATTTCTTCTTACAATTTTTAGAATACTGAATATTTCTTTGACTTACGTTCTTGAGTTCAATTCCGTAATGAATAATAGTGTTAGATTCACCTGCAGGAATGTCATTTCTAAGATCGAAGGCGATTCTTGCAGCTTCCGATATATAAATAACTCCTCTAGATTTTTTCGAAACGAATTTTGTAAGGGTACGATTAATGAATTCCGACTTTCTAGTAAAAAGAGGCTCAGAATTATGTCTAGAAATAACATAGGTAAACTTTTTCATAAAACTAGCGATACACACAAAAAGTTCAGCTCTGGGTAGGTGAGCATGTACAATAGAGGGACTAAAAGTATTTAGGTGCCTCAGAAACAGTAGCAAAATGCGCAGCAAATTTGAGTCTTCCTTATTTAAGACTTCAATATTGTTTTTAGTAAACGATACACTTAATTGAGGCTTTCCTTTTAAATATATCACTTTTACTTCATGCCCTAGTTTCCTTTGAAACGAAGCTAATTGCAAGAGGTGTTTTTCGGCGCCACCAATCTCAATAGTTGTTATTATGTGCAGGATTTGCATACTGCGCTAACAATACACAGAAAATCAAGTAGATTCGTTAGACTCTTGAGGTCAAAAGGGGGCTAGATGTCTCGAATTAAAATTTTTCTGGCAAATCGGGACCCTCTCCAGCCTTTATTGGATATTTGTGGAGGGCCTGTTCAGATTTTTCAAGAGCCTATTGATTTTTCTGATCTCTTCGATGCAGGCTTGTCAAATAGTGATGTAATTCTTATTCCGCATGATGCCAAATACTGGTCCACCGATTACTTCAATTATCTAAAGGGGTTATCCGGTTCAAAGCCTATTTTATATTTTAATCGTTCAGACCAAAAGCGTTACTACTCACTAAAAAACTCGATTTCAATTCAAGTAACCAGAGGCTTGAAAGACAATCAAAAAATAATTTTGATTCCCTACAATGTTTTCAGTCTCAGATGGTTACCAAGGAGACCTTATAGTAGTGACCCAGTTATTTCATTCGTAGGTTTTCTTCCTAAATTAACTGCGAGAAGAGTCTTAAATTCCTTTATCGAGAGCCCAAAACACCCATTACAATGTAATAGTTCACTAATTAGATGGCAGGGCCTTCGCGCAATTCAAAAATCCAATTTCCGCTCCTCCATAATTGTTCGTAACCATTACGGAGGAGCGGAGTCGCTTATAAACAATCCAGAAACTTTTCGCCATGAATTTATAGAATCAATAAAGAATTCTGACTATGTTTTCTGCCCAAGAGGAGATGCAAATGGCTCACAAAGATTGTATGAAGTAATTAGCGCCGGAAGAATACCCATAATCCCATTCTCCAATACCAAATTCCCAAAAGTTATCGATTCTGATTATGAAAAGCTTTTTATCCAGGTATCCACTCTGAGCAAAAGTTTATTTTCTGAGATAAGAAATTCCTGGACGGCATTGAATTACAATACATATGATCATTATCAAACATCGCTGCGTGAATTATTTGCAAACCATCTCAACTACCAAAAGTATCTCGAAACGCTATTTACGCAAGAGTCCATTTCAGGAGTGTATAAATTGTCTTTTTAGCCAGACGCAAGTGCATAATGTATTCTAGCAAAAGCCCTAGAGTCTAAAACAGGCCGACTAGGCGTAACATTCTTAACGCGGATCATTACAAACTTCTCTAGGGATTTCTTGTTTACTAAGATGCCTTCACCATAATTTGTAGCAGGAAAAAAAGTTATCTCCATGTTATTCTTCTTCATAACTTCAGAAACTATGTGATCGTCACTCCTCACTGGCATGAATCTATTTACTTTGACATATTCCACCATACGCTCAACTGCATTTCGAGACAAAATGATCGCCCAGCCTGAGGCGAATTTTTTGCCGTTACTAGGGCCAGCATAATCCACTTTTGTCTCAAGAAAAGTTCGTAAGTTGTCTAAGTTGATATAGGCAGTGCTATTTATTCGCACCAAATAATCAAATTCTTCATTTTTCAAAATCCAAGCCAGCGCTCCTAGGAATTTCTTGAACATTGAATTCCAAGTATCGTAAATTTCCACGGTAATTGTATCTTGTTTAAGTTGTGCCTTTGGAAACAAAACACGTTGGCGATACCAAAGAAATTTAAGTTTGCTTCTAGATTGAATAAACAAGATTGCTCTTCGCACAATTCTGGGAAGGGGGTTTCCGCAATATTTCAGAATTTTCAGATTGCAATCTAATTGCTTAGTTTGTGCCCACGTTCTCTCAGCACAGTTTTCAAAGAGCTGATCCCAAGGAGCATAAGGTGCTTTCATCACTAGAATAAGAATTTTCACCTTACAAATATTATCATAAGCACTATGAGTACATTTGTGCATGTGGAAAGGCTAGTCGATGTTTATTGACGGATTCTTGGGATTTAACGAGATAAGACTTGCAGAATTCAGAATTAATTATTTAAGTGAATTCATTGACCACACAATAATCCTTGAATCTGAACTAACACATTCTGGTATTTCGAAGCAACTTTTTTTTACGAATTATATTCAATCGCAATCACGTTTGAACAAGAATGTTGAAGTAATCGTAGTTGATTTATCGCAAATTAGTGATGTTTGGGAACGCGAGAGGTACTCACGGCGATATCTCTATGATTACATTGTCAAGAGTTATCCTAACTCCAAGTTTATTTTATCAGATTGTGATGAAATCCCATCCAGGGATCAAATGAAGGTTTTCTTGAATACTAATTCATATATGAAATTTCAAACAGTAACATACTTTCGTCGTGCAAATTTTAAGGTTCTTGGAACAAGAAATGAAAATTGGAATAGAGGTATTTTTGGCTTAACTTCTCTTCCACAAATCCCGGACGGGGGTCGATTTACAAAATTGCCTGTAGTTACTTCTCTTTCTCCCGGTGGACATTTTTCTTATTTGAATTACAGCTACAATCATATTGCTGATAAACTTGAAGCATTCGGACATCAAGAATTAAATTATGAAATTTTAAAATCTTCAGAGTTTAATAAATTCTGCGATAAGTACTCTTTGAACCATGTTGCAAGTGCGAGAACCTCTGGATTTGGTTTGTTGAAATTAATTGGGGTTGATGAATTTACCGACATTCAGAATAGTCTTTACGAATTCGAGCCACAGTTTTTTAATGTTGCACACCAACATTCCAATATATTATTTCGCATCCTTGGCTCCCTCGTTGTTTCAACAATTTTGAATGACCAACGGTCGCGTAAAGCTGTATTTGAATTTTTTGTGATGCGAAAAGGCCCTCACATGATTCAGCCTATTCTTGCTGTTTTAGTCGAATCAATGAAAGTTACTGTTTTTCAATTGCGTAGACTAATTCCTTAGAATCTTTTGCCATCACAAGGTTAAAGTTTTAAATCTAGAAAGTGCCGTAATTATGGGTTCATAATCTTCTATCACTCTTACGTGAATCGAGTGTTGCATTTAACCATCGCATTCAATCTCCGTAATGGTTTATAAGAAAGTCCAATCTCGATTGTTTCACTTCGTTTTATGGAGCCGCCCATGAGAATTGAACTCATGACCTTCGCTTTACGAGAGCGACACTCTACCGACTGAGCTAGGGCGGCGATGCTTTAAAGCTTCAAGCTTTGTAAGAATTAATCCAAGCGTACAACGCCATTAGGCGTAGATAGATGAACTGCAACCAGACCAGTCTGACCATCGTTAGTTGCAGGATTTACCCATTCAATTGCAACGCCATCAAAAGCCTTTGATAGATCTGAACCAAGCCACTCTTCGATTGTCTTCTCGTCTCCAGCAATCTCAATCTTTACAATTTCAGCAACTGCTTTTCCATCAGTTGATGGATGATCTGCACTCAGCCATTGAATAAAGAACGGAAGTTGTGAGTCATCAAGAGTTCCGAGAACTCCGAGTTGCTTCCACTTTAATTCAGAACCATCAGGGCGCTTTCTTGAACCATCTATAGCTTGCCTGCCAAGACGGTTTTCAATTGGCGAGAGATCATGAGTTGAAACCACCCAAGTAAGCCAGCCTCCGCCTTCATTAGCGCGCTGTGAAACTACGCGACCAAATGCAGAGGTATCCGCTGCTGGATGATCCAAAGGACAGACAACTTCGAGATAGTGACCATTCTTAAGAGCGAGGGTGAAGTTGCGAGTTCCAAATCTTGGATGAATTCCGCCATCGGTAAAGGCCGAACCAATTCGAGAACCAATCCTTTGAACGACATCTACTAGTTGATCAT
>Ga0315902_10008239_pt1 | contig 14143 bp, 23 predicted proteins | sample LakEriMetagenome_9_FD_203523 | JGI IMG/M metagenome (GOLD analysis project Ga0315902, IMG submission 203523) | Freshwater fungal communities from buoy surface, Lake Erie, Ohio, United States - Buoy 12 MA117 | ecosystem: Environmental > Aquatic > Freshwater > Lake > Lake biofilm | place: USA... | reverse complement strand
GGCGGTGATCTCCCCGAGCGTGGTCACGGTGGACAGCCTGGGCAACGACGGCGAGTCCATCGGCACCGGCATCATCATCTCCTCCGACGGTGACGTGGTCACCAACGCGCACGTGGTCGAGGACTCCACCGAGGTGCGGGTCGTGCTGAACGGCGAGACCGAGCCCAGAAAGGCCAGGGTCCTCGCGGCCGATGCGGGCAACGACCTCGCGCTCGTGCGCATCGAGAACGTCACCGGCCTCACGGCGGCAACGTTCGCCGACCCCGCCAGCCTCGCTGTCGGTGACCAGGTGGTGGCCGTCGGCTACGCACTCGACCTCGACGGCGGTGCCAGCGTCACCAGCGGGATCATCTCGGCGCTCAACCGCACCATGCAGAACGAGGACGGCGCACTGAACGCCCTCATCCAGACGGACGCCGCAATCTCGTCCGGCAACTCCGGCGGTCCGCTCATCAACATGGAAGGCCACGTGGTGGGCATCAACACCGCCGTCTACCGCAGCACCGACACGTCCGCCGCCAACAACATCGGCTTCGCCATCAGCGTCGGCGAGGTGAAGCGGGTCATCGAGGTGCTGCGCACCGAGGCGGCGGGCGAGAAGCGCGCCCAGGGGTACCTCGGCATCGCACTCTCCGACCGCACCGACGGCGGCGTGGGCGCCGTGGTCAGCGAGGTGGCCTCCGACTCTCCCGCCGAGAACGCGGGTCTGAAGGTGCGCGACATCATCCTGCAGGTCAACGACCAGCCGATCACCGGCCAGGGCGCGCTCATCGGCACCATCCGCGATGCGACGCCGGGCGACGAGGTGGAGATCGTGCTGGAGCGCGACGGCGAGCGCATCACCGTGAAGGCGACTCTGGTCGCAAGACCGAGCGAGTGACCCGCTAGGGAACGACGCGCGGGAAACGCCCGTCGTCGAGGACGTCACCGTCGGCCAGGCCCGCGGGCTCGAACGGTGGCGACGTCCTCCACGGCCTGGTCGCCCACCGCACGTCCTCGCCCACGTACCGGAAGCTCACCACGCGCCGCCGCAACGGGTGCCCCTGTGTTCCCGGTGCGGAGTGGAGGGTGCGGAAGTGGAACGCCACGATGTCGCCCGGTTCCGCAGGGCACACCACCGCCTCCCCGAGCGACTCGAGTTCAGTGGCGGAAGGGAACTGCTCGAACCCCGCGGCGGCCGCCACGTAGGGCGAGTCGTCGACGAACCGGTTCGGGATGAACCGACGCGGTTGCCTGTGGCTCCCCCTGATGCAGCGCAGCGCGACCGCGGCCGGCACCGGGTCGAGCGGCACCCAGAGGCTCACGTTGTCCATGCCGTCGATGCCGTAGTACGGGTCGTCATGGTGCCACGGGGTGGGGGTGGAGGTGCCCGGTTCCTTCACCAGCACGTGCTCGTGGAAGAAACGCGGGGCCGGGGTCGCCATCAGTTCGCCCGCGACACGCGGGAGCACACCCCGGAGGGCGGCATCCGCGTACGCAGGGATCCGTTGCCAGTTGACGTAGTCGTCGAAGAACCGTCCCCCGCCCTCCTGCTCGTACTCGTTGGACCACCCGCTCGGGGCGGCCATGTTCTGCTCCACCGCCTGCTCGATGACGGCGAGGGTGTCCCGGCCCACCACGCCCCGCAGCACGGTGAAGCCGTCCCTCGCGTACTGCTCGACCGCGGCCGGCGGCAACAGGCCCATGACCCAGATGGTAGGCACGCGCCGTGGGGCCGCACGGCCCCGGCGGTGCCATGATGTGCGGCGGGGGAGGTCACATGGACATTCATTTCGCGACCCTTTGGGAGGCCTACGCGGACGCCATCGGCGACGTGCCGGCCGTGATCATGGGTGACAGGACGTTCTCGTGGCGCGAGTACGACGACCGGGCGGCCCGCGTGGCCGCCGCGATGTCGGCGGCGGGACTGGGGCCCGACGACAAGGCGGGGCTGTACCTCTACAACTCGAACGAGTACCTCGAGGCCCACTACGCCTCGTTCAAGCAGCGGATCGTCCCCATCAACGTGAACTTCTGCTACCTCGGCGGCGAGCTCGAGTACCTGCTCGACAACGCGGACTGCAAGGCGCTCTTCTATCACTCCTCTCTCGCGGACCGCGTGGCCGAGGTTGCGGGCCGCCTGCCGAAGCTCGTCCTGCTCGTGGAGGTGGACGACGGTCCGGCACCGGTCGACGTCCCGGGGAAGGTGCGCTACGAGGATCTCGTCGCGGCAAACGACCCGGCACCACGCACCGAGCGCCAACCGTCGGATGTGTACATGCTCTACACCGGCGGAACCACGGGCATGCCGAAGGGCGTGATGTACACGATGGGGGAACTGTCGCGGGGCTTCACGGTCAACGGCACGGGTGCCGTCGGCCTCGTCCTCGGTGACGACTGGCGCGAACTGGTGAAAGACGTCGCACGGCAACGGGCGGAGTCGGGACCGTACATCTCTGCGCCCTGCTGCCCGTTGATGCACGGCACCGGCATGTGGATCGGCGCGATGATGCCGCACTGCGTGGGCGGCACCGTTGCGTTGCTGACGGGCCGGAGGTTCGAGGCGGACGAGTTGCTCGAGATGGTGGAGCGCGAGCGCGTGAACACCGCCGTCATCGTCGGCGACGCGTTCGCCCGGCCCATCGCGGACGCCCTCGACGCGGCGCGTCGTTCCGGCCGCAACTACGACACCTCGTCGCTCACCCGCATGACATCGTCCGGCGTGATGTGGACGATGGAGGTGAAGAACCGTCTCCTCGACCACATGCCCCAGGCGATGCTGGTTGACGCGATGGGCAGCACGGAGGGGGGCATGGCCACGAGCGTGACCACCCGGGAGATGCGGGCGGAGACGGCCAAGTTCGCCATGAACCCGACCACGAAGGTGTTCGACGATGACGACGTGGAGGTGCTCCCGGGCGACGGGCGCACCGGCAAGGTCGCGAACGGAGGCCTCACCCCGTTCGCGTACTTCAAGGACCCCGAGAAGTCGGCACGCACCTTCCGCGTGATCGACGGTGTGCGCTACTCGTTCCCCGGCGATCTCGCCACGTTCGACGAGAACGGGCAGCTCGTCCTGCTCGGACGCGGCAGCCAGGTCATCAACACGGCGGGAGAGAAAGTGTTCCCCGAGGAGGTGGAGGAGGCCGTGAAGCGTTTCCCCGGCGTGCGCGACTGTCTCGTGGTGGGTCTCCCCGACGACAAGTTCGGGCAGGTCGTCATCGCGGTCGCCTCCCTGGAGACAGGTGTGCAGGCGAAAGACGGTGACGTCGTCGCGTTCGTGAAGACGCAGCTGTCCGGCTACAAGGCGCCGAAGAGTGTGGTGTTCGTCGCCGACGTGCCGCGCGCACCGAACGGCAAGGCCGATTACCCGGGTGCGAAGAAACTCGCCGAGGAGGCTCTCGGGCGATGATGGAGCTCGACACGCATCTCGGTGGCACACGTCCGTTCGGTCTCGGCTACTGGCCTCTCGCCGAGGACGCACCGGGAGTCGAGATCCCGCGCGAGGACGTCCGCATCGTCACCCCGGACGGGGCGCTCGTGCGCGGCATCCTGTGGACGCCCCCGAACGGCAGGTGGAAGACGGCGGTGATCCTCAGCCATCCGCGCGGTGACTTCAGCGTTCATTACGCCTGTCCGCTCCTCGCCGCCGCGGGCTATGCGGTGCTCGGGTTCGCCACCCGCTACATCAACAACGACACCGACTGCCTGCACGAGAACTGCATCACGGACGTGAAGGCGGCGCACGACTTCATGGTCGGGCGCGGCGCGGAGTCGGTGGTGTTGCTCGGCAACTCCGGTGGTGGTTCGCTGATGGCACTCGCGAACGCCGAGCTCGGCATCGGTGACGGATGGATCGGGATGGCCGCCCACCCGGGCGAGGGGGTGTTCATGCTCCAGGTCATCGACCCCTCGATTGCCGACGAGGCTGACCCGTTCTCACGCATTCCCGAACTGGACATGTACAACCCCGACAACGGCTGGCGGCCGTGGCCCGAGCCCTGCCGGTACGACCCCCAATGGCTGGCCACCTACCGCGAGGCCCAGCGTGCCCGGGTGGCCAGGATCGACGCGGTGGCCAAGCAGTCCCTGGCCGATTCCGAAGCAGCGGGGGTGGCACTCGAAGGCGTTCACAAGCGCACAAACCCCGCGGAGTGGCGTGATTTGAGGGCCCGCAAGGTGTTCACCCAGTACCTCACCATCTACCGAACCCTGGCTGACCCCGCCTACCTGGACCTCTCGATCGACCCGGACGAGCGCCCGATGGGGTCACTTTTCGCCTTCCCGGACCCTTTCGAGGCCAACTACGGCCGTGGCGGCCTGGCCCGGACCATGACGGCCCGGGGCTGGCTGTCCACCTGGTCTGGGTTGTCCAGCCACGCAAAACTGGCGGACACGATGCCCAAGGTGACGGTCCCCACCATCCTCGTGCATCCCACGGCCGACACCGAGATCCGCGTCCGTCAGGCCCAGGAGATCATGGCCAACGCCGGGGCCGCCGACGTGACCTACGTGGAGATGAAGGGCGCACCCCACTACCTGGAAGGTCACCGCCGGCCCGCCATGGACGCGGTTGTCGACTGGCTGCGGGCCCGTTTCCCCCGCTGAGGAGCCCATTCCGCAGCCCATGCGGGGGGTAGTGACCCGCAGAATGCCCCGATAGCGTCACTGTTCCGTGCGATTCGGGCCCCGGCCCGGAAAGCAAGTTCGATCGTCGAGACATCACAATCGACGTCCGTGAAGGCCGGCCCCGCCGGAACCACACGGCACAACCCAGATCAAGTGCTCCGTTGGCCCCACAGCCCGCGGAGCATTTGCGTGAAGAAGCAAAACGAGAAACGCCATGGCACAAAAAGCGATCGTCGGCGAGAAGGTCGGCATGACACAGGTGTGGGGGGAGGACCAGCGCGTCATCCCCGTCACCGTGCTGCGCGTCGAGCCGGCACGAGTCGTACAGGTGAAGACCAACGACCGTGACGGCTACAACGCTCTGCAGGTCACCTACGGAAGCAAGAAGGCTGAGAAGCTCACGAAGGCAGAGGCGGGTCACTTCGCCGCGGCCGACGTGGAGCCCGGCCGTCGCGTGGTCGAGCTGCGGCTCGAGTCCGTCGACGGTTACGAGGTCGGCCAGGAGATCGGTGCCGACACGCTGGCAGCCGGCGAGAAGGTGGACGTCACCGCGATCAGCCGGGGCAAGGGCTTCGCGGGCGGCATGAAGCGCCACAACTTCAACGGCCAGGGCGCCAGCCACGGCAACCACAAGCACCACCGTGCACCGGGCTCCATCGGGTCGTGCTCGTTCCCGGGCCGCGTGTTCAAGGGCCTCCGCATGGCGGGTCACATGGGCAACGAGCAGGTCACCACGCTGAACCTCGAGGTCGTCCAGGCCGACCCGGAGCGCGGTCTTCTTCTCATCAAGGGCTCCGTGCCGGGCCCCAACGGCGGCGTTGTCATCGTGCGCAACGCAGTGAAGGCGAAGTGAGCGACATGGCATCAGTTGACGTGAAGAACGCGAGCGGCAAGAGCGCAGGCTCTGTCGACCTCGCCGACAGCCTGTTCGGCGTGCAGCCGAACGTGCCGGTCATGCACCAGGTGGTCACGGCGCAGCTCGCGCACCGCCGCTCCGGCACGCAGAGCACCAAGACCAGGGCCGAGGTCGCCGGCGGCGGCAAGAAGCCGTTCCGCCAGAAGGGCACCGGCGGCGCGCGCCAGGGCTCGATCGTCGCCCCGCACTACTCCGGTGGCGGCATCGCGCACGGCCCGAAGCCGCGCAAGTACACCCAGCGCGTCCCCAAGAAGATGGTCCGCCTGGCCCTCGCCTCCGCACTCAGTGACCGCCGCAACGAGGGTCGCCTCGTCGTGGTCGACACGTGGGGCTTCGGCGAGCCGAGCACCAAGGATGCCGTCAAGGCGCTCGCCGCCCTCGGCCTCTCGGGCAAGGTGCTCGTGGTCGTCAGCGCAGCCGACGAGACCACCATCAAGAGCTTCCGCAACATCCCCGAGGTGCAGCTCATCATCACCGGCGAACTGAACGCCTACGACGTGCTCTGCAACGACTGGGTCGTGTTCACCAAGGACAGCCTCCCCGCACAGAAGGATGCGTAAGCGATGAAGGATCCCCGCGACATCATCATCCAGCCCGTGGTCTCCGAGAAGAGCTACGGCCTGATCGAGCAGGACGTCTACACCTTCCAGGTGCACGTCGATGCCACCAAGCCCGAGATCCACGACGCCATCGAGGCGATCTGGGGCGTCAAGGTGCTGAAGGTGAACACCCTCAACCGCAAGGGCAAGGTCACCCGCACCCGCAACACCAACCGTCATGGCAAGCGCCCGGATTCGAAGCGCGCCATCGTCACCCTCGCAGCGGGAAGCAAGATCCCGCTGTTCGAAAGCTGAGCACACCATGGCCATCCGCAAGCGCAAGCCGACCAGTGCCGGTCGCCGTTTCCAGACGGTGTCGGACTTCAGCGACATCACCAAGTCGACCCCGGAGAAGACCCTTCTCGCTCCCAAGTCGTCCTCCGGTGGCCGCAACTCCTACGGCCGCAAGACCGCCCGTCACCGCGGCGGCGGCAACAAGAACCAGTACCGCATCATCGACTTCAAGCGCGTGAAGGACGGAGTGCAGGCCAAGGTCGTCGCAATCGAGTACGACCCGAACCGCACCTGCCGCATCGCGCTGCTCCATTACATGGACGGCAGCAAGGCGTACATCCTCGCCCCCAAGGGCCTCGAGGTCGGCATGCGCGTGGAGAGCGGGCACGGCGCCGACATCAAGCCGGGCAATGCCCTTCCGCTGCGTTACATGCCCGTCGGCACCGTGGTCCACAACGTCGAGCTGCGCCCCGGCCAGGGCGGCAAGATCGGCCGTTCCGCCGGCATGGCGGTGCAGCTGGTCGCCAAGGACGGCGACTTCGCCACGCTGCGTCTGCCCTCCACGGAGATGCGCCGCGTGCTGCTCGACTGCCGCGCCACCGTCGGTGAGGTCGGCAACAGCGAGCACGAGCTCATCAAGATCGGCAAGGCCGGCCGCAACCGCTGGAAGGGCGTGCGCCCGCAGACCCGCGGTGTCGCCATGAACCCCGTCGACCACCCGCTCGGTGGTGGCGAGGGCAAGACCTCCGGTGGCCGCCCCGCGGTCTCGCCGTGGGGCAAGCCCGAGGGCCGCACCCGCAACAAGAACAAGTCATCCCAGTCGCTCATCGTTCGCCGGCGTCGTACCGGCAAGGGACGGAGGTAATCCATGTCACGCAGCCTCAAGAAGGGCCCGTTCGTCGACGAACACCTGCTCAAGAAGGTCGATGCGGCCAACGCATCCGGTGACCGCAAGGTCATCAAGACCTGGTCGCGCCGCTCCACGATCGTCCCCGACATGGTCGGGCACACGATCGCGGTGCACGACGGCCGCAAGCACGTCCCGGTGTACGTCACCGAGGCGATGGTCGGCCACAAGCTCGGCGAGTTCTCGCCGACGCGCACGTTCAAGTTCCACGCCGGACAAGAGAAGAACGCGAAGAAGTAAGCCATGACCGGTCCCAAGCTCAACGAAAAGAACCGCGAGGCGGGCAGCAGCAGCGGCACGCTCGCGCGCGCCAAGTACGTCCGCATGTCGGCCTCCAAGGCCCGTGTGGTGCTGAACCTCATCCGCGACCAGGAGGTCGTGCGCGCCGACGAGATCCTGCGCTTCACCGACCGCGAGGCGGCACGCGTCATCCGCAAGGTGCTGGCGTCGGCCGTCGCCAACGCCGTGAACAACGACGAACTCGACGCCGACGATCTGTACGTGAAGGCGTGCTACGCCGACGAGGGCCCGACGCTGAAGCGTTTCACCCCCCGTGCCCGCGGACGTGCGGGCAGCATCATGAAGCGCACCTGCCACATCACGGTCGTGCTCGACGTGCTGAGCGAGGAGCGCCAGGCAGTCCGCGACGCCAAGTCCATGGCAAGCCGCACCCCGTCCAGCAACCGTCGTGCCCGCGTGGCCGCCAGCCGCAAGCCGGCGGATGCCCCCAAGGCAGACGAGGCAACCGCAGAGAACACCGACGCCGCAGAGGCAGCAACGACCGAAGAGAGCGAGAGCTAATGGGTCAGAAGATCAATCCGTACGGCTTCCGCCTCGGTGTCACCACCGACTGGAAGAGCCGCTGGTTCAGCGAGCGCGAGTACAAGGACTACCTCACCGAGGACTGGAAGATCCGTGAGTACCTCATGACGACGCTCGAGGATGCCGCCGTCAGCCGCGTCGAGGTGGAGCGCACCCGCGACAAGCTCCGCATCGACGTGCACACGGCGCGACCGGGAATCGTCATCGGCCGCAAGGGCGCGAAGGCCGACGAGCTGCGCGCGGGCCTCGCCCGCATCACCGGCAACAACCGCCTCCAGCTGAACATCGTGGAGATCAAGCAGGCAGAGCTCGACGCCGCCCTCATCGCGCAGGGCGTCGCCGACCAGCTGGTCAACCGCATCGCCTTCCGCCGCGCCATGAAGCGTGCCGTGCAGAACGCGCAGAAGTTCGGTGCCCTCGGCATTCGCGTGCAGTGCTCCGGCCGTCTCGGCGGCGCGGAGATGAGCCGCACCGAGTGGTACCGCGAGGGCCGCGTGCCGCTGCACACGCTCCGCGCCGACATCGACTACGGCTTCCGTGAGGCGCGCACCGGTTCGGGCCGCGTCGGCGTGAAGGTGTGGCTGTACAAGGGCGACATCGTCCCGTACAAGACCCAGACCCAGGACAAGATCTCGCGCGAGGCGGCGATGGCAGCGGGCGAGACGTCCGGCCAGGCCGTCGTCGAGCAGGCCGCGCCCGCCCGCAAGGTCGTGTCGTCCGCCGGCCCGCGCACCGCGGAGCCCGTCGAGGAGATCGTGCCGCTCGTGAAGGAAGCAGACCCGGAATTCGAGCGGCTGCTCGAGGAGGAAGAGGCGATCGAGCGTCGTCTCCACGACTCGCACGAGACCCCGAAGCTGCGGGGGGAGGACTGACATGTTGATGCCCAGGAAGGTCAAGCACCGCAAGCACCAGCGCGGGCGCATGAACGGCATGGCCAAGGGCGGGAGCGATCTCGCCTTCGGTGAGTACGGAATCCAGGCTCTCGAGCCGGGCTGGCTGACCGCCCGCCAGATCGAGGCCGCACGTATCGCCATGACCCGCCACATCAAGCGTGGCGGCAAGGTGTGGATCAACGTGTTCCCCGACAAGCCCGTCACGAAGAAGCCGGCCGAGACCCGCATGGGTTCCGGCAAGGGCAACCCGGAGTTCTGGGTCGCCGTCGTCAAGCCCGGCCGCATCCTCTTCGAGCTGTCGTACCCCACGCCCGACATCGCGAAGGCCGCTCTCGAGCGTGCCGTGCAGAAGCTCCCCATCAAGGCCCGCGTGATCTCGCGCGACGAGCCGATCTGACCGAAGGACGAACAGACAGATGGCACGTTCACTCAACGACCTGAAGGACATGGATCTCGCCGGCCTCGTCGCCGAGCTCCGCGCGTCCAAGCAGGAGGCGCTCAACCTGCGCTTCCGCCACGCAACCGGCCAGCTCGACTCGCATGCCGAGCTGCGCGCCGTGCGCCGACACATTGCCCGCATCAACACCCTCATCCGTGCGAAGGAAATCGCCGCGGCCGAGGCCGTCTCCAAGTGAGCAGAACCATGACAGACGCAACCACCACAGAGCGCTCAGCACGCAAGGTCCGCGAGGGTCTCGTCGTCTCCAACAAGATGAACAAGACCGCCGTGATCGCCGTCGTCGAGCGCGTGAAGCACAAGAAGTACGACAAGTTCGTGCTCCGCACCAAGAAGCTCTATGCACACGACGAGACCAACGACGTCCAGGTCGGCGACCGCGTCCGTGTCATGGAGATCCGCCCGATGTCCAAGCTCAAGCGCTGGCGCATCACCGAGGTCCTGGAGCGTGCGAAGTGATCCAGCAGGAATCCCGTCTCAGGGTCGCCGACAACAGCGGCGCCAAGGAAGTCCTCGTCATCAAGGTGCTGGGCGGCACGCGCCGTCGCTACGCCTCCATCGGTGACGTGTTCATCGGCACGGTCAAGGATGCCATCCCGGGCGCCGCCGTGAAGAAGGGCGAGGTCGTGCGTTGCGTCGTCGTCCGCGTGAAGAAGGAGAAGCGCCGTGCCGACGGCAGCTACATCCGCTTCGACGAGAACGCAGCCGTCCTCATCAAGGAGGACCTCACGCCGCGCGGCACCCGCATCTTCGGGCCCGTCGGCCGCGAGCTGCGCGACAAGAAGTTCATGCGAATCGTCTCGCTCGCACCGGAGGTGCTGTGACCATGAAGCTCAGGAAGGGCGACACCGTCGTCGTCATCGCCGGCAAGGACAAGGGCAAGCAGGGCGTCATCTCGTCCGTGCTCCCCAAGGAGAACAAGGTCATCGTGGCCGGCGTGAACACCGCGAAGCGCCACACCAAGGCCACCCAGGCCAACCAGAAAGCCGAGATCATCGAGAAGGACATGCCCGTCGACGCATCCAACGTGATGCTCGTCGTCAAGGGCAAGCCCGCCCGTGTCGGCTACAAGACCAAGGCCGACGGCACCAAGGTGCGCGTCGCCAAGAAGACAGGAGACGAAGTCTGATGGCCACCGCCACCACTCCGCGCCTGAAGGAGCGTTACGAGACCCAGGTGAAGCAGGCACTGCTCGCCGAGCTCGGTCTCGCCAACGCCATGCAGGTCCCCAAGCTCGAGAAGATCGTCATCAACATGGGCGTCGGCAAGGCAACCCAGCAGCCGTCGCTGCTCGAGGGCGCCGTCGCCGACCTCACCCTCATCTCCGGCCAGAAGCCGATCGTGACGAAGTCGCGTGACTCCATCGCGAGCTTCAAGCTGCGCGAGAACCAGGCGATCGGCTGCAAGGTCACCCTCCGCGGCGACCGCATGTGGGAGTTCTTCGACCGCCTCCTCGCCGTCGCGATCCCCCGTATCCGCGACTTCCGCGGCCTGCCGGCCCACTCGTGGGACGGTCGCGGCAACTACACGTTCGGTCTCACCGAGCAGACGGTGTTCCCCGAGATCGACTACGACAAGATCGACGCCCCGCGCGGCATGGACATCACCATCGTCACCACGGCGAAGACTGACGAGCAGGGCAAGGCCCTCCTCGACGCGTTCGGTTTCCCCTTCAAGCGCGGCAACGAGGGCGGAGCCCCCTCGCGCAAGAAGGCCAAGGGCCGCGGCCCGGTCCGCGGCGGCAAGAAGAAGTAGGCAGGAAGAACATGGCAAAGAAGTCCCTCATAAACAAGGCGAACGCCACCCCCAAGTACAAGGTGCGCGCGTACACGCGCTGCCGCAAGTGCGGCCGGGCGCGTTCGGTGTTCCGCAAGTTCGGTCTGTGCCGCGTGTGCCTCCGCGAGATGGCCCACGCCGGAGAGATCCCGGGCGTGACGAAGGCGAGCTGGTGAGGTAGCGACATGATGACTGATCCCATCGCCGACATGCTGACCCGCATCCGCAACGCGAACACCGCGCTGAAGGAGACCGTGGTCATGCCCTCGTCGAAGCAGAAGGTTGCTCTCGCCGAGATCCTGAAGAAGGAGGGCTACATCGCCGACTACTCCGTGGCCCCGGCCGCGAGCGGTCCCGGCAACTCGCTCACCATCCAGATGAAGTACTCCGATGACCGTCACCGCACGATCAGCGGGCTCACCCGCGTGTCGACCCCGGGTCTCCGCGTGTACCGCAACTCCGCTGCGGTGCCGCGCGTCCTCGGCGGCCTCGGCGTCGCAGTCCTGTCCACCAGCCAGGGGCTCATGACCGACCGTGAGGCGCGCAAGCGCAAGGTCGGCGGCGAAGTCCTGTGCTTCGTCTGGTGACCCCGGTAGGAAAGTAGGAAACGCTCATGTCACGAATCGGCAAGGCACCCATCAATCTCCCGGGCGGCGTCGAGGTGTCGATCGCCGGCCGCACCGTCACCGTGAAGGGGCCGAAGGGCACCCTCTCGCGCGACATCCCCGGCGACATCGTCGTCCGCAAGGAGGAGAACACCCTCGTCGTCGAGCGCCCGAACGACGAGCGGACCAACCGTTCGCTCCACGGGCTCTCGCGCACCCTGGTGAACAACATGGTCGTCGGCGTCACCGAGGGCTTCACCAAGGAGCTCGAGATCGTCGGCGTCGGCTACCGCGCCGAGGCCCAGGGCCAGAACCTGCGTCTCGCCCTCGGTTTCTCCCACCCGGTGATCGTCCCGGCCCCGGACGGCATCTCGTTCGAGATCCCCGCCCAGACCCGCGTGATCGTGAAGGGAATCGACAAGGAACTCGTCGGCCAGGTGGCCGCGAACATCCGCTCCATCCGCAAGCCCGAGCCGTACAAGGGCAAGGGCGTGCGCTACCTCAACGAGCGCATCCTCCGCAAGGCCGGCAAGACCGGCAAGAAGTGACCTGGTAGGCATCCAATGGCAAACATCGCAAGAATCCGTCGTGAGTCCAGGCTCCGTCGTCACCGCCGCGTGCGCAAGAAGATCCACGGCACCGCGGAGCGCCCGCGCCTTGCCGTGCACCGCACGAACAAGCACCTCAGCCTGCAGCTCATCGACGATGACCTCGGCCACACCATCGCCGCGGCGTCCTCGGTCGAGGCTGACCTCCGCGGCGCCAGCGGGGCAACCGTCGAGGCCGCGAAGAAGGTCGGCCAGCTTGCCGCCCAGCGCGCAAAGGCCGCCGGTGTCACCGCCGTCGTTTTCGACCGTGGCGGCTACGCCTACCACGGCCGCGTCGCAGCCGCAGCAGAAGCTGCCCGTGAAGCAGGACTGGAGTTCTGATGAGCAACACGTACAACACCCAGACCACGCCCCCCGAGCCGGGTGCGCTGCGCGAGTCGCGCGTCATCCACATCAACCGCGTCGCGAAGGTCGTGAAGGGCGGACGCCGTTTCTCCTTCACCGCGCTCGTGGTGGTCGGTGACGGCAACGGCCGCGTCGGTCTCGGCTACGGCAAGGCCAAGGAAGTCCCGCTGGCGATCCAGAAGGGCACCGAGGAGGCCAAGAAGAACCTGTTCGAGGTGGCCCTCGCCGGCAGCACCATCACGCACCCGATCCTCGGGATCTCCGGTGCGGGCCGCGTGCTGCTGAAGCCCGCCGCTCCCGGTACCGGCGTCATCGCCGGCGGCGCGGCGCGCATCATCCTCGAGGAGGCGGGCATCCACGACGTTCTCGCCAAGTCCCTCGGCTCGGCCAACGCCATCAACGTCGCCCGCGCGACCATCAAGGGCCTGCAGGACCTGCAGCGTCCCGATGTCGTCGCCAAGCGTCGCGGCATCCCGGCCGACTCGTTCGTGCCGAAGGGAATGCTGAAGGCATACACCGACCGCAAGAAGGCGATCGCAGCGGGAGAGGCGCACTGACCATGGCCAAGACACTGACCGTCACGCTCAAGCGCTCGAAGATCGGCTCCAAGCCGAAGGCCCAGGGAACCCTGCGTGCCCTCGGTCTGTCGAAGATCGGCGACACCAACACGCTGCCCGACCGCCCGGAGATCCGCGGCATGATCGCGCGCGTGCCCCACCTCATCGAAGTCCAGGAGAACAACTGACCATGCGCATCGACGAACTCGCACCAGCGCCGGGGTCCAAGAAGCGCCGCAAGCGCGTGGGCCGCGGCATCGGCGGGCGCGGCGGCAAGACCGCCGGCGCCGGCACCAAGGGCCAGCACGCACGCGGCCGCGGAAAGGTTGCACGCGGTTTCGAGGGCGGCCAGATGCCGCTGAAGCAGCGCGTGCCGAAGCTGAAGGGCTTCAACAACCCGTTCCGCGTTGAGTACTACGCGGTGAACCTGGACGCTCTCGAGGAACTCGGGGCCGCCGAGGTCACCCCCGAGATCCTCGTCGCCAGGGGTGTCGCCCACAAGGGCACGCTCGTGAAGATCCTCGGTCGCGGGACCATCACGAAGGCCGTGAACGTCTCTGCCCACGCGGTGTCCAAGTCGGCCGAGCAGGCCATCGTCGCCGCGGGCGGCTCGGTCACGCTGCTGCCCCTGCCGCACAAGATCCGGCCGGCGGCGCAGGGCAACCAGTTCACCAACCGCTAGGCAAGGAGAAGACTTTGTTCTCTCGCCTGATGAACATCTTCAGGGTGGAGGATCTCCGCCGCAAGGTGGTGTTCACCGTCCTCATGATCGCGGTGTACCGCTTCGGGTCCGCCCTCCGCGTTCCCGGTGTCGAC
>Ga0315902_10008237_pt1 | contig 14144 bp, 12 predicted proteins | sample LakEriMetagenome_9_FD_203523 | JGI IMG/M metagenome (GOLD analysis project Ga0315902, IMG submission 203523) | Freshwater fungal communities from buoy surface, Lake Erie, Ohio, United States - Buoy 12 MA117 | ecosystem: Environmental > Aquatic > Freshwater > Lake > Lake biofilm | place: USA... | reverse complement strand
ATCGTATAATGTTCCCTTGTGTGCTTTTTTTTCCAGGCGTAAGTAATCATAATCAGATTAATACTGCTGGCTACGATTAATACAGCACAGTAAAAAATCAAGCTTAAGACATCCTTTTTATAATGCCGTATTAATGAAATGCAGTACGGAATCATACAAATAGCCATTAAAAAAAGAATATTCAGCCAGCTGCTCGCTCTGTCAGTTTTCAATAAAATGTTATGATGATAGTGGGAGCCAATCCAGAAGATTCCAAGTGTTAAAAAGCCGATTAGATAAATAACTATATCAGACAATAAATACTGGTAAAAGTATTCATGGAACTGTTTTGGGGAAAGTCCGACAGGCGTTTTGATTTCAAGTATTAATAATGTCATTGCTACCGCGAACGTTGCATCTGTAAGTCCCTGTATTCTCTTTAAATCCAATACTTCTTCTGCTCTCATTAGTTTCGCCTCTTTTACCGTTTATTGTAATGTAAGCTTAAATCAGGAGAAGTCTATAAAAAACTGTACACAGCAATTGGGTATATCTGTGCTTAGGGTGAATTTTTGAAACGGCTGTTTTTCAGGACTTTGTGAAGTGATTTATTCTGAATTACAGATAATGAACCGGGGAATCAGGCATAGTCCCTGTCAATAAAATGAGTTGATTATTTAGCAAACTGAGCATCCTCTTGCCTGTAGCCCCGGAAACGAAATCAAACCAGTAACCAGAAAACTGGAACCTGTTACTTCTCCAATACCCCGGAACCAACCCTTAAGCCACAGGTACTTGATAATTGGCCGTTTTTCGTTGGTTGGCAGGTACTTCTCCTGTTAGATACTCCCTCAGGTCCATGAAGATTGGAACAGCGCAGTTCGGAGCCATCGACACCGACAGTCGTGTTTTGCAACCTTCGTCCACCGCGCTATAGGCCAGGGTCTTCGGCATTTATTGATACAATCCCTGAGGCTTCCATTCTTTAATTACCTGACCCATTATCAGGAACCGAAAGCCCATTCTCTCCCACGACGCTACGCAGGGCGTAGGTCGGGGTCTTCGACATTCACTCCTACAGTCATTGATTCCCATGCTCTGGAGCTGAAAGTCCAACCTGTTGAACCCTTGAACCTTTGGAACTTTTTGAACCCTCCTCCGAACCAAACTTTCCATTACCTTTGCGGCCTGAAAAAGAAACATTCCTAAGTCATGCCCGGTCAATTAAAAGAGGTTCGGAACCGAATCAAGAGTGTACAGAGCACCCAGCAGATCACCAAAGCCATGAAAATGGTAAGTGCTGCCAAATTGCGGAAAGCCCAGGATGCCATCATCCAGATGCGTCCCTACGCCCAGAAACTGCAGGAAACCCTCAGTAATATTGTCAGCAACAGCGACGGCGATACCAGCGTATTGAAACTGGCTGCCCAGCGTCCCGTGGAAAAAGTGCTGCTGATCGTCATTACCAGCGACCGGGGCCTTTGCGGTGCCTATAACGCCAACATTGTAAAACTGGCCAAGCAGGTGATTGCCACCAACTACGAAGCACAGCATGCCAAAGGCAATGTGCATGTTTGGGGCATTGGTAAAAAAGGTACTGAGGCGTTTCAAAGGGCCGCCGTACCCACCAGCGACACCTGGAAGGATCTGTTTCACCACCTCAGCTTTGAGCAGGTACAGGAAGCTGCTGCCGCGGCCATGAAAGCTTTTGTGAACGGGGAATACGATGTGGTGGAGCTGGTATACAGCGAGTTTAAAAACGCCGCCACCCAACGGTTTAAAGTAGAGCGGTACCTGCCTATTCCCAAGGTGGAAGCCCCGGCAGGCGCGCAGAAAAAAGCCGATTTCATTTTTGAGCCTGGAAAAGAAGAACTCATTACCGAGCTCATGCCCAAAATTCTCAATACACAACTGTTCAAAGCCGTACTGGATGCCAATGCCAGCGAGCATGGTGCCCGTATGACGGCCATGGATAAGGCCAGCGATAATGCCAACGAGCTGCTCCGCTCTCTGCGGATCAGCTACAACCGCGCCCGCCAGGCAGCCATCACTACCGAGCTTACCGAAATTGTAAGTGGTGCGGCTGCGCTGAATGGCTAAAAGTAGTTGCAACTGGTTCAAAGGGTTTTGCCCGGATACTTAAATTATCAATCAGTACATGGAAGTAAGTGCCATCATACCTCATATTGAAGCGCTCATTTTTGCAGCGGAGCGGCCCCTCACCACGCTGGAGCTGACCGATATGCTCAATAATGCCCATGCGTTTATTGAAGACCGTGCCAGTCTCGACCAGGTGGAGGCAGCCATAGCAGCCATACGCGAAAAATATGCCGCGGAATTTTATCCCTTCGAAGTGCGTGAAACCGGCGGTGGCTGGCAGTTTCTTACCAAAAAGGAGTTTCATAAAACGGTGGCACAGATCAATGGCGATAAATTTCTCAAGCGCCTCAGTACGGCGGCCCTTGAAACCCTGGCCATCATTGCCTACAAGCAACCCATTACCAAGGGAGAGATGGAAGCCATCCGGGGTGTGAGCTGTGATTATACTGTACAGAAACTGCTGGAGAAGGAACTGATCATCATCACCGGCCGCAATGAAAAACTGCCCGGTCACCCCCTGGTATACGCTACGTCGCGTTCTTTTATGGACTACTTCGGTATCAATTCCAAAGAAGACCTGCCCCGCATCAAGGAAATCGTTGGATCTGACCTGGTGGAGCCCACAGCCGTTCAGCACGAATTTTCACCCGAAGATGCAGACCTGCTTCCCGAAGGAACCGTTGAGGCACTGGTGGTGAAGGAAGATGGGTCGCTGGTTGCCGAAACAGTTACCGAAAGTACAGCTGCTTCTGAAGAAATTCCCGGTGCAGAGACAGATACCACAACATCTGACGACGACGGAAGTGCTGCAGAAGGAGGTGAGCAGGGATCTGACGAAGAGCAGCAACCGGAAGCCTAATCACTGGTTTATTCATGCAACAATCGATTTCCAACGAACAATTACTGGCAGTGGCGCAGGCATATGGTACTCCCTTGTATGTGTACCATGCCGAAACCATCGCACAGCAATACCGCAAACTGGCGGGTGCTTTTTCCATTCTCGATACAAAGATTTTTTACGCCTGTAAGGCACTGACCAATATACAGGTGCTCCGTTATGTAAAGGAGCTGGGCTGCAACATCGACTGCAGCAGCGGCAATGAAGTGAAACTGGCCCTGCACGCCGGTTTTGAACCGGAGCGCATCCTCTACACCAGTAACGGTATCGCCTTTGCTGAGATTGATGAAGCGGCACAGGCCGGGGTCAACATCAACATTGACAGCCTCAGCAACCTCGAAAAATTCGGACAGAAATACGGATCTTCCTACCCGGTAGGTGTTCGCCTGCGGCCCAATATTATGGCAGGAGGCAACCTCAAAATTTCCACAGGCCATGATAAAAGCAAGTTTGGCATTCCGGTAGAGCAGCTGGAAGAATTGAAGGCCATCGTGGCAAAGCATCAGCTCCGCATCCGTACCCTGCACCTGCATACCGGCAGCGATATCAAAGAAGCAGATGTGTTTGTACAGGGTCTGGAAGTATTGTTTGAAATGCTGCCTCATTTCCCCGATGTGGAGGTCCTCGATTTGGGCGGTGGGTTTAAAGTACCCTATCATCCGCTGGAGAAAGAGGCCGATGTGATACTGCTGGCCCAAAAGCTGAAGGAAGCCCTGGAAAACCATGAAACATCCCGCAACCGCGGGCTGCAGATCTGGTTTGAGCCGGGTAAGTTCCTGGTAAGCGCCTGCGGCTATCTGCTCACTACGGTGAATGTGCTCAAGCAGAACGGCGATGTGGAAATTGCCGGGGTGGATACCGGTCTCAATCACCTCATACGACCCATGATGTATGATGCCTACCATCATATCGTCAACAGCAGCAATCCCGATGGTCCCCAGAATAAATATATGGTCACAGGTAATATCTGCGAAACGGATACGTTTGCCGATGACCGTTACCTTTCCGAAATAAGGGAAGGGGATGTGCTGACCATCTATAATGCCGGTGCCTACGGCTTTGAAATGAGCAGTAATTATAATTCCCGCTACAAACCGGCCGAAGTCCTCTTCGAAAACGGCCAACCCCGCCTGGTCCGCCGGCGGGATACGTTCAGCGATTTATTGCGTAACCAGGAGGTGTAAACCTGTAAGGTTTGCGGGTTGAACCGGCGCATAAAACCAAAAGGTTTGCCAGGCAGACAAGCAGCGCTGCAAACCTTATAGGTTTAGTCAAAAACAGTTAACTTTCCTTAGAATTCGGTTCCATTTGCACATGCGGAGATAATCCTTTTCAAGCTGTGTTCCGACCTGCCTAAACTGTAATACTATGAATCCACAGGCTACGAAATTTAGTAAGATCATGCGGCATCCGTTCAAGAGCCGGCTCTTCATGCTGACCCGTCTTCCGGCAGCTTTTTTTTCCGGCGTAAAAGTGGCGGAGCTGAATGAAGACCGTGCCGTGGTAACGGTGCCGTATAAGTGGTTTTCGCAGAATCCCTTCCGCAGTACCTACTTCGCCTGCCTGGCCATGGCGGCGGAAATGAGTACAGGGCTGCTGGCCATGATGCAGCTGTACCATCGTAAACCGGCTGTAAGTATGCTGGTGGTGAAGCTGGAGGCACATTATTTTAAAAAAGCCACCGGGCTCACCCGTTTTACCTGCGAAGCCGGGAAAGATATGGAGCGGATTGTAGACGAATGCATTCGTAACGGTGAAGGATACACGTACGTAGCCACATCCACCGGCCGCAATGAGCGGGATGAAGTGGTGGCTGAATTTTTTATCACCTGGTCCTTCAAAGCAAAGAGCGATATGTAACTTAATTGATCATTTTCAAACACCTTCTATATGAAAATCGCATTTCACGGAGCTGCCCGTGTGGTAACCGGCAGCAAGCACCTCCTTACCTTACCTAATGGTAAAAAATTATTACTGGATTGCGGGCTGTTTCAGGGCATGGGAAAGGATACCGATGCCATGAACCGGCACTGGGGCTTCGATCCGGCTGAGATTGATTATATGGTGCTCAGCCATTCGCACATTGATCACAGTGGGTTGCTGCCGAAGCTGTATAAAGACGGCTACCGGGGTAAAATCATCTGCACACCTGCCACAAAGAGTCTGACGACCATTCTGCTGGAAGACAGTGCCGAAATACAGGAAGATGAAGTGAAGTATGAAAACAAACGGCGGGCCGCCCAGGGGTTACCCTATCTCAAACCTCTTTACACGCTGGAAGATGCGAAGAACGTGATGGATCAGTTCATACAGGTGGAATATGGCTTCTGGTATCCTGTTGAAGAGTCAGTGGAAGTGCTGTTCACCGATGCCGGGCATATCATCGGCAGTGCCAGCGTGCATCTGAAGGTGAAGGAAAATGGCAACGTAAAGCGGATTACATTTTCAGGCGATATTGGCCGCTACAGGAGCCCTATTCTCCGATCACCCCAGGAATTTCCCCAGGCCGATATCATTATCATGGAATCCACCTATGGCAATAGTCTGCATGACAACACCATTTCCACACCCGATCAGTTGCTCAGCTGGATTGAGAAAGCCTGCCTGAAGAAAAAAGGGAAACTGATACTGCCGGCTTTCAGCGTAGGTCGCACCCAGGAACTGCTGTACGACCTCAACCAGCTGGAACTGGAACGCCGGTTGCCCGAGCTGGAGTATTACGTGGATAGTCCGCTCAGTATGGAAGCCACCCAGGTGGTGAAAAATTACCCGGAATATTTTAATCCCCGTATTCAGAAGATCCTGAAAAGTGATGCCGATCCATTTGGATTCAAAGGTTTGAAATTCATTAAAACGGTGGAGGAGTCCAAGCTGCTCAATTTCAAAGATGGTCCGTATGTGGTTATCAGCGCCAGTGGTATGGCCGATGCGGGCCGGGTGAAGCACCACATTAACAATGCCATTGAGAACAGCCGCAATACCATTCTCTTCACCGGTTATTGTGAGCCGCATTCACTGGGAGGTAAGTTGCTGAGCGGACGGAAGGAAGTGCGCATTTTCGGGGTCAGCAAGGAAGTGCATGCAGAAGTGGGGCAGATCCGCAGCATGAGTGCCCACGGCGATTACGAAGATATGTGCCAGTGGCTGTCCTGCCAGGACCCGCAGCAGGTGGAAAAGTTGTTTATCGTTCATGGGGAATACGACGTACAGCAACCCTTCAGGGAGCGCCTGATGCGTAAAGGTTTCCGGGATGTAATGATACCCGAATTGCATTTTGAAACGGGCCTCTGAATTGAGGCATTCATTTCTCAGGTGCCAGATCGGTCAGCTGTTTTAGCAAAACCTGACAAATAAGAAATGCCCATAAAAAAAGCCCGCTGACTGCGGGCTTTTTGCTGGTACCACGTACGGGATTCGAACCCGTGATTCCTCCGTGAAAGGGAGGCGTCTTAACCCCTTGACCAACGCGGCGTTTATTTTGGGAGTGCAAAGATAGCGGGGAAGGCTTTTTCTGCCAAAAAAAATTGAAAGAATTCTGATTCAGGATTTTATAACAAAAAGGAAGGCTTCTAAAACCAGCCGGACACCCACACACACGACTGATAGTTCGTTTATTTACTGATAAAGATTGTTGAAAAAAATGACACCAGGCAGGGTGTATTTCCGTATTGAGCGATTAACTTCGCAGCGCATTTTACAGATTATTCAACACAAATTCAAGAAACATGAGCAAAGTAAAAGTTGCCATCAATGGCTTCGGACGGATCGGACGCCTCGTTTACCGTCAGATTTATAACATGGAAGGCATTGATGTGGTAGCCATCAATGATTTAACATCTCCCACAGTATTAGCCCATCTCCTGAAATATGATACCGCACAGGGTCGCTTTAATGAAAACGTGACTGCCACTGACAATGCAATTGTGGTAAACGGTGATACCATTAACGTCTATGCGCAGAAAGACCCTTCCCAGATTCCCTGGAAGAACCATGATGTGGACGTAGTGCTCGAATGTACCGGCTTCTTTACCGATAAGGCAAAAGCCGAAGCACACCTGGCTGCCGGAGCCAAAAAAGTGGTGATTTCGGCACCTGCCACCGGTGAGCTGAAGACAATCGTTTTCAATGTAAATCACAATAACCTGGATGGTTCTGAAACAGTCATCAGCTGTGCTTCCTGTACCACCAATTGCCTGGCTCCCATGGCACAGGTACTGGAAGAGAAATTCGGTATCGTTAACGGTTTAATGACTACCGTTCACGCCTACACGAACGATCAGAACACACAGGATGCTCCGCATGCCAAAGGCGATCTGCGCCGTGCACGTGCCGCTGCCCAGAACATTGTGCCGAACAGCACCGGTGCTGCCAAGGCAATCGGACTGGTTCTGCCCAGCCTCAAAGGAAAACTCGATGGCAGTGCACAGCGTGTACCCACACTCACCGGCTCTTTAACAGAACTGACCGTAATTCTGGGCAAGCAGGTGACTGTTGCTGAGGTGAACGAAGCCATGAAAGCGGCCGCCAACGAAAGCTTTGGTTATACCGAGGACGAAATTGTAAGCAGCGATATCATTGGCACCAACTTTGGCTCACTCTTCGATGCCACACAAACCCGTGTGCAGACGGTGGGTGATACCCAACTGGTACGCACTGTCAGCTGGTACGACAATGAAATGAGCTATGTAAGCCAGCTGGTTCGCACCCTGCATTACTTTGCAAAACTGATCAAATAAACATCTTCTGAAATGCCCCGCAACAGGGGCATTTTTTCTTTAAAACAACATCTATGTCCAAATTTTCAGCATACAATTTTGCGGGACAGAAAGCACTGATCCGTGTTGACTTTAATGTTCCGCTCGACAAGACCACATTTACTATTAATGACGATACCCGCATGCGGGCAGCTGTTCCCACCATCCGCAAAATTCTGGGCGATGGCGGCAGTGTGATCTTAATGAGTCACCTCGGCCGCCCGAAAGAAGGTCCCGAGGATAAATCATCTCTGAAACACCTGGTGCCGCACCTCAGTCAATTGCTGGGTGGTGTAACAGTTCTTTTTGCAGATGATTGCATCGGCGAACAGGCAGCCAGCACTGCTGCCGGCCTGAAACCCGGTGAAGTATTACTCCTTGAAAACCTCCGCTTCTACAAGGAAGAAGAAAAAGGAAATGAAGCTTTTGCAGAAAAGCTGGCCCAACTGGGTGATGTATATGTAAATGATGCCTTTGGTACGGCCCACCGGGCGCATGCCAGTACGGCGGTGATCGCACAATTCTTTCCGGCAGAAAAAAGAATGTTTGGCCTCCTCATGGAAGGCGAAGTCAGCGCTGCCGAGAAAGTGCTGTACGATGCACAGAAGCCCTTTACGGCCATTATCGGAGGTGCCAAGGTGAGCGATAAAATCCTCATCCTGGAAAACCTGCTCGACCGCGCCACCGATATTATTATCGGCGGAGGTATGGCTTATACGTTTATGAAAGCAAGAGGCGGTCAGATTGGTAATTCACTGCTGGAACAGGATCGGCTGGAGAATGCTTTACAACTACTGCAAAAAGCTGCTGAGAAGGGTGTGAGCATTCATTTGCCGGAGGATAGTGTGATTGCTGACAAATTTGCCGCGGATGCTGCAACTAATGTGTGCCCGAGCGACCAGATTCCTGATGGATGGATGGGTCTGGATATCGGACCCAAAGCAGCCGGTGTTTTTGCAGAAGTGATTAAAAAAAGTAAAACCATTTTGTGGAACGGGCCCATGGGTGTTTTTGAAATGGAAAAATTCCAGGCCGGTACAAAAGCCATTGCAGATGCGGTAGCTGAAAGCACGCAACAGGGAGCTTTCAGTCTCGTGGGAGGAGGTGATAGTGTTGCTGCAGTAAACCAGTTTGGCTATGATGATAAGGTAAGTTATATATCCACCGGGGGAGGTGCTATGCTCGAATACTTTGAAGGTAAAGTGCTGCCCGGTATCGCTGCTGTGAAAGATTGATCAGCAACCAACGACCACAACCGACAGGGTGTCAGCCTCAAAAAGCTGGCACCTTTTTCGTTACAGATACTTCTGCAAAGTGTAAACCCTTTGCAGTAAATTTATAGTCACAAAAACTTACAGAAATGAAAAAAGGAACCCTTCTCGCCGTTGTTATTATTGCTGTACTGGCCCTCTTTGGTTTTATGGGCTGTAACGGCTACAATGGTTTGGTGAAGCAGGACGAAGTGGTGAAAAACGCCTGGAATAACGTTCAGGCTGAATACCAGAACCGGGCTGACCTGGTACCCAATCTCGTAAACACCGTTAAAGGTGCTGCCAATTTTGAACAGGAAACACTTACCAAAGTGATGGAGGCGAGATCCAAAGCCACTTCCATTCAGCTGAAGGCCGAAGATCTGACACCTGAAAACATGGCAAAATTCCAGCAGGCACAGAGCGAATTATCCGGCGCACTCAGCCGTTTATTGGTTACTGTTGAGAAATACCCTGACCTCAAAGCCGTTCAGGGATTCCAGGATCTGCAGCGCCAGCTGGAGGGTATTGAAAATAATATCAAGAACTCACGGAAAACATTCAACGAAGCCGTGAATACCTATAACGTGAAAGTGCGTTCTTTCCCCATGAATCTCCTGGCTGGAATGTTTGGTTTCAGTGCCAAAGAAGGTTTCCAGGCAGAAGCCGGAAGTGAAAAAGCACCGGAAGTTAAATTCTGATAAAGATGCCATTGTCATCTTCCAAACGATCATTGCCCCTGTTTATCGGGATCGGCTTGCTGCTGGTTGCAGTTGTGTACACGGCGGTAATTTACAACCGCCTGGTCAAACAGGAAGAAGCAGTGAAACTTAACTGGTCTGAATTACAGAATGTGTATAAACGCAGGCTTGATATGGTGCCCACCCTCGTAACAATTGTACAGGGTGCTGCTTCCTTTGAAAAGGAATTGCTGCAGGAAGTAATGCAGGCCCGCAGCAAGGCCGGCAGTCTGCAGGCGGGTGCTGTTACCTTTGACGCCTACCAGCAGCAGGAAGCGGCACAGGCCGAATTAGCCGGTGGTATGAACCGGCTGATTGCAGTTGTGGAAGCGTACCCTGATCTGAAGGCAGCAAAAAGTTTTGTGTACCTGCAGGCACAACTGGAAGGAACAGAACGCCGCATCAAGTTTGCCCGTAAAGATTTTAACGCAGCAGTCAACACTTATAATACAACGGTGCGGCAACTACCCTCCAGCCTGGTGGCAGCTGTATGTGGCTTTAGGATCAGGGAGGGCTTTAAAGCAGATACCGGAACTGATAGCGCACCGGAGGTGAAATTTTAAATCAAAACAGATGACCTGGTTTTCATCCATTTTTAAAAAGCAGGATTGGTTCACGCCGCAGGAGCAGGAGCAGATAATTGCTGCCGTGCAGGCTGCTGAACGCCGCACGTCGGGTGAAATCCGCATTTTTATAGAAAGCCGGTGCAGTTATGTGGATCCGCTGGACAGAGCCACTGAAATCTTTTTCAATTTGAAAATGGAACAGACGGAGGACCGTAATGGGGTACTTCTGTACATTGCTATGAAAGATAAGCAGCTGGCCATCTATGGCGATAAAGGCATCCATGAAAAAGTAGGCGCTGCATTCTGGCAGGCCGAAGTGAAACAGATCTGCTCCGAATTCCGGGCAACACACCTGGCAGAGGGCATTGTTCACATCGTAACGGATATTGGCCAGGCCCTTGTCACCCATTTTCCTTATCACAACGAAGACCGGAATGAACTGCCCGACGACATTGTTTTTGGCAGGTAACACACTATGAAACAGGCACGTACCATATTTGTTTTGTTATTCCTGCTGGCGGGCCCGTATTCCTTTGCACAGGGGATAGAAAAATACCTGCCTGCCAAACCCAGCCCAGCCCGGCTGGTCAACGACTTCCTCGACGTACTCACGCCCGCACAGGAAGAAGCCCTGGAGAAAAAGCTGGTTGCTTATGACGATTCCACTTCCAACCAGGTGGCTGTTGTTACCATTGGCGATATCGGTGATTATGATGTGGTGGAATTTGCCGCTGAACTCGGACGGAAATGGGGGGTAGGCGGAAAAGATTATAATAACGGGGTGGTATTGCTGGTGCTTATTGATCAGCAGCGTAACCGGCGGAAGGTGGCTATTGCGACCGGGTACGGACTCGAAGGCGCATTGCCCGATTATACCACTAAAGAAATAATAGAAACAGAAATTCTTCCCAATTTCAAAGCCAGTGATATTTACCGGGGCCTCGACGAAGGAACAGATGCTATTATCAAAGCAGCATCCGGCACTTATAAAGCGCCTCAAAACTACCGGAAACGTAAAAATGAAAAGGGCGGTAACCTCATTGTAGCCGCGGTCATTTTCGTCATTATAATGATCATCTTGTCCAATATCAACCGCCGGGGCGGTGGTGGTATGGTGAGCCGCCGTGGATACCGGCGCTGGAATGATTCGTCTCCTGTCTGGTGGTTGCCCTCCGGTGGCAGCAGCCGCGGTGGCAGCTGGGGCGGCGGCGGTGGCGGCTTCGGTGGTTTCGGCGGGGGAAGTTTTGGTGGTGGTGGATCCAGCGGCAGCTGGTAATTTTACACTCTTGACATAAAGTCAATTACGTTATCTTCAATTTATCGGTCCTTATCCCAATGGGTCATTGGTCAGTTGCAGGAAGTTCAGCAATTGCTGATTCAATTCATCAGGCGCTTCCCACATGCCCATATGTGCAATGGTTGGAATAAAATGCACCTGGCAGACTGCGGGCAGCGCTGCTTGTTCCAGCGCATCTTTGGGAGTGACAGCCTGGTCCAGTCCGCCAATAAAATGCAACACCGGAACAGCCGCATTTTTTAACACATGCGTTCTGTCGGGGCGGGCCATCATGGCTTCGTAATAAGCAATCAGTGCTTCGGACGTAAACCATTGTCCCCATTCAATCAGTTGTGCCACCTGGTCTGGTTCCTTTTCCCTGAACTGCAGTGAAAACAGATTCGGCAGGGTGGCCTTTATAAATTCACCGGCCCCGTTATGCTGAATAAACTGAATACTTTTTCTGCGGGCTTCTTTTTTCTCTTCCGAATCCGGTAAGGCGGTTGAATGTACCAGTCCAAACCCTTTGAGGCAGGAAGGATATAATTCGGCAAAGGCAAGCGTAATATAACCACCCATGGAGTGGCCCAGCATCACGCATTCACGAATCTGCTCCGCGTCGAGCAATGCCTTGAGGTCTGAAGCCATAGATTCCATGGTCAACACGGTGTCACCGGGAAGCGCAGCGTTTCCGGAGCCCGGAAGATCGGGGAGCAAAACATGATACTGCTGTTCCAGGATTTCCTTTTGCCGCAGCCAGATACGGCTGTCTTCTCCAAAGCCATGCACAAGTACCACGGAGGGTCCCTGTCCGCTGCTGCTGTACTGAAGTATTCTGTTGCCCAGTAAAAGTTGCTTCTGCATGCTGCAAAATAAGAAACAAATCAGGAAGGGATGCCGACATAAAAGTCACGGCAATCGCTTGCTGAAGCGCCTGTAAAGACCTAACAGCAGGAAGCCGGCTGCAAGTACCAGTGCCAGTTTACTGATGAGATCGCCTGTGCGTACATACCAGGTGGTGCCGTTGGTAACGGGTATCTGTTGTTTAATGGCCGCTTCGGTCCACCAGGGCTGTGCCTGCAGTACATTACCCAGCGGATCAATAAAACAACTGATACCGGTGTTGGCACTGCGTACCACCCAGCGCCTGGTTTCAATGGCACGCAGACGGGCGTAGGCCATATGCTGGTGGTGGCCGGGTGTATTGCCCCACCATCCATCATTGGTAATGATGGCAATAAGGTTAGCGCCGTTGGCCATGTAGCGGCTCATGTATTCTCCATAAATACTTTCGTAGCAAATGGCAGGTGCCAGCTTATAATGGTTGCCGGTGGGAACCGGACTGCGGTGCGCCTGGCGTGCATAGCCGCCGGTGGTTCCTCCGAACTTTTCAAATACAGGTCCCAGGAATAACAGGAAGCGGGGTAATGTTTCCACGCCGGGTACCAGCATCGATTTATGATAAAACTGCCGGGCACCACTGCTGTCGAACAATACGCTGCCATTATACACTTCATAGTAGCTGCCGGTGCCTTCAACAGGCCGTGCATACAGGGATACTTTTTCATTAAATACACGGTAGCTTTCAATACCGGTAAACAGGTTGAGTTTTGGATGCCGGCGTAAAAAATCAAATACCGGGTTGAGGGAAGAGTAGGTGGCAAGCTCCTGTTCATTAAATCCCCCCGGGTCATACAGGGCAGTCTCGGGCCAGACCAACAGGGTGGTATTGCTGTCAACAGCTGTTTCACTTAGAAGTAATAACCGGTTCAGTTGTTCACTGAATGTGCCGGCAGCCACTTTTTCATACGGATCAATATTGGGCTGCACCACCACAACATTACCGGTTGTCTGTGTATCCTGTATTTGTTCCTGTTGCCTGAACGGTAACAGCAGGTGCGAAAAAAGAATCGGCAGCAACAGTGTGAGGGAAATGAGCCCCGTCCGGAATATGTTTCTTTTCGTTCCGGTTTGTGTTTGGGAGGCCTGGAAAAAGGATCTATATAGTAAAACATTCACCAGCAGTACCCACAGGCTGCCGCCACTGGTGCCGGTATATTCGTACCACTGCACCCATTCCGTTCTTCCGGCAAATGCATTTCCTAAAGTAAGCCACGGCCAGCTGAGTCCCCAGTCCAGTTGATGCAGGTATTCAAAGCCCAGCCAGAATACAACCAGCGAAGTATAGCCCGCCCATTGACCTGATGTTTTTTTAATCCAGCGGAACCCCATCCACGGCAGGCACATCAGCAAACTGTTCACCACGATGGCCAGCCACGCTCCCAGAAGGGTTGAATTCCAGATCCACCAGGTGGTTGCCAGGTTCCAGGTAAAGAGTGCCAGGTACACATACAAAAAGAAGCGGTACCCTGAACGGATCGTATCTGCAAGAAACAGTAAAGGAAGAAACGCAAAAAACAGGGTGGCTGTTACATTCCACTGTGGCCAGGCTGCCGCTGACAGCAATCCAGAGAGGATGGACAGTAAAACTGGATATAACGGACGATTCCGGTTCATAGCTGGATCATTGAAGGTATCGAAATTAGTAAATTCAGAAGGGGCTTTGTCGGATGTATCTTCT
>Ga0315902_10008235_pt1 | contig 14145 bp, 11 predicted proteins | sample LakEriMetagenome_9_FD_203523 | JGI IMG/M metagenome (GOLD analysis project Ga0315902, IMG submission 203523) | Freshwater fungal communities from buoy surface, Lake Erie, Ohio, United States - Buoy 12 MA117 | ecosystem: Environmental > Aquatic > Freshwater > Lake > Lake biofilm | place: USA... | reverse complement strand
GGTATTGCCGCCCTTGTCGGCTCGATCATCCTGGGCAAGCGCACGGGCTTCCAGAAGGAGCCGATGCCCCCGCACAGCCTGACGTTGACCATGGTCGGCGCCGGTCTCCTGTGGGTGGGCTGGTTCGGCTTCAACGCCGGCTCCAACCTCGAAGCGAACGGCTACGCCGCCCTGGCGATGGTCAACACCTTCATCGCCACCGCCGCCGCCGGCTTCAGCTGGGTCGTCGTGGAGTGGGTGACGCGCAAGAAGGCTTCGATGCTGGGCATGGCCTCGGGCATCGTGGCCGGCCTGGTCGCCGTCACGCCGGCCGCCGGCTTCGCCGGACCGCTAGGCGCGCTGATCCTGGGCCTCGTTGTCAGCCCGATCTGCGTGTTCTTCTGCTCGGCCGTGAAGAACGCCCTGAAGTACGACGACAGCCTGGACGCCTTCGGCATCCATGCCGTCGGCGGCATCGTCGGCGCCCTCGCCACCGGCCTTCTGGTCAACCCCGCCTGGGGCGGCCAGGGCATCGTCGACTACTCGACCTGTGGAGCCGACGGCGCCGCGATCACCGTCTGCGGCACGGCCTATGATCTGGGCTTCCAGATGATGGCCCAGACCAAGGCTGTCGGCGTCGCCGTCCTCTGGTCGGGCATCGGCTCGGCCATCGTCTTCTTCCTGATCAAGCTGGTCGTCGGCCTGCGGGTCAGCGCGGAGACGGAAGAGGAAGGCCTGGACATCACCGAACACGGTGAACGCGCCTACCACGCCTGATCGAACCAACCGTAAGCGTACCGGGGGCGCGGATCCGAAAGGGTCCGCGCCCTTGGCTTGTCCGGCAGGGGACATGCACTTCAGGGCGCGTCCCGTTTCGCTTCAGGGGAGACGCACTGAAGTGCGTGTCCCCGGCATCAGCTCAGCCGGCAGCGCCTCACCCACCAGTCGGGCCGCATCGACCGCAGACGCTCGGCCAGGCCCTCGGCCTCGATGTCGCCGGCGCAGAGCGCGAAGCAGGTCGCGCCCGAGCCGCTCATACGGGCGAGCAGGGTCTCGGGCTCGCCGCGCAGGGCTTCCAGGACGACGCCGATGGCCGGGGCCAGACGCACAGCCGGGGCCTCAAGGTCATTGCGGCACCAGCTGAGGATGGCCGCCATCTCCTCGGGGCTCTCGAAGGCGTCCGGCAGCGGCGGAAGGTCGTCCCCGCCCGGCGCGCCCGCCTCGTCGTAGGCCCGATAGACCGCGCCTGTCGACGAGGGTACGCGGGGATTGACCAGCACCGCGTCGATCGGCGCGAAGGTCGGCGGCGCGCTGAGGCGGTCGCCCCTGCCCCGCGCGATGGCCGACCTGCCCCAGAGACAGACCGGGCCGTCGGCGCCCAGCCGGGCGGCGATGGCGCTCAGCATCTCGTCCTGAATGGCCAGATCCAGTGCGGAGTTCAGCAGCCGCAAGGTGGCGCCGGCATCGGACGAGCCGCCGCCCAGCCCCGCCGCCACAGGCAGCTGCTTGTCGAGCAGCAGGCGGAACGGCGGCTGCGGGCCCTTCACATATTCGAACAACGCCCGGGCCGCCTGGACGACCAGGTTCTCCGGCCCGTCCTCGATCAGGGACCCGAAGGGGCCCGTGACCTGAAACTCCGGAGCCTCGGCGGCCTGCACCGAGACGGTGTCGCCGACGTCCGCGAAAACCATCAGGCTGGCCAGCGGGTGGTAGCCGTCGGCCGCGAGCGGGCCGACGTGCAGGAACAGGTTCACCTTGGCGGGGGCGAAAGCCGAGAGGGTCATGCGGGAAGCTCTACTTCGATCGCAAAGACCACACCACCACTCTCATCCCGGCCGCAGCGCCAGACACGGAGAACGGGGACCCGGAGGCGGGCGCAAGGCGTCGGCCGGGCCGCGTATCGGCCCGCTGCCGCCCGTGATCACCCTGGAAGTCAGTTCGTCGCCAGGGCCGCGGGCTTCTGCGCGGGCAGTCCGGCCTTCAGCTTGGCTTCGGCGTCGGCCTTGATCTCCGCGGGCGGGTCGAGGCTGAGCGCGCGGTTCCACTGGAACCGGGCCTCGATCTGGCGACCCACGCGCCAGTAGGCGTCGCCCAGGTGGTTGTTGATCTCCGGATCGGCCGGCGAAAGCAGCACCGCCTCCTCGAGCTTCTCGACCGCGTTGCGGAAGTCGCCGATGCGGTAGTAGGCCCAGCCCAGGGAGTCGACCATGGCGCCCGAGCGCGGATTGGCGGCCACGGCGCGCTTGACCATGTCCATGGCCTCGGCCAGCCGCTGGCCGCGGTCGATCCAGGCGTAGCCCAGGTAGTTGAGCAGGTCTGGCTCGTTGGGTTGCTGCGCCAGGGCGGCGACCAGATCCTTCTCGGCGGCGGCCCACTGGCCCGAGCGCTCCAGCGCGATGCCGCGCATGTAGAGCAGGCGCCAGTCGGGGGCGCCGCCGGCCTGGGCGATGACCCCGTCCAGCACCCTGGCTGACTCGGCGAACTGCTTGTTGGCGCGCAGGAGGTCGGCATAGGTCACCGCAGCGTCGCGGTCGGCCGGAGCGGACTCATAGGCCTGGCGGGCCATGCCCAGGCCCCGGTCGCCCTCGCGGGCGGCCTGGTAGCTCCAGGCCAGCTTGGCCCGCGCGGCGGCGTAGTAGGCGGACGTGGCCGGGATCGCGGCGTAGGCCTCGCGCGCGCCTTCGGTATCATCCAGCGCGCCGAGCACGTCGCCGAGCAAGACCCGGGCATCCTCGCGGGTCGGGTCGAGGTAGAGCGACATCCGCACGTAGGCCAGGGCCATCTCCGTCTGCCGCTCGCCTACCATGGCGGTCGCGAAGGGCAGGATGGCGCGGGCGGCGCCCTGGCGAACGGTCGGCAGGGCCGGCGCCTTGCCGCGGCGAGCGGCGCGCTCGCGGGCGGCGAGCAGTCCGGCGTCGCTCGGCGCCTGCTGCAGGCCACGATCATAGAGGGCGACGGCCTCGGCCCGGCGGCCGCGCCGCTCCAGGAAGGCGCCGTGGTCAAGGATGAAGAGCAGGCCGGCGTCGCCCATGCTGGTCAGGGCCATGTAGTCGGTCTCGGCCTCGTCGTAGCGTTTGGCCCTCTCGAACAGCTGGGCCTGGCCGAGCTGACCGAACACCTCGACCAGCCTGTCGCCGCGCAGGTCGGGACGCGCCACGGCGCCCTCCTTGTCGCCCGCCGCAGCGGCCGCCCATGGGGCCAGAAGCGCCGCGACAGGGCGATGGGGAACCGTGACCGCCCCGCTGGCCAGGATGTCCTGGGCTTCGCTCGGCCGGTCGTTGGCAAGGGCGTCGATCACCTTTTCCAGCGCGCCCAGGCGCTGAAGCGTCAGGCCGCCCTCTTCGCCGGGCGCCAGCCGGGCGGCGCGCGGTATGTCGCCGGCGAACACCGCCGCGATAAAGGCCCGCCTGGCGATCGTCTTGCCGTCCAGATCGATGTCGGCGGCGGTGGCGCGGTCGAAATACTGCAGCGCGAGGTCGTTGCGCCCGTCTTTCATTGCCGCCTGCCCGGCGAGGAACAGGCCGTAGGACGACTTCTGCCCGCTTTCGCCGAAGGCGACGTCTCCGGCCGGCGCCTCGGCCGGTGCGGGCTTGGCGGCGGCGGGCGCGGCCAGCGCCGCGACGGCGGCGGCGAAGGCGAGCGGGGCAAGGGCGGGCAAGGCGTGACGCAGCTTCATGCCGCCCACCTTGCCGCAAACTTTGGCGGCGGCAAGGCGGATCGTGTGTCGGGTGAGAAGCGGCCCCCTACATGTTCGGGTAGTTGGGCCCGCCGCCGCCTTCCGGGGTTGTCCAGACGATATTCTGCGACGGATCCTTGATGTCGCAGGTTTTGCAGTGGACGCAGTTCTGGGCGTTGATCTGGAACTTCGGATTGTTCCCCGCCTCGTCGTACAGCACCTCGTAGACGCCAGCCGGGCAGTAGAGGCGCGCCGGCTCGCCATAGCGGGGCAGGTTGACGTTGATCGGCACCGAGGGGTCCTTCAGCGTCAAGTGCGCCGGCTGGTCTTCCTCGTGGTTGGTGGCCGACAGGAACACCGAGCTCAGCTTGTCGAAGCTGATCACGCCGTCGGGCTTGGGATAGGTCAGCTTCGGGTAGTCGGCGGCGAGACCCGTGGACGCGGCATCGGTCTTCTCGTGCTTCATCGTGCCGAAGAACGAGAACCCGCCCAGAAGGTGCGTGCACCACATGTCGAACATGCCGACCGCGCCGCCCAGGAAGGTGCCCAGCATGGTGAGCAGCGGCTTGGCGTTGCGGACGACCTTGAGTTCCTTCGCGACCCAGCTGCCCTCGAGAGCGGTCTGGTAGCTGCTCAGCTCGTCGGCCTGACGGCCTTCGCCCAGGGCGGCGAACGCCGCCTCGGCGGCCAGCATGCCGGACTTCATGGCGTTGTGGCTGCCCTTGATGCGCGGCACGTTCACGAAGCCGGCCGAGCAACCGATCAGCACGCCGCCCGGGAAGCTGAGCTTGGGGATCGACTGCCATCCACCCTCTGTGATGGCCCGGGCGCCGTATGCGATGCGCTTGCCGCCTTCGAGGTAGGGCTTCACCGACGGGTGGTGCTTGAACTGCTGGAACTCGTCGAATGGCGACAGCCAGGGATTCTTGTAGTTCAGGTGCACGACGTAGCCGATGGCCACGTAGTTCTCCCCGAAGTGGTACATGAAGCTGCCGCCGCCGGTGTTGTTGTCCAGCGGCCAGCCGGTGGTGTGCTGTGCAAGGCCCGGGCGGAAGTTGGCGTCCGGAACCTGCCACAGCTCCTTGATGCCGATTCCGTACTTCTGCGGGCTCTTGCCGGCCCGCAGGTCGAACTTCGCTTCCAGCGCCTTGGCCAGCGAGCCGCGCACGCCCTCGGCGATGAACACGTACTTGCCGTGCAGCTCCATGCCGGGCTGGTAGTCGGGCTTGTGTTCGCCGTCCTTGCCGATGCCGACGACGCCGACGACGACGCCCTTCACCGAACCGTCCTCGCGGAACACGAGTTCGGAGGCCGCGAAGCCCGGATAGATCTCCACGCCCAGCGCCTCGGCCTGGCCGGCCAGCCAGCGGGTGACGTTGGCCAGCGACGCGATATAGCAGCCGTCGTTGTGCATGAACGGCGGCAGCGCGAACATCGGCAGGCTCAACTCGCCCTGCGGACCGAGGATCAGGAACTTGTCCGTGGTCACCGGCGTTTCGAGCGGGGCGCCCAGCGCCTTCCAGTCGGGGATTAGCTCGTTCAGCGCCTTGGGATCGATGACGGCGCCGGACAGGATGTGGGCGCCCACTTCGGAGCCCTTCTCGACGAGGGCGACAGAGACCTCGCGGCCCTGTTCGGCCTCGAGTTGCTTGAGCCGGATCGCCGCGGCCAGACCCGAGGGGCCGCCGCCGACGATAACGACGTCGTACTCCATGGATTCGCGTTCGACGGCGTCTTCGGACATGGCTCGATCCCCTAGCGTTTCAGGGTCTTATTCCGAGGCGACGCAAGGGTGGTCAAGTCGGAAAGCGGTGTTGCGAACCGCTCGTAACTGGCGCATCGAAGCGGGCGGCCGCGGATGGCGCGGCAGCGCGCGACGCTATGCGAACGGTCGGTGGACGGGTAAGTCTCGGGCGTGACCGCCACGCTCGACATCCGCGCCGCCGAGGCCGCCCTCGCCTTCTGGGCCGACGCGGGCGTCGACACGGCCTATGCGGACGAGGCCATCGACCGCCTGGCCGAGGGCGCCGAGCGACTCAAGGCCAAGGTCCAGCCGGCGCCAAGACCGCTGAAGCCCCTGGCCGGGGCCGCGCCAAGCGCCCCCGACTACGCCGCCGCGGCAGCCGAGGCGAAACGCCGCGCGGTGGAAGCGCAGGACCTGGAGGCTCTGGCCGCCGCCATCGCCGCCTTCGACGGCTGTCCGCTGAAGTTCGAGGGCGCGAAACAGGCTGTCTTCTCGCGCGGCGAAGCCGACGCGCCCCTGGTCATCATCGGCGAGGGACCCGGCGGCGATGAAGATGCGCAAGGCGCGCCGTTCGTCGGCCGCGCCGGCCAGCTGCTGGACCGGATGATCGCCGCCGCTGGGCTGACCGGCCGGGTGTTCATCACCAACACCGTCTTCTGGCGCCCGCCCGGCAACCGAACCCCGACCCCCGCCGAGCAGGCTGTCTGCCAGCCTTTCCTCGAGCGGGCTATCCAGCTGGTAAACCCGAAGATGCTGCTGCTGGTCGGCGGCGCCTCTGCCAAGTCGGTGCTGGGCCGCGATGAAGGCATCCTGTCGCTGCGCGGGCGCTGGTTCGAGTGGCATGGCGAGGCCAGCGGCCTGACCCTGCCCGCCCTGCCGACGCTGCATCCGGCCTTCCTGTTGCGTCAGCCGGCGGCCAAGAAGAAGGCCTGGCAGGACCTCCTGATGCTGACCGAACGGCTGGACCGCCCGGTGCGGCCGGAATGACGAGAGGGAGAATGCCGGCCATGAAACTACTGGAACTCTTGATCCTGTCGGGCGCCGCGACTCTGATGGCCGCGACCGTTGCCTGGGCCCAGACACCGCCGGTCGCCGCCGCGCCCCGCCCCATGCCGAAGACCTATCCGCTCGTCACTCTCTATGGCTATCCGGACTATCTCGCGGCCGGCGAGGCCCGGCCGCTACGCCGCGCGACCGCCGTCAGTCCGGTCAGCGACTGGATGCCGGACAATGAGCCCCTGGTCATGCTGGTGGCGGCAGGGACCGCAAGCTCGGGCAACGTGGCGGTGAAGCTGACCATCGAACCCACAGGCCGCGTCTCCGCCTGCGAGCTTCTCCGGCCCTACGGCGAGGCGCGGCTTTTCGAGGGTCTTTGCGACCGGATCGCCGGACGCGCGCAACTGAAGCCGGCGATCGACGATGCCGGCGCGCCGGTGACGGACCGCTTCATCCTGTCGATCAATGTCGGTCGCAGCTTCGCCCCGCAAACCCGTCTGGTGGTGGTCAGCGCGCCATCTCCCGCGCCGCCGCCGCCCGGGGGGCAGTGGCCGCCCTCCTGGGACAGCCAGCTGGCCACGGTCCAGAAGCTCGACCTGCTGCCCGGCGGCCCGACCTCTGCAGAGGCGCGGTCTGAGCCCTGGGCCGGCATCGAGTATTCGCCGGAAGACCCGAGACAGCCCTGCCGCATCGTGAAGTCCTCCGGCGACGCCGCCTTCGACGCCCGCGCCTGCAAGACGGCGGCGAAGGGGCGCTACGACGTCTCGAAGTTTGAAAAGCCCTGGCAGCGCCGCATGCAGCTCCACTTCGTGCTGTCGGGCGGCAAGCCCCGCGCCCTGCTGCCGGTCCAGAAATGGAGCGGTCGGCCGGTTGCGAGCCAGGCGGCCCGGGCGGCGGTGGTGGCGGCCCTGCCTGCCGAGGCCCTCGACCGGGTGCGGCTCAACGTCATGGTTGAACTGTCCGGGGCGGTTTCCCGCTGCACGATCGAGACGTCCTCAGGAACCGACGCCGGCGATGTCGCCGCCTGCGCCGCCGTCCGCGCCAATGGCCCGTTCGCCCCGGCCACCGACATCTTCGGCCGCCCGTTCAGGGCCCAGCTCTACGACTGGAGCCCGGCGAAGGGCCCCTAGGCCCCGACCGCCTCCTCCTCGGCCACAAACCCCTTCCAGGCCTGCATGTAGGTGACGAACCGGTCGCTCAGGCCCTCGCGCTGTAGATGCTCGCGGGTGACCGGCAGGGCGATGGGGCGGAAGTCGGGGTCGGCGGCGGCCAGGGTCGGCCAGTCGTGGTGCAGGATGGCGCCGCGGCCGATCAGCACGAAGTCGCAGCCCTGCTCCAGGCACCATTCGGCGTCGGTCCGGGCCATCACCTTGCCGGCCACGCCGAGACGCACCGCGCCACGGTCCAGGCCCGTGAAGACGCTGATCAGGCTCTGGCCGGCGAACGCCTCGTCCAGCGGCGCCTTGCGCACGTCCCACAACGACATGTCCAGGTAGTCGATCAGGCCTTCGCTCATCAGCTGCTGGGCCAGGTCGCGGCATTCGGACAGCACGATGCCGAAACGCTCCGGCGAAAGGCGCAGGCCGATCTGGAAGCCCTCACCGCAGGCCGCGCGCACGCCCTTGAGAATGTCGATGACGATGCGGTTGCGGTTGGCCGCCGAGCCGCCCCACTGGTCGGAGCGCAGGTTCACATCCGGGCTGAGGAACTGGGCCAGGATGTAGCCGTGCGCCCCGTGGATCTCGACGCCGTCGAAGCCGGCCTTCTGCGCGCGGACGGCGCCGGCGATGAAGTCCGCCACAAGCTGCTCGACCTCGGCCCCGGTCAGGGCCCGGGCCTTGAACTCGTCGTTATCCGACGGGCAGACGGGCGCCTCGCCGATCAGCTCGGCCGGCGAGCGCATGCCGGCGTGGTGCAGCTGAACCACCGCGACGCTGCCCTGCGCCTTGATGGCGGCGGCAAGGCGGGTCAGGCCCTCGATGTGGTCATCCGACCAGCACCCCATCTGGCCGGGGAAGCCCTGGCCGATGCGCTGGACGTGGGCCGCGCAGGTCATGGTCAGGCCGAAGCCGCCCTCGGCACGCATGGTCAGCCATTTGAATTCTTCGTCCGACATCCGGCCATCAGGGTGACTCTGGGTGTTGGTCAGCGGCGCCAGCATCAGCCGGTTCTTCATCGCCGGGCCGTGGGCGAAGGTCAGCGGCGTGAACAGCGTGGCGTCAGACATGGGCAGGCTCCGGAAATGCAGAGGGTTGTCATAGAGGACGTAAGCGGCCGGCGCCTAGCGATGGTTGCTGAAAGCCCGCCCCGGCAAAGCGGCTGGAGTCAGCGCGACAGGCTGGCCCAGGGCGCGGGCGTGGCCTTCAGCCCCTCGGGGGTCGCCTCGAAGTCCATCATCACCGTCAGGGTCCTGCCGCAGATGCCGAAGACCCAGGCCTCCCGCCAGGCTCCGCTGTCGCGAAGGCCGAACCGGTCGGGGCCGATGTCCTTGTCCTCGATCATGTCGATACGTGAAAGGGCGCCGGTGTAGGCCACCCGTTCAGTCGAGCAGCCCGGGATGTCGCGCGCCGCCGCCGCGCCGGCCGTGCGCATGGCCCGGGTCATCACCCCGCCGGCCATGCTGTCGAGGTCCACATAGGATCGTCCAACGTGGACCATCTGGGCGACCAGGGCTCCGGACGTTTCCTGCAGCAGGATGTAGCGGGCGAACGCCCGTGGCGGCGGGCAATCGGCCCGCTGGATGGTCACAGCCCAGGCATTGACCAGCTGGCCGTCTGTGATGGCGGCGTCGACGCGGGGCCAGGCGGTGATCGGCGAGATGACCCCCAGGGTGGCGCCGTCGGCGGGGCAGTCGGCCTGCGCCGCCGCGATGGCCTGCCGGGCCGCCTCCGCCGCCGGCGCCGGCGCCGCGGCATTGATGGCCGCCCAGCGCTGCAGGTCCTCCGGCGCCAGGGCGAGCGCAGGCGCGGCCAGGGCCATCGCCAGGATCACCCCGCTCAATGTTCCCCGCACGACCATGAGCGCTCCGGACCCGCCCTGCTGATAGGGCGCATTCCCGCCGGTATGGCCGTCACAGCGCTTGATCGCAACCGCGCCGAAAGCCCGCCTGCCCGCCGCGCGCGAAACCTCTTTCCCCTCGCCGTAGCAGGCCGTAGGGTCCGCGCTTCAGTGGCGAAGGACCGCGCCATCCCGATCCGTCGGGGCGCGCGAACAGCAGCATGACGGCAGGCGTACGGGCGCTGGTCATGGCCTTGGCCGTGGCGCTGACAACAATCCTCCAGGCCAGCCCGGTCCGCGCCGCCGGAACCGATGTCCTGTCGCCGATGGACGCCCGCGCCTACCGCGAGACCTTCGCCGCCACGGCGCGCGGCGACTTCGACGCCGCAGACGTGAGCCTGGCCCGGGCGAAGGACCGCTCGCTGGCCGGCCATGTCGCCTTCCTGCGGCTCATGCATCCCACAGCCCACCGGGCCGAGTACGACGAACTGGTCGACTGGCTTAAGGTCTATGGCGATCATCCCGGCGCCGAGCGCATCTATGCCCTCGCCCTGAAGCGCAAGCCGGCGGGGGCGCCGGACCCGAAGGCGCCGGCCTTCCTGGAAGTCAGCCGCACCTGGGCCCGCGTGGAAAGCGCCGCCTCCCTCGCCGGCGGCCCCGCCGGTCCGGATCGCGACCGCGCCGCCCGGGAAGCCTACTATTCAGGCGACGCCGCCAGGGCGCTGGCGCTCGCCCCGGCGGCCGGCAACGCCTGGATCGCCGGTCTCTCGGCCTGGCGTCTGGGCCGCTACGAGGACGCCCGCGGCTTCTTCCGCGCCGTGGCCGTCGACGAGACCGAGGACGAATGGCTGCGGGCCGGCGGCGCCTTCTGGGCCGCCCGGGCCTCGCGCGCCCTGGGCGACACCGCGCAGGCCGCCGCCTTTCTGCGCATGGCGGCGAAGACCCCGCACAGCTTCTACGGCATGATCGCCCAGCGGGCGCTGGAGCTGGACGGCGCCCGGCTCGGCGCCCTGGACGGCTGGACGGCGCCGGGCGCCTCGCCCCTGCTGATCCGCGCCTCGACGGCGCCGCTGCTGGCCGCCCCGGCCATGGCCGATTTCGGACCCATCCTGAAGAGCGACGCCCGTGCGCGTCGCGCCGCCGCCCTGATGCAGGTCGGTCGCCAGACCGAGGCGGGCCTGGAGCTGCGCGCCGGCCTGGCCACGGCGAAGACGCCGGCCGAGCGTCGGCGGTGGGAGGCCCTGACCCTGGCCCTCAACGCGCCGATCACCACAGCGGCCGATGCGACGCCGGCCCTTTCGGTGCGCCGCCCAGGCCCGCCGCCGCGCCGCCGGCCGCCGGCCGACTACCCGACGCCGGAGCTGTTCCCGGCGGGCGGCTGGACGCTCGACAAGGCGCTGGTCTACGCCCTGGTCTGGAAGGAAAGCGGCTTCAACGCCTACGCCGTGTCCGGCGCCGGAGCCATGGGGCTGATGCAGGTGCGGCCGGTCGCGGCCGCCCGCGCCGCCGGCGACGACCACCTGATCCTCAACCCGATGCCGCTGCTCGACGGTCCCACCAACCTGCGGGTCGGCCAGGACTATTTCACCTGGCTGATGGAGCGAGGGCTGGGCGGAGGGCCGGAAAGCTATGACCTGCTCCGCGCCGTGGCCGCCTACAACGCCGGCGCCGGCACGGTTCTCAACACCCTCAAGAAGGTCGGACCGGGCGCGGATACCCTGCTGCTGGTCGAGAGCCTGCCGGCCCTGGAGACCCGCGACTACGTCGAGAAGGTGATGACCGCCTACTGGACCTACCGTCGCAAGTTCGGCGGCGAGACCCGGACCCTCGACGCGATCGCCCGCGGCGAGCCGATCATCGACAGCCGCCTGGACCGGTAGGTCAGCCCGCCACGAAGGCCCGCGCGCCGAGCCGACGGGGCGCGCCCGCAGCGCCGTAGCGCGCCCGCTCGACCAGCAGCCCGTGGGCAGTGGTCGGGGCGCCCAGCCCCGCCAGCCATTCCCGTAGCCGCGCCGCCGGTCCGCCGCCGTCCACCGCCAGCCGGTAGCAGGCCGACCGACCGGTGAACCGTTTGATGTGGTGATCGGTCTCCGCTTCCCAGCCGGGTTCCAGCCGGGTCGATGGCGGCAGAATCAGCAGCCAGTCGCCCTTGGCCGTCGCCACGGCCGCCGCCACATCGCCGGCCACGACCCGCGCGCCAGCGTCCTCGGCTACGGTCAGCGTTCCGTCCGCCGAGCCGCTGTCGGCGAGTATCACCTCGCGAACCAGCCCGGTGACCGCCGCCGGCACCAGCGCCGACAGGCAGGGGCCCAGCACGGCGGCTGAATCATGGGTAGGGACGATGACGCTGATCATGCCGCCTTAGGCGCCAACTCGCCGCGCCGGGTCAACTTGTTCTTGTTATGTTCCTGTCGCCGGGTACACTGCGCCCATGGCCCCCTCCCCGCCCCTCGTCAAAGGTCGTGGCGCCCGCAGCAACGCGACCAGCCGCTTCATCGCCGCCGAGCGTGGGGCCTTCGACGACGGCTGGACGCTGGACGACGCCGAGCCGGCCCAGCTGACCACCACCGTCCTGCCGGACATGGCGAAGACAATCATCGCCCGCAACAGCAGCCCCGACATCCATTTCGACCGTTCGATCAATCCCTACCGGGGCTGCGAGCACGGCTGCATCTACTGCTTCGCCCGGCCGGCGCACGCCTACCTGGGCCTCTCGCCCGGCCTCGACTTCGAGAGCCGGCTGTTCTTCAAGCCGGAGGCGGCGAGCCTGCTGACCGCCGAGCTGTCGAAGAAGGGCTACCGGCCGCGCCACATCCAGGTCGGCGCCGACACCGACCCCTACCAGCCGATCGAGCGCCGGCTGCGGGTCACCCGCCAGGTGCTGGAGGTGCTGCAGGCCTTCCGCCACCCGTTGAGCATCATCACCAAGTCCAACCTGATCATCCGCGACGCCGACATCCTGGGCGAGATGGGCAAGGCGGGCCTGGCGAACGCGGCGATCTCGGTCACCACGCTCGATCGCAGGCTGGCGCGCGGCATGGAGCCCCGGGCCGCAACGCCGCAGCGTCGGCTGGACGCGGTGCGCCGGCTGACCGACGCCGGCTGTCCGGTGACGGTGATGTTCGCGCCGGTGATCCCTGGCCTCAACGACCACGAGCTGGAGGCCGTGCTGGAGGCCTCGGCCGCCGCCGGCGCGACCGGCGCCGGCTATGTGCTGGTGCGGCTGCCGCTGGAGATCAGCGACCTTTTCCAGCAGTGGTTGGCCAGCGACCACCCCGACCGGGCGTCGCGCGTGATGTCGCTGATCCGCCAGACGCGCGGCGGCAAGGACTACGTCTCGCAGTGGGGCGAGCGCCAGCGCGGCGCCGGCCCGGTCGCCGACCTTATCGCCCGCCGCTTCGCAGCGGCGCGGGCCCGCTACGGCCTGGAGGCGCCGCGCCTGAAACTGGACATCGAACAGTTCCGGGCGCCGCCAAAGCCGGGGGACCAGATGGAGCTGCTGCTGGAGTGATCCCCCCTTTCGGGGCTGGCCGATCGGCGGCTCATCCTTGACCCTCTGCAAGGGTTCTGGAGGGATACGATGAAGCTCAAGACGTTCGCCGCCGCCGCAGCCGTCATCGCCGCCCCCGCCGCGCCGGCGCTGGCCGATCCCTGGATGGCGCTCGACGCAAATCCGAACATCCTTGTCGTGATTGATCGGGGCTCGATCCAACGGTCCGGCGCGATCCGCACCGCGCAGAACCTCTATGTTCTCAAGGGCCGCCAGCCGGTCGTGTTCACAGTTCGCTACAATTGCGACATGCGCACCTACGAAGAGATCGATCAGCGGCTGGTCGCCAGGACGCTGACGCTGGCCGCGCCGATCCCTGGAAAATCCGGCACGAACTCGGCGCCGCCGGGCTCGCTGGGCGACTCCCTGTTGGTCAATGTCTGCCAGGACAAGGTCGTCAACACCTCGGCGGGCTGGACAAGGCCGGACCTGAAGGGCGTGATCGATGCGGCCATCGCCATCGGCTATGTGCCGGTCTGGCCCTGAAGTATCCCTGTACCTACCGCTCGAAAACGCCGACCAGCTCCACGTGAGGCGACCACAGGAACTGGTCGATCGGCCGTACGGACTTCAGCGTGAACCCCGCGTCGATCAGCACCCGGGCGTCCCGGGCGAAGGTCTGCGGGTTGCAGGAGATGCCGACCACCCTCGAGACCTTGCTCAGCGCGATTTCGCGCGATTGTTCCAGGGCGCCGGCGCGGGGTGGATCGAAGACCACGGCGTCGACCCTGGACAACTCGGACGCCAGCATCGGCCGGCGGGCCAGGTCCCGGGCCTCGGCGGTGATGGGCTTGAGGCCCGGAGCGGTGGCGATGCCGGCCTTGAGGGCGGCGATGGCGGGGGCCGAGGAGTCCGCGGCCAGCACCGGCGCGATCCGGGCCAGATGGAAGGTGAAGGTGCCGACCCCGCAAAAGAGGTCGGCCACACGGTTCGCCCCGGCGACCGCCTCGCAGGCGAGCTTGGCCATGGCCGCCTCGGCGAGCGGCACGGCCTGCAGGAAGGCGCCGGCCGGCAGGGTGACGATGGCCTCGCCCAGCTTCACCACCGGCAGACGCGCGCCATAGACGGTCTCGCCGGCCAGGCTGACCCGGGCCATGTCGCCGGCGGAGGCGGCCTCCGCCGCGCGCATGCGGGCGTCGGCCGACAGTCCGCCGCTCTTGCGTTCGACGCCGGTGACGTCGACGTCCAGACCCGCGCCGGTCC
>Ga0315902_10008234_pt1 | contig 14145 bp, 14 predicted proteins | sample LakEriMetagenome_9_FD_203523 | JGI IMG/M metagenome (GOLD analysis project Ga0315902, IMG submission 203523) | Freshwater fungal communities from buoy surface, Lake Erie, Ohio, United States - Buoy 12 MA117 | ecosystem: Environmental > Aquatic > Freshwater > Lake > Lake biofilm | place: USA... | reverse complement strand
GTATTTGAGCGTCAATTACTGGCTCAGATAATCTCGTGCCATTGGGTTGAAGTGCACCTTCACGCTGACTAGATGCCATGCTGGTGTCGGCATTACCAATATCTATCTGACCACATGCGATGTTGTACTTACGTCCATCTAACGAAGTTGCGCGCGTTAATCCGGTGATTGCATGTTTGGAAGCTGTGTATGGCGCTGAGTTCGGCCGTGGCATATGCGCCGAGAGCGAACCGTTGTTGATGATGCGCCCACCTTGTGGACTCTGATCTTTCATTAAAGAGAAGGCTTCTTGAGTGCAGAAGAATGTGCCACCCACATTGATATCAAAGATGCGCTGCCAATCTTCTGCCTGCACATCTTCGAGGAGCGCAGCGGGAGGTACAACGCCTGCATTATTGAAAAGTAAGTCCAGACGACCAAACCTAGATTTAATGGAGGTGAAAGCCCTCGCAACAGATGCGCGATCACTAACATCGCATTGCACCGCAATGGCAGCGCTTCCAATTTCTTGAGCGACTGCATCAATACCGGCGGCGTCGCGACCAATCACAGCAATGCTCCACCCTTGTTTTGCCAACGAGATAGCGGTAACTCTGCCAATGCCCCGATTTGCTCCAGTCACTGCTGCAAATTTTTGATTACTCATGCGCTCTGCCCCGGTATCTTTCCATCGAGTTCGCTCTCGATATGAAGGTGAATTAGCTCGTCAAAACTCTTCTCGCAGGTGAATCCTAGGCTGCGCGCTCGGGTTGCGGGAAATGCAGGGAAATTCCAGGCATCGACCATCTGTTGTGCGAATGTGTCGATAGGAACCTCTTTGATGCAGGAGAGTACCTTTTCACCAGCTACGCGGCGGAGCGCCTCGATTTCATCGCCGATGGTTGCGTGGACGCCAGGCATCATCATCGATCGTCTCCAACCAAGAAGCGAAGTATCCAATTGCGCGGCATGGATCAAGAAACCAACTGCTGAACGTGGCGAGGCAAAGACCATTGAGACATCCTTGGAAACAGCCAGCGTTGTTTCAATTCCTGATAGCGGTTCGCGAATGATGTTTGAAAAGACTCCGGACGCTGCGGCATTTGGTTTTCCTGGTCGCACGCAAATTGTTGGTAGTCGGAGCCCGATTCCATCAAGGATGCCTCGTCTGCTGTAATCATTCAGGAGAAGCTCACCAATTGCTTTCTGTGTTCCATAACTTGTCGTTGGTTGCAGAATGAAATCATCATCTACGTCATCCGGATAAGGCCCGCCATAGACCGCTGCAGTTGAGGTGTACACAACGCGCGGACTGTAGTTGGCGGTTGACCTGATTGCTTCAAAGAGGTTTTGGGTTCCATCCAGATTTACTCGATAACCTTTTTCAAAATCCGATTCCGCTTCGCCAGAAACAATTGCTGCAAGATGAAAGATAATCTCTGGCTGCTCCTTGACTAGAGCATCACAACTTTCACGATTAGTGATATCTGCGATCTGAGAAAGAATCGGAAATGTAGCTCCGCTTGGGACTTTGGGTTCAATAAAGGCATCAACCAGGAGTACCCCGCTGATGTTTTTTCCGTTTAGTACCGGATTCGTCGCCAGGTATGTGATTAGCTTTTGGCCAATCATGCCACCGCCACCCAATATAAGAATTTTCACTGCCCCATAGTATGTATCTACCCAGTAATTGGCTACAGTTTTTCTATGACAGAGTTACTTCTATTGGTGATAATCGCCGCATTAGTTGTTCGGTTGCGCCGCAAGAAACAGAAGTCTCAATCCCTCGACAATGAATTGAGGCAATTAATCGCGCAGTCGTCCAGGTTTAGACAGGGATAAGCGTATTTGCGAATACCTGCCATGCGAGCGCTGACTTTGCAACAAGAGACAACGTTATATATGTCCGTTCACCACGAAGATAATCGCTCCACTTGCCAACTTTTTTGTACTGCAACCACTGCACAAGTGCGAAGGAATTAAAGAACAAGAAGATCGTGATGACGATTCCATATACGAATGCGGGAGCTGCAGATTCTGTTGGCCCACCGATCGACAACACGTAGAAAAGAAGTGCAACCCATGGCACTGCTCCTGCGATACAGCCGAATATGAATGGCAGCCAACCGCCGCTTCCTGGATTCTCATATTTCTCTTGTAGCCAACCGAAAAGAATCATCGAAGCATTTACACCAAAGATTGAGATAAGTGCCGTTACATCTGCAACCCCGGTAACTTGAGCAATCAAGACAATCATCACAGAAGAGCTAATTGCATATTCCACCCAACGGAAGTAATTCCGTTGTGCAGCAAGTCCGGCGCTATATCGGCCAAAAAATTGTGGGCTCGCGACAATAAAATGAGCAAGGGCAGAGAGACCTAAGAAGATCGCAACTGTTAAACCAATAGGAGTGTTAAAGAGAACTACTGGGGGAGCAAAGGTTGAACCTGGTGGTCCCGACATGTAGGTCGCATTAATCGGTAGCGTGAAATCACTACTTAGCGCGAGCACTGCAGCCATTTGGGCAAGGTGGAGAATCCCCGCAATGATGTTGATTCTTCGAAGACCACTGACATTTACAGTTTTAGCCATACAAAAAGGGTACTCGTTATTTCCGCTTTCGTATGAGAATCAGAGCGCTAACGATCACAATTATGGCGATTAGTAGGGGGAGAATCCCTAAGTTGACGCCTTCTGGCGTTTGGGAATCTACTGAAGTTTCAGAGCTTTCTGCTACGGGCGCACCAGTGGTTTCATCGACAGCAGCTGCTTCCTCAGGAGCATAAACAAACGGAACTTCACCTTCTATTGGGTGCCCATCACCACTGACAACTCGATAGACGATTCGGTACTCGCCAGCAATAACTGGGCTACTAGCGCTCACCGAAGCCGAGATAGTGTCACCAACAATTTCAATCGCACTTAGTGAAACATCTTCGTCATAAAAATCTCTTAGAGCGATTGAGTTGACCTGCTCATTGCCAATAACCAATAAGTCTTCCCCAAAAGTAACTGATATAGAACGCGGTAAATCTTGGAGAGTTGAGTTCGCTGCTGGAACGGAGCTTTCGAGCTCCGCATGAGCTAATGATCCACCAATTCCAAAATTCATAAGTATAAAAATCAATATTCCTGAAGTTATTACTTTACCGATACGCATTTATACCTCTTTCTTCGCCGCTAAGAATACCTTTTTCGCTGCACTCGCATTTAGCGCAAAAATTATGATGCCAATCACTAAATCTGGAAGTATGCTGGAGGAAATGAGTGTTATCACTCCTGCAAGTATCGTGAGTATGTTAGCTATCGCATCGTTTCTAGCGGAGAAGTAGGCAGCTTTCACCAAGCCACCATCGTGATGCTTATGATCCCAAATTAGATAGGCGCAAAAGAGATTTACTAGGAGCGCGCCCAACGCGACGATTCCCATGCCCGTCCCATCTGGAATTTCAGGAGTGAGAATCTGATCAATGGCATTCCAGAGAAATGCAATTCCAGGGATGAGAAGCAGCCCAGCCAGGATGTAGCTAGTCACAATTCTTTTGCGCAGCGACCACCCGATGGCAAAGGCGATGAGCAGGTTTATTGAGGCGTCCTCGAGAAAATCCACGCTGTCGCTGATGAGGGAGACTGAGTTGAATTTTCTTCCGAAGTAGAACTCAACAACGAAGTAAATAGCATTAATTAAGGCAATAGATAAGACTTTCCGGCGCACAACCATGGCTTTAGTATATGGATTGCAGATGCAAACATTTGGCAATTAGTGTTATTGCAAGAGCTTGGGTATCTTTTCGCCAACTGATTCAACGTATTGACTGAAAGAATTGAGGCAGAGATGAGCGTGTTGATAAAGCGCCGCGTCATCGATTACTGCCGTATGAATATTTCGCGCTGTTGCGCTTAGTTTTTCGCTGGCTTTTGACTTCTTTTCTACTTTTCAAAGAACTAACAATCAACCAATAACCTATTGTGAAAGGATTTTTTGAGATGAATATTGTGAGAAAAATTCAAGTAATCGGGATAGCGGCAGTGTTTGGCGCTGCATCCCTTATTGCAATCTCTCCAGCACAGGCGGCACCAAAAAATCTAGCCCGGGCCGTTGCGCAAGCCGATTGGTTAGAACAGAACATTGATAATCCAAAGGTCCGCATTTTCGAAGTCTCAACTGAAGTTGGATTGTACGAAAAGGGGCACATCAAGAATGCGGTAAAGATCAATTGGTACACCGATTTAGTAGACACCGTAAATCGAGATCTTGTTTCAACTAAGAATTTCAATAAGCTGCTGCAAACTGCAGGTATTGATAGCGATACTACTGTTGTTTTCTACGGCGATAAGAACAACTGGTTCGCTGCATGGGGAGCATGGGTCTTTAATCGCTATGGCGTTCAAGATGTGCGCTTACTAGATGGTGGGCGAGTGAAGTGGGAGAAAGATGGTCGCCCGCTGACTACGGCTGTTCCAACATTCAAGCAGGGCAATTTCGCGGTAAAGAAGATCGATCGCTCCATTCGCGCAACTCTGATTGCGGACGTACTTCCTGCTGCAAAGGCTGCAGTAAAGGGCAAAGCTGATGTGAAGTTGATCGATATTCGTTCGGCTGATGAGTACAACGGCAAAGTCTTCGCAGCAGCGGGATTCCAAGAGCTAGCGATCCGCGCCGGCCACATCCCAGGAGCAATCAACGTGCCATGGGGCTCAAATGTGAATGCCGATGGAACGTTTAAGTCGGTTGCTGATTTGAAGAAGCTCTACGCGGAGAAGGGCGTGGATGGTAAGCAGAACATCATCACCTACTGCCGCATCGGTGAGCGTTCCTCACTCACCTGGTTCGTTCTTAGTGAAATCCTTGGCTACAACGTCAAGAACTATGACGGATCCTGGACTGAATATGGCAACTCAGTTGGAGTGCCAATCGTCAATAACGCGGGGACTATTTGGGGAGCTGCGTAATCGCTACCGATCTCAAGTGGACGCGAGGCGATAGTTTCCGGACTATCGCCTCTGCGGTCATTCTCGCAGCGCTGCTAGGCATTGCATATTTGCTCTCAACTAAGGAGGGCGCGAGCACCGCGCCAATCTCTTTACTAATCGGAATCAGTTTGGGCATTGTGCTTGAACGAGGGCGTTTCTGTTTTTACTGCATTTTCCGCGACGGAATCGAAGATAAGAACACCACAGGGTTGCTCTCGGTCTTTGCGGCAATCGCTGCTGGCGCAATTGGGTATGCGATTGTCTTTGGCCAGTTCCTACCGAACACATCAACCGACCGACTGCCACCACTTGCGCACATCGGCCCAGCCAGCATTCCGCTCGCACTTGGGGCTTTTCTCTTTGGCATTGGTATGGCTCTCTCTGGCGCATGCATCAGCGGTCATCTCTATCGAATTGGGCAAGGATACTTGCGAGCGATTCCTGCACTGATCGGCACGTTGGCAGGTTTTGCGATTGCATTCGTGGTGTGGAATCCGATCTATCTAAATTTTATCTCTGATTCTCCGACCATTTGGCTACCACATAATTTTGGTTATGCCGGTTCTTTAATACTCACACTAGTTGTCGTCACGATTCTCGCAGCGCTCGCCATTAAGAAGGGCGTTAATTCAGATCCAATCTCAAGTGAGCGTTCCTTAAAGATTTCGCTTCGCTCTATCCATCAGAAACTGATCATGGAGCGATGGAATCCACTGGTAACAGGTGGACTTGTTGGCGCCATTGGAACGATTGCGTACCTGCGCGTAGAGCCACTTGGCGTTACCCGGCAGATCAGCACGACTACTCGCACGCTCTCACTTGATAATGGCATTGGGCCAGAGACGTTAAATGGCCTCGACAAAATGGCGGGATGTATTGCAGTTGTCTCTGAGGTGATTACAAATAACGGGTGGCTCGTGCTTGGTCTTATTGGCGCATCACTTGCAGTAGCAATCGCAGGGAATCGAGTTAAAATCTCTGCAATTACGCCAGTCAATGCATCAACTGCGCTAATCGGTGGGATTTTCTTGGGCTTTGGTTCGATGATTTCACTCGGTTGCACTATTGGCGTGCTGCTCTCAGGCACGCAAGCATTCGCGTTATCGGGCTGGATCTTCTTTGCCTCAGTATTTCTCGGCGTATGGACAGGAATAAAGCTCAAACTTCATAAGTTGGGTTGAACCAAGCGACTTACTTCTTCCGCCATCCTTTAGGGCACTTCGGATTCACGCCCGTAATTCGCCGAGAATCTTTGCCTTTCACACACATAATAGTGCTCATCTTTTTGCCCTTTGGCGCTGCTGCTGATGAACCAAAGTTCTGTGAGTTATTGGCAGGCTGTGCGGTTATTGGTTTGAGTTTGACTTTCAATGTAGGCGAAGAGAAACCAAAGTTATATGCACGGATCTCGAATACATCAAGGGCCTTAACATAACGCGAGGTGTAAGTAGCGATTTCAGCTTTACCGTCACCCTCTGAGATCTCGACTTTCACGATATTTCCCGCTTGCGCAGGGTCTAAGTTAAATGCTTTTCGAATCACATCTCCTTTGACAGCAGTCTCCATCCAACCTTTATTAAGTGTCTTTCGATCAAATAAGAAGTGCGGGCCTTTCATCGGGACTGTGATGATTCCCTGATCCTGGTCATACTGCACCTGCCCAAGAGAACCTGTTGTTCCTGAGACAAAAATTCCACCGGAGGTGTATCCCTTGAGTCTTTCGAATTGGTAGATGTAAGGCATGACAGTGATGCTAAATCCTTGTGACGCAGTCTCTGCGTATGACTCAGGATGGTTACAGTTATCTACGCGAGGATCAAATGCTTGGCCGGGGGCTTTGCAATTGTATTGATTGGGATAGACCGATCCGAGAATCACTGTGCGAGAAATACCGTCGCTACCTTTAGCCACTGAAATATTCGGATTCTTCATATTTGACGTAATGACACCTGCATTTTGACCGAGCGAATTAGATTTCACCGTGATTCGCCACGTTGATCCATCAGGGACGGTATTTGCGGTCCACCCATCTTCGCGATCCCAACTACGCACGATTCCTTTATCCACCCATTGGTAGATATTGAATGATTCGCTACTTCCATTAACCATCAATCGAAAGATAATGTCCGAACCATCAGGATTAAGTCCCGATGCTGTGTAGCACGCATCATGATGAAACCCTTCGTTGTAATTGGGTCGCGCGCCGATACATGGAATTCCAAATTCGTCTTGCTTCCACGCACTCTCTGGTGCTAACGATTTATATGCAAACTTTGGATTAACAGAGACTGTTGCTTTCTTCCAAACAATGCTCGTGTAATCCAAGAATCCATTCGCATCACGCTTCTCACTCGCCGGATCACTAAATTCCACACTTTCTACGCAATCGACATTTCTGAAGCCAGTTGCACAATCGACCCAATATTTTGTCTCTGATGGGTAGTAGTCGGCTGCTTGGGCAGATGTGGGAGCGAGAAGTGAGGTAGCGCACATCGTGAGCGCGACCGTCAGAATGGAAACTTTCGAGCGCATATATAAAGGGTAATGACTCCTCACTGAATAGTCACGGAGAAATGTAGAAATTCTGAGTAAATGCTGAGTCTTTGTGAATATCCGGTCAAAGCTCGGTCTTTGTCCCATTTCAGATAGCGGCCTAGTTCTGACTCTCATAGTCTCCCGCCAGGTGCCTGCACAAGGAGAAAAAACACCCAATTACAAAACATGAGTAGTCATAAGACTGCATCTATTTTCTTGGAGGATTTATGAAATTGAAAATTCGAAGCGCGTTTGCTTCGACATTGGCCGTTGCGCTGTTGAGCTCTGGAGTTGCTGGGGCACCATCTGCGCAAGCTGTGGATGGTACAAACTCACTCGCCGCAGTTTTAACTGCAAAGAGCTCTTACGATACAGATAAGAGCAATTACGACATTCTTACTGCTGCGGTTCTTGCCGTACTACAGGCAAAGCCTGCATCATCGGTAAAGGTATTGACCGACGGGAACACAGCGCTCACTGCCTTCATTCCTAATGATGGCGCGTTTATTGATCTTGTGACAGCACTGACTGGCACAGCGCCAGCGAGCGAGCAAGCTGCCTTTACGGCAGTAGCCGGTTTAGGTATCGACACAGTTGAGAGCGTCTTGCTCTATCACGTAGTGCCAGGTGCTGCGATTGCTTCGGAAGCGGCGCTCAAGGCAAATGGCGCGACGCTCACCACAGCACTCACTGGTAAGACGATTGCTGTGTCCGTTAAGGGCACCACCATCACACTTGGCGATTATGACAAGTTGGCAAATGATCCAATAGTCGTTCTCGAGAAAGTTGATATCAATAAGGGCAATAAGCAGCTTGCCCACGGTATCAACGGAGTTCTATTGCCGGTTGCGCTATTGAAGCCGGGAACAAAATCCCTTGCAGAAGTACTTACTGCAAAGAGCTCATTCGATAAGAATAAGAAGAATTATGATGTCCTTACAGCTGCAATTCTTGCAGTCCTTAAGGCAAAGCCAGATTCAGCTGTGAAGGTTTTGACCGATGGAAACACTGCCCTCACTGCATTTATTCCCAACGATGGCGCTTTCTTGGATCTCGTGAAAGCACTCACTGGAAAGAAAGCCAAGACAGAAGCTGCAGCGTTGAGGACCGTCGCATCCTTAGGTATTCCAAAAGTTGAGCAGATACTTCTGTATCACGTGGTTCCAGGTGATGCGATTCTCTCAGGCGATGCATTGAAAGCAGATGGCGCTTCGCTGCAAACTGCAGCAGCGGGTAAAGTAATTAAAGTGGGTGTCAAGGGAACTAAAATCACACTCACTGATTACAACAAGAAGTTGGAGAACCCTGTTGTACTTCTTTCCCAGGTTGATATCAACAAGGGAAATAAGCAAGTTGCACATGGCATTGATGCGGTATTGATGCCCACCAGGTAACTGGGAAACTCTTCACATAGAATGGCCTCGTACTTCAGTGACGGGGCCATTCTCGTTTTTTCGGAGGGAAGTGTGAGATAGGTATGAGGAAATTCGTATACCTATTGGCTCCCTCGCTATTTCTTTTCATCTCGCCAGTGTCTCCCGTCTTCGCAGCACCACCTTCACTCACTATTGAAAAAGTAAATACCCAAGTTGCACAAGTGGTGGGAGATAATGGGGAACGCGGTGCGGCGCTGGCTCAATTGAAAGATAGACGGCTACTTCTAGGTGGCGGGAAGAACGGATCAACTCTTTTCCTCTTCGATCGTTCAGACAATTCTCTTTCGAGCGTTGGGCGAGTGATAAAAGCTAGTGAACGAATTAATGATTCTCGATTTGCTATTACTGATATCGCAATCATGAGCGAATCAGGCAATAACATCTCGTTACTCATCTCATTTCCGGAATTCAACCGAGCAAAATCCTGTGTGAGCCTTGTGCTGTATAACTACACCGCCAAACTCACCGCAAAGCCAACTCTCACCAGAGGCAAGCAGTGGTTCCGTTCTTCACCTTGCGTACCGGTAAGCGCGGTGCAACATGCAGCTGGACGGATTACAGTTATTGACTCGAAAAGCGCGTATCTCACGACGGGTGATTTAGGATTTCCGAAGATCAACAATCGCAGCGCACGAGGGACGCTAGGCTCCATATACAAGGTGAGCGCGAGCGGGGTAACGCGTATCTCGCAAGGCCACCGCAACCCGCAAGGTGTTGTGTTGATCGGAAGCGATCTCTACATCTCAGAGCATGGTCCGCGCGGCGGCGATGAGCTCAACCTCGTCGAGCAGGGCAAGGATTACGGCTGGCCCTTTGTTACCTATGGCGAACCCTATGGTTCAGGGGATTATGTACGCCCCACTAAAACTGGCACCCACGATGGCTTCACTAAGCCGCTCTTCTATTGGGTTCCATCGGTCGCGCCCACGGAATTGATTCAACTTCCAGAGAATTCATCGTGGGGAAAGTGGGCCGGTCACATAGTGATGGGCACGCTCCGCGAGAATTCATTAATCTTCATCGAGTTAGATTCTCAGAAAGTCATTGGTGAAGTATCTAATGTAAATGTCGGTGAACGCATTCGCGATCTAGAAGTGGATAGCGCAGGAACAATAATCGCCACAACAGATAGCGGCGATTTACTCTTCATCTCACCAAATTAATTCTTCTCTTTTCACAACTAACAGTTGTTAACAGCAATTAATATTGAGAAAATTTTTATCAGACCACACACCTACATTTCCGCGTGTGTGTGGCTGTAGCTCAGCGGATAGAGCGCCCTTTTGCCGAAGCGGGAGGTCGTGAGTTCAAATCTTACCAGTCACACTCACCACTAAAGGCCCTGCAGATCGGCGCGCAGAGCCTTTTTTGTTTTAATTCGACAATCAGTAATCAATTCTTGAGTTAAGTGACAATGAGTAATAGCGGAAAGAAAATTAACCCGACAAAAACTAAATAGGTACCAAGCCCATTGAGAAAGGCAATTGCAGAATTTGCTCCGAAGCGCGCGTGATTAAAGCTCGACATGATGGATGTCATCACTGGATACATTGCCAGCGCTCCAGAGAGACTGGCTCCTAAAACATTTGAGAAACCAGTAACTAAGAAAATCAGAGTGAGCGCGGAGATGATGCGCATCGGCAAATCCCATTTAGGAGCTACCGGCAAAATCGCGTCCTTATCAAAAGGCACAGCGGTGCGTTGGAGAATCACCCAAACAAGTAACCAGAGCGCAATCGCCACCCAGATATTTGAAATCACTAACGAAAGAATCGGTGCAAAAATCAGGTAAGCCAGGGTCGAAGCGGCGAAGCAGAGTGGCCAGGGGCGCGACTTGGCCATGTGTGTATATACATATATATAGAGCAGCACCCCGGTCTGCCCTGCATAAGTCCCGAGTATCGCCTCATGGAGGAATTCGGCCCCTTGTTCGAAATAGATCACCAGCAGGATGGGGGTAGCGATGAAGGGAATCGCGACGAAAATGCCCCCGACTTTAGGGCCATATTTCTTCTGGATTGCGTAGGCGAAAACTATAAAGAGCGGCGCTAGCAGAAGTTTGATTGCAAGCGTGGTCACAGTTTGCATAGTACTTAGCGCGACAGAGTCATAATCAACATTCGCGCCTATGTCCACAGATTTGTTCTGGACGAATTAATTAGTCAGCACACGCTTTTACATTTCCGCTTGCGTGTGGCTGTAGCTCAGCGGATAGAGCGCCCACCTAACGAAATGGGAGGTTGTAGGTTCAAATCCTACCAGTCACGCGCACCAAAAGTGGTTCTGGAGTCGTTAACCAGAACCACTTTTCCATTTTCAGCTTTAAAGTTACAGAACGTTTAGATAGTGCGATAATTTCGATATGAGTGATACACAATCTGTTAATCAAAAAGTCGGTCGCGGCATGGGTTTGATGTTAATTGGCACCGGCCTTACGCACTTCATATTTCCTAAACCGTTCGACACGATTGTGCCGCCATTTCTTCCTGGTGATCCACGCTTCTGGACTTACTTAAGTGGTCTTGCCGAACTTGTTATCGCCGCGCTTCTTTTTGTTTCACTTGATAAAAAATTTGCTGGCAAGCCCATTCGCTTGTGGGGTGTCTATGCGGCGTTTGCACTTTTTGTTGCAGTCTTTCCAGCAAATATCTATATGGCGATGGAGTGGAGCTCACGTGAATTTCCTGCGCCACTCTTTGCCTTTTCTCGCCTACCGATTCAACTTGGTCTTTTCTATTGGTGTTGGGCGTTAGCGAAAGAAATCAACAGAACCACTAAAAAGTAGTTCTTTCCACAACAATTTCTTGTCAGCAAGCCAACTCGTTTCAATGTATCTACTCACACCACACGCATACATTTCCGCTCGCGTGTGGCTGTAGCTCAGCGGATAGAGCACCAACCTAACGAACTTGGGGGTCGTAGGTTCAAATCCTACCAGCCATACGCGCCAATTGTGGTCCTGGAGTCGTTACCCAGGACCACTTTTTATTTCTGCTCACAATGAAATTACCTTCTGTAACTCCTCGCGCAAAAAACTGAATTTAATGTCACGATTAGTGATGTGACACAGCACCAAGCCTCCCATGAATTGACTGTTATCTACGACGGTGAATGTGGTTTCTGCAAAGAATGCGTCCGATGGGTTGAGAAAAAAACTGTTATTACTGCGCTTTCATTTCAATCAGCAGATCTCGCGCGCTACGGAGTTACGTACGAACGATGTAGCAAAGAAGTGGTAGTGGTCATCAATGGAAAAGTTTTTGGTGGTGCGAGCGCAGTGGCAAAGTTACTTCGCGCTAGCGGCTACAAAAACCTCGCCACTCTTCTTACTTTAAGTGGAGCGCTAGGGCGCACGGGATATTCCTGGGTAGCTGCTAATCGCAACAGCGCAACCATTCGATTACTTCATCGAGCTCTACGCGCCATCAACCACAAATCTTAAACGCGCTACTTATACACAGAAGTTTTTATGAGTAATTTTGTTATCAGACCACACGCATAGATTTCGCCATGCGTGTGGTTGTAGCTCAATGGATAGAGCGCCGTTGTGACTCAACAGGAGGTTGTAGGTTCGAATCCTATCAGCCACACGCGCCAAGGCTGGCTCTGCAGTTCGTCGCGCAGGGCCAGCCTTGCTCTTTCAAATCGCTCACAAATCACCCAAAGTTCACCCACTGGGCAGATGTCAGCCACAGCGTGTAACTTTCCCCCTCCGATAAGTTACTTCCAGGAAGTAGCTACTCCTAAATAGGTAGACGAGTAGAGAGAACGAAAATCAATGAGCGAAGAGCACGAGGCGAGCAACTCCAATAACGGTGAAGTACAAGAGAGCGAACTTTGGGAACGTATCTCTGCAACCGATGGAGTCGAGCGCGCCGAAGTTCTCGCTGAACTGAGCCACTTCGCCTACAAGCGCGATGATTACGCCGAGTGCATTCAACTCTGTGAGACCTCCATTGATCTTTATAAGAAGAGCGCTCCTAACTCACACTTACATGAACTGATTCACCTCCATGAAGGTAAAGCGCTCTCGCTTCGCAACCTCGAACACCATGGCGAAGCTGCCGAGACTTTCGAAGAGATCGCACGGCTCCATAAGGAGCGCGACGAAGTATCTGGTTTCATCCAAGCGATTCGTGCCGGTGCATGTGAGTGGTATGCGGCGAAAGAGTGGCAAAAGAGCCTCGAAGGTCACAAAGCAGCCCAAGATGCAGTTGATCCAGAGTCCTCCGATATGTCGATGGGTATCGACTCCATCAATATCGGCATGTGCCTAAACAAACTTGAGCGCTATGAAGAAGCAATTCCCAACTTCCTCGATTCGCGCAAGCATTTCCAAAAAGCAAAGTCACCCCTAAACGTCAGCCACGTCGATAATCACCTCGCCATTGCATACATCAAAATAGAGAATGGCCCTGAGGCAAAGTTCTATGCCAAACATGTCTATAACTACGCGAAGATTGCTGAAGACATCAGCTTGCAGGGTTATGCGCTCCTCTCCCTAGGCAAGGCGCTGGCTCTCTCTGGTGAGTACGACGATGCAGAAACTCGCCTTGTCGAAGCTTTGGAGATCTACACCGCCGAAGAGAATAAGGATTGGGAGGACATCATCGAGGCTAATCGGGCGCTCGCCGATGTGTTCACCAAACTTGGTCGAGAGGATGAAGCTCAGGAGCGACTAGAGCAACTCAAGACCATCGAAGAGACCATTCTTGATGAGGAAGATAAGTAGCATCAAATAATCACTTTTCAGTGAATGCTTCGTGAGCGCTTCTTGAATGAGTTGAAACTCCGGAATATTAAAATCAGCGTCGAGGTCATGATGAAACAATGTCAAAGTTGTGGGATGCCACTAATCACTGCAAAAGCTGGAGATTGTCGCGGTACTGAGGCTGATGGCTCGCTTAGCGAAAAGTGGTGCTCGCTCTGCTATGCAGATGGCAAATTCATCACCCCTGATTGCACTCTCGATGAGATGCGGAAAATCGTTGATACTGCTTTAAAGGAGCAGAACTCTGGTGCCTTTATGCGCAAGATGGCGCTGCGGCAGATTCCAACATTGGAGCGTTGGAAGCAAATTTAACGAATCGCAGCGGTATATTCGGTACTTCATTGAATGATGGGGGATACGCTGTGCGGAAAGCACTCAAGAACAGAGCAGCTATTTCAGCGTTATTCCTGTTAACAACTCTCTTGCTAAGTTCCTGCAGCGCACCCGTT
>Ga0315902_10008231_pt1 | contig 14146 bp, 15 predicted proteins | sample LakEriMetagenome_9_FD_203523 | JGI IMG/M metagenome (GOLD analysis project Ga0315902, IMG submission 203523) | Freshwater fungal communities from buoy surface, Lake Erie, Ohio, United States - Buoy 12 MA117 | ecosystem: Environmental > Aquatic > Freshwater > Lake > Lake biofilm | place: USA... | reverse complement strand
CACAAGGCCGCAAGCGGGCTATTGCCGCCTGCGGCCGTGCATGATAACGGGCTTATGTCATCAGCAGCAAATTGGTGGCTAGCAACCACATGAACGCGCCGATGATTGCATCCAACCAACGCCAGGCGATTTGATTTTGAAACCAGCGCGACATTAATCGCCCCGCCAGGCCTAGCGTCCAAAACCACAAATTACTGCCCAAAATCGCGCCGCCCAAAAAGGCCAGGCGCGCATTTTCCGGATACTGCGCGGCGATGCCGCCCAAGATCACAAAAAAATCCAGCATAGCGTGTGGGTTTAAAAACGTAAAAGCCATGGCGGTTGCCGTGATCCGCCATTTTGATATGATTGCTGGGCCGTTAAAGTCGATACTGAGAGGTTCTGGCCGCCAAGTGCGATACAGACAGCGCAGGCCATAGGCATATAAAAACGCCACGCCCAGCCACAACATCAATATTTGGGCCAGCGGATGCGCCGCCATCAAGCGGCCCACCCCCAATATTCCGATTATCAATAGTATGCTGTCGCAGCAGCCGGTAATAAAACTGGTAAAAGCAACGTGTTGGCGGCGAACCGCGTGTCTTAGGACAAAAATATTTTGTGGGCCAATCGCCACGATCAGGGTCAGGATTAAACCCAACCCCTGCCAAAATGCATAGGTAGACATGAATATCTCCGCAAGAAATGGAAAAAGAAAACGCCGGCAAGCGGACCAAGCCGCGCCGCAATTAGCGTTTGCTGATTTTTTCCTGATAGGCGGAGACGATAGAGATCATAGGTTCAAAGATACGCCGCTGATAAGGTTTTGGCAAGATCGGCGCAAAGCGAATGGCTTAAAATAAAACCGCCCGCTGGCATAACGCGCAGCGGGCGGAATTTGTGAAAATTTTACGCTAAAAGCGCAAGAAGACTACTTCTTCTTTGCGGTTTTCTTTGCGACTTTTTTCTTAGCGGCGGGTTTCTTCGCCACTTTTTTCACTGCTTTCTTCTTTGCAGCTGCCATGTTAACTCTCCTAGGTAGGTTGAGAAGCAAGGACGCAACCGAATTGCCGCATCCATAAATTTATCATCGCCTATTTTGGTAAATATGTCTTGACCATTTTTCCCTTGACAGAATTTTTGCATCACTAGTGTGCGTTTTCAGTCACGGTGTGAATAGTCGTTAGTCGTGAATCAAGAGTCGTGAGTCGCTAGTCGTGAGTCATGAGTAAAAAAGTTTAGAAAATTTTAACGATCATCTAACGACTAACGTCTAACGTCTAACAACTATCGACTATCCCACTAACGAGCGCAACACGTACGGCAAAATTCCGCCGTGACGATAATAATCCACCTCGTCGACGGTATCGATGCGGCACAACAACGTGACGCTTTCGGTTTTGCCATCTGCGCGTTTGATCTCGCAGCGCACATCCATCAACGGTTTGATGCCGCCCGCAATGCCGCTTAGCGACAGGGTTTCCGTGCCATCCAGTTTCAGCGTCAAGCGGGTTGCGCCATCCTTGAACTGCAACGGCAGCACACCCATGCCCACGAGGTTAGAGCGGTGAATGCGCTCGAAGCTTTCGGCGATGACGGCGCGCACACCCAACAAGCGCGTGCCCTTCGCCGCCCAATCGCGCGAGCTGCCCGTGCCGTATTCTTTGCCCGCGACCACGATCAATGGCGTGTTTGCGGCAATATATTTCATCGCGGCGTCATAGATGCTCATCGCTTCGCCGCCCGGTTGGTATTTGGTAACGCCGCCCGTGGTGCCGGGCGCCATTTCGTTTTTCAGCCGGATGTTGGCAAAAGTGCCGCGCATCATGATCTCGTGATTGCCGCGCCGCGCGCCATAGGAATTGAATTCCGCCACTGGCACGGCGTGGTTAACCAAATATTTACCGGCAGGGCCGTCTTTTTTGATATCACCGGCGGGGGAGATATGATCGGTAGTCACGCTATCGCCCAGCACGGCCAAGAGCCGCGCGCCCGTAATATCGCTAAACCCACCTGGGTTGGCGGGCATGCCGTGGAAATAAGGTGGGTTTTTGACATAGGTGGAGGCGTCCTGCCAGCCATAGGTCATGCTGGATTTCGCCTCGATGCCTTGCCATTGCGCGCCGCCATCGAACACATCGGCATAACGTTTTCTGAACATGGCGGGGGTCAGGGATTGGTTTAAGACCGCCTGCACCTCGGCATTGCTGGGCCAAATGTCACGTAAATAAACGGGCTTACCGTCTTTGCCGGTGCCCAATGAATCGGTTGTAATATCGATATGCATGCTGCCTGCCAACGCATAGGCCACGCATAATGGCGGCGAGGCCAAATAATTCGCCTTGACGTGCGGGTTGATGCGCCCTTCGAAATTGCGGTTGCCGGATAACACGGATACGGCCACGGTGTCGCCGGTTTCAATCGCCTTGGCGATGGGTTCATCCAGCGGGCCGGAATTGCCGATACAGGTGGTGCAGCCATAACCGACCAGGTTAAAGCCCAGCGCGTCCAAATCCTTGGACAAATTGGCAGCGTTCAAATAATCGGTAACCACTTGCGAGCCGGGCGCGAGCGAGGTTTTTACCCAGGGCTTGGTTTTCAATCCCTTGGCCACGGCGTTGCGCGCCACCAAACCGGCGGCGATCATCACGGATGGGTTACTGGTGTTGGTGCAGCTGGTGATGGCGGCGATGACCACATCGCCATCTTTGATGCTGTAATCTTTGCCTGCCACGGGGACGGCCGCGCGCTGCTCGCGCCCGGCATTGAACATGGTTGGCAATTCCTTGGCAAAGCCTTGGCTGGCTTGCGACAACAACACGCGGTCTTGCGGGCGTTTCGGCCCGGCCAATGCCGGCTCGACAGTGCCGATATCCAATTGCAACGTGTCGGTGAAAATGGGATCGCCATAATCCGCGCCCCGCCACATGCCTTGGGCCTTGGCATAGGCTTCGACCAATTGGATGCGGTCCTCGTCGCGGCCGGTAAAGCGCAAATAATTGATGGTCTCGGCATCGATCGGGAAAATACCGCAAGTCGCGCCATATTCCGGGGCCATGTTGGCAATCGTCGCGCGATCGGCCAGCGACATGTGATCAAGGCCTGGGCCATAAAATTCAACGAATTTATTGACCACACCTTTTTTGCGCAGCATTTGCGTGACGGTCAGGACCAAATCGGTGGCGGTAGTGCCTTCTTTTAATTTGCCGGTCAGTTTAAAGCCGATCACTTCGGGGATTAACATCGATACGGGCTGGCCCAGCATCACGGCCTCGGCCTCGATCCCGCCCACGCCCCAACCTAGCACGCCCAAGCCGTTAATCATGGTGGTGTGGGAATCCGTGCCGACCAAGGTATCGGGGTAGGCATGGCCGGTTTTATCATCGACCCACACCGCCTGGGCCAGATATTCCAAATTTACTTGGTGGCAAATGCCGGTGCCGGGGGGCACGACGCGGAAATTGTTAAATGCCATTTGGCCCCAACGCAAAAACGCATAACGTTCGTGATTGCGGTCGAATTCGACTTGGACGTTTTTATCGAACGCGTTGCTGTTGGCGTAATAATCGACCATCACCGAATGGTCGATGACCAAATCGACCGGTTTTAATGGGTTGATTTTCTTGGGATCGCCCTTCATTTGCACCATGGCATCGCGCATCGCGGCCAAATCGACCACGGCGGGGACGCCGGTAAAATCCTGCATCAACACGCGGGCGGGGGAGAAAGCGATTTCCCGCTCCGAGGTTTTGGTTTTCATCCATTCGACCACCGCCAAAATATCGTCGCGGGTGACGGTTTTGCCGTCTTCATGGCGCAACAGGTTTTCCAACAACACCTTTAATGAATAGGGCAAAGCGGATATACCCGGCAGCCCGTTTTTCTCGGCCACTTTGAGATCGAAATAGGTGTAGGATTTGTTGCCGATTTTCAGGGTTTGTTCGGCTTTGAAACTGTTGCGCATGCGGTTGCTCCGTTATAAAAAACCGTTAAGTCATCCCGACCGAGCGTAAGCGAGTGGAGGGATCTTGGAGGATCCCTCGACTGCGGGACAAAGTCCCTTCGCTCGGGATGACATTATTAAAAGAAAACTACGTAACGAATAGAGATGGGGTATAAGTATATTTAGAAATATTCTAAGAAACCGTAAATACCAGCTTCGCAAAGCGCCATGCGATAGTTATAAACCTTGATATATATATGTCATTTCATGCTTCCCCCGATGCGGTAGTGCTGCACGACCTGGCGGTTTTACGCCATGGTATGCCGCTATTTCGCCCCATATCCGGCATCGCCGCCCCTGGAACCGTTACCTGGCTGACCGGGGCGAATGGCAGCGGTAAAAGCAGCTTGTTGCAGTTTTTATCCGGCGCCAGACTGCAGGCCACCGGGCAAATGGCTTTTCCCACCATCGCCACCCAGCACACAGCCCAGGATTGGCAACGGCCCATAGCCTCGATTGGCCATCGTCTGGGGTTGCAACCCGGATTGACAGTTGCGGAACATGCCGCGCTGCTGGCGGATGATCGGGATCTGGCGATGGCGGCTTTGGGGGAATTGGGACTGGCGGGGCGGGCGAATGTGCCCATAGAATTTTTATCGCAGGGACAAAAACAACGTTTGGCGTGGGCCATTTGGATTTTATCCGCGCGGGCCAGAATATGGTTATTGGACGAAGCCTTTGCCAATCTGGATGCGGCGGGGGTGGCGATTTTGGCGGCGATGGGAAAAACCCATATCGGCGATGGCGGGATCATTATCTATACCGCACATCAACCAATCCCCGGCATCGGGCCGGATGCGGAATGGCAGTTGGTGGCGGCATGAAGTTGGGTCGGCACATCACGCGCGAATGGCGGGTTTGGTGGCGGCAGCCAGGGGACTGGCTGGCCAGTCTATTGTTTTTTATCCTGCCCGTTGCTCTGTTCGGTTTTGCCAATGCGGTGGTGCCGGTATCGTTCCAAACTGGGCAATCATTGATCTTGCTGGTGCTGGTACTGGCGTTGTTATTGTCGCTGGACCGGTTGTTCCGCCAGGATTGGCAAAGTGGCATCCTGCAGCAATGGCGCTTGCGCGATGAGTTGGGTGCGGTGATTGTGGCAAAATTGCTGGTTTTGATCGCATCCTTGGCGATACCGTTATCTGTGCTGGGGCCGGTTTTGGTTTATGCGGTAATGAGCGAGCCGCTGATATGGGGCGTATGGTTGCCTCTGGCTTTGGTCTATGCCATTTTAGCCCTTGATGCGGCATTACTGGGGATTGTCACCGCCGCGTTATGTTTGGCGGCGCGGCAGCCCAGCATTGTGTTGGTGCTGGTATTCCTACCCTTGTGCCTACCGCTGTTGATTTTTGCCATGGGTGCGGGCTTGGCAGCGGTCGAGGGCACGAATTTTTGGCCGCCATTATCGGTGCTGGTAGCCTGGGGCATGATCGGCGTTGTGGTCGTGGTGCCGGTGACACGCTATATGTTGGCGGAATTGGAATAAGCGGGGCGATGGTGCATATTTTAGCCAATCCAAAACGGTTTTTACAGCTCTCGGCGCGGATTGTGCCCATAGCACTGGTGCTGGCGGTGGTGTTGGGCGCGGTCGGGCTTTATGGCGGGCTGGTGTTAGCACCCAAAGATTATCTGCAAGGCGAGGCGATGCGCATTATGTATGTGCACGTGCCTGCTGCGTGGATGGCGATGTTCATTTATGCTGCGTTGGGTGCGGCCAGTGCGAGCTATTTAATCTGGAAACATCCGGTGGCGGATTGTTTGGCGCGCGGCGCATCGCCCGTGGGCGCGGCATTCACGGCGGTGGCTTTGGTTACCGGTATGATTTGGGGCATACCCAGCTGGGGCGTGGCGTGGGTGTGGGATGCGCGGCTGACATCGGTGTTGGTGTTATTGTTTTTATACATGGGGCACATCGTATTGTTGCACAGCATCCAGGATAGCGAGCAGGCGAGCAAGTTCGCCGCCATCTTGGCCTTGCTGGGGTTGGTGAATTTGCCAATCATCAAATGGTCGGTCGATTGGTGGAACACGTTGCATCAACCGGCCAGCATTTCCAGCCTGGAAAGATTACGCGATCCCAGCATCGATGGCGCGATGTTGTGGCCGTTATTGGTGATGGGCGCGGCGTTTATGTTTTGGGTTATGGCATTGCTGTTATTGGCGGCGCGGCGGGAAATCGCACACCGGCGCTTGCGCGTGCAGTGGTTGCGCGGGGGACGGGGCTGATGGAATGGTTAGCATCGTCGCATGCGGCGTATATTTTGGCGGCGTATGGTTTCGCCGTATTGGTACTAGGCGGTTTGCATTTTTTTATATGGCGCTCGTTGCGCCGCATCGAACAACAGGGGGGGCAGGATGCGAATCACGGCCCCGCTTAAGCCCAAGCATCGGCGCATGGTTTATGTCGCGACGCTGTTATTGGTGATCGGCGTTGCCGTGGGCTTGGTGCTGGACGCGTTTTCCGATAACATGCAGTTTTTTACCTCGCCCTCCGAGTTGGTGCAAAACCCGCCTCCGCCTGGGCGGCAGCTGCGTTTGGGCGGCATGGTTGTCAGCGGCAGCATCCAGCGCGATCCGCAAAGCTTGCGCGTCGATTTTCGCCTGACCGATTATGCGCACGAGATTGCGGTCACCTATACCGGCGCTTTGCCCGATTTGTTCAAGGAAGATTCGGGCGCGGTGGTGATTGGCAATTTGGGCACAGACGGCGTGTTCCAGGCGCAAACCTTGATGGCGCGGCATGATGAAAATTACATGCCGCCCGAGGTTGCGGCAGCATTGCAAAACAAACCGGCGATAAAACCATGAAACGATTAGGTCCTTGGCTGCCGCTGATGGCGCTGGTGGCGCTATTGGGCAGCTTTGCCTATAGTTTTTATAGTGGGCGTGATCCATCCGCCTTGCCCTCCGCATTGTTATCGCAACCCATTCCGGTGGATGTGGAATTGGTGGATTTATTCACGCAGCAAAAAATCACTGCCGCCGATTTTATGGGCCAGGTGACGGTTGTGAATTTTTTCGCCAGCTGGTGCGCGCCATGCCGGATCGAGCATCCGGAATTGAAAATTCTGGCCGCTGATTATCCGGTGCGCATGATTGGTTTTGTCTATAAGGATTCGGCAAAAAATATCCGGGACTATGTGGCGCAGATGGGCAATCCATACGCTGTGCTGCATGTGCCGCCGGTCAATGCGACCCAGGCGCTGGATTGGGGCATCACCGGCGTGCCGGAGACATTCGTGATCGACCGGGCGGGCGTGATCCGCTTGCGCTATCAAGGGGCGATTGATGCGCGCGTGCGCACAGAGATTTTATCGCCGCTAATCAACCAGCTGCTGCGGGGGCAGTAAATGCGCTATTTTTTGGTCCTATGGCTGTTGTTATGCCCCGCCATTGCAAATGCGGTCTTGCCCGACGAGATGCTGGCCGATCCCGGATTGGAATCGCGCGCGCGGGCGATTTCGGCGCAGCTGCGGTGTGTGGTGTGTCAAAACGAAACCATCGACGATTCGCACAGCCCCATCGCCCGCGACATGCGCCAATTGGTGCGGCAACGGTTGCTGGCGGGCGATAACGATGCCGCCGTGATCGAGTATCTGACAGCGCGTTATGGCGAATTTGTGTTGCTGCAGCCCCGGGTCGAACCCGCCACCTATGTGTTATGGGGCTTGCCGTTTGTATTGTTGGCGGGCGGGGTGTTTTTCATCCTCCGCCGCGCCAATGTAACACCCTAGGCCGCTTGGGGGGTACGGGTTTTGTATAGCGAATAAACTATGCCCGTGCCCAGAATCGCAAAGGTAATGCCCAACGACCACATAGCCGGGAATTTTTCCCAGCCCATAAAATCGGCTATGAAAATTTTGCTACCGATGAAAATTAACAATAGCGACAAGGCGTATTTAAGATAATGGAACCGGGCCAAGACGGCGGCGAGAGCGAAATACAAGGCGCGCAGCCCCAGAATTGCGAAAATGTTGCTGGTATAAACCAGATATGGATCGGTGGTGATGGCAAAAATCGCGGGTACCGAATCGACCGCGAAAATGACATCGGCGATTTCAATCAGCACCAAGGCCAGCATCAGCGGCGTTAAGTACGTTACCATTTTACCGGTTTTCGGATCCGTTTTTTTTACCAGAAACTTTTCGCCGTGAAATTGGTCGGTCACGCGGAAATGGCGGCGCATGAATTTCAACACTGGATTATTTGCCAAATCAGCTTTTTTATTGGCAAAGATAATCATCTTGACGCCGGTTGCGATCAAGAACACCGCAAAGATATACAAGACCCAGGAAAATTCGGCGACCAAGGTCGCGCCCAAGGCAATCATCAAAGCGCGCAGCACAATCACGCCCAAAATGCCCCAGAACAAGACACGGTGCTGATACTGGCGGGGAATGGCGAAAAACGCGAAAATCATCGCAATGACAAAGATGTTATCCATCGCCAGGGTTTTTTCGACGATGAATCCGGTCAAATATTCAATGCCGGATTGTTTGCCCATTTCCCACCAGACCCAAAGCCCGAATAACAGGCCAATGGCAATGTACCCGGCGGATAGGATCAGGCTTTCGCGCACCTCGATCTCGCGCTGTTGCTTGTGCAAAATGCCCAAATCCAGCACCAGCAACACGACGACCAGCGCCATGAATACCAGCCACATCCAAACGGGCTTGGTTAAAAAATCAACGGTTAAAAACGGCAAGGATTCGAGCATCGCGGCTCCCTCATATGTTGTGTGGTGAATGGTAACGATTACGACATCGCGCCAAAGACGCCAGAGGGGCCCGCAATCAGGCGATTTATTATGATTAATTGCCGATTTTGTCAAGAATAGATGCGATCATGGCCAATTTCGGCGCCGTGGCGGCTGGATTTCCGTATCGCCATGCGCTAGTTTGCTGCATTGCCAACATCAAGGATGTGCCATGACCTCGATTGGGATTTTGCTTATTGAATTGCTGCAAATTTATATCTGGATCGTTTTGATCGCGGTGATTATGTCGTGGTTGGTGAATTTCAATATCATCAACCCCCGCCAGCGTTTGGTCAGCATCGTCCAGCGATTTTTATACCAAGCGACCGAACCGGTGCTGGCCCCGCTGCGCCGTCATTTGCCGCTGTTGGGCGGGATTGATATTTCACCGGTGGTATTGATTTTATTGCTTGGCTTGGTACAAAATTTACTGCGGGAATACTGGTTGCAGTTGTTTTAAGATGGTTTTGCCCGCCTGTTTTGCTCAAGCGGCGGATGGCTACAGCCTCTATTTGCAATGCAAAGCGGGTGCGCGGCGTAATGCCATTACCGGAATTGGGCAAGACGCGCAGGGCCGCGCGGTGCTGAAACTAAGCATCAGCACACCGCCCGTAGACGGCAAGGCCAATGCCGCGATTATCGAGTTTTTAGCCAAAGAATTTGCCTGGCCTAAATCAAAGCTGCGCTGGCACCGGGGCACGTCCAGCGCGCATAAAACCTTGGCAATACTGGGCGATCCAGCCAGTATTCGCAAAAAACTGCTTTCATGGTATACGAATGCGCAAAACCAGGGGGATGTATCATGAGTGCAGAAATTATCAACGGCCGGGCGATCAGCGATGAGCTGTTGATGGGCCTTAAAGCGGAAATTGAGAATCTTAAAAACCATCATCACGTTACACCTTGCTTGGCCGTTGTCTTGGTGGGCGAGCGCCCCGATAGCCTTAGTTACGTGACCAACAAGGATCGGGTCGCCCAGCACATCGGCATGGCTTCACGCCCAGTAAAATTAGCGGCTACGGCTACCCAGGACGAAATCTTGCATATTGTGCAAGAATTAAACGCGGATCAAAAAGTGCACGGTATTTTGGTGCAAATGCCGCTGCCGAGTCATGTCGATGCAGAAACCGTGATAGCGGCGATTGACCCCGCCAAAGATGTCGATGGTTTTCATGATGTCAACGTCGGCAAGCTACATAAGGGCAAAAAAGATGGTTTTACGCCATGCACGCCCATGGGGTGCATGGTTTTGCTGCGCCGTGTGCTACCGAATTTAAAAGGCAAGCGCGCGGTGGTGATTGGCCGCTCTAATATTGTTGGTAAGCCCATGGCTTATTTATTGCAGGAAGCGAATGCGACCGTCACCTTGGCACATAGCGGCACCCATGATTTAGCGAGTGTGGTGGCCGAGCATGAAATTGTGATCGCCGCCATCGGCAAGCCGGAATTCGTTACTGCGAATTTTATCAAACCCGGTGCAATCGTAATCGATGTCGGCATCAACCGGATTAAACGGAACGGCCAGCCGAAATTGGTTGGGGACGTGGATTTTACCGCAGTGAGCGAAAAAGCTGCCTTTATCACCCCCGTGCCGGGTGGGGTGGGGCCGATGACCATTTGGGGATTGATGGATAACACCGTCAAGGCCGCCTGCGCCGCCCATAACATCACCCGCGCAAGATAATTGCCGCAAATGCAGCTTGACCAGGTTTGAGGGTGGGATAGCATAGCGTCATGACAGCCGATATTTTATTTTGCATGATGGGTGGGACGATTGATTCGTTCTATGATGGGCGGATCGATACGGTGCGGCCGCACGCGCATTCGATTATTCCGGGGTTTATCCAATCCCTAAATCTGCACAGCACTGCGCGTTTTGTGCAGGTGGCGATGAAAGACAGCCGCGAATTGACCGATGATGACCGCGCACGTTTATTGCAAACAATCGAAGCGGCCGACGAGCGCAAGATTATCGTCACTCATGGCACTAATACTATGCCGATAACTGCGAAATATCTTCGCCAAAACCTTAAAAAAAGATTTGCCCGCATTGTATTTACCGGATCGTTGATCCCGATTTCGGGCATGACCAATTCGGATGCGCCATTTAATCTCGGTTTTGCGATGGCAGCGGCAAATATTCTACCGCCAGATGTTTATGTGTGCATGAATGGCAGGATCTTCAATGCCGAAGAAGTGATGGAGATTAAGGGCGAGGGAATTTTCCGCTCGGTACATGATAAATAGTTCTAAGTTCTAAGTACCAAGTACCAAGAACTTTGAACTTAGTACTTAGAACTTGGTACTTTCTTCTTACTCCACCGTCACGCTCTTGGCCAGGTTGCGGGGTTGATCGACATCCGTGCCCTTCAAACAGGCCGCGTGATAGGCCAGCAATTGAATCGGCAAAGTGTATAAAATCGGCATCGCCAATTCCGGCATCGCCGGCAAGGTCAGCACCGCCGCATCCGGCATGTTCAGCTTGTTCGAGCCCAGGCTATCGGTAATTACGATCAGCTTGCCGCCCCGCGCCAAAACTTCGTGCAAATTCGATACGGTTTTCTCGAAATACTTATCATACGGCGCGATCGCGACCACGGGCATTTGTTCATCGATCAGCGCGATGGGGCCGTGTTTCATTTCACCCGCCGCATACCCCTCGGCATGGATATAGGAGATTTCTTTTAATTTTAACGCCCCCTCGAGCGCGATGGGGAATGACGGCCCCCGGCCCAAATACAATACATCGCGCGCCGCCGTAATGCTGCGCGCCAAATCCAAAATCACCTCGTCCAATTCCAAAATCTGCGTCGCCAGTTCCGGGATTTGCAACAATGCCTGGATTAGCGTCAGGCTCTGTGCGGCGTCCAGGCGGCCCCGGCCCATTGCCGCCGCGATGGCGATTGCGGCCAACAACATCAATTGCGTTGTAAACGCCTTGGTCGAGGCAACGCCGATTTCCGGCCCGGCCAAGGTTTGTAAAAACACATCCGCCTCGCGGGCGATGGAACTGGTTGGCACATTCACAATCGCCAAGGCGGGCAGTTTGGCCGCGCGCCAATGCCGCATCGCCGCCAAGGTGTCGGCAGTTTCCCCGGATTGGGAAATGAAGATGCCGAGCGAATTGGGCAGCATCACCGGATCGCGGTAGCGGAATTCCGAGGCGATATCGATTTCGACGGGCAAGCGGGCGATCCCCTCCAGCCAGTATTTGGCGACCATGCCAGCATGAAACGATGTGCCACAGGCGATAATGTGGATTTTACTGATATCTGCCCAAGCAATCGGCAATTCGGGCAGGGACAGGCGTTTCGCCTGGGGCTGCCAATGCGCGTGCAGCGTATCGCCCAGCACGGCGGGTTGTTCGTAAATTTCCTTGTGCATGAAATGGCGGTGATTGCCTTTGCCGATCATGCCGCCGGTGGTGGCGGATTGGGTTATTTTCCGCTCGACCTTGTTGTTGGCGCTATCGAAAATTTCGGCCTGCGTTTCGCTCAGGATCGCCCAATCGCCTTCTTCCAAATATGCGACACGGTCGGTCAATGGCGCTACGGCCAAGGCGTCCGAGCCCAAATACATCGCATCCCGCCCGTAACCGATGACCAAGGGGCTGCCTTTGCGCGCACCGATCAGCATTTTTTGCCGCGCGAAAATCATCGCCAGTGCGAATGCGCCATGTAGGCGGGGCAGGGTTTTTTCAACCGCCTGCTTGGGCGACAATCCCGCCGCCAGATGGTAATCCAGCAATTGTACCACCACCTCGGTATCGGTATCGGAAGTAAATTTTTGCCCAAGTTTTTCCAACTCGGTGCGTAGTTCGGAAAAATTCTCGATAATGCCGTTATGCACGACGGCAACCCGATCGGTAGCGTGCGGGTGGGCGTTATTGGCCGTCGGCGCGCCATGCGTGGCCCAGCGGGTGTGGCCGATGCCGATATGGCCGGGCAGCGGGTTTTCGGCATTCAGCTTGACCAGGTTTTGCAGCTTGCCCATCGCGCGGCGGCGGTCGATGGTGCCGTCGTCTTGGATGGCGGCGATACCCGCCGAATCATAGCCGCGATATTCCAACCGGCGCAACGATTCCAACAAATCGTCTGCGACCGCGCTGTTGCCGATAATGCCGATGATGCCGCACATGGTTCAGTGGACGGTGGATAGTTGCCGGTTGACGGTTAAAAGCGCCAACAGCCACTAGCCACTAGCCACTTTTTTTGCTCCCTTTAAATAGGTTACGAAACCGCATCGCCCAGCCGGGTTTGTTTTCCTGCTTGGCACGGGAAATTCCTAACGCATCGGTAGGGACATCGGCGGTAATCACGCTGCCCGCGCCGATCATCGCCCCATCGCCCAACGCGACTGGCGCGACCAGCGCCGTGTTCGATCCCACGAATACGCCCGCGCCAATCTTGGTCTGGTGTTTATTGAATCCATCGTAATTGCAGGTAATCGTGCCCGCGCCGATATTGGTGTCGCTACCAATGGTGACATCGCCCAAATACGATAAATGCCCGGCCTTGACGCCGGATTGTAATTGCGCGTTTTTCAATTCAACGAAATTGCCGATATGCACATGATCGGCCAAATCGCTGCCTGGGCGCAATCTGGCAAACGGCCCGATACGACAATGATCGCCAATCGTTACCCCATCGAGGTGCGAAAATGCTTTGATCACGCTAGCCGCGCCCACGGTTACGCCTGGGCCAAAAAACACATTGGGTTCGATCGTGCAATCCGCGCCGATTTTGGTATCGTGCGATAAATAAACGCTGTGGGGATCCAACAGCGTGACGCCAGCGTCCATCATTTTCCGGCGCAGCGCGGTTTGCGCCACGGCCTCGGCCTTGGCCAGTTCTTCGCGGCTGTTGACGCCGATGACTTCGGCTGCTTCGGCTTCGATTGTGGTGCAATGCATACCCGCCGCCACGGCCAGGCCAACCAGATCGGTCAAATATAACTCGCTTTGCGCGTTATGGGGTTGCAATTGCGCCAAGAGCGGCAGGACGCGTTTGGCATCAAACGCCATGATACCCGCGTTGCAATAAGAAATGAATTTTTGTTCCGCCGTGCAATCGCGCGCTTCGACAATCGCTTGCAGTTTGCCATCGGGCGTAGTCACCAGCCGCCCATAGCCGCCTGGCGTTTCCGGGTAAAAACCGATGACGCCAACGGCAAAACCGGATTCAATTTTTGCCACCAGTTTTTGCAAAGTGGCAGTTTGCAAAAACGGTGTGTCGCCATACATCACCAACACTGTGCCGGTGGCGCGGGATAAAAAATCGGCGGCGCATTGTACCGCATGGCCCGTGCCGCGTGGCGGGTTTTGAATGACGGCGGGGATGGGGGCGATGGCTGTGGCCAATTCCGGCATCTCCGCGCCGATGACGGCGGTGATTTGCGTCGGCTGCAAAGAT